>ENA-ORSL01000358-ORSL01000358.1-human-gut-metagenome-genome-assembly--contig:-NODE-358-length-51601-cov-22.192100_pt1 | contig 51601 bp, 46 predicted proteins | sample MGYA00242190_ERZ509157 | MGnify/ENA primary metagenome ERZ509157 (study PRJEB26280, sample SAMEA2338664) | human gut metagenome | biome: human gut; feature: human-associated habitat; material: faeces... | reverse complement strand
TGAAGAGTACATTTTCAATTATCTTCTACCTCAAAAGACAGGTAGTAAAGAAAGACGGTACTGTTCCAGTTATGGGACGTATCACAGTGGACGGAACACAGGCACAGTTCAGTTGCAAGATGACTGTGAATCCCAATTTGTGGGACACCAAGGGCGGACGCATGACTGGAAAAAGTATGCAAGCCTTGGAGGTGAACCGCAAACTGGACAAAATGCGTGTGAGTATCAGCAAGCATTATCAGGAGATAATAGATCGAGACAACTTTGTCTCTGCCGACAAGGTTAAGAACGCTTTTCTTGGATTGGAGTATCGCTGCCATACCTTGATGAAAGTCTATGAGCAAAGCAGGGATGAAATGGAAAAACAATACAAGGCTGGCATGAAATCTTTGAGCACATTCACAAAATATAGAATCGGTTGTGCTTACGTGGGCGAGTTTTTGCAGTCGCATTACCGTGTAAAGGACATTGCCTTGAAAGAATTGTCCCTGCCGTTTATTACGAACTATGAGACATTCCTTAGAATAGACAAGCAACTGAAGATAAATTCCGCAATGGTGTTTGTCCGTAATCTCCGTGCCATGATTTTTCGGGCGATTGATAACGAGTGGCTCGTCAAAGACCCTTTCAGACGATACGAGTACAAGAACGAGGAAACAACAAGGGAGATTCTGACAAAAGAAGAAATTCACCTGTTGATGGAAACTCCTATCACCAGAAAGCATATGGGGTTGGTGCGTGACTTGTATCTATTTTGCTGTTTCACAGGTCTCGCATTCATTGACCTGTACAACTTGAAGGAAGAGAACATCAAGACATTTTTTGACGATGGCGAGTGGATTGTTATCCACCGACAGAAGACAGGAACGGAAGCCGACATCAAGTTGCTTGACTATCCCAAGCAGATAATGGAGAAATATCGTGGATTGTGCAAGGATGGCAGAGTCTTTCCTGTACCACCTTATAGAAGTTGTCTGCGTTCGCTCAAAAGATTGGGAAAGAAATGCGGTATCACCAAGCCACTTTCCTGGCACGTGGCAAGGCACTCGTTCGCAACCTCGGTTTGCCTCTCCAATGGTGTACCAATAGAAACAGTAAGTTCCATGCTTGGTCACAAAGACATCAAGACCACGCAAGTGTACGCCAAGATTACCAAGGAAAAGTTGAGCAAGGATGTAGAAAAGTTGTCCCAACAACTCAATCACATTGAGGAATTCACATTCGGGAATGTTTGCAGCGATAATACAAACACAAAAAAGGCATAGTATGAAACGACAAGTGATAACAATACAGGAAAACATGGTTATCTACGCTCCACATCATGGTGAGGTATGGATGACTGCTTGGGAAATAGCAGAACTGTTGTATGTGACAGGTACATTTGTGAATAATGCTATCAAGCGAATTTGGAAGCAAGGTGTCCTAAAGGATTTTGAGCATTCACAATACATCAAACTTGAAAATGGATATTCAGCTGATGTCTATAGCTTAGACGTGATAGTCGCCATTGCATGGCAAGTGGATACTTACCAAGCATTGCTTTTCAGAAGATGGCTTGTTGAAAAGATAGGAAATCGCAAAGAATGTCAAGCTACTCCAGGAAAGCAGGGGCGAACGACGATTATCGTGATGAATGGAACGATGCCGAGAGGTATCAGTTAAGCATTACACCTTAATTATATAATAGCGTACAGGGAAGAAATACCAAATGGTTGTATCACTCTGTGCGCTTTTTGCTTTCTATTTGTAGCGCAGTTTGCATATTTTAGAATGTTTGTCATCTATTACAGTGCGCTTTATTACACAAAATAATCGAGATATTCAAGCGTATTGGCTTAAATAGTCTTAAATTTGCGTTGTAGCATTTATATTTCCTGCCATTTCTTGTCTTTTCTCAATAAATTTTCGTATTTTTGTAGTCGGATTGTATAGCCAGACCGCAGTTGTCGCTGTAAGACGAGTTCTTTCATGATAACCGAGTCGGCAGCCTACGCCGTGCTGAGTGTAGTGAAGTCAACCATGACATATCTATACGTAAGCGGGCTTTGGGTGGGAAGACAATCCAGACATAATGGAAGGCGTTTATCGACGCTGTGTTTGAGACACACTGAAATCTTCCAAAACAATCAGTATCAAAGTCTCGAATATGGTCAACGGTAGATGTCCCGGGTGTGATTATATCAATCCCGTGGAGACCTTGTAAGCATGAATTGTACCCTTTTGGGTGCAGTTAAATGTTTTATATAGGTCTCTTTGCGGTAGTGATTTTCATATCGGCGTGGGCTCTGACGTTGTCTGTTCGACTTTGATAGGCAGTTGGAAGAGCCTCAGTGTGTGGAATGGACAACAGGACGATTCCACGCTCTTTTTTTGTCGCAATTTAACGGATTTCTGTCTAGAAAAAAGTTAGCACCGATATGAAAGTCGATGAATGGACATCAGAAGATGTACACACCTCAGGAGGTGGTGAACTCCCTCCTTGCGCTGGACTTACCTCCAACGCCCTCCCCGAAGCTCAAAGCACTGTTTCCGCTGAGAGTTCACAAACAGGGGTGTCCACCAGAAATGCCCATATAGCAAGTAAGCCTAAAGCGCAAAAAGAGGACGAAATTCCTCATTGGTATGCCTTACGTACCACATATGGTAGAGAGAAAAAGGCATACGACTACATGACTGCCAAAGGTATCACGGCTTTCTATCCTACTACAGATACTGTAAAACTTATAAAAGGTAAGCGCAAAGTTGTTACCGAGTCACGTTTACCAAATATCTTCTTCGCCTACGGTACCGAAGAACAACTCAAATCTTTCGTTTACGACAACGTAAATCTCCCCTTCCTCCGTTTTTATTATCGCCACGTCCACGTTGGGCGCAGAATAGAGAAGATTCCTATGATAGTTCCAGACTATCAGATGGAAAGTCTCAAAATCATCTGTGCAGCCGATGCGGACAATACCATCGTATCATTAGGTGAAGTGCCAAAGTTCGAGAAAGGACAGTTGGTGAAGGTGATTGATGGTGCGTTTAAGGGAGTGGTTGGAAGAGTTGCGAGGTGGCAGGGACAACAGAGAGTTGGTGTGGTGGTGGATGACTTGGTGACGGTTGTGACAGCTTATGTACCAAGTGCTTTTTTAGAAAACTTTCAAATAAATAATGAATATGTTAGAAAATGAATATAAGATATTGAACGATGCGATAGCATCTGTCTCAAGTAGTATGGTTCAATCACAAAAAGGGAAAAAGATAGCAGAAATAAAAAAATCTTTAGATGAAATTGCACAAAGTCCAACCACTATTCTTATATGTGGGGAGTTCAAGAGAGGAAAATCTACTTTTGTAAATGCCTTGATAGGACGAAAGGTATGTCCAACGGATACAGACATTTGTACTTCGACGGTAACTTGTATAAAATATGGTGAGAAAGTCAAGGCGACACGACTATATGGAGATTTTTCAAACCTTAAAACTCAGGAAATTGACTTTGACGATATTGAAAGATATACTGTAGGAAGTGCGGAAGAGATAGACAACACTGTATGTATCGAGATTGAACTTCCTTTACCAGAATTGCAGAAAGGTATGACGATTATAGATACTCCTGGTGTTGGAGGCTTGGACCCACGTCATGCAGCACTGACAAATTTCTTCCTGCCTCGTGCGGATATCACGTTATTTATGACGGACGTAAATGAACCTCTGACAACAACAGAACTTGACTACTTTAAGAATAAAGTTTTGCAATATGCCAGATATAATGCAGTTATAGTCAACAAAGCAGACTTAAAAGACGAAAAGCAAGTAGAGGAAATTAGACAGGACACATTAAATAAAGTTGCATCTTATACGCAAGTTGAAGCTAAGGATTTACATATACTTTCTGTGTCATCAGCTGATTGCATCAGAGAAGAAACTGATATGGGAAATTTTCCAGCATTAAAAAAACTGATAAATCAACTTGTCAAGGATTTCAAAATGGAATCATTGGCAGACTTGCGTGACACTTTTTCAGAACAGTTAGGATTTGTAATCACTCCTTTACAAGTACAGCTTAATCAGATTGAAAGTCCAAGCGTAGATCAAATCAAAGAATTGAGCATAAAAAAAGAGAACATAGATACACAGCTAAAAGACTTGTCCGACCCTCAGTCTTCATTTCGGTTAAGTATTAATAAAAAAATGTCAGCCGAAAGAGAATCCATCATAATGTGGTTGAACAACGAATGTATAATGCTAGCAAATGATGGTTTTAATGCTTTACTCCATGATGATCGAGCAACCAGTTCCAATGGTGGAAAATGGTTAGGGGAACAGATAAAGCAAAAAATAGATGAGTTAGGTTCTGAAATAACCTTGCAATTAAACAAAGCTTTTGAGCGAATAGCAAGTTATGAAGAGTTTGATGGAATTTTACGATTTAAGGCTTCAAAATATAAAGGGCAAGTTGTTGTAAAAGATGTTGACCTAAGTGTACCTATACACAAAAGAGTACTTTCTTCAACCCCAGGATGGGGTATCTTTATGATGGGACTCTGCTTATTAGGTTCTGGTCCATTAGCTTTAGCTGCTTCAGCATTGGCAGGTGGGTATGTAGGTGTTAGAAACAATATAGATACGGCTACCACAATGCAAGAAGGGAAGTTACGTCAGATGTATCAATCGCAAATACAGACTGAAACACAAAACCTACGTACTTATGTGGAAGGACGTTTTTCTGATTTCCAACGTGAATGGATACGAGCTGTTTCAAATCGTGCACAAGAATATCGTGATAGTTTAAAGGAAGCAATTTCTGAAATACAGCATATAAAACAGCAAATAAACTTGGCTGTAAATAAAAAGGTTTCACTGGAAAACAAAATCAAGCCTCTATTGCATGCAAAGGCTATGATTGACAACCTGAAGCTAAGATAAAAAATGGATGAAAGCTTTAAAATAAAAGAGTTAGAAAAAGGATTGTTGGATTTATTGACAGATTTGCCCAATAATTCGTTTCCCAAACTAACGTTAGCTATAAATAGCTCTATCAAGAAATTGAAAGAGCCAATGCAACTTGCAATTATAGGTAAGATAAGTTCCTCTAAATCAACCTTGGTTAATGCTATTCTTGGTAAAGAAGAAATTATGGCAACAGGGCAAAAAGAGGTAACCTATAATGTAGGATGGTTAAAATATGGGAAGCCTGATTCTGACATAATCATCCACCATAAGGATGAGACTCCCAATACAATCAAGAGTCAAGAAGAATTTCGAAAATGGAGTACAGAAAGTAACAATGATGAGATAAATAATATTAGCTATATTGAAATATTTGACGATGCAGAAATTCTAAAAGAAATAAATATTATCGACACTCCAGGACTTGATGCTTTACGAGGCAAAGATTCAAAGAATACGCTTGATTTCATTAGCAATGTGCGACCTGATGCCGTGATTATGCTGTTCACGCATTCTGTATCAGAAAATGTCCTTGACATTGTTAGCAAATACAATACAGGTAGTTCTTTTAATCCACTCAATGCAATTGGAATTTTATCCAAAATAGATGTGTTGTGGCAAGAGGATTTTGAAAGGTTAAAATCCGCGTTGGAGATAGGCAAGAAAATGGTTACGAATAGAATGAAGAAAGACTCAATGCTAAAACGTACACTTTTCAATTTGTACCCAATCTCTGCATTATTATTTTTGGCCTCATCAACTTTAAAGCAAGAAACATTCATTGAAGTGAAACTTCTGTCAGAATGTGATGATTCTACTCTTAAAACGGCTTTTAAATCTGTTCCTAAATTCTTAGATTCCAGCGTGAACATTCCTTTAAAAGACACAGAGCGCAATAATCTTATCAACCAATTAGGATTGTACGGAGTCTTTATCGTTACAAACTTACTCAGGAAACGCCCAGACCTTTCATTTGAAGATGTTAAAGCTATCCTTCACAAAGAAAGTGGAGCAGATGATTTTATGAAAGTTCTTCACAATCATTTTGGTTCTCGGGCAAGGCTAATAAAATTGGAAAGCATTTATCAATGTCTTAACCAAGAAATAGATAATGCTCAAAGAAATATTAATGATGCAACCCTTTCAAGGGTACTTATTAAAATAAAAGGGAAATTACGTAATTTGTTTTCTTCCTTGAGGCATGAGCATTTAGAGTATGAAACACTTAACAGGATTTATAATGGGGACTTGATTTTGGATGATGATGACAAAGATGAATTGTTGGCTCTATGGGGAGAAAAAGGTTTTTCGGCTCCAGAACGTATGAGAACACAAGTTGGAACGCAACCAACAGAATTGGTAAAAAAGTCTCTTGAAAGAGAAAGTTTTTGGCGAAAGAGCATTGCTTTGGAACCAGATCCAGAAGAACGAGAATGGATGAAAGTTGCGTTAAAATCATACACTCAATTAAGAAATGCAATTGTAAGTATGAATTATCAATATGAACAATCTAAAGCATTTTTGTTTAACGAATAGTTTTATGAAAAATTGTAAAGAATGTCATAGTATAAATAATAGCGATGCAAAATATTGCAGACATTGTGGTGCAATATTTATGCAAAATCATAGAAGAAATATATTGGAACAATTTCCCAAGATGAAACTTGTTCCAACAAATTTTTATGATTGGAGAAAACCTAAAGTAGGGAAGTTCTTGAAATTTATCTTGTTTATACCAATTGTCATTGATTTATTTATCATATGTTTTAGTATTTGGTCTCTATTTTTTTATAGCCAACATGAGTTTGAATATAGTTATAGTTATAACACATATATTAAAGACCCACTTGAAGGCATGATACCTTGGGCTAGAGGAGATGTTTATGCATATAAATGGAATGGAAATTGGTATAAATATTATGATACTTTTGATGAAAAATATGAAGGAGAAATAGTGGATCCTATATTATATACCACAGATAATGCTCTACGCGACTACAGAAGTAATATTGTCATTGGAGGCATCTGGTGTATTATTATAATGATTTTTCTTTTCGTATTTAGAAATTATATAATCTGTGGCTATCCTAAGCGTCCAAAGGATGTAAAGCTTCTAAGTTTTTATGCTGATTATGTTCAAAAATATTCTTATTGGGGAATTTTCAGAAAAAGGAAAACTCCAAAGTTTGTCCTTTTTGTTAAGGATAATATGTTTGGAATATTGGACGTGGCTCATTATAAGGTATATCTTCCAGCCCAATATGATTATCTTGAATGGCGAGAAAAGAAAAAATATTTGAATGCGACTTTGAATGACCGTAATTTCATAATAGACATACATGGAAACGAACTCAAATAAAGATACATGGGTATGCATTGATTTTGGAACTTGCAATACTGCTGCAGCTATAGACATAGATGGCAAGCCACATGTTGTAAGTTATGCCAATTCACAATATTTTCCTACGGTTGCGTGTGTTATGCCAACAGGAAAAATTAAAGTTTGCCAAGAAGCAGAGGATTTTAAGAACAGTATGCCAGAAGGCTTCTTTCAAGAATTCAAATTGCAAATTGCCGATTTTTTGGATTATAATGGAGTACAATATGTTGATATTGTCGCGGAAATATTGTCCTTTGTCAAAACTTGTGCTGAAACAGAAAATAACGGTATTCCAATAAATGCCGTTTTATTAACTATACCTGTATTGTACGGAAGTGAAGATTCAAGAATAGATGTTATGCAGAAAGCCGCTTTTAAGGCTGGATTTGAAAAAGTAGAATTTCTATCAGAATCAAAAGCTGCATGTTTGCATTACTCCCAAATAATGGGGAAAAAGAATATTGGTCGCTCTTTGATATACGATTTGGGAGGTAGCACTTTTGATACTTCGATAATAGGCATTGATGAAAAAGGAAATCAAGAAATCTTGGGCTGTGATAGCGGTATAAGATGTGGAGGCTCTTTTTTCGATAGTGCCATATATAAATATATTTGTCAGATTTTTAATGAGACAGAAAAGCCTCTTGACAAGTTGAAAAGAATTGAAGATTATACGGTATGTAAAAGAATTAAAGAAATCCTGTCGGTAAGGGAAGCTACATCACAAGTGTTTTCTAATGGAGAATGTATAGAAGTAGGGAGGCCAGAGTTTGAGAAACTAATAAAAAAACGGATACATCTAACGTTTGAAGCTTGTGATTCTGTCGTACATTCCGCAAATGTAAATTGGGGAGACGTAAATCAAATTCTACTTGTGGGTGGTTCAACAGCCATTCCTTGCATATTTGAAATGCTTAAAAAGCATTTGGTTTCACATAACGCACCAAATGTAAAAATCATAAGAAATACTAATGGGCAAAAAGGGGAATATAATTATAGATTTGCAACATGCCTTGGTGGAATCTCAACAAAAATCCAGCCTCCAAAGGCTTCGAAAGAACCTATAGGACAATTAAACGTGAATGGTAAGACTTTGCAACTCAAAGAAGGTGTTAATACATTTGGTAGAGACTGCAACATGGACTTTACTTTTGATGATGCCTATATGAGCAGAAAACATTTTTCGATAACCGTAACAAGAGATACAAACTCACACTGCAATTATAACTTGACAACATGCAGCGAAAAAAGACCGACGATTATCAACAATCTTGATGTCTTGGATTTGAGCTCTTTTCCATTAACAAAAAAAAGTATTATGTTACAAGATAACTGGTTTATTGTAGCTGGTAAAACCAAATTTATTTTTAAACGAGCAAAAATGAACAACAATGAAAATTAAAGGATATACATTAATTGAACCTCCTTTTAAAGGAGGAATGGCATTGGTCTATAAGGGTGTAAATGACAATGGGTTTGAAAGGGCTTTCAAGTTTGTAAGACCCGATAAAGCAGAGAATTCCCCTCGCCTTTGTCAGCAATTTATCAAAGAAATAAAATTGCAGACTCAACTGAATCATCCCAATATAATACGTATACTTGATGCATTCTCACATACAGATGCCACAGGTAAGGCTTTTACCGTATTGGAAATGGAATGGCTCAAAGGATTAGACCTGGAACGATACGTTCAGCAAAAAGCGAAAAACGGTCTTACTGATGACATCGTAAAAAAAATATTGCTTCAGGTGCTTGATGGTTTGGAATATGCGCACAAGCATAACATTCTCCATTTGGACATCAAACCAAGTAATTTGTTTAGAACGTTTGACGGCTATGTTAAGATTATAGACTTTGGCATAGCACGTGTAGTTGGCGATAATGCAAAAATTATAGAAGGTGCACAAAAGTTGACGCTTGTTACAGAAACAGGTGAATCAACATTCAAGGGAACAATGGCATTCGCCTCGCCAGAGCAGCAAGTGGGAGGTAAACTGGGATTTTATTCCGACATCTACTCTTTGGGAAAAACTTTGCATTTCCTTTGTACAGGAAATACAGACCCTTCTGTGGAAATAAAGTCCCCACTTTTTTCTTCAATAGTTGACAGATGTACTATAGATAATCCTAAGAAACGTTTTCAGTCATGTGCTGAACTACGAAATGCTTTACTGAATTTTTCAAAACCACAACAAAAGAAATGTATTCATTGTGGTCGAACAATATCTTCTGATGCTGAATTTTGCTCTTTCTGCGGTAGCAGCCAATCTAAGCCAAAGTCTTCCGAACCAAAGAAATGGAAATGCGCGAACTGTGGTAAAATTGCGATAGACCCTGTTGTGGACAATTTGACTAAGTGTTGTGTCTACTGCGGTTCACAGAATATAGTAAAATATTGAAAAGAGATTAGCTTATGATAAGTATATCTGAAATTAATGGCATTTCAAAACAAGGTGTCAGAGAAAACAATGAGGACTACATAAAGTTTTATGTGGATAACAATCAGGCCAATCTCTCAAGAGTAATTGTTTTGTGTGATGGAATGGGAGGACATGCACATGGAGAGATTGCCAGCAAAATTGTAGCGGAAAGTGTTTTTGCAACATTGGACAGCAATAGAGCTGATTTCACCGAGGATGACCTACAACTTGCTTTGGACAACGCACTAATAGCTTTGAATAAGGCGAATGTGTATGATGATTGCAAGAAGATGGGAACAACATTAGTTGTTGCTGTTATCAACAAAAACAATGTGTTAGTAGGACATGTCGGAGATAGTCGTTGTTACTTGTTTGATGATGACGGAATAAAGTTATTCCGCACGAAAGACCATTCAAAAGTTGCAGAGGCTGTTGAAGCAGAGATATTGACAGAAGAAGAGGCAATAAATAGTGAATATAAAAACATTCTTACACGTTGCGTGATTGCTGACAAAACTGATGTTAAGATTGAGATTGATAGACTCGATATAAAAGATAAAGACAGATTATTACTTTGCTCTGATGGCGTTATTGATGCCATTCGTGATGAAGAATTATCTGAAATTCTTGTAAACCGCAACATAAATGATGCATTGGCTTTAATTGACTCCAAATGTCAAATGAAATCTCATGATAATTATTCCGTTATTATTGCAGACTTAAAAAATGATGTTTACGATGAACCATCTGATTTTGCTTCTTCTGACGAGACAGCAATTCGTGCCAAAGAAAATGAAGTGTCAAGTGAATTGTGTGAAGAAGACTATAAACTGAAAATAAATGAGTTATATAAAGAATTGAATTATTTGAATGAAACTCATAAAAGAACTATTAGAAATCACAGTATCTCTTGGTGTTTAGTTGGTGTTATTTTTGCGTTTCTTTGTTGTGGCACATTTTCTTATTTTATTTTAGATCATGTGTATAAAGTATCTGAGTGCGAAAGAAAAGCTTTTTACAATTATGAATATTGCACATCTAAAATGGTAAATAAGATGTGCAAGCAAAAAAACAAGAATGATTCTGTTATTTTAAAACGAGAGCTTAATGCACATTATAAGTTTATCCAAAAACAATATCATAAAGAAAGAGGAAAACTACATACCAAAGGTAATGAGAGAAAATGAAATATTGTAAACACTGCAATACAAAAAACATTGACGAGGCAAAATTTTGCAGAAAATGTGGAAGGAAATTAGAGAAAAAGAACGTCTATTACTTCATCTTATTTTTAATTGCAACCACAATTGTGTCTGTTTACATTTTTACATATAAAACAAGTAATATAGTAGCAGAACCTCCTACGCAAGATTCAAACTATATTGCTGAAGATACAAGCATATTAGACACAACAACGAACAGAACAGATTCTTACGATGACATAAGTGAGGAATGGGATGTCGATTTGGGAAATATTACGACTAATTATAGAAATGAAAGTAAAAATGCAGGTGGAGCGTCAATTGTTATTTGGGTAGATGTTATAAATAAAAAAAGAATGAAGAATTCTGCATTTTACAATGTAATAGTCGAATTTTTTGATGAAGATGGCACAACCCCAATATATAATAGTGAAGGAAATAGATTTAAAATACATAAGAAAATCAAGTTGAAAGATGATGTAACTATACCTGTTTGTTTTTATCTCAATGATGATAAAGTTCGTTTTCTAATGAATAATACATATGATTTACTCGGAAAATACGATGTATTGTTATATGATGATGCGGAAAAACTGATAAGTAGTGATTCTAGTTATAAATTAAATCTACGTCAATTTACGTCTGGTCCAGACGATTACTAATAATATAAAAATTAAATAATTATGGCAGAAACAAATTTGATAAACAGTGTTGGTGATTTTACCAATCCATATCAACAAACATATCCTGATACTTGTGCTATCAAGTCTCAGCAGTTGATAATGAATGATTTTGGAATTCCTGTCACAGAAGACCAATGTGTACAATATTCAATAGAAAACGGTTGGTATTCAGGTGATGGAACTGGTACCCAATGTCAAGATGTCGGCAAACTGCTTGCTGATTCTGGTATCCCTTGTACTCAACGAGAAAATGCTAATGTATATGATTTAGCTAATGAACTTGCACAGGGGCACAAAGTTATAGTTGGAGTTGACAGTGGAGAACTTTGGGACGGAAATATTTTGGACTGGTTAAAGGATATATTTGTTGGTAATACTCCAGACCATGCACTTATTGTTGCTGGAATTGATATGTCAGACCCAAACAATCCTATGGTAATGGTGACAGACCCAGGTACAGGTGAATGCGCAAAGCCTTATCCATTAGACCAATTTATGGACGCTTGGTCTGATTCCAACTGTTATATGGTTTCTACTGATGTAGCAGCACCACAACAGACAGAGCAAATGGTATCAAACGGATTGACAGAAGGTCATCTTCAAGAAGTTGCGAATGTAGATTATGACACATTTACACAATTTCAAGATTATAGTCATCAAATAGACTACTCGACACAAGGAGGACAATTGTATGATATTTTCCAAAGTTATCCAACTATGCCTTCGTCTTACTCCTTCAATGATGCTTTAGCACATTTCGATATGCCGCCTTTTAATCCTAATTTAATAATGCCAACAACAAATTATATTGATCCTTATAATTTTGACTATAGTGGCTTAAATGATCAAGGATGGTTTACCGATTTGAGCTTATATCAAGATCCTGTTGTTGATACAGATTCAGGTTATAACAAACAGTTAACTTTAGATAAAATGCAGGACAATTTGGATTTTGCCAAAGAACATGCTCAGCAATGTATGGATGATGGCATGTATATTTCTGCGACAATGTGGCAAAATGAAGCTCACGAAATACAAAATGACATGAACGATGTAATAAATAATGATATTTAAATTAAATATGTTTATTTTTAAGTGTCCCGTATGTTCAACTACCAATAGTTCAGATGCTAAATTTTGTCGGCATTGTGGCTATGCTTTTTCCTATAATACGGAAAAAAAGGTTGAGCATAATAGTAACAATGAGCATTCCCAAAATACAAAAGAAAAATCGAATACAGGATGTATCTGGGGAATTATAATATTAGTGATTATCGGCATAATTTGCTTTATTGTAATAGCAAATAGTCACTCTTCCTATCATTATACCCCAACACCTGCTGCGGAAGATAGTGATTCTGTAGCAGTGGTTGATACGGCATCTGCAGACATTGATGCAGCAGATGCTACATACCTTAACGTATCTGATGACAATATTGATATTGACGCCTCTGGAGGCAGCAAAGACATATCAATTGAAACAGATGGCGATTGGGAAATAAGTACGAGCACTGCTAATTGGGGACATTTATCGAAATATAGTAATAGCGTTACTTTGACTATTGATGAGAATACGTCTTCTTCATCTCGAAGTGATTATTTTGAGATTACAGCAGGTTCTTATACAAAACGAATAAATATCAATCAAGAAGGAAATACTGAACCAACAGCAGAAATCAATTCGATATGGATGGACCACAGCGTGTATGTAAACAATGTAAAGGGAATGAAGATCCATGTTAAATTTAACGTGAATAACATGGAAGGGGAAAAAGTATATGGTTATGCGTACTTTTATTATGGAGATAATGAAACACCATTACACGATACGTATGGCAACAATCTAAAATTTTATAGCTATGGAACTTCAAATTATGAGCGTTGCACATTCAATGATTTTACCATTTTCGTCCCATATGATGGTTTAAATATGCAACCAGGAACAGGAAGTACCGAGTTGTCTTTTGATATTGCTATAACTGATGCTTCAGGTAATCAATTGGCAAGAAAAAACAATACACAAATAACATTTTCTCGATAAATGAAAAAAATATTAACAATGATAGTTCTGTCCATTTGTGTGGATGTATATATGTATGCGCAAGGACTACCAGGCAATATTGTAGGAAAAACTTTGCCTTATACTTGGGAGTTGCCATTTATGGGAGGAAAAATAATCAGTACATTAACAGAGGATGGAACAATATATTCCCAATCAATAACTCCTTGCTATTCTTGCAATGGCACTGGACGGTGTGGTGCTTGTGGTGGTATAGGTGCAATATATTATGGTTTTGGGGAATCTGTTCCTTGTGGTGCATGTTCTATGAATGGAGGAAGGTGTATGGGATGTGGCGGAAAAGGATTTAGCATCATGAATTACCAAACAACATCTTTTGGAGGAACAATAGGATATGATGAACATGGCAATTGTTATGTAAGTAGTACGAGCCGTGGTGGTAGTAGAGGTTCTGGCAGGAAGTCTTCTATTTATAATTGTTGCTCAGGAGTGCCAACATTTGGGTATGACAGAAAACATACTTGTAAAAACTGTGGCGAATACCATTACATAGGTAGTCATAAATGTATAAGAGAATAGTATCCTAAGATAAACGCTCAACTATCTTAAGATACTTTGCCAAGTAATATAAGATACTTTGGAAAGTAACCTATATATGCTTATAAACACTGAATGAGAACAAGAATCATCACATATATTCTCCTATTGCTCTCTTTGTCCGTTACCGCACAGACAAAGAGAGCTTTGGTTATAGGGTTAGGCGAACAGCAGGATAAGGCTTGGAATAAAATCAATGGCGACAAGGATGTTCCGTTTGTTCAAGCGATGCTGAAAAATGCAGGTTTCAAATCTGTCACGATATTGGAAAATCAACAGGCGACAAAGGTTGGCATTGTCGGGGCATTCAAGAGAATGACGGCATCATGCAAGCAAGGCGATGTGGTATATATCCATTATTCTGGACATGGACAGCAGATGACGGATGTGCATAATGACGAGAAAGATGGATTGGATGAGTGTTGGATTCCGTATGATGCTTGTAGGAAAGCAAGCGCAACTTATCATGGTGAGAAACACTTGACGGACGATGAATTGAATGTGTATCTCAATGCTATTCGTAACAAAATCGGAGCAAAAGGAAAACTCCTTGTGGTGATAGATGCTTGCCATAGTGGTGACGGCACTCGTGGAGATAATGATGAAATAGTACGAGGTGTGGAAGACACGTTGGTGGTTGACAGCCAAAATGCTCGCGGCTTATATGAAACCTTTGAGGCGATTAAATCGTTTTTTATGGGTGACAATGGCAAAGAGAATATCATTAATACTAAGGCAAAGCCATTGGCGGAACGATGGATCACCATCAGTGCATGCAGAAGCGACCAAGTAAACTTCGAGATGAAGAAACCTGCCGTTGGCAAATTGACATACGCCTTGTGGACTGAGCAGAAGAAGAGTGAGAAGGTAAGCAATGAAGAGTTTATAAGACGAATCAGAAAGTTCGTCAACTGCAATACCACTAGCAGACTACAACAGCCTGAAATGACTGGTGAAGACATCGGAAAATATAATATAACTGATATTTTGAACAAATAGAATGGCAAAGACAATACAAATGCGTACATCGCAACAGGAGAAGGAAGCTCGGCTTGTTGCTGGAATGTACGATAAGAATAGAAAAATACAGTCGGAACTGTATGCTTATTGCTCGAAGTACTTTTGGGCAAACTACCGTGGTGTGTTCTTCGCTGATGAGGAATCTGCCACGGAAATTTTCCAAAACACATTCATTGCGATGTGGGAGAATATCGAGCGCAGGAAGATTTATGTGAGCGACGGCAGAGTGATGGGCAAGAACAACGAGCCATTGAGCGGCAGCATCCTCACCTATTTTATGGGGATTGCCCGTATCAAGTATTTGGAATGGGTAAGGGAGCATCCAACCTATGCTGACCCAGAAACAGAAATGGGACGAAAGATAAAGGAAGAAGGATTTGATACCCAGCAATACATCAATATGCTGTATGATTCGGAGGACAACAAGATGCTTGATATCATTGCTGATGTCATATCACATATGTCGGAGCGTTGCTGTGAGATATTAAGCAAGTTCTACTATGAGGAGAAGGACTTGGACACAATCCTGTTGGAAATACCGACAATAGATTCCAAAAACGCTCTCAAAACAAAGAAGCATAAGTGCATGGAGTCGTTGCGTACTTCGGCACGAAACATTTATCACAACTATTTGAACTCATAAAATGGCAGATGGATATGAACAATAATAATTTTCAAGACAGAATAGACGAATACTTGCTTCATAGTGATACCATGTCGGAGGAAGACAAGGCACAGTTTCTGAAGGAGATAGAAGAGGATGCTGAGAAAAAGGAGCAATATGAGTTTACAAAGAATGTTAAACAGGCGATTGTGAGCCGTGGAGAGAAGCTGAAAGCCATGACAGAGTTTAAAAAGGAAATGAAGTCTCACCATCACAGAAAGACTTGGCTTTGGACTTCAAGCATTGCTGCTATATTGGTGATAGGCTTCTTTGCCATCAATCCTCTGTTTGTAGAAAACTCCCCTACTGACAATGTGCGTGGCGATGAAAACGATGTGTTTGATATGACCGTACCAACAGATAGTATTAACAATGACTCAATATCAACAGATACCATATCATTGCATCATGAATAAAGCATTGCTATTGTCGTTAGTCCTATTCTGTTGTGGTTTGCAGATGCAAGCGCAGACATTGACCGAGGCAGAAGTCACGGCTAAAATGAATGAAGCCTTTGCATTGAACAATGCCAAGAAGACCGCTGAAGCCCTGGATGCTTTCCTCATTGTCGGCAAGAACACGGAACAACAACGAAATGAAGTTGAACATCAAGTATATGTGTGCAGTCAGACGATGTCTTGTATGTGTTATGAGACTCTGAAACGCTACGAAGAGGCTTATCTGTTGGCTAAGAAACTGATGTCTGGCAGTCTCACAGAGAAAGAGAAAAAAGATGTCAGTCATCTGTATGCCATGAACGGATATATGTATGCCACCAGTTTTATGCACGGAGACAACAGACAATTAGTAAAGGCTCGTACTATATTGGAAGAGATTATGCCATACGCTGACGACAGGGTAAGAGAATATGCTCTGCCTAAGATACCATTGTCATGGTACTTGGAAGGGGCTGAATACCATTTGTCCCAACAATATGACAAGGCTTTGGTATGTTACCAAAATGCCCTAAAAGGTTTTATAGAACTTAGGAAAACAGATGATGAGATTTCTGTCTTACGGCATATCGCTGAAATAAAAGGAACTCTTTATGACGTGGCAGGTTCCGAGGATGCATACAAACAGGCTTTGGCCTTGGCAAAACAGATTGGCAAAACTAATGTTCAGATGGAAATTCTGAAAGGGCTGTGGAATTTGGGGAATACAATAGGCGATGTGCAACTGGCACAGGCTTATGCAGCGAGCATTGACTCGTTAGTAGATGCAACGTCCGACTTGCAAACTAAGTACATTTATTACAATCAGAAAGGCAATGAGGCAAGAGACTTGGGGCAATACGGCATTGCGGAGCAATGGTACTTGCGTGGAAAAGATATTGCAGAGTGTGCAGATACAAAATCCGTATCAGCCAACAAACATCTGAGCTATTCCAACTTGCGAAATCTGTATGCAGCTATAGGACGGTATAACGATGCTCTGTTATATGCCAAGAAAGCAATAGAAGAATTTCAGGCACATACCCCAATCGGTGATGCTACCTACAATATGCCTTACTTGGCTTTGGCTGATATTTATCGACTGATGAGTGACAAGGAGAACTGCTATAGGAGCCTTGATAAGATTTTTAAAACGGCTTCACGAATAGTAGATTCTAAAGAACTCTATCACTTATATACAACAAGAGGCAGATGCCATTTTGCTTTCAAAAACTATCAGTCAGCCTTGAATGACTATAAGAAAGCAGATGAATTGCTTGCTACAAAATATCCGCAAACGGATGGCGACAGAATATCCTTGTTAGCCCTAATAGGAGGCGTTGAACATCAGTTGGGGAACTACGCAGAATCTGAACAGTATTATCGGAAGTATGCCGAATATACCAAGACACTATATGGTGAGAAAAGTCTGGAACATATCAATGCGCAAATATATCTTGCCAATGCTGAAGGCTTTGCAGGGAATGTAACGTATGGTTGCAATGATTATGCAGCAGCGGTACTGCAATTGAAGGCTTTGATGAAACAACACATCCCATATATTAGTAGTACAGAGCGTGAAGGTTTGTGGAATCCTCTATCCTCATTGTTTACAATGATGACACCATACGCTTTGGAGGCAAAGCAGACACAGACGGCTTTCACAAAGAATTGCTATGACGCTCTTGTTATGTCTAAGTCTTTTCTCTTGGAATCGGAACGCTCCATGTATGATGTCATTAAGAGGATGGGTACGTCTGAGGACATGCGCAACTATACCACATTGGCAAGTATGAAGAATCAGGTGAAGGTTTGGGAAAAAGACTATAATGCAAACGCTGACAGCATCCTAAGTGTGTCAAGAAAAATAAGCCGTTTGGAAAATCTGTTGGCTAACAGATGCAAGGGATATAGCGATGGCACAGACTTCATGGATGTGGACTATGATGCGGTGAAGCACGCTTTGGGACAAAACGAAGTGTTGATAGACTTCACCGACTTTATTTCACAAACTCAAGGAAGAAAGTATGCAGCTTATATTATAAATAAGGTGCAGGATTATCCGCAACTGAAATCACTGTTTACGGAAAGACAGATAGATTCACTTGGCATCGTCCGCCCCGATATGTTTTATGACAAAGATTATGCACATGATGTATTACAGCTGCTATGGGAACCATTGAAAACGAATATACCAGTAGGTACAACCATATATTATGTGCCATCGCAGTTGCTGTTCCAAATATCATTGGAGTCATTGCCTTTAGCAGATGGTACACTGTTGGGTAATCATTATAACTTTGTACGGTTGTCTTCTGCCCGTGAATTGGTGAAGATGAAATCAAAGAGTAATAGTAACAAGGCTAATACTGCGGTATTATATGGCGGTTTGCAATATGACTTGGAGACAACAGCAATGGCAGAAGAGTCCAAGAAATATGATTTGTCGAATTTGCTTGCCTTGCGTGGTGAAATTGCTCGAGGTGATTCCGTATTTCATAATCTACAAGGAACAAAAGAAGAAATCTTGAAGATAGAAGACTTGTTGAAAAGAAATAAATGGCAAGTCTCTTCGTATATGGGCAAAAACGGCACAGAAGAGTCTTTCCTAAATATGCACGGCAAATCGCCTAAATTGCTTCATCTTGCCACTCATGGATTTTACTACACTCCAAATAGAGCGGAGAATGTAGATTATCTCAAAGGCTATACAGATGCTATGTCTCTTTCAGGACTTGTTTTGTCTGGTGGTAATGCTGCATGGTTAGGCAAACCCTTACCTAAAGGCGTACTTGGTGGAATACTTTCAGCTAATGATATAGCACGTTTGGATTTGAGCAATACGGATATGGTGGTATTGTCAGCTTGCCAGACAGGACAAGGCAAGGCGACATCTGAAGGATTATATGGATTGCAACGTGCTTTTAAAAAAGCAGGAGTTGGAACAATCGTCATGTCTTTGTGGAGTGTGAGCGATAAGATAACTTCTGAGTTTATGACCACATTTTATGAACGCCTTGCCGACAAGAAGAATGCTTGGAACAAACGTAAGGCATTTGAGGAAGCAAAGGAAATCATCAGACAGAGGCATCCTGATCCATTCCATTGGGCTGCATTTGTGATGTTAGACTGATGGAAATGGTTACTTTTCTTCCTCTCTTATCATAAATAGTATAACAAAACTATTGTGTATATGAAGCAGGAAGAAATTGTAAATGAGATTCGCCAAATGTGTGGTCAAACGATACTGATGCCTTCTTTAGGTTGGCATTTCAAGTACAACGGACAAGTGTATTTCTATGTGGTAGGCAAGGATGAAAGCATGGTACGCTTCTGCATTCCATTTGTGGCAAGACTTCCCTTGTATGATAAGGAGTTGCTAAAGGAAGCCGTAAATGAGACGAATAGAAATGTGAAGTTCATCAAGGCTCTTTTGTCTGAAAAAGATGATGCTAAGGTGTCCTTGGATTACGACCACAAAATTACAGATCTGGAATATGCCAAGGACATCGTACCGCACATCATCAAGACTTTGGACTTTGCTGTTGGATATTTTAAGGAGAGGGTAAGGGAAAAACGATAATATGAACTTAGAAGTTGCGCCCGACACGAATATAGGGAGAATAATATGGAACTGAAGAATGGAAATGGTTTGAATTCGTGGTTCAATGCTATCTTGTGGCTTAATATTGCCTTTTCAGGCGTAGGATTGATTATGAGTCTAATTAACCTCATAAAGGGAGACAACGGCTTTGATATTTATGCTTTTGGAAGCACTTGTGCTATATGTATTGCAATTGCAGGATTCTATTTGCTATTGAAAGCAGAGAAAGTCGGGTTCTATTTGTTAATTGTGGGATGCTTAATAAATGCCGTATTAGCATACGTTCAGTACTGTAATATAAACGTTGATGACTACGGAACTATGTATTCTGTCGCAAGAAGTATGGCTTTTAAGGGAGTATGGACAAGTATCGGCAAGATTATTTTCTTCATGCTTTTAATGTTGCTGAAGTGTGACGGAAAGAATGTGTATCAAGTTTTGTGGAATAAATGACAATAATGTTATGAGAAAATATTGTTTTTTGAGATATTGCTCCATAATTATTTTATTCTGTTATAGTGATATTTGGGTATTTGCACAGAAAAATATCACAATAGAAAATGACGTGTTTTTTAATGATTTTGTTATTCCTATTCTTAATGAAGGCAATACGGTAACGTTTTTTGCAAAAGGTAAAAGCATGGAGCCAACTATAAAGGATGGTGAAAAAGTATGCTTAAAGAAACTGAATGATTATAAAATTGGCGATGTCGTTCTTGCAAAAATATTTGATAAAAGATTTGTGCTTCATAGAATTGTGCAATTATCAAGAGACTCGGTTTTTTTGAAAGGTGATGCAAATCAAGGATATGAGTATTGTTTCGTTTCAAATATTATTGCAAAATGTATCTCCGTAGAACATCATAACGAATCGTCTATATCTAATCGTAAAAAAATAAATATTGCTACAAACACATTATTCATAAAAAAGCAAAATTCAAGATTGGTAAAAAAAGGAGGAAAATGTTTTTTGTACACTACCAACCTGACCGGAATTGAAGAACTTAATGAGACCGCAGAATATTTATGGATAAATACAGGGCAATATTTTAAGCCCAAAGAGATGGTGAATCTAATTCTTCAAGAATATGACGTTGAGTCAAGTACTGCAGAACATGACGTTTTTGAGCTCTTACAAAGATTCTATATAGAGGGAATGATAGATTTAGTCACAACAGAGTCAGAATAGGAAAAATGTATCTACAATGAAAAAGTTTATTTTTGTTTTTATTACTATCATAGCTATAGCAGCTCATGCATCTATTCTTTCAAGACACAATAATATTAAACTCACGCTGCCACAATCCCTACATCTACCACAAACAGCACAAGTTACAGCAGAGGGGCAAAATCTTATTGTGTTTACGAATGTGGACAGTATCTATGATAACGGAATGGAGGCTGTAACACTATGGATTTATAGACCTATAAGTGACAAAATAGTGAAAGTGTTGACAACAAATCCTAATGGAAAATATGAATGTCTCGGGTATGGAGATAAGGCAAAAAAGGTTTCATTGACATCTATCCCAACAATAAACTCTGTGCATATCAACACAGAAGAGGACAAAATATTAGTGGAAGGTTACAACGACAGGAATTGTTACACGTACATTATCAGTTTGACTAAAGGACTACCAACAATTCAGTTGCCTTGTAATGCAGGAATTTACGGAATGTCTTCTGAAGAGGATTTACCTGTAGGTCAATCTTACGTTTATCACAAAAAAGGAGGGAGATACAATGTTATTTCCGTCTTTGATTGGAACGGAAACTGCTTGAAGCATACCAACCTGAAAAAGGTGCGACAAAAGAACAACACGAATGTCCAACTATATATACAGCAGTTAGAAAAATGTTTTGATAAGATGGCCGACAAAGAAAGACGTGGGTGTTGTGAATATTTCCTTTCCGATATGAACGCTGATGGTATGCCTGAGTTATTTGTCAAGTCAGGACATTGTGAGGCAGACTTCAAACTGGATGTATATACTATAAAAGAGGGGCGAGTGCATAAGATTTATAGAACTACAGCAGGGCATCGAGATTTTCAACAAGGTTCGAGGTATTTGATAATGGTAGAAGCCCAAAGTGGAACATATTATAGTTGCAAGTTAATAATGAAGAATGGCAAGATTGAGGAAGAACTACTAACTTGTAAGGAAGCATCTGTTTCTATTGCAGATTTTGACTATCCAGAATATTCAGAGCCGCAAATAGAATTTTGTGATTATACCAATGTACAACCGATAAAAGATGCTTTTGATGTTCTAAATTTTTAATTCTCGAAGATTGCCACAAAGATAAATTGAAAGTTGCGCCCGACACGAATTTAGGGATTATTACATGGCAGAAACTTACATAGTCATTTTATCGTGGATTACAACCTTAGGGCTATTTGTTGTTTATAACAAGTTTCACAAACATCTGAATAAAACTTGGGAAAGAAATATGCAATATTCCCTAAATGGCAATGATGGGAAAGGAGTTTCTTTATGGCGAATAAATGGAATAGGCTTCTCTTTCTATGGTATGTACCGAGAGGCTTTGGTTGGTGATTATAAAACTTATGTCACTTATCATGTGTTTTGCTTATTCTTCATACCCATATTACCTTTAGGTTGTTTCCGTGTTATCAAAGAAAATGGAGGATATAGAATCTTGGGAGGGGAAAGAATGGCATGGAGAGAAATCTTGTGCATGTTTCTTGGTTTGATAAAATGGCCTTTTGCAATCTTTGCTATTTTACGCCTATTGGTTCTGTGCTTAAAATAAGCTTCCAGAAATATAGTTTTAAGATGCTCTATTTTTTGATAGTGTTTGGTTACTTCTATACCATATAATCTCATAAACTCTCAAAATGTAAACTTAGAAGTTGTTCCCGACACAGATAAGGGTTATATAAACGATGGAACCAAATCCTTTTAACATATTAAATGTTTATGCCGATTGTTCTGCCAAAGAATTGGCAGCAAGTAAGGCTAGACTTACAGCTTTCACCTCTGTAGGGAAAGTTGTAAAAGATTTGGTGGTATCGGCAAGTGGAGAGAAACAACATAATATAACTACAGTACAAATACAGGCAGCATATAATACATTGCAACAGCCAAGTAACAAGATAAGCTATGCGCTCTTTTGGTTTTTCAAACCAGAGGTTGATGACCTCAGAGAATTGCTTGAACATGGAACTGTTTCTGAGATTGCTTGTGGTTTTGAAAACTATTACGATAGACTTGATGATAAATATCCAAAGCCGTTGTGGTTATTGCAAGACTTGACAACAATCAGTCTACTATCAGAAAATTGTATTAAAGCATTAACATTCGCATACGAGATATTTCCACGCACACAGGAATGGTTGGATAGTATAGGTTGTGAAACTTTGCGGATGTCTTCGCAAGAATTAGAGACGCTATTTACAGCCTTGTTAGAAGAAACAGGACATAGGATAGAAAAAAGTCAATTATATCTTTCCCTAATAGAACGGTATTTAAAAGAACTAAAAGGTAATAGTTTCGATCTACACGTGTTGGGCGAGAAAGTTCTTCTGTTGGAAAAGTATTATTCTGAGGTGGAAACTTTTACAGAAAAGACTCAGTTGGGAATTTGGTCTGACAGATTGTCAAATGAGGCTATGCGAATCATCAATGAGAACTTTCCGTTTTGGACAAAGTTGTTTGCCAAGTTATTTTGGTGTAATTCTTCAGATGAAATAAAAAGTAAAGCTCTGTATGCAGCAACTATACTTGACAACATAAAGAAACTATTCAACTGTTCAAATAGGATGGAAAAGAAAATTGAAAAGAAAAGCAATGCTTTAGCCAAATTTGAGCCACCACTGTTAATTGCTGTTCCAGGAGGAATGATCGGAGGTGGTATCATTGGAATGGGGTTATTTGTTTGGTTTCCTATAAGATGTATTTTATGGGGAGTTTTCTCAATATTTTGCGATGGTAAATTAATAAACACGGTTGATACTTTTCTTATGAAATGTGCCATAAATACAGGAATGGCTCTTATTATGAGTCTACCTATTTGGCTTACATTATTAATATTGTTAGACATTATTTCTGGCAACACTATCTTTGTAATATTGGTATGGATTGCAATTGCAGGAATTGTCTTTTTTGTAACAAATGAAAAAAGATAAGATGGACAAACAAATAATTAATCTTATATTGCAGATGGCAACAGAGATAAATCGTATGGAAACCAATATGCTTCGCATGGATTCTGTCATAAAGGGTTATTCGCAACTTCAACGGAGCATAAAGCGTATGAAGGCGTATATGGCAAGTTGTGGGTTCGAAATAGTGGAAATGACAGGCAAACCATATAATATGGGAATAATTGCTGACGTGGAATTCGTAACTGACGACAGTTTGAAGCAAGGAGAACAATATATAAAGACGGTAAATCGTCCGCAAGTTAATTATAAGGGTGTTATGATACAGAAAGCAAATATCATAGTTGCTCAAAACTTATAAAAAGGAATTATTATGGGACAAAATAGAATGGAATTTGGAATTGATCTCGGAACGACCAATTCGAGTATATGCCGTATTGTTAATGGAAAGCCTGTTATACAAAAGATAGAGGTTACAGATGATACTATGCCGTCATGTGTGTTCTTCAACAAAAAGAAGAACATAGTGGTTGGTGCGGCAGCATACCGCAACATGCAGAGTGAAAGAAAAAGAGCCACACTTACATGGAATACAGCTTCTTCAAATGCTTTTGTTGAATTCAAGCGTACAATGGGTACTGACACAACATATCATAGTTCAAATATGGATGCTGACTATATGTCTGAAGAATTGTCAGCAGAGGTGTTGAAACGCTTGAAGTCTTATGTAGGTGACGGAACGGCTGTGAATGAGGCTGTAGTAACAGTTCCAGCCAAGTTTACTGTTAACCAGAAAACTGCAACCATGAAAGCGGCAGAGTTGGCGGGCATTACCCATTGTGAACTAATTCAAGAGCCAATAGCTGCAGCTATTGCCTACGGATTCAATGCAGAGAGTAAGGATGGTTATTGGTTGGTGTTTGATTTTGGGGGTGGAACTTTTGATGCTGCCCTTATTCGCTCTGACGAGGGTGTCATTCAGGTGTTTGACACAGAAGGTGACAATTACCTTGGAGGCAAAAATATGGATTACGCTATCGTTGATACGTTATTGGTTCCTTACTTACAGAAAGAGTATGCTTTGGATGCTACAATCGCTGATGAAAGAAAGCATCAGGTGTTGCGTGAGGCTATGAAACCTTTCGCTGAAGAGATAAAAAACAGCGTGTCGTTTAATGACAAGATTGACATACTCTCCAATTTGGGAGAGCTGGGAAGCGATGAAGACGGTGAAGAGATGGAACTCGATTTAACTCTAAGCCGCAATGATGTATTTGCATGTATGGCTCCGCTGGCACAAAAGGCAATAGACATATGCCTCGCTTTGCTGGAACGTAACAATTTGAGCGGAAAAGACCTCCACAGCATATTGTTGGTTGGGGGGCCTACATACAGCCCTCTCATAAGAGAAATGTTGAAAGAACGGCTTGGGGCGATGGTTGATACAAGTGTCAATCCGATGACGGCTGTGTCTGTCGGAGCGGCATTGTATGCTTCCACGATAAAGTCTGAAACAGGGGATGTTGAAAAACAGAATGAAGAGGCGTTACGCCTTGACATGGAATACGAAAGCACATCTGTAGAAGATTCAGAATGGATTGCCGTTAAATGTGGTCAACCGGTCAATAAAGGGAATATCAAAGTACAATTTATCAAAGAGGATGGCTCTTGGGAAAGTGAAAGCATAGAGGTGGATTCTGTCGGAAATGTTGTCGAGGTTCAACTGGACAATGGAGCAAATGTATTCCGTGTAAAAGCATCAGACATGAAAGGCAATCCGATTTCCGTACAACCAAACTCAATCTCTATCATGCAAGGGGCTAAAGTCGGAAGTGCTCCATTACCTTATTATATAGGCATCTCTGCATGGGACTCACGCTATGAGAAGAGCGTATTCATGCCTTTGTCTGGTCTCGAAAAGAACCAGTTGTTGCCAGCAGAAGGCTATCTTCTGACGGAGAAGACAATGAATGACATACATCCAGGCAATGAAGAAGATAAAATTATAATTCCTGTCTATCAAGCCGATGAGTTTGTTGAGGGAAATTCTTCTGTATTGTATGAATATGTGGCAGATGTGGAACTGTCAGGCTTAGAGATAGACAGATACATACCTGCTAATTCTTCTGTTGAAGTGAAGCTCAGTGTTGACACGTCTGAAATGATGGATATGGAAATTCACTTCCCTGATTTGGATTTGACTATCAACAAGCATCTTGACACATTGCGCCACCAATCTGTTACAGAAGCATCAGAACGCGTACAACGTGACTTGCGCTTAGCGGAGAAATCGTTGGATTACTTGCAATCAAAGGGGGTTGACATTCGTGATGAAATTAGAATGCTGAACACTGTAAAAATGGAAAACGAATGCTCACTGGAGAAAAAAATGGTACTTCAGCATCTGAAAGAGCTTTATAGGCGTATAGAACAAATGCAGTTAAAGCAAAAGTTGGATGATGAGGAAGAAAATCTGAAGACTTGGTTACAACAACTGAAACGCCATCAGCTACATTATGGCAATTCGGGCACTGAATCTCATATTAAAGACTTGGAGAGAGCTGTCAACAAAGCAGTATTCCATCGTGACTTGAACAAAATGCAAGAACTTGTTGATGAAATCTCAAGCATAGACTACCACATGGCAAAAGCAGACCATATGAGGTCATGCTATTACAAGTTTATGCGTGAAATAGAAGATAAGGAAAAATGGCATGATCAAGATGCCGCACGCAGTCATGTAGAAATCCTTGGGAAATTGCTGAAAGAAAAAGCACCAATAGAAGAGCAGGAGGAAGAGACAAAAATACTGTGGATGTTGTATAAGTCGCAAGAAGACGAAGCTGAAAGTATTTCCAATGAGAACGAAGACTCCTGTCAATTGTTGTACCATTAACAAACAAAGAGATGTATGAATATAAGTAACTACGATAACAAGGAGAGTATATGCACCATAAAAGACAGAATACGTGCAAGAAAGCTCTTTTCTGAAAAAGAGACCTTATTGTCAGCTTTGGCCATCATATCGTTGCTTGATGAACTTCACAAAGTGAATAGAAAGTCGGGATATATAAACATAGCGGCAAGCAATTTTGTGTGTACGTCAAAGATTGAATCCAATAATATTGTCATGATTGATAATTCTATTGACGAGAATTTGTCGGAACATTATCCTCCACAATGTACCAATGAGAATGTCTGCCAAGCTCCAGAATACTTCCATGGCAAGTTTACCGAGTTAAGCGAAGTGTATGCCATCGGAGCGTTGATGTATGAAATGCTGTTCGGGATTGAGCCTTGGGCAATAAATGTGGACATGCTCGATACGACGATGAGAACATTAGTGCTGTTGAAGATGAAGCGTAAACCTTTGTTGATTCCATCTTTGAATGGACTTAATCCATCCAATGAACTGATGACCATTATAGGCAAAGCTACAGAATATCAACCAGAAAAACGATACCAGTCACTTGAAGACTTAAGGACTGCCATTTCAAGACAATTGTCTTCTTCAGTAAAGGATAAAGAACAGCATCGAAACATTCGTCGTGGCAATGGATTCGCTGACATCGCAGGAATGGATGACTTGAAAGAGAAAATCCGTTATGACATTATCGATGTGTTGAATGATGCCGAACGAGCTAAGGGACTTGGAATCACCATTCCCAACGGCATATTGCTGTATGGACCTCCTGGATGTGGGAAGACTTTCTTTGCCGAGAAGTGTGCCGAAGAAATGCAGTGCCATTTCATGTATGTGAAATGTTCTGATGTTGCCTCGCCTTACATACATGGTGGACAGGAAAAAATTGCAAGGTTGTTTGAAGAAGCACGAGAAAAGTCACCGACACTACTCTTTCTTGACGAGGTGGATGCTTTGCTAAGGACGAGAACCAAACAGCAGAATGCAAGTGAGTCGGGAGAGATTAACGAGTTCTTATGCCAGATCAACAACTGTGGAGAAACTGGCGTGTTTGTAATTGCCGCCACAAATATGCCGGAGGAAATTGACGAAGCTGCATTGAGAGCAGGACGATTGGAACGAAAATACTATATTGGGGTACCAGATGTACAAAGCATAGAAAAGTTATTGGAAATACAATTGAGGAAGCGAAAAACAGACAGCATAAATATCAAAGACATTGCTGCATGCTTGTATGGTAGGGTGGCAGCAGATGTCAAGTTGATTGTAGATGTTGCCGCGAGATTGGCATTTCGCAACCATTGTAACATCTCTACCCAACTTCTTATAGAAGCTGTCCGAACAACACCACCAAGCGTTAGCAAGGCGGTGATAGAAGAGCATTTGCGTATAAAGGAGAAATTTGAACAAAAGCAAATAGAAGGAAAGAGAAGAAGAATTGGTTTCCAATAAAGAATTGAGGTTTTATAGTCTAAATTACGGTCAACCAAATGGTTACTTTCTTCCAACATCTTCCATTAAGGAAAAAATAAATATAGAAGTTGCGCTCGACACGAATAAGGGTATGTTAGTATGAGAGAATTCTTATCACCACATAATGTGCCTTTCTATTGGGAAGACAGATTGAAAGAGGAAGAAGGCTACACCTTATATGTAAGCGATTGTTTTTGGGTGTTGGCAACAAATGATTATTATGAGTTTTACTATAACCCAATTCATGCAATGGGAAAAATTCATGTAAACCAAATGCCACAAATAGTTAAGGAACGCATCAAATTCTGCTCTGCTATACTCCACAAAGAGGATATTAAATTTGAACGCACTAAATCAACATTGATGAAATCACCAGTGGGCTTTTATAAAATAGAGCGTGATATGCGTATAGGTAATTGGTTTCATGCACAAGGACAAAACTATGCAACTTGGAAAGGATATTTCATCTGCGACGATATGTATATGCCAAACTTGGAAAGATCATGTCCTATTAAAAGCATTGATGGTGCCTTGGTGTTTGATATGATACGAATGGGGTGTCAATCAAGAACCGCTCATTACATAAAAAGCGTCTTTGACCTAAAAGTTTTTAGTAATGTAAGGACAACAGGAATACAATTGTTGGAAATTACTGATTAGTTAGTAAAACTAAAATACAAATATCATTGAGCTATGGGAATATTCGATTTTTTCAAAAATAAAGGTAAAGATACACAAAAGGAGCTTACTCTTGAAGACTGCATTATAAAAATGTTTGCTTCGTCAGATATAGAACCACATCGTGAAGGCGATGAGTTTTCATTCAAAGTGCAAGGTAAATATTGTGTATTTAATGTTATGTTAAGCTATGAGGCAAACAGAATAATAGTTTGTATACCTTTTCCTATACCTGTAAATCGTAAAGTAGCGAAATCTTCTATGTATGAAGTGAAAAGAATAGACAGTTTTGTACAAAAAGGAGACTCTTTCTATACCACTGTTTGTCAAATAGATAAAGATAAAGAATACCAAATAAGAGCTGCGACATTGAATTTTTCTGTTCCCTTGACCGAGGACACGCCGGATATTATCCAAAAGATGGTGACACGTACAGTTGATGTTATTGATGGTGATAATTTTGCTTCCTTGGCTGCTGCTATATTCGGCTGTAAGTCATGCGATAAGACAAAGACTGGTTGGCAAAACAAATCTACAGGGAATATCAAAATGCTCGTTCAACAGAAAGATGATTATCATAAATTGTTGGATAATGTTCCAAACCTCAGTAGTGCTCGTTATCGTGGACGGCTTATAGCTTATGCCACATATATTATAAACTACAAGTCTGACAAAGAAGTTGCGGAGCGAAGTGCTAAGGAAAGTTCATCCAACTATTACGACCGCTTTATTCAAGAAGCCTACAATATTGCGAATGAGGAAGAACGTGATTTAATACGAAAGCTACGTTTCTTGGTTGAAAAAAAGTATGGGACAAAAAATGAAGACTTTGTTATGGGTCAGAAGGAGGCTACAGAAATCATTTGTGGCAATCCATGGAATTTGCTGTATCAAGATGGAAACACCTATGATACGGATATATCAGAAGAGGAAAAACTGTACAAAAGATTATGTGCTCCTCAATATAAGGATCGCCCATATGAGCAACGTGACCTTGGCGAAGGAATGACCTTGGTGAATCAAGTGATTGGAGAATATTGGAAACCTCGCTACTTGTTGGATAATGAAGCGAAATGTGCATACGAATTCATGTCTATTGATGAGGTACTGCAAATTGTGACTGATGAAGATATTGACTGGGATAGTCTGAAAGGGCTTCCACAAGATGCTTTTGAAAGAGCAAAAGCGCATTCGTTTCATTTCCCTGGTCATGTATATCAATATAAGAATGGCGTGGCAGAAGTGGAATGGCAGCTTAACCCTGATGGTATGTACTATCGTGATGAAGATGGATTTGGTATGACAGATGATGAAGAAATCAATCTTTATGGTGCTATTGACAGAAAAGGTAAGGTTGTAAAGAGGTTCACTTTGAAAAGATAATCAATCAGCAGGATTATTCTGAAAGTATAAGAGAGCTGAAGGCTATGTAGTTTGTATTCCATGGTCTTCTGCTTTTTGTTTTCCAATGCAGTTTTTTTTCTGATAGTAAATGGTTACTTCGGTACTCTATATCTCATAAACAGACAAATAACAAACTTAGAAGTTGTGCCCGACACGGATTAGGGTATTGAAATATGAAGTCATTAGCAAGTATCTTTGTAGTATTGTTCTGCATTATAGTCGCTTCTACAATTGTAAGTTGTGACTCAAAACCTTCAACTGCGAGTGATTCATACGCAAATGAAAACATATATGAGGAAGAAAGTCAGAAGACGTTCCCATGTACACTATGTAGCGGATATGGTGTTTATGCAGGATATACATGTAACAGATGCGGAGGAACAGGAGAGATTGTGGCTGATTATGTAGAGACACGTTCTAACTCTGATGTCTCCTTCAAAGGACGGTCTTTCTTTTATGGAAGATGTAACAGTGGGTGCGGTTGTCAACTTTATGAGCACAAGCCTGGGCATACAGAGTGTGTTAATTGTGCTGCACATGGATGCTCTACCTCCAAACTCTATCATAAGAAAGAATATTGATACATCTGAAATATGAAGCATTTAGTGGTTATATTGTTATTTCCCATGTTTAATCTGGCAATTAATGCTCAGACTTCAAGTTTTTACGTTCGCCAAGCCCAATCGTATCAGCGTGAAGCTGCATATTATCTGCGGCAAGCGGAAAGCTACCAACGAGAGGCGGATTACTATAACAGACAGACACAAAATAATTTAAGAGAGGCCGAGTTTTATGTAAGACAGAAGAAATATGACAGGGCGAAGATATATCAAGACAGGGCGAGGAATATGGCAGACAAAACTACGGTATATTCTCATAAAGCAGACAAAGCAAGAGATAGAGCTGCTGACTATACCCAAAAGGCCAATGCTATGTTGAATAAGAATAAAAAATAAGAAATTTAAGATGAAAAATTGGTTCGTATATATGATAATGATGTTGTTCTTTGCAAGTTGTTCAGAACAACAGATAATGGAAGAAATGGCATCTTCAACAAAGTTGACAGAACAGAAAAGCATGACTGTCAGTCCGAAAGACTCAATCATGTCATTGCTCTATCAAGCTCGCTGGGGCGATGGTTCGGCATATCTGAAACTGGCAGATTGTTATCGTGATGGTATTGGTGTGAAGAAGGATTTCTTTGGTATGATTACTATGGCTCACATGGCAGAGGGGCGTGGAGCAATCAATCGCATAGATGACTATATCTACGGCTTGCCAGATGGTAATGATTACAAAGCATTATTTCTCCTAATGGATGGCTATAAGTCGTATGTTCAAGAGGATTCAGACAGCATAGAGCATGTACTACGTGCGAGCGACAGTCCTGAAGCAAAGACTCTCCTCGGAATGATTACTGTTGACCAAGGCGACACAATATCGGGGATAAATATGATTAAAGAGGCAGCAGGTCAAGGTTGTTCCTTGGCTGAACTGCTGATTACCATACCTGACTGGAAAGGCAGACTGAGAGCAGATGCAACAAAACTTGCCATAATTGCTCATCGTGTACCTCTCGCCAATCTGATTCTTGGCGACCTCTATTATGAGTCTGATGAGAATGGCAAATCAAACAAGCAACTTGCTGTGGAATATTATATGAAAGCAGAAGAACATGCTGTATTGGGACGCCATGGTGCTGAAAGAGTGCTCGACTATTACAGAAATGGAGGAAACATCCAGCTGACAGAAGACGATATCAAGCGATTGGAACTGATTGTACAACCTAAAGGTGTAGAAACGGAATGAAAACAATAACACAAGCATTTAGAACATTATTGGTATTTATGCTAATATTCAATTGCGTAGGTGTCTATGCTCAGAGAAAAGAAGTTTCCTATTTCAGCGATAGTGTTGAAATTTGTCCATTAGCAGACAAAGAACTTATAGACTCATGCTACAACCTATTAGATAGAAATATGATGTTAGAAACAGATGGTATGTATGGGCAAATAGCCGTTATTGATGCCACAACATCAGAAGTATTAGCATGGGCATCATTGGAGAAACAGTTAGATGACGATTGTGGATGGTGTGGTGACATGGTATATGTACCATTCAAGAAACAGGTTTGTTCCACAGATATTTTTGTACCCTTTATAGCTGCAAAATGTTTAGAGAAGTCAAATACGTCTTTAGGGAAAATGGTCGATACCGAATGCGGAATATTGGAAGTTAATGATAGTCTAAAAATACGTGACCATAATTGGCGAAGAGGTGGCTATGGAAAAGTTACATTTGAAAAGGCGTTACTGATGAAGTCACGAATCGGAATGTACAAGGCTTTCATGACCATGCCAAATGGAGCGGATTTATGGGAACAAGCGTATGATACCATCCAAAAGAGTAATGCTATAGAGTTGGCAATCTCCTTTAACCAAATGTATCATCAAAAATCATCTTTGGAATATGTCAAGAAAATAGCTACTGGCATTTTTGAGAAGACAGGCATACAACATCGGCTTGCTCCAAGAGGTATTAAACTGGCAGGTATATACAACATTCTACAATGTGATGACAATAAAAGAAGTTCGGACGAATTTACATTCGTAGGTTGCTTCCCTGCTGATAATCCGAAATATACCATCAGTATGGTTGTTGTTCGGCCACATAAACTTCCAGCAACTATTGGAATGTTGAGCAAAGAGGTGAACCTACTGATTGAATGGTTGATGAATAGAAAGAAGTAACAATAAAAGTTGTGCCCGACACGGATTAGGGAAATCGATATGAAGAAAATTAAGATTACAGAGCAGATACATGTCCTTGGAACTACGTTTAAGGATATTTACGAGATAGCAGACTATTCGTGTAAGGAAATGCCCAAGGATGGTGTATATGTAGGGCAGCTCGTGAGACATCATCTTTGGTTTGATGAATGCGATTATCTCAGCGACAATTATTGGCATCGTAGCTTTGTATTTGCAAAGTCAAAAGATGAGGTTGAAAACAAATTGGAAAAGTTAAGAGAGTTTCAATTCCCTGGATTTAGGGAAGAATGGGCTCCAATGATTTACTGGGACGACGAATACGATGATATGAAAGTAACAGATGATATTACACAATGAAAAAACTTCTGTTTATATTCCTTATGCTTACAGTTCTTACTGGCTGTCATGGTTTGCGTATGGGAGTCGGATTAAAAGGGGAGTTCATTGACGAAGATACCCTTGTTTTAGATGGTGATACGTTCACTATTCAAGAACGAATTGGTGACAGTCTGTTTATCGTTTGGAACTATGAACATTCCGATAAAAAGACACCATGCTACCTTCTAAAGTATGAACGTAATGGCTTCTATTATCCTCAAATTGGAGCAACAAATATCACTTCTTTTGACAATACCGTCAACTATGTGAGCATTGACGACAATGATGTTTATGACATTAAGGATAGAAAGATATTGTTCTCATCTCCATGCTGTGAGTCTGGATTTTATTATCTTGGTCAGTGGAAAAGCTTACATCTTTTCGCAAGTTCTGATACGATTTGCTTCTCTGATGGAAAATGTGTTGGACTCCAAGATGATGTGTTTTGTCGCAAACCTAAGAAAGAAGGTATGGTAACTTTGGTGGCAGGGGCACAAACAAAAGATGTTTCATTCGGTGACTTATACAACGCAAAGAAAAAGAGTGATGCCCCCGATACGACAACAGAAAGATTGGCAAAGAACTATTATATCAAGCCAAGGAGTAAGTACGAACGGATGGAAGCTGGATTTAGTGTTGATTTGGATATACCGAAAGGTGATGCTGAGTCTGACAAGGCTATTCGGGAATGGATGATGGCTGCTATTAGAGACGATGCGTTTTATCAGTTGGAAAACAATCGGGGCATTCCTGTTGGGAAGTGTACATCGTTAAAGGATTTACAGCTTTCTTTGGATAAATATGGTGTGTTGTGGGAGAAACTTTGTCGGGCAGAGTATCAAATAGAAGATACGTTGGAGCTTAGAATGACCTGCAATATAAGAGTGAAGAAAGTGGTTGACTGTGAAGACTATACCACATTCTATTATTGGGCAAGCCTTTACAATGGAGGACTTCATGATTTGCCTCGTGAGTATTACATCACATATGACAAACGAAGAGGCGGATTGTTGGATGTCAACAATTCCGTGAAACCTGCGATGGTACAACAGTTTCGGCATTTAGCATTGGAGAGCTTGAAGAAAGAATACGATTTCTGTTATGAACGTGAAAATTCATGGGAGGATTTCACGCATAGCATTTTCTCTTTCCATTGTCCAATGATTGATACAAGCGGTATGGACGATGTAATGCGGTCATTTTTTGTACATAATTATTCCTGCGATGATTGGGCAGGATGGAATGGTTACAACGAAAAGGCATTTACCGAGAAGGATTTTCCTTTGACTCACTTTGCCGTACTGCCAGAAGGCATTGTCTTGACATATCATCCTTATCAGATTGATTGCTTTGCTGCAGGCGAATACCATGCAGTTATACCTTTCAAGGAAGCTAATAAATGTTTGATGTTCGACTATTCCAAGCATGAGGACTTGAAACCAAAGTTGCAAAGATTTATCAAATAGCAATATTTTGACAATGAGACAGGTTACTTCTTTTACTTTATTTTCATCAACTGATAAATAAATAATTGTAACACAAAATATCATATAAATATGGAAAAAAGAAAGAGATCCCTAAAAAGAACGATTGTTTTATTTTGGAAAGGTTTGACAGGTATCATTGCTGCTACAGCAGAATGGTTCACCGTGATACTTGGAATGAAGGATGAATCAAAGTATGGCAAGTTTATCCGACGTGTTGTTGGAGGCTGCTTCGCGTTTATTATGTTCGTGTTTGCATGTGCTGGAGGTAATGCGCTATACGAGTTTGTTTACAAGAAAGTGAATGCTGCGAAATATTTGGATGACTCCTACTATGACTCGCAGTACCTGTCAAGAAATGCCACTTACTATAGCCGTGCTTATGAAACGGATGGGTATGTTGAAACTCGTGATGGCAAGAAGACTGTCAAGGGCATACATTGGATTTCAAAACCATTGGGGGATGACTCGCTTGTCTGTTATAGTAACGGCGATACTCGTGGCTACTTCAATATGCTGACAGGTGAAATAGCTATCAAGCCTCAGTACAAGCACGCATGGGTGTTTTCTGATGGCTTGGCTTCCGTAGATGACAACGGTAAGATAAAATTCATTGATGCCAAAGGCAATGTGGTTATCGACTTGAACATTCCATATATCACTGGTGCGGAAGGATATGTATTCCACAATGGGCATTGCGTAATACATAACAACAAACGTGACAAATTTGGTTTGATAGACAAAAAAGGAAATTGGATGCTGAAAGCGGAATATGATGCTATTTCGCCCAAAGATTCTTTCTTTGTAGTAAGTAAAGGAGGTATGCAGAGTGTTCTTACAGAAAATCTGAAACCAATATTGCCTTTCATGGAAGCAGACCTCTGGATCTCTGGTAATAGCATTACAGCAACAATGAAAGACCATACTCTTCACAAATACAATTTGCAAGGTGAATTGATTGACGATTTCTTGATTAGTAATGTTGACAGATTATTGTATGATACCGATGAAATACGATATACTACGGCCAAAAACTATGATGATGACGGAAATCTAACGGGAGAGACCGAAGAGGCAGAACCAACACCTTATCAAAAGACTGCAAATTGCAAAAAATATGAAGCAGAACTTGGTTGGTATGGGTTGATGTCACCAAGTGGAAAAGTCATTACTCCTCCAAGATATTGCGATATTACAGCCATTGGCTACGACTTGTATTTATGCAAAACTGATGATATTAGAGGTGAAGTTCTGAATGGTAAAGGTGTAAGAGTTAGGTAAACGACTCTCTCATTTACTTATTGATAAAGCAGACAACGCAAAAGACTTTTCAATAAGATTCAAAAGGATGGTAGGATTAAAACTTTTGCCATCCTTTTTTATGTTCATACCAAAATGGAACAAGCGGTGCATATAGCTATGATGGAACCATACAACATATCGGCAGATTGGAACATGGGGAACCCGACTTCGGAGAGGCTACCAACCCGGCAGGGCAAGGTCGGGAGGGAGTAACCCGAACGGTTTTGAGTAACTCAAAATATACCTTGCTATGTCTTTGAGGACATAAAAATCCGCTTAGGGTGGATTGAAGTTAGCCTTCGTAAGAAGCTGTCCCATCCCGAATGGAAGCTGTTCGGGAAATCCTGTCCTTTGCGGAGCATCAAGCCTTGTTCTTGTCGGAACGATATGGATGCGCTATCCATTGCTTTGCCTTTCGGGTGCAAAATTACGGCTAAAAATGTCCCAGTCGCTATCTGCCCTAGCGGTGCCTCTGGCTTGTGAACCAAAAAGCATCGCTTTTCCATGAGGAGGCATATTCTTTGCCAAGCATTCACGGATAGCATTTAGTGTAGCTTTTGTTTGTTCCATCTGTCTTGTTTTTGTTGCAAAATTACGATTTATATTTGATACTTCAAAGTTTTTGTGGAGATTTTATGTTTGTCTTTCTGCTTTTTGTAGTAAAAACTTTGTTTTTGTAGTAAAACAGACTTATTTTCTCAGTTGCGATAAGGCATAGAGAGGGAGGATGGTGACGTGCCTGATAGCATTGCTATCCTCTTTGTCTATGTATTCAAACTCTCCGAAGTTTTCCAAAGAACAGCGGAATGCTTCTGTGAGGTGCTTTTCTCTCATAAATAGCCAAAGACTCTTCATGCCTCCTTGTGTGCCCGATTTGATTTCTATGGGAGTAATCTTGAGATGGTGAATCTCAAGATAGTCGATTTCGGCAATGCTGTTGCCGGTCTTCTCCCAGTAGAACATCTTCTGGCGTTGGATGCAAGGCTTGTTGCGCAAGATTTCCAATCCTGCAACCATCTCTGTCATACCTCCTTTATTAACCAGTTCTTGGGGAGTACCTGTCATAATCTGTTCTATCAATAGCTGTGATAAGTTGCCCTCTAATTGAAGGACTGCCAACAATAAACCGGGGTCGAGGAAAAGTATCTTCATGCTTTTCTCGTTAGCTTCTGCGTCAAGCGGAATGCCATTGCCTGATGTGGCAACCACTGGCATTACGATACCTGCAAGGGTCAGCAATCGAATGGCTTCTCTGATCTGTGAACTTCTGTAATCTTTAGAAATGGTACTGAATGAGAGTTTTTCTCCTGCTTGATGGCAAATACCACGCATGGTGGTGCGAAGCAAATCAGGATTGACTCGCTTTTTGTATTTGCCAAAGTCATCTTCATAGGTTAAGACGATGTCTTCTTGTATGTTTCTACAGCGGTTGAAATCGTGTGTCTTGATCCACGCAAGTACACTCTCTGGCATTCCACCCACCAACAGATAGATACGGAAGTACTCGATGAGTTTCTCATGGAAAGCCGTGCCTATCGGATGTTGGCCGTCAGACTCATTGCGCATACTGATAAGCCCTTCTTCCTTGTTGGCAACAAGAAATTCATCAAAAGTCATCGGATACATGAATAAGGAATGAATTCTCCCGACTCCGAATGTTGGGAGATCTTCGAGGGTAAATTCTAGTAATGAACCTGCGGCTATTACATGAAGTTCTGGATAGTCTTCCTTGAAAAATCGTAAAGCCATGATGGCTTCTGGGCACTCTTGTATCTCGTCGAAGAAGAGCAAGGTTTCACCTGCAACCATAGGAACCTTGATATAGTTGCTGATTTTTTGAGCTATCATGTGAACGTCAATGTCTCCTTGAAAGAAAGTCTTGATTGCCTTGTGGCGTTCAAAGTTGACTTCGGCAAAATACTTGAATTCTCTCCCAAAGTGTCTGACGGCAGATGATTTTCCAACCTGTCTGGCACCTCGGAGCAAGAGTGGTTTGCGCATGGAGTCATCTTTCCAAGCGATGAGTTCTTTGTCGATATTTCTACTGATATATTCTTGCATCTTCTTAATTGTTTGATTATCAGTTGCAAAAATAATGTAAATGTCGAAATCCGACAAATAATTTACGTTAAAATGTCGAAATCCGACAAATAATCTGTGCTAAATTGTCGAAATCCGACAAATATTTTTTGGGGAATATTCTTTTTTGTGGATTTTTGCCAAATTCTATAAAAAATCATATATGGGTGATGTGCTTTTCAGAAATAATTCGTATATTTGTACCTGATATTCAGAATTCTCATTTTTATAACAATCATTATTATTATGCTTATTGGTACAATTATAATCCTTGTTGTTACAGCCGCTTTCTTTGTGGCTGGTAAGTTGCGCTCCGATCTGGTGGCGCTTTGTTCGTTATTGGCTTTGCTTATTTTCCAGATATTGACTCCTGAGGAAGCCTTGTCGGGCTTCTCCAACTCGGTGGTCATCATGATGGTAGGACTCTTCGTGGTGGGAGGAGCCATTGTGCAGACGGGATTGGCAAAGATGATCAGTCGAAAAGTGTTGAAACTGGCAGGTACGAGCGAGTTGAGACTCTTCCTATTAGTGATGTTGGTAACAGCGGTCATCGGTGCCTTCGTCAGCAATACTGGAACGGTGGCTTTGATGCTGCCTATCGTGGTGAGCATGGCGGTGAATGCCGGGAGCAGTCCACGCAGATTGCTGATGCCTTTGGCTTTTGCCAGCAGTATGGGCGGTATGATGACGCTGATTGGTACGCCACCCAACTTGATTATTCAGGATACCTTGGTGCAGGCTGGTTATCCTGCACTCTCTTTCTTCTCCTTCTTGCCAGTTGGTGTGGTTTGTCTCTTGGTGGGTGTCTTAGTGCTGATACCGCTGAGCCGTTGGTTCTTGTCACCTAAGGAGAAAGAGAATGCCGCCCAAGAGTCAGGCAAGAGCTTGAAGCAGTTGGTCAAGGAATATGGACTGACCAACAATCTTTTCCGCTTGAAGTTGTCGGATGGATGTAAGGCGATAGGCAAGACGGTCATCGACCTTGATGTATATCGCCAATATGGTATCAACATCTTGGAAATCCGCCGAGACAATGGTTCGCAGCATCGTTTCTTGCGTACGGTAAGCCAACAGGTGGCTTCGTCGGAGGCATTGTTGGAAGCAGATGACGTGCTCTATGTCTCTGGGGATGCAAGTGAGATTCAGCGATTGGCGACCGACTTCGGTTTCACGATGCTGGATTCAAGTTATACGGAGGCAGGAAAGGGTAATCAAGAAAGTGAAAACTCTGTCAAGAAATCCAATGATAGAAGTCCTTCTCTTGATTTCTATGATATAGGTATCGCCGAAATCTTGTTGATGCCTTCTGCTTCGCTTGTCGGAAGAATGGTGAAGGAGACTGGATTCCGCAAGAAATATAACGTGAACATCTTGGGTATTCGCCGCAAGAACGAGTATCTCTTGCACAATCTCGGTGATGTGAAATTGCATAGTGGTGATGCCCTCTTGGTGCAAGGCGACTGGAAGGACGTCGCCCGACTGGAGCATGAGGATACCGAGTGGGTGGTATTGGGACAGCCATTGAAGCAAGCCGAAAAGGTGACCTTGGATTACAAGGCTCCAGTGGCAGGTGCCATCATGCTCTTGATGGTGGCTTTGATGGTATTCGATTGGATTCCGGTAGCTCCAGTTACGGCTGTGATGATAGCTGGAGTGCTGATGGTGCTTACGGGATGCTTCCGCAGTGTGGAGGCTGCCTACAAGACTATCAACTGGGAAACCATCGTGCTCTTTGCCGCCATGCTTCCGATGTCTCATGCGCTGGAGAAGACGGGTGCTTCGGCTTGGCTCTCTGATGCCTTGGTACAGTGTATGGGTGGCAGCGGACCAATCCTCATGTTGGCAGGTGTGTATTTTGCCACTTCGTTGATGACGATGTTTATCAGCAATACGGTTACGGCGGTGCTGATGGCTCCGATAGCCTTGCATAGTGCCTTGCAGATAGGGGTGAGTCCTGTGCCGTATCTCTTTGCGGTAACGGTAGCGGCAAGTATGTGTTTCGCCTCACCGTTCTCAACACCGCCAAATGCGTTGGTGATGCCGGCAGGTCAATACACCTTTATGGATTATATCAAGGTGGGATTGCCGTTGCAGATTATTATGGGATTGGTGATGATAGCCGTTCTTCCACTATTATTTCCCTTTTAAAATAGGTGTTATTCTCATTTTGATTTGGCGTTCTGAGAAAAAAGAAGTACTTTTGCGGTCGTTTAAGTAAAAATACGATTAAGTAAGAATCAAAAACAGAATGCAATATGGAACAGACATTGAATCATTTTGAGAATGCGGCGTTTTCAGCTACTGCATGTGATATGGAGGGAACCATCGTCTATCAGAACGCTTTGTCTATCAAGCGTAAGGGAGATGTGAGAGGTAAGAGTGTGTTCGGCTGCCATAAGGAGAAATCGAACGAGTAATGAAGAAATTATTTTTATAGATAAGAAAATGGAATATATGTCACAAGAAGGCTACGATGAGTTGGTAGCCGAACTGGAACATTTGGAGAAGGTGGAATTGCCTGCTGTGCGTGATGCCATCGCTGAGGCTCGCGACAAGGGTGACTTGAGTGAGAACTTCGAGTATCATGCCGCCAAGCGTGAGCAAGGCAGATTGTTGGGTAGAATCAGTTTCAAGCGCAAGGTGCTGGAGAATGCGAGAGTCATCGACAAGTCTCGCCTCAAGAGTGATACCGTGGGCTTGTTGAGTCAGGTGGAGATTACCAATCTCGCCAATAAGTTTAAGATGACTTACACCATCGTGAGTCCTCACGAGTCGAATATCCATGAGGGTAAGATTTCCATCAAGTCGCCTATTGCCCAGGCACTTTTGGGCAAGAAGTCAGGGGATGTGGTGGAGGTCAGAGTGCCTGCTGGTAAGCTGAACTTGCGCATCGAGAGCGTGAAATTATAAAGGAAAAATGGCTACAGCATTTATTGACAGGAAGAATAAAAGAAATATTATACGCAAAAGGGTAGGCTCTCATCAAGGGAACTTACCCTTTTATCTGTTTTTTTGTTATGATTCTATGTTTGTTACTTCACCTCAGTCAACTTGCCTGTCTGTGAGTCGATGATATACCCATGCAGGTTCACATCCTTTGGCACCAAAGGATGGTTACGGATGGTATTAACTGTGTTTCTTACGGAATCCTCTGTATCGTGGAAACCCTCCAGCCAATGGTCCAAGTCGATGCCACAGAGACCAATGGTGTCGATGACATCTTGAGGGATGCCTCTTTTTAGCATGAGTTCTTTCATTTGGGCACCATTCATGTGACAAGCTCCACAGTTGGAGTGGGCGATGACCATGATTTCCTCCACGCCCAGCTCATAGATGGCAACCAAAAGGCTGCGCATGGCTGAATCGAAAGGACTGATGACCAATCCTCCAGCGTTTTTAATCAACTTGGCATCGCCATTCTTCAAGCCCAATGCCGCTGGCAGAAGCTCCGTAAGGCGAGTATCCATACATGAGAGAATGGCCAATTTCTTATCAGGATACTTACTGGTAAGATATTTCTCATAGCCCTTGTTGGCTACAAACTGCTCATTATATTTGATGATTTCTTCTATAATCATAATGCTATATTTTAATCTGTTGTTACTGTTCGTAGATACAAAGGTACGCTTTTTGATTGAGAATACGTCATGCCATTCGTCATTTTTTGTGATTTGTAACATTTTTGGTGAATGAAAATGAAAAGAATGAAGCCTTTATAGGTTAAAATAGTAAAATATTTGATAGAAAACCAATGGAATGTTGGTTTATTATCAAAATATTTACTATTTTTGTAATAATAAAAAGTAATAAAGAGAAAATATGATTTCATTTGAAAGTGATTATAACAACGGTATGTTGCCTGAGATTATAGAGAATCTCAGCAAAACGAATGATGACAAGACATCGGGATATGGATTCGACCCATATAGTGAATCAGCCAAGAAAAAAATACGCAAGGCGATTGGCAATGAAGAGGCTGATGTATATTTCCTGATTGGTGGCACACAAACCAATACCACAGTCATCGACTCCCTCCTCTTGGGATGCGAAGGAGTCATTTGTGTAGAGACAGGACATATCGAGGTGCATGAGTCGGGGGCGGTGGAAGCCTTCGGTCACAAAGTGCTGACCATCCCTTCTGCTGACAGCAAGTTGAAGGCAGCAGACTTGGCTGATTACATGGAAACCTTCTTGGGTGACGAGACCCATCCTCACATGGTTCAGCCAGGTATGGTCTATATCTCCTTGCCTACTGAACTGGGTATGGTCTATACTCAGCAAGAACTTGCCGACCTCTACGCCACTTGCCAGAAATATCAGTTGCGCCTCTTCATAGATGGTGCTCGACTGGGATATGGCTTGATGTCGGAGGCTTGCGAGTACGATCTCCCATACGTGGCAGAGCATTGCGATGTATTCTATATTGGTGGAACCAAGGTGGGGGCTATGTTTGGTGAAGCTGTGGTGTTCTCTGGAATGAAAGCACCGAAGTATTTCTTTACCAATGTGAAACGACACGGAGCTTTGCTGGCAAAGGGAAGAATGCTTGGCATCCAGTTTGACACCCTCTTCAAGGATGAGTTGTATTTCAAGATTTCCAAGCATGCCATCAATATGGCTGCTGGCATTCGCAAGATATTTGCCAAGCACAATATACCATTGGCTTACGATTCGCCAACAAACCAACAGTTTGTCATCCTCTCGCCAACTCTTTATCAAGCCCTCTCCAAGCTTGTTGCTTTCGAGATTTGGGAGAAGAAGAATGAGCAAGAGATAGTATGCCGATTTGTGACAAGTTGGGCTACGAAAGAGGAGGAATTGGAGGAATTGGACAAGGCTATAGAGAAATGTATGGCTTAGAATCTAACATAAAGAATGGAGGAATCCCTAAGCGCATCTTGTTGATTACCTTGCGGATGATGCCAGTGATGCTGTCTTCTTTCTCCGGTACCTATCGTGCCTTGATAGCTACGGTAGGCAAAATCTATATGTCGCATCGTAATATGAGATTATACTCTCTTCGTGCAGCTTTTAGCTTTGGCAGGTGCCGTGGCTGCAAGTGGTGTAGGCAAGTACATTCTCCAATCATCATAGGCGACTCCTCTCGGCCGCTATAGACGCTTATGGTGAAGGAGGGTGAAGGGTGGTGAAGGGTTTTCATCCCAATTCATTTCTGTTTTTTTAGTTGTGTGAAAATAAGTGCAAAAATTTGGCAGTCTCAATTATTCATTGTACTTTTGCCGACATAACCAAAAATGACTTATGAATCAATTTACTAAGTTTATTGCAGCCCAGCTCAAGTTGAAAGAGCAGGCTGTGGAGAATACATTGGCGTTGTTGGAGGAGGGATGCACCATCCCTTTCATCTCTCGTTATCGTAAGGAGAAAACCGGCAACATGGACGAGGTGAGCATCGAAGCTATCGCTCAAGCCAATGAGAAACTGAAGGAGATGGCGAAACGAAAGGAAACCATCCTCAAGACCATCGATGAACAAGGCAAACTGACCGATGCGCTCAAGAAACGTATCGAGGACTGTTGGGATGCCACCGAACTGGAAGACATCTACTTGCCTTATAAGCCGAAACGCAGAACTCGTGCCCAGATAGCTCGTGAACAGGGCTTGGAACCCTTGGCTCAAATCCTCCTCTTGCAGCGTGAGCGCAACATCATGCAGGCTGCCAAGAGGTTTGTGGGCGACAAGGTGGCTGATGTGGATGCCGCTATTCAGGGTGCCAAGGACATTATCGCCGAGACTGTGAGCGAGAATGAGGAGAGCCGCAATGCCATCCGTGGTGAGTTCCGTCGTGGTGCCATCATCACCTCCAAGGTGGTGGCGAAGAAGAAGGACGAGGAAGAGGCGCAACGCTTCTCTGATTACTTCGACTTCTCTGAGCCTTTGAAGCGTTGCAGTTCCCATCGCTTGTTGGCGATGCGTCGTGGTGAGGCAGCGGGCATCTTGCGTGTTAGCATCTCTGCCGATGACGAGCAGTGTACGGATAAGTTGAAACGCCATTATGTACATGGATATGGTGAGAGCCAGACCTTGGTGGGCGAGGCTGTAGATGATGCCTTCAAGCGTCTGCTGAAGCCAAGCATCGAGACCGAGTTTGCGGCATTGAGCAAGCAGAAGGCGGATGAGGAGGCCATCGTGGTCTTTGCCGACAACTTGCGGCAGCTTCTCTTGGCAGCCCCTCTCGGACAGAAGCGAGTGATGGCTGTTGACCCTGGTTTCGCCAATGGTTGCAAGACCGCTTGCTTGGATGCGCAGGGCAACCTCATCCATCACGAAATTGTCTTCCCTCATCCTCCTCGCAGCAAGCGAATGGAGGCAACCGCTGCCATCAAGCGTATGGTGCGCCAATATCAGGTGGAGGCGATGGCTGTGGGCAATGGTACGGCGAGCCGTGAGACCAGCGACTGGCTCCATGAGATAGAGTTCGATCATCCTGTGGATATCTATGTGGTGAGCGAGGATGGAGCTTCCATCTATTCAGCCTCCAAGATAGCCCGTGATGAGTTCCCAGACGAGGATGTCACCGTACGTGGTGCCGTGAGCATCGGTCGTCGATTGATGGACCCATTGGCGGAGTTGGTGAAGATAGATCCGAAGAGCATCGGTGTCGGTCAGTATCAGCATGATGTCGATCAGACCCAGTTGAAGAAGAGCCTCGATACCGTGGTGATGAGTTGTGTGAACTCGGTGGGTGTCAACTTGAACACTGCCTCTCAGCATCTCTTGACCTACGTGAGTGGTTTGGGACCTACCTTGGCGAAGAACATCGTGGAGTATCGTCGTGAGAATGGTGCCTTTGCTTCCCGTGCCCAGTTGAAGACGGTGCCTCGCTTGGGGCCATCAGCTTTCGAGCAGTGTGCCGGCTTCCTTCGCATCCCTGGAGCCAAAAATCCGCTCGACAACAGTGCTGTGCATCCTGAGCGTTATGCCTTGGTGGAGACGATGGCAAAGGACCAAGGTGTGACTGTGAAGCAACTCGTGGAGGACAAGGCCCTGCAGAAGAAGATAGACGTGAAGAAGTATGTGACAGCCGAGGTGGGTATGCCTACCTTGACCGACATCATGGCTGAGCTTGACAAGCCGGGCTTGGACCCTCGTGGAGAGGTGGAGAAGTTTGAGTTTGATGCGAGCATCAAGACGATGGAGGATTTGCAGGTGGGCATGGTGGTGCCGGGTATCGTGACCAACATCACCAAGTTTGGTGCCTTTGTCGATATTGGTGTTCACCAGGATGGTCTGGTCCATGTCTCCCAGATGTCCAATCGCTACATCAACGACCCTAGCGAGGTGGTGAAGCTCCATGAACACGTGATGGTACGTGTCGCCGAGGTCGATTTGAAACGCAAGCGCATCGCCTTGTCGATGAAGGGAGTGAAGTAACTCCATTGTCTCCTTGTGATAGCAATAAGGAATGTGATTTATGGCATTCGTCATCTGCACCTTAGGCAGTTTTTGCGTAATGGGCTTGAATAAATGTAAGTCATTATATATTGTGATAAAATCAAGAAGAAAGCTCTCTTGGAAGGGCTTTCTTCTTTTAGACCAATTCTAAATTACCTACATCTAGGTATTGTGTATTTTTTGATTTCATCGTAACTTTGCAGCCGAAAAAAACAACTAGTTTTATAAGGTGTAAGCAAAAGGTAAAATGAGGATAAAAATAACGATACTATTGGCATTTCTCAATGTGGCAGTGATGGAAGCACAGAACATCATTTGCAAGGTGGTAGATGCCAAGACGCAAGAAGCGATAGTCGGGGCAGTTGTCACACAGAAAAGCTTTAAAAAAGTATTGGCTATCACGGACATAGACGGCAAGTGCGAACTGTCTTCCTCTTATGAAGGAAATCTTGTCGTCATCACTTATGTGGGGTACAAGTCATTGACTATCCCTCTGAAAAACCACGCAATTATTCCATTGCGACAGAATGCCACTGCCTTGGGAGAGGTCGTAGTGACGGCACGTGCTAGTGATGGTCCTGTCACGTCCTCAATTATTGGTAGGGATGCCATGACGCATCTGCAACCCAATAGCATAGCCGACTTGATGGAACTTCTGCCTGGCGGTTATGCCAAAGATCCGAATATGGGTGAGGCTAATACCATCACACTTCGTGAGACTGGTACGATGGGTGCTTATGGTGCAATCACTAAAAACAACAATTATTCCATATCTTCTCTCGGTACGCAGTTTATGGTAGATGGCGTACCAATCTCTACGGATGCCAACTTGCAGTATTCGCCATTGTCGGATACGCAGTCTTCTGCTAGTTCCTCTACGGTGGAAAACAACCGCAACATCACCAATCGTGGTGTGGATATGCGCAGCATCTCTACCGATGACATCGAGAGCGTGGAGGTGGTGCGTGGCATTCCTTCTGTGGAGTATGGCAACTTGACCAGCGGTCTCATCAACATCAAGAAGATACGTCGTGCCATCCCACTGACGGCTCGTTTCAAGGCAGATGGTTATAGTAAGCTATTTTCCTTGGGCAAAGGCCTGCAACTTGATGGAGAGGGAAACTCGATACTCAATGTGGATTTGGGGTACATGGATTCGAAGATAGACCCTACCGACAATTTTGAGAACTACAAGCGTGTGACGGGAGCATTGAGATATACATTGCGTGGCGATAGAAAGGAAAAAATAAAATGGCAGTGGAACTCAGCCTTTGATTATTCTGGCTCATTCGACGACAGTAAGAGCGACCCTGACATCAACTATGGTAGGGTAGATGAATACAAGTCATCTTACAGTAGATTGGCATTGACCAATGGCTTCAATGTCAAAATGCCTAAGTCTTGGTTCAAGGAGTTGGATGTCAATACGTTGGTCAGTCTTCAGTTGGATAGGTTGCGCCAAACTCGTTTGGTTGCGCCTCAGCGATATGGCATCGTTCCCCTTTCTTGGTCGGATGGCGAGAATGAGGCTCAGGCTGTCTATGCAGAATATACGGCTCACTACCTTTGTGATGGCAAGCCTTTCAATGCTTATGTCAAGGTAAAGGGAGTCATGGGATTCAAGACTCCCTATACCCTACATACGATAAAGGTGGGAGCCAACTGGGACTTGGCAAAGAACTTTGGTCGTGGACAGGTGTATGATATGCACCATCCTCTGAGTGTGTCGGGATGGAGTTCGCGACCTCGCAAGTATTCCGACATTCCTTCTTTGCAAAACTTCTCGCTTTTTGCCGAGGAACTGATGAAGGCAAATGTGGAAAAATGCCAGTTGGAGTTGATGGTGGGATTGCGACTCAATACCCTCTTGGGATTGGAACGCCAGTTTGATATGAGTGGCAAGTATTATGCCGACCCACGTGCCAATCTGGCTTGGCATCTCCCGAAGTTTAAGTTGGGTGGCAAGCCGATGTCCATCTCCTTGAATGGGGGATATGGTATCACCACCAAGATGCCGACGCTCAACTATCTCTATCCCGACAAGAATGTGCGGTTTACCTTCCCTACGCCTTTAGCCAAGGCAGATACATCAGCCATCCACTTGTATGCTAAGCATGATACCCTATGGTATCGAGCGGCATTTGACTTCCAGCCGATAGCCAATCGAAATAGGGAATATGAATTGAGAGGAGAGTGGCGACCAGACATCGAATATAGTTTGGAAGTAGATTCTGCAGCCTTCCAAGACATCTATGGATTGGCATCGAAAGCCATCAAGCAAGGATTTAAGGTATCATCGCTCGATGAATATGGCACGCTCTTGGTCAACATCACCAGTTTGGAGGATGAGCCATTGCTCGTACAGTTGCTCAATGCACAAGACCAAGTTATCAAGGAAGTGAAGGCTTCCAATGGTGTAGCTGAGTTCTACTATCTGAAGCCAGAGAAGTACTACATGCGCTTGATAGTGGATAAGAACAATAATGGCAAGTGGGATACGGGCGATTACGATAAAGACCAGCAAGCAGAGGATGTATATTATTATCCTAACTTCATAGAGTGCAAGGCTAAGTGGGACATCACAGAGTCTTGGGACCCTAAGAGTACGCCTTTGTCTCGTCAGAAGCCTGCTGCCATCACCAAGCAGAAGCCTGACAAGGAGAAGAAAGTTAAGAACCAGAATGAGCAGCGTGCCAAGAAACTTGGCATACAGTACATTCCTAAATTATAAGAGTTATGAAAAGAATCAAGTCATTGTGGATAGCAGTTTTACTGCTGATGGTCAGCACTACGGTGTCGGCTCAGTGTACTTTCCGTAATACGGCTTTCAAGTCGGGTGAGTTTCTCACCTATAACTTGTACTACAACTGGAAGTTTGTATGGGTCAAGGCGGGTACAGCCAGTATGTCTATCGTTCAGACTACCAAGAATGGCAGGTCTGCTTATCGTACGTCTCTAGTGACACGTGGCAACAAGAAGGTGGATGATTTCTTCGTGCTTCGTGATACGCTGCTTTGCTATGTGGGTACCGATATGGCACCTATCTATTTCAGAAAGGGTGCTCGTGAAGGCAAGCGATACACAGTAGATGAGGATTTCTATAGCTATTCTGGCGGAAAATGCCATGTAAAGATGCATCGTCAAAAGCATGATGGAACCCAACATTGGAAGAATGTCAGCTACGATGACTGTGTGTATGATATGTTGAGCATTTTCCTCCGTGCCCGTAGTTTCGACCCTACCAACTGGAAGAAGGGATATGTAGTCAAGTTCCCTATCGTGGATGGCAAGAATCGTACTCCAGCCCAAATCAAGTTCTCGGGCAAGGAGACCATCAAGGCAGACAATGGCATCAAGTATCGTTGCTTGCGTCTTTCCTATATGGAGTATGAGGATGGCAAGTACAAGCGAATCGTGGATTTCTACGTTACCGATGACGACAACCATGTGCCAGTGCGCTTGGATATGTTCTTGAAATTTGGTAGTGCCAAGGCCTTTCTCATTGGTATGAAGGGTGTGAGAAACCCTGTTACTTCACAGGTGAAATAAAATGACTTCTGCCTGTGTAGAGTTGAATTTAAAAGATAGAGATTTATCGTGTGCAGCCTTGTTTTATTTGAGATAGAGCAAGGCTGTACTTTTATATAGGCAAGGGGAGGGGAGTTTCCTCTTTCCTTAATGTCTTGTGAAGACAAGAAGAGATGGACAAATTTAGTTTCGAACGTTTATTTAGAGATAACTATGGCAAAGCCTATTATCTTGCCTTGCGCATCTTGCATGATGACGAGGCAAGCAAGGATGTCGTTGCCGATGCGTTCGAACTGGTTTGGCGACGACTGCAAGATTGTGAGGTCGATAAGTTGTCTTCTTATCTCTTGACGGCGGTGAAAAATGTATGCTTGGATTACATCCGAAAGCAGAATATCCGCAATCGGTATGTACAGGCGAGTGTACAGGCAGTAGGCAAGCAGAGTTTCAATCCCGAAGAGGTGGATTTGCATGAAGAGAAGATACAAACCATCATGCGTTCCTTGGACGAGTTGACTCCACGTACCCAGCAGATAGTGACGATGTGCTATGTACAGCGTAAGAAATATCGGGAAGTAGCCGAGGAGTTGGGCATCAGTGAAAGTGCGGTCAAGAAGCACATCATGCAAGCCCTGAGTTACATGCGGCAAAAGTTTAAAGCTCATTAGTTTTACCAAACTTAACGTATTGTAACTAATTATAAAGAAAATAAGGTGTCGTATTTTCAAGTAAGTTCGTTTTATAAATACTAAAAAGAAACGATGAAAGATCAGAATATTCAACAACAAGTCTTAGACAGTCTCGATGGTCCCATGTGTCAGGAAGATTGTTTGGAAGCACTGCTCAGAGATGAGGAGGGCATGGATTTCTTGTGCGATATCAATGATCTAGACGAGGCTGCTAACCGAAAGTTTGGTTCTGTGCCAAATGTGGATGCGGCTTGGAGTCAATTTGAGAAGACACATCTCTTTTCCGAGGTGGAAGATTCCGAGAGTGTTTCCTTGGAAGAGGAGGAAGGCTCTCATATTCAATGGCATCAGTTGTTCAAGTATGTGATAGCTGGAGCAGCGGCTATCGCTTTGCTGATTGTCTTGATGGCCAGGAATGAGCCGAAGAGTACTAGTCGTCAGGTGGCGAAGACAGAACAAGCCGTTTCTTCCGACACGGCTTCGCCGATGGTGACCATACAGAAAGACACTCGTACGAACATCGTCTATAATATGATAACGATAGCTGCAGGCGAGCAGAAGAATGTCATCTTGCCTGATGACACAGAGGTTTTTCTCAATGCGAAGAGGGTCTTGAAGTATGCCGAGAATTTTGGCAAGGACAACCGTAATGTGGAGTTTTGCGGCGAGGGATATTTCAAGGTGCATCATGACACATCGTTGCCTTTTGTCATCAAGACCCATTCTGTAGCCACCAAGGTGCTGGGTACAGAGTTCAACTTGCGTTGTTATGACAATGAGGATGTGCATGTCACCTTGGTAAGAGGTTCAGTGGAGGTTTCCTTAAATAATAATAAGGTAACGATTGCTCCTAATCAGGATGCCTATGTCGAGCATGGCAGTGTGATGGTGCAGAATGTGAATCCCAAGGACTTCACCAGTTGGAAGGACGGCATTTTGTATTTCGACAATGCTTCCCTTCGCACGATATTGCAGCAGTTGGGTAGGGTGTATAATGTGAATGTGGTCTGTCGAGACGAGCAGTTGCTCAACAAGCATTTCCATTATATGTGCAATATGAAGGGTAGCTTGGATGAAGCCTTGAAAATTCTCAATGCCTCCTCTGATATCAATGTGAAGGTGAAAGATAATACGATAGTAATAGAGTGACCCCTTGATCAAATCTTTAGTTTGTATAATATATTTAATATGTAAGACATGTTTCTTTTTTGACGCAAAGATATGTAAAAATAGTTGTTTTTGGATAAAATATGAAACATATTTAAATTATTTTATATCAATGTCGGGCTGAAGTAACTACTCAGCACCCCTATAGAAAACTTCTCGTTAATAAAGCATAAACTTGATTTTGCTTATTTTCTTCATCATTACAAACTTTTTAATGATTGAGT
>ENA-ORSL01000349-ORSL01000349.1-human-gut-metagenome-genome-assembly--contig:-NODE-349-length-52409-cov-22.601692_pt1 | contig 52409 bp, 61 predicted proteins | sample MGYA00242190_ERZ509157 | MGnify/ENA primary metagenome ERZ509157 (study PRJEB26280, sample SAMEA2338664) | human gut metagenome | biome: human gut; feature: human-associated habitat; material: faeces... | reverse complement strand
ATGTGACCGAGGATTACTATTTTCCTCTGACGGTCTCGGTCTATGAATACAACGAATATTAAAACGCCTCCGCTAATCCGTTTGTGCGTTCAAGGGCAACTTCACGGCAATCGTCGTCCCCTTTTCCGAGCTTTCCTCAACACGAACCTCGCCGCCGTGCAGTGTGACGATTTCCCACACCAGCGATAGTCCCAATCCCACGCCGCCGTTTTCTCGGCTTCTGGATTTGTCTACACGAAAGAAAGGCTGAAAAATGCTTTCTCTGTATTGCTCGGGCACCCCGCAGCCGGTATCAGAAACTCGTATAATAAGCCGTTTTTCTTCTTCTGTTACAGTAATGCGCACTATCCCGTCCGGACGGTTGTATCGTATGGCGTTTTCGGTAAGATTAAAGAGCAGACGATAGATCAGAGTGTCACTGCCGGTCATAGTACCATCGCCTGTACTTTCAAGGATTATTCCGTTCTTCTCTGCGAGCGGTGTAAGGTCGGCAAAAATCTCCTCAATCATCGGGGCAATCTCTATGCGATCGTTACACGGCACCGTCCTAGGCATGTTCATGGATCGTTACCCAGCGGAGCTTTCCGGCGGTCAGCAGCAGAGAGTTGCAATCGCGAGAACGCTTGCTCCGGAGCCGACGGTGCTCTTCATGGACGAACCGCTTTCAAACCTTGACGCAAAACTTCGCCTTGAAATGAGAAGTGAGCTTCAGCGACTTCATCTTGATACGGGCAGTACGTTTGTATATGTTACGCATGACCAGATGGAGGCAATGACGCTTGCGACCAAGATATGCCTTATCGACAACGGCGTGCTCCAACAGTATGACGCTCCGCTTACGGTTTACGGCAAACCTGCAAACACGTTCGTTGCGGACTTCGTCGGAAATCCGCAGATAAATTTCATAGAAGCGGAAGGCGGACAGGCGGGCGAGGGAATTGAAGTTTCCATTCTTGAAAACGCGGCTCATGCAATGTTCCGCTCTGTCGGACTTGACCTTGCCAAATGGCAGAAAAACGACAAGGCGATTGACAGAGCCAAAGAGGAACTCAGAATCGAAAGGGCACGCGATAAGAAGAACGTCGAAAAGGGCAATAAGGATGTCAAGTTCAGATGTCGTATAGCCAAGGTTGTGGAAACGGAAATCGAAGACGAAAAGCCCGCAACGGAGAGAGACTTCATAATCGGCGTCCGTCCCGAGGCGATAAAGATATCCGATGGCGGCAGGCTGGAAGGCGAAATATACAGCGCCATGCCGACAGGTATGGAAACGACCGTCAGAATCAAGGTCGGAAACCTTCTGCTCACGGGTGTTATATTCGGCGGAATAACTTATGGCATAGGTCAGACCGTCCGTTTTGACATAACAGGCGACGACATAATGCTGTTCAGCGCCGAATCTGGCAGACTCATTGCGACAGGCTCGCTTGACGTAAGATAAGATGTTCAAAAATAAAAAAAGCACTTCGGATGAAGTGCTTTTTTATTTTTCCTGTTTAACCTCTCACACAATACGCAGGATCGATTTTGCAGAGCTCTTTGTAGGTATCGATCTCGGCGATGTCGTCAAAGGTACATTCGCGGACTGTTATTTTGTATTGGTCGGGGAAGTAATCGAAGGCGACCTGATCCCAATAGCGTTCTTTGCCGCCGGGGGAGTCATATACCTGTTCGATATGCTTTGCGAGGCGTGCGCCGTCTGCGTCGTTCCAATATGATATGCCGAACATATGGAAGCAATTCACGCCCCCGATTGACATTTTGGATATATATCCGTTTTTGCAGGTGAAACACCAGTCGTCCGTTTTTTCGACGGGAACGCCGAGGTAATTCGTCGAATATTGATACTTCTTTATAAGGTCATGATTATAGAGGAGCAGGTCTGCTTCGCATATGTATGTGTTTTGCAGATGACTGCGTGCGCACATTACCGACGAAATATTGTTCGCTTCGTTATAAAAGGGATTTTCGATGAGCTTTATTGTCGGATATTTTGCAAGAAGCTGGTCGAATTGCTCAGAAAGGTAACCGCGGACAAGATATATTTCCGTTATTCCGACGCCGACGATTGCGTCAAGAAGGCTGTCTATAATGAGTTTGCCGTTTACACGGACGAGGGGCTTCGGAGTGTTCAGAGTTACCGGAACAAGTCGCGAGCCGAATCCCGCCGCCATTATTACCGCACGCTTGACGCGGTACGGTTCAAGCGCGTCGAGCCCCGCCTTTGTTACATTCCCGTTTTCGCAATAGCCGAGGGAAATGAGCTCATTTGATATCTTGTTTACAGCCCCGAGTGACATCCCCGCTTTTTTTGCCAACGCACGCTGGGTCGACGCGGGCGAATGCTCCATTTCGGAGAGCAGATCAAACTGTTTTTTTGTCAGCATAAGCTTACCTTGATCCCGATCTGCGGAATTTGCCTTTGAGCAGACCGATGATACCTTTCATCAGAAGATTTACGAAAAGAATTATAAGTGCAACTATCGCAGGCGGCGCAAGCGACGTCTGAGACGCGTCAAACTGCGGAAGCATGAGAGCGAAAAGCTCGGTTTTGTAATTGGTGAGGAATGACACTGCGGAAATCGTCATCATTGAGTTGACGAAGAAATACGCAAACATTTCGCAAAGGGTTCCTGCTGTCTGCGGAATGATTACGTCACGCAAAAGGCGCACCTTGCCTATTCCGAGCGTCGCGCCGACGGCTTCGAGCTCCGGCGGGAGCTTGCGCAGGCTGTTATAGACCATGAGATAGGGCGAGGCGAAAAAGTGTATTATGTTTACGAGAATTATAATTGCAAACGTGCCGTAAATAAATGACGTTTTGAAGAACAGCACATACGAAAGACCGAGCACTATACCGGGGATTGCGAGAGAGGTTATCGAAAGCAGGTGAAGGACTTTCGAGGCGGGAGACTTTATTCTTGCCGTCACATACGCGCAGACAAACGCGCAGAGCGTACCGACCAGCGCCACTATCAGCGCAACGATAACCGAGTGCGAGAGGTATTCAAGTCCGTTTTTGCTGCCCATTACATAAGAAAACTGGCGAAGCGAGAAGGACTTGTCGATGGGGTAGTTTTCCGAAAGTGCGACGGGGATAAAGGAAAGTATCGGAAGAAGCACAGCGGCGACTATGATGCAAAGAATGACGCAGGCAACTATCCTTTTTGCTTTCGACTCATCCGTGCCGAACGGCTTTACCGTCGTATTTCCGACTCTGTCCTTTCCGGAAAGAAGGTCGAAAAGAAATGCTATGGCGGCGGGTAGGAGAAGTATCAGCCCGAAAACGCTGCCCTTGGCGTAATTCATTCTGTGTATTGCCTCCTCATACATGAGCACGGGGAGCGTTTTATACATTCCGCCAACCATAAGCGGCACGCCGTAATCCGTTACAATAGCAGTGAATACCGCGAAGATGACGCTTATCATCGGTTTTTTGAGATACGGAAGAGTTATCGCGAAAAAGCGGTTTTTCTTCGGTATTCCGAGGGCTTCCGCCGCTTCGTAAGGGGTGCTGTTCTCGTAGCGGAGAATGTCCGCTATCATAAGATAGGCTATCGGAAAGGCATACATCATCGAGCCGAAAACTATGCCCCAGAAACCGTAAATGCTGCCTTTCAGCCCGAGAAGATTTTTAATTATGCCGTTGTCGCCGAAGAGAATTATAAGCCCCGTTCCGTGAGAAATTGACGGGATGAGCATGGGCATGACGAGGAGGACGTCGAACACGGCTGTGTGACGCAGCCCCGCGCGGTTTACACACCATGCCGCGGCAAACGCAAGCACTATCGAAAACAGCGTTGCCGTGACGGACACTTTTATCGAGTTCCATATCGCCGGCACCGTCTGCGGATGGGAAAAAATCGCGTTCCAGTCCGCATTTTTCAGATTTGTCATCACCGCGATGAGCGGGAGAAGCACGGACACAAGGAAAAACAGTCCCAGAATCACAGAGGTGACCGTTCCGAAAACGCGACGGCGATTATATGTGTTTGATTTCATCTTTTACCTCCGCCGTTATTTCATATAGCGGGAGAGCGAGTCGATTTTCGCTTTGAGATTGCTTATGACAAAGTCCTTTACGTAGTTGTCGGCGGGACTTGCGAGAATTTCCTCCGGCGTTGCAAGCTGATGAATTCTTGCCTCGCCCATGACCATAATCCTGTCGGAGAGAGCAAATGCCTCTTCCTGGTCGTGCGTGATATAAATCATCGTTGTGCCGAAGGACTTCTGAATTTCCTTCAACTGAACGCGGAGAGAAAGCCTTGTTGCGACGTCGAGTGCGCTCATGGGCTCGTCGAAAAGGATAATTTTCGGGCGCAGGGCGAGCGTTCTTGCAATGGCAACTCTCTGCTGCTGTCCACCGGACATTTCCGAGGGGTATTTGTTCATATGCTCCGAAAGACCGACGAGGGAGAGAAGCTCTTTTGCTCTTTCGTTTGCCATGGGCTTTAAGTCAGGCTTGAATTTCATCGCATATGAGACGTTTTTTTTCGCCGTCATATTCTCGAAAAGGGCATAGTTCTGAAAAACTATGCCCATTTCACGCGAATCGGGGGAGGCTTTCGTTATGTCCCTGCCGCCGAGAAGAATACTTCCCGAATCCGGGGTAAGAAGCCCTATCAGTATGCGGAGAAGTGTGGTTTTTCCGCAGCCGGAGGGACCGAGAATCGAAAGAAATTCTCCGTCCTCAACGGAAAAGCTGACATTATCCAGCGCCAGCTTACTTTTATAATGCTTTGTAAGCCCGTTTATCTTTAATATTTCCATGCGTCAAGTAATTTTTCCTTAAGTTTTACGTCGTCAAGCCCTGTCATATCAGCATATTTGATATTTTCGGGGAAGTTCTTCTTTGTGTAGGTTTTATCTTTATATATCTGTTCGGGAGCGTAAAGCTCTTTGTCCTTCGGGGTGACGTCTGTGAGAAGGTATGCAAAGACTTTCTGAATATCTTCGTCGTTTTCCTTGCCGGAGATTATTGCGCTTGAATATACGTTATAGGGGGCACCTTCGTTGAAATATACGATATCATAGTCTGCTCCCGCAGTTATTTCGTCAACACCCTGCCAGGTCATACAAAGACCGATTGCCGCCTCGCCGAGCTTGAGAGCCTTTACGGGACCGGAGCCGGAGGACGTATATCCTGCGCCGGAGAGGTTCTTTGCAAGTCCGTCAAAATATTCGATAGCCTTTGCCTGTCCACGGGTGTTTACCATATTGAGATAGAACGAATATCCCGTGCCGGAGGATTTGGGGTTCGGCATAGAGATGAGCCCTTTGTATTCGGGCTTGAGAAGGTCATCATAGGACGCCGGAACGGCAAGTCCTTTTTCCTTCAGTATCTTTTTGTTCACGACAACCGCTCCGCTTGTGCGCACAAAGGGAACATAGCGATGAGATTCGGGAACAAGCTCGGGAAGATATTTGTCAAAATCGACGCCGGGCAGACCATCGAGTTTTGCGACAGTATCGCCGACGGCTTTCATAAACGTGTTTTCAAGCTCCATAACTATGTCGCAGTCGGTATTTGTTCCTTCGCCTGCCAGCTTTGCGGCAAGCTCGCCTGTGGATTTATACTGGATGACTATTTTATATTCGGGAAATTTTTCATCAAGCATTTTCTGCGCATTTTCAATGCGGAAGTCTTCGCTGGTTGCATAAATCGTTATTGTTTTTTTCTTCTGAGAGCACGAAGCGAGCACGGAGAGCGCGGAGAATATCGCCGCAACGACAAGGATAAGTGATAAAAATTTTTTCATAATAAACTCCTTTGGACTTTGATAAATGTTCAGCTTTGCGCCTGCGACGCGAAAACTTGAACACATTATATCATTTATTACGCTATTTGTCAAGGCACTTTTGATATTATATAATAAATTTTGAACATTTATCGCACGTGCATATCTGAATAAAAAATATTCGTCCGACTATTGCAAAAGCCGCTCGGAAATGATATAATTCGGTCGTAAAAAACAGGAATATAAAAATCGAGGACTTATGAACGAAATAATAAAAGCAATGGAGGAGCGGAGAAGTATCAGACGCTTCAAATCGGAACTTCCGAAGGAAGAGGATATAGCGCAGATTGTCGAGGCGGGACTTTACGCCGCCAGCGGCAGAGGCAGACAGGCAACTCTGACAATCGCAGTTACAAACAAAGCCCTGCGCGACAGAATATCGGAGGCAAACCGCAAAATCGGCGGCTGGGACGAGGGCTTTGACCCGTTCTACGGTGCGCCGGTGATACTTATTGTTCTTGCGGACAAAGCCTGCAATACTTATATTTATGACGGTAGTCTTGTTATGGGAAATATGATGCTCGCCGCACACTCTCTCGGTCTCGGCAGTATATGGATACATCGCGCAAAGGAAGAATTTGAGCTTCCCGAATGGAAGCAACTCCTCTCCGACCTCGGCGTCAGCGGCGAATGGGAGGGTATCGGTCATTGCGCCGTCGGCTATGCCGACTGCGATCTGCCGAAAGCCGCCGAAAGAAAAGACGGAAGAGTAATCTGGGTCAGATAAGTCGGTTTTTGAGGAGAGGCATATGAATATGACAGTATTTTACGGGATACTCATTCCGTTTTCGGGCACGGTGCTTGGGTCGGCGTGCGTATTCTTTATGAAAAACAAGCTGAACGAAAAGCTGCAAAAGGCGTTGACCGGTATGGCGGCAGGGGTAATGGTTGCGGCGTCTATATGGAGTCTGCTTGTTCCGTCTATGGAACAGTCGACTCATATGGGGAAGTGGTCTTTCGTTCCTGCGGCGGTCGGCTTCTGGGTCGGTATTTTGTTCCTTCTCGGGCTTGACCGACTTATTCCGCACATACATCTGAACAGCAACAATTCGGAAGGCGTTCAGAGCCGTCTGAAAAAAACCGTTATGATGCTTCTGGCGGTCGCGCTTCACAACGTTCCGGAGGGAATGACGATCGGTGTTGTTCTTGCCGCGTTTATAACCGGTAAAGCAGACATAACGGCAGCAGGTGCACTTGCGCTTTCCATCGGTATGGCGATTCAGAATTTTCCCGAGGGCGCGGTGATTTCAATGCCGCTCAAAGCCGAAGGAATGAAAAAGTCAAAGGCATTTGTCGGCGGGGTACTTTCGGGAGTGGTTGAGCCGATAGGCGCGATAATAACCGTCCTTGCGGCAAACGTCGTTGTTCCCATATTACCGTATCTGCTCAGTTTTGCGGCAGGCGCAATGATTTATGTCGTTGTCGAGGAGCTTATTCCCGAAATGTCAAGTGGGGAACATTCAAATATCGGAACGCTGTTTTTTGCCGTCGGCTTCACCATTATGATGACGCTTGACGTTGCACTCGGATAAATACAGAAAAAACGCACCTGTGAAGGTGCGTTTTTTTATACGGTCAGCCGCCGAGATAGGCCTTTTTGATATCGTCGCTTTCGGAAAGCTCCTTTCCGGTTCCCGAATAAGCGATTGCGCCGTTTTCAAGCACGTATGCTCTGTCCGATATGGCGAGCGACTTGCTTGCGTTCTGCTCGACGAGGAGTATCGTTGTGCCGGTGCTGTGAAAATGCTTTATTATATCAAACACCTGATCGACAAGAAGCGGGGAAAGACCCATAGACGGCTCGTCCAGCATAAGCAGCTTAGGATGGCTCATCATCGCTCTGCCCATTGCAAGCATTTGCTGTTCGCCTCCGGAAAGCGTGCCTGCAACCTGATTTTTTCTCTCGCCGAGGCGAGGAAAGATCGAATAAATCTCTTCGATATCGCGCTTTACAGCCGCTTTGTCTTTTTCAATATATGCGCCCATAAGCAGGTTCTCATATACCGTCAGCTCCGCGAAGATTCTTCTGCCCTCCGGAACCTGCGTCATTCCCATTCTGACTATCTTATGAGCGGGCAAGCCCGTTATGTTGTGCCCGTCATAGGTGATGGTGCCGCTTTTGGCATGTATAAGACCCATAATGCTTTGCATTGTGGTTGTTTTTCCTGCGCCGTTTGCGCCGAGCAGAGTGACTATTTCTCCCTCGCCGACTTCAAACGAAATGCCCTTGAGGGCTCTTATGACGCCGTAATAAACTTCAAGATTTTCAACTTTAAGCAGTGCCATTTTTGTCCCTCCTCAGTTTCCGAGATATGCGCGGATGACTTCCGGATTGCTCAGAACCTCGTCTGCCGTGCCGGTTGTGAGCATCGTTCCGAAATTGAGAACAGTTATCTCGTCACAAAGTCCGGAAACGAATTTCATATCATGCTCAATGAGCAGAATTGTCACATCGAATTTATCCCGTATAAGGCGTATCGTGTCCATAAGCTCCGCAGTTTCGCTCTGGTTCATTCCCGCGGCGGGCTCATCGAGAAGCAGAAGGCGGGGCTTTGTCGCAAGCGCACGGGCTATCTCCAGCTTTCTTTGCTTGCCGTAGGGAAGGTTGCAGGCGAGATTGTTGCGCTCGTCGAGCAGACCGAAAATATCAAGAATTTCTTTTGCGCGCTCGCGCATTGCCTTTTCAACGCGAAAATGACGCGGGAGACGGAAAAAGCTCTCAAAAAGCGAGCATTTGTATTCCGGCTGATTTGAAAGTCCGACCATAACGTTGCGGACAACTGTCATATTGTTGAAAAGACGGATGTTCTGGAACGTTCTTGCAATGCCTTTGCGATTTATCGCTTCCTGATGAAGTCCTTTAAGCGACTCTCCGCAGAGGAAAAAGTCGCCTTCCGTCGGCAGGTAGACGCCTGTCAGCATATTGAAAACCGTCGTTTTTCCCGCCCCGTTCGGACCTATGAGTCCGTATATCTGCTTTTCCTTTATTTTGAGATTGACGTTCTGCGATGCTTTGAGACCGCCGAAGGAAATGCCGAGATCTTGTGTTTCGAGAATGTATTCGGACATTATTTATCTCCTTTCGACGGTTTATCCGGCGTGAATTCGTTCCCGACCTTGAGGTCGACGGAAAGAATTTCGTCCATTTTGATTTTTGTCGGCACTTTGTCCCAGCTGGCGGCGTCGTCTTTGACGATCGACGGATCGTTTTTCGGAGGGAATATATGCGCCGTGATGTTGCGGAAGTTGTATTTTTCTCTGAAACCCTTGAGTGCGGGAGCGTTGTTATAAATAACGATGACGATAAGAATAAGCGCATAGAGCAAATCTTTGAGGACTGCAAAGTCGCCTGTCAGCACCGTGCGGAGCTTTTCATTGAGTATCGTTATAAGTGTTGCGGCGAGGATTGAGCCGTTTATCGAGCCCATTCCGCCGAGAACGACCATAACGAGGATTTCGATTGAATAATTATATCCGAACTTCACCGCCTGAACGGAGGAATTCGTATAGCTGAACATAACGCCCGCTATTCCCGCGAAAAACGCGGAAATCATAAATGCGACGAGCTTGTACTTCGTAACATTTATTCCTGTCGCTCTTGCGGCAATCTCGTTATCGCGTATGGCGGTTATCGCTCTGCCGTGCTTGCTTCTCATAAGATTCTGAATTATGAGGAGTGTGAAAAGTACGAGCGCAAACGCAACGATGAAGAACGAATTTTTGTTCGGACGGTTCGGCGTTGAAAGTCCGAGATTGCCGCCGAATGTCTCCGACTGCTGGAAAACGACCTTAACAATTTCTCCGAATGCAAGTGTTACGATTGCAAGATAGTCGCCCTTGAGGCGCAGGGCGGGCAGTCCGACGAGAAAGCCGAACAGTGCCGCGCAACCGCCGCCGACGAGCAGTGCAATCAGCATTGTGATTATGCCGTTGCCCATAACGGGGACGAGCAGGGAAGCGACCTTGCCGCCGAGGTATGCGCCGATGCACATAAATCCCGCGTGACCGAGGCTCAGTTCTCCGAGAAAGCCGACAACAAGGCTCAGCGAAACGGCGAGAACGATGCTTATCGCAATTTTTTCAAGCAATATGGTCGAAGAGGATTTAAGCCCTCCGGTGGCGGATATGATTGCGAAAACGACCGTCACAATCGTTATGACGATGTAGTTTATATAGTGTTTCCACTTGAATTTTTTCATTTTTTCCGAGAAGCTGCTCATTATACCTTCTCCCTTCTTTTCTTGCCGAGAATTCCCGTCGGTCTTACAAGAAGAATGATTATAAGAATGGAGAATTCTATTGCGTCCTTATAAGGAGCGATTGCCGCAAACGAATCGCATATGCTCTCTATCATACCGAGAACGATGCTTCCGAGCATTGCGCCGGGAATCGAGCCGATACCGCCTATGACAGCCGCCGTGAACGCCTTGATTCCGGGCATTGCGCCGAATGTGTTATATATATAAGGTGACTGGAGCAGATAGAAGAGTCCCGCAAGAGCGGCGAGCGCAGAGCCGATTGCGAACGTTATGGTTATTATACTGTTTACGTTTATGCCCATGAGCTGCGCTGCGCCTCTGTCCTCCGAAACAGCGATCATCGCTCTGCCGGTTTTGCTGTATTTGACGAAGAGCGAAAGCGAAATCATAACGACTATCGACGCCGCGAGGGTGACGACAGTTGACACTTTTATGCTGATCGCGCCCAGGCTGATTTTTCCGAGGTCGGGAACGGAGACGAATTTCGTTGCCGATTTGAAGATTATCTGCGCAAGGCTCTGAAGCAGATAGCTTACGCCTATGGCGGTTATGAGTACCGCGAGAGGGGAGGCGCCGCGCAGAGGCTTATACGCAATTTTTTCAACGATTACGCCGAGCAGCGTACACACTATGACAGCCATAGCTATTGCAACAAAGAAGAAGGCGGGCGAGGAAGCGACGCTCATCGCGCAGAAAACATATATTGTATATCCGCCGACCATTATTATGTCGCCGTGAGCGAAGTTGAGCATTTTTGCAATGCCGTATACCATCGTATAGCCAAGGGCTATCATGGCATATATAACTCCGATATTCAGCCCGTTTATAAGAGTATTTATAAATTCCATAAAAATTCCTTAAAAGATTTTTACGGCGCTGTGCCGACGGGGCAAAACCCCGCCGGCAATTGCGCCTTTATTTTGTTTTGTCCGAAATTATTTTGCGTCGGACTCCTTTACGATGTATTTGAGAGCCGACTTGCTTACAAAGCCTTCGGATGTCCATTTGATGTTTGTGCCCGTAACGCCGGAATATGTAAAGCCGCCGTTGAATACGTCCTTGAGAGCGTTGCAGATGTCAGAGGCGGAGGAGGTTACGGAAATTTTGTCTCCGGCTTCCTTCATTGCATAGTAGATTGCATATACGCAGTCATAAGCGGCTGCGCCGAACTGGCTGAGAGAATCGGAGCCGTATTTTTCCGTGTACTTCTTGATGAACTCGCCGGACGCGCCCTCTGTGGACTTTGAGTTGAAGTGGGAAAGGAAGGAAACTTCCTGCGGGATTGTGCTTATATCAAAGCCCTTGACAGCTGTGTCGATACCGTCGAGACCGTCGCAGCCGTAATATACGGCGTCAGCGGCAACATCGTTCTTTGCTTCCGTCATGAACTGGGAAGCGGGTGTATAATAGATGGGCATGAAGATGAACTTGCAATCTTTGAGAGTTGCTATCTGAGAAGCAAAGGAAGCGACGGTTTCGCCGGAAAAGCTGGCTTCGACAACCGTTATCGATTTGTCAAGGCTTGCCAGGAACTGCTTGCGGATACCGGTTGAATATTCGTCATCGGATTTATAAAGCATGCCGATTGTCTGACCCTTGTAATTCTCGCTTACGAACTGAGCCGCCGTAACGCCCTGCTTTTCGTCTGCGAAGCACATCTGGTATGCGTTGTCGTATTCAACGACGGCGTCAGCCGTTGCGGAGGGTGTCATGAAGAATACGTTATCCTCATGAGAAAGCGTTTTGAATTCGAGGCAGGGCTTCGTTGTTACGCAACCGAGCGAAACCTGCATGCCCGCTTCATACATTGTCGTGTAGTTTGTGGCTACGTTTGACGCGTCGTGAACGTCATCCATCATGACGAACTTGAACTTGACACCGTTCAGACCGCCTGCGGCGTTGATTTCGTCAACAGCCATCTGAGCGCTGTTTTTGACAGCCTGCCCGTAAACACCTGCGCCGCCCGTCAGGGGGCCGGAAGCGCCGATATAGAACTCGGTGTTGTTTGCAGCATAATTTGTTTCCTTTGCGCCGCACGAAGCAAATGCAAACGCCGTCATGGCGAGCATCATCAGCGCAAGAGCGAAGCTAACGAATTTTTTCATATTGATTTTCTCCTTTTGCCGCACTTTGCGGCGTAAAATTTTATATAAAAAAACGGCTCTGCGTTTGCCGCAAAGCCGTTTTTGAATATACAAAAGATATTAAAAACAAGACCCTGAGGTAAACGTTTTCGGTTTTTCAATAATTGTAATGTCCCAAATGGAAATGACGGAAATTAGCGCGAGGACAAAAGAAATGGACACAGATACAACTGTGTCCATAATTATTGCGAGAAAACCGTTGCGGCGCGACGAAAAATCAGCCGACTGAACCGCTGAAAAGCTATTCATATTGCTCATACAAGTCGCTTTGAACATTTCGCTTGCCGCCTTTCAAATAAATGATGACACTATGATAAACCATAGCGTGCGATTTGTCAACTGTAATTCTATATAAATTTATCTTTCGAAAAGGCGTTTTTTGTGAAAAAGTGCACAAAAACGAGCAAAAATCGTTAAAAACGGAGGTGCGGACGGAAAAATTTTGCTAAAATCCCCCGTTCGCAACAAATTATTTTTCGCAAGCGGCTTTGTCCGCCATGGATTTTTTCATCTTTTCAAGACTTTCTTTATCGAATTTGGCACTTCTGTCAAAACGGAAAATGCCGTTGCACTCCTGTTCGACGTCATACAGCTGCGTATAGCAGACGCCGCATATTCTCGGGTTCGCGCGGAGAATTTCGTTCATAGAGCAGTATCTTTCAACATATTCTTCAACGGTCGACGGCGCGTCTCCGTAGCCCCAGCCGTCCTCGCTTTCCGTCCAGCGGATGCCGCCGTATTCGGAGAGAAAATAAGGCTGACCGCCGTAGCTCTGGCGCTTTGCCATATTCTCAAACACGCCCTCCTCCGTCTCGAAGCTGTCATAGCGGCGGTGATAAGCGTCGATATGCTGGTTGTAGTCGTGAATGTCGTATATGTCGGTGACAACGTGATAATTTCCGCTTGTGTCTATGCAGGGTCGGGAGGGGTCGTGACGCTTTGTGGCATAATAAATATCTGCGACGAAGCCGTCATTCTGCTGCCGACCTTTTATGTCCCACGTTTCGTTCAGCGGGCACCAGCCGATGAGCGCAGGGTGATTATGATCTCTGTCCATCGCCTCAATCCATTCGGGGAGGAAATAATGCAGGGCGTCATCGCGCGTATGGTCAAAACCCCAGCTTGCGTATTCTCCCCAGACGATATATCCGTTTTTGTCAGCTTCATAGAGGAAACGACGCTCGAAAACACGCTGATGAAGCCTTGCGCCGTTGAAACCCATAGACTGCGCCAGTTTTATATCCTTTATAAATGCGTCGTCCGTCGGAGCGGTATAGACGCTTTCGGGATAATACCCTTGGTCGAGCACGAGCCGCATAAAAACGGGCTTTCCGTTTATCAGCAGGCGGGTTTTGTCAAGTTCAACCTTTCTCATTCCGAAATACGAACGGACTTTGTCATCTCCGCCCTTGCCGGAAACGGTTATGTCGAGGTCGTATAGAGTTGGGTTTTCTATGCTCCAGAGAGCGAGCTTGTCTATCGGCAAGGCGATGCGGACATAATCGCCGGTTGTGACGGCTTTTGCTTTGCCGACTTTCTTTCCGGCGAGCGATGCTTCAAGGGTTATCTTTTTTTCTCCGTCGCCTGCGATTTTTGCGCGGACGAAAAGCATACTGTTGTCAATATCGGGGTCGAGCTTTATATCAACGAGGTGTGCGGCAGGGACTCTTTCGAGCCATACCGGTTGCCAGATGCCCGTTGAGCGCGTGTAATAGCAGCCGTATGACGCAAATTTATCGCTTTGCTTTCCCGTCGGCTGGGTGCCGGAGCGCACGTCGCTCTCGCAGTAAACGGCGAGAGTGTTTTCTCCCTCTGCGATGTATTCCGTTATATCAAATGAGAAGGGCGTATAGCTACCCGTGTGCGTGCCGACGGATTTGCCGTTGATAAAAACCTCTGTTTTGTGGCATACGGCTTCAAAATTGAGAAGGAGTCTGTCACCGCCGAGCTTTTTCGATTCAAATTTTCTTCTGTACCAGCAGGCGGGGATGAAGTCCTTATGCCCGATTCCGGAAAGCCTGCTCTCCGGACAGAAGGGAACTTCTATTTTATAATCAAACCATTCCTTTTCAAGAATGTTGCGCTCTTTTCCCGACTTTCCGAAATCGAAATCAAATTCCCATTCGCCGCAGAGATTTTCCCAGTTTTTTCTTTCAAGCTCCGGACGGGGATATGCCGTTCTTCTCATAAATACTCTCCCGTGAAAAACATTTTTGTGCGTACATTATATCACATAGGAAGACGATTGTAAACATCGGCGGAAAATTTCGGGCGGAAAACTTTTTCCGGAGAAAATTTGAAAAAACTATTGACAAATTGCCGAATGCGCGATATAATTTGCACATCATAGAAAACCGACGAGTAAGAGTAGTAGCTTTGCAGGTTGTCTTTCAGAGAGTCGCGGATGGTGAAATCGCGGCAGATAAACGCAATGTGAATGGACTTATGAGGGCGGCGCGAAAGCGAAAGCAAGTAGCAGCCGACGGAGCGCAACCGTTACAGTGCGGGACGTATGATAGTACGTCGCAGAGCCGGGCAAATTTATTTTGCCAATTTGGGTGGCAACGCAGGACACAGAGTCTTGTCCCAATTTTCATTGGGATAAGGCTCTTTTTTATTCGTTCAGTCATTTCTATGATAAAATTATTATATTTTCGGAGGAAAAGAAAATGAAAAAAGTTTTATCTGTGATTTTTGCGGCTGTTATGCTTGCAACGGCAATGCTCCTTGCAGTATCCTGCGGGGAAAAGAAAGTTCCCGTCATCGGGATAAATCAGCTCGCCCAGCACGGCTCCCTTGATAACTGCCGCGAGGGCTTCATCGAAGGACTTAAAGAAGCGGGACTCGTTGAAAGAAAAGATTTTGTAATCGATTATCAGAACGCTTCCGGCGACCCTTCAATCATCAGACAGATATCAAGCGGATTTTCCGCAAAGAACGTTGCGATGATGGTCGGTATTGCGACAAACTCCGCAATATCCTGCTTTGCGGCGGCAGAGGATAAAGATATTCCCGTCGTTTTCATCGCAGTTTCGAATCCCGCCGGCGCAAAACTGACCAAAGGCAACGTTACGGGCATTTCGGATCTGCTCCCCGTAACGGCGCAGCTGGAGCTTATCCGCAAAATGCAGCCCGACGCAAAGAAAATCGGTATAATTTATACGCTCAGCGAGCCGAACTCGGTTTCGACAATCGAGCTTTACAAAAACGCTGTCAAGGATTACGGCTTTGAGCTTGAGGTCGTCGGCGTGACGGAACAAAGTCAGGTTACGCAGGCTGTCGATACGATAATCGCAAAGGGCGTTGACTGCTTCACAAACCTGACGGACAATACTGTCGTTGAGGTTCTCCCCGCAATACTTGAAAAGACGGACGAGGCAAAAATCCCCGTTTACGGCAGCGAGATTGAGCAGGTTTCTCTCGGTTGCGTCGCTTCCGCGGGAATTGACTATATTGAGCTCGGCAAGAGCGCGGGCAAAATGGCGGCAAAGATACTCAAAGGCGAGGCGAAGGCTTCCGATATGCCTTATGAGACCGTCAAGGATTTCAGTTATTACATAAACACAAAGGCGGCGGAGAGCTTCGGAATAACAATTCCGGCAGACGTTGCGTCGGCCGCTACGGAATGCGGAAAATAATATAAAAGAGGAAACAAAATGGAGATAATCGAGCTTATAGCGGGAACGCTGACGCAGGCGTTTATATACGCATTCATATCATACGGAATGTACATAACGTATAAAATACTCGACTTTCCCGATATGACGGCAGAGGGCAGCTTTGCCTTCGGCGCGGCTGTCACCGCCGTATGCCTGACAAACGGTGTAAACCCTTATCTGACAATGCTTATATCGATCGCCGCAGGCGCGCTTGCAGGGCTTTGCACGGGCATTATACACGTCCGTCTCGGCGTGCGCGATCTTATCGCAGGTATTATAACGATGACTGCGCTGTTTTCGATAAACCTTCAGCTTGCGGGGGCAAACCTTAGCATTGGCAGAGATATTGATACGATATTTACGGCGAAGCCGACAATGGCGATATTCGGCGGAATACCGACGCTCTGGAGAAAGCTGATTATCTCCTTCATTCTCCTTGTGATTTTCAAATTTGCAATCGACGCTTATCTGAAAACCAAAAACGGACTTCTTCTCCGTGCCGCCGGCGACAACGGCAGATTTGTCACGCTGCTCGCGAAGGACACAGGCAGAATGAAAATAATCGGTCTTGTCATAGCAAATGCACTCATCGGCTTTTCCGGATGCCTTGTGTGTCACGAGACGAGATCGTTTTCATCGACGATAGGCACGGGGCAGGTCGTATTCGGGCTCGCGACGGTCATCATCGGCACAACGATATTCAAACGTCTTGACTTTGTAAAAGGGACAACGGCGGTTGCCATAGGCAGTATCATTTATAAAGCGTGCATACAGCTTTCAATATCGCTCGGCTTGCCCGCAAACCTTATGAAGCTGGAAACGGCGGTGCTCTTCCTTATTATACTTGTCATCGGCGGAACGAAGAAAAAACGCATATCAAAGGGGGCAAAAAACGATGCTCACGCTTGAAAATATTAAAAAGATATATAATCCCGGCTCCGTTACGGAAATGTGCGTTTTTGACGGCTTCAACCTGACGGTTAAAACGGGAGAGTTCGTTTCGATTGTCGGCAGTAACGGCAGCGGAAAAACCTCAATGTTGAATATTATCTGCGGTAGCATACCCGTTGAGGGAGGACGTATTCTTATAGACGGAAAGGATATTACCCGCCTTTCGGAATACAAACGTTGCGCATTTATCGGCAGAGTATATCAGAATCCCGCTTTCGGCGTTTGTCCGGAGCTGACCGTGCTTGAAAATATGTCTCTTGCCGACTGCAAAGGCGGGAGATTCGGACTTTCAAGCGGGATAAACAAGCAGAGACGCGAATTTTACAGAGAAGAGCTCTCTCGTCTCGGGCTTTTGCTCGAAGACAAGCTCGATGTCAAAATGGGTGCGCTTTCGGGCGGACAAAGACAGGCTGTTGCCCTTATAATGGCGACGATGAAGCCGATAGATTTTCTTATTCTTGATGAGCATACAGCCGCTCTCGACCCGAAAACGGCTGATATAATTATGGAGTTGACGGACAAAGTCGTCAGGGAAAAAAATCTGACGGCAATGATGGTGACTCATAACCTTCGCTACGCCGCAGAATACGGCGACAGGCTCATTATGCTTGATAAGGGGCATATCGTCATAGACAGGAGCGGGGAAGAGAAAAAAGACACCGCGGTCGGCGATATTCTGAAGATATTCAATGAGATAAGCATTGAATGCGGCAACTGAGGGGGAATGTTGACAGGCAGGGGTGAATATTGTATAATAAATGTATCAAAGCTGTAAAGGGGAAGACAGAAATGAAAAAGATATCGGCATTTTTTATGTGTATCTCCGTTTTGGTACTCGGCATGTGCAGTTGCGGCTCTTTGGTAAAAAATCCGTCCTACAATCCTGAAGAATGCACCACTTTGCACCTCTCTCCGACTGTTTGCGAAGCAGCATTTGGCAAAATAACACCCGAAGAATTCTGCAAAAGCAAAGGCAAAGACACATATATTTACAAAAATTATATATCGGCAAAAGTTGATGACGACGGCTGTCTGATTTTGGTCGTAAAGAATGACGTAATATCGGCATGGAAAAACTCACTTTATCCTATGCAGGTGCTTCAATGCGTTCTCGGCGACTCCCGCGATATAGGCGTAACTGTTGATTATTCAAAAGAAACTGAGCTTTTGGGCTTTATGGACTTCAGCTTTATGAAAAGTGCCGGAGATTGCGGTCTTGAAATATCGGATGATTTTACAGAAGTTATCGCGCGTCCCGGAAGCGATAAAACATATGCAATGTTTGTTATGCCGAGTTGTATTTTGGTTCAGATGTTTGAAGGAAAAACCTGTAAAGAAACTCGGGTAGAATTCATAGAACTTGATAAAAACGGAGAGATAACAAACCGAACAGTACTCCCCGACGCTTGGGAAGAATAAACAAGCCCCACACCTTGCTGCAAGGTGTGGGGTGTTTTGTTTGGTTGCGGAGGTGGGATTTGAATTCTCGCGGCTCGCCGCCGCTCGGTCAGGCTCGGCTCTGACAGCCTCGCTGCGGCTCGGTCACACTCTGGTTCTGACAGCCGTCTAAGGCTGTCATTCATTGCCCTCGTGCCGCTTCGCTACGTCCAAGGCTGTCATTCACTACCGAGCCCGTTCAAATCCCTTTTCTTTACCGTACGCAAAACAAAAACACCATCCATTCGGATGGTGCTTTGCTTTGTTTGGCTCGTAGCACCGAAAAAGATATCACCGGATTTTTTGAAAAACCCGCTTGTGGTGAGGCTTTTTTATAAATTAACAACATAACGCTTGCGATTTTAGATATTATCTATTTTGCAAATTGCGAACCGAAAAAGATATCTGTTATTCAGGTCTTTTGATATGTTTCATCCCAACCATTCAAGCAAATACTTTTGAACTCAAATTCGCAAAGACCAACAACACTTCAAAATTTCTTATTTGACATTTTACAGATAAACAATCGCTGTTCTTTAAATTGTTTTTGTATTTTAAAATGGTATATTTGGCCAATGACTCTTTTGATTTTGATGTAAAACAAAAGTAGTGATTTGCACTATAACAAATTCAAAAGACTCCACATCCCAAAATCATTTTATTTCTGATATGGGTTATAGAATATGCTTCACTATTGTGGATTTCGTTATCACCGAAAGTGATATATTGCGTATTATTCTGATTGCCCGAAGCAACCATATATTGATGGATATACTTTATATTTTCAGAATTATTATTGCTATGATTATAAATCGTCGGATACTTAGTTACACCTATTGATTCAAAAATGTTTATTTCAGTTTTCATCTTTGAATTCCTCTTCAGTATAGTTTTTTTCAAAATGCGAATAGAAATACTGCGGATTATATTTTCTGTCAAAATAGTGTTTTCTTTTTAACCAGATAAATCCATCTCCTTTAGAAATAATTGACACATCAATTGGACCACCCACAGTTCCAATATTTCTGTCCATGGCGACCTTTCGTCTAAGCGAAGTAATATTTATCATGGATTCTGCAAGGAGCGCGAGTTCCTCAATTGGAAGTGAGGCGACCGATTGTATTATTGGGCGCATATAATTGTTGCCGGCAATGTCAGTCATATGTTTAATTATATTGCCCGTTACAGCCATCACTTTTGATTGTACGACATCTTTTTTATTGGGGGCAAAGTTGTTTTCGTCGATTGACTTAAAACAAGTATCCAACTGTTTAGGGATTTCCTGTGCAAGGTCACCAATGAATTCATCATTTATTCCAAACAGAAAAGTTTGCATAACATCGGTTTGTGCGAGCGGCACAATCGATGCTAATGTGTTTTCTGATATCTCAACATTTTCAACAACATGATATTTCAACTGGTGGTTGATAACACCATCAATATGTAAATGAGATAAATGCGGATATATTTCGCTTTCCCCATATCCTGCAATTGCGACCCCAACATAGCCGCTTCGATCAAAATCGGTATTAAATACTTCGCAAGTTTTTTTGCATAAGCTTTCAATTTGCAATTCGGTTAACCATTGTAAGTTTGGGTTGCTTTTCAATGCGTCTGAGAATTTGCTTAAATATTTTCCCTCTATAAATTTGCCAAAGTCATAATCGCTCCGTTTTTGCATACCTTCGATGAAGGCTATTGTTTGCCCAACTGCTAATTCTGCTATATTACTTAGAATAGTTTTGTCACTTAAATTCTTTCCCTGTCGATTATTTTTCTCTAATAGCGAATTATAGTCACCAAGCAGTCCGTTCATTAAATCTCTGAACACTTGAAAAACATAGGCTTGTTCGTTGATATCGAATCTGTAAAAGTCCACATTTTCTTCGAGGTATTTAACAAAATCCGAGACATAATCCTTGAGGTGGTTAAATGTCTTGTCCCCAAGATGTTTCTTGTACTGTTTAATTATTATTTCTATTGGAACTGTCATTAATGTTGCGTTGGCGTATACAATCACACCTACAGGTGCAACACGGGAAAGAGAAAATAATTTATTTGCTGAATTGTGAATTGCAGCATGATCACCGATAGTTACCGCACTATCAGCAGCCAAAGCAATTGCATTTTTATTCATTATACAGATTCCAGCACTCATTGTTTTTCATCTCCTTATAGGTTTTCTTCCTGGCAATACTCATAGTTTATGATATTTCTTTTAGTCACCAATTGAAAAAGGCATCGACATTTCATAATTCACCCAACTATAACTTCCTTTTATATTTTGTGTAAATCTCATTTATCGCTTCAGCGTACAAGGCGCGTGATTTTTTTACCAAGCCCTCGTTATTGTTCTTTTTGTATAGATAACGATCAATGACTTCAGCCCAATACCCGTGTTTTTTCAGCCAATCTTCTTTGGGTTTAGTATAGTATCCTTTAGTCTGATCAGTCCAAACATATGAGCGCTGTTCTTTGTTAAATCGTATGTACTGTTGGAGCACTGTGCCGAATTTGTCGGTATAGTTGTTTACAATAGCGAAGTCACAACTTTGTATTATCCTTGAGCGCCAATGGTCAATTTTTTTGATTGTAAATACACGGGTTGAATCTTCACAGTACCCGTATCCATACCGACGAACCACTAAATTAAAAGCGTTCATCATGATATGTTTGATTTCTCCGGGGTCATATCTATCGTCATCATAAAAAACCTCAAGGTCTACATCAAAATCATATCCGATATTACTCTTACGGTCGCAAGTAATCATATTGCGACTGCTGCTCCCAATGAATTGAAATTGGAAAGAGATATCTTTATTTCGCAGTATTTTCTGAACCCCATTGATTATCTCGATCAACTCATTTTTTGCCGGGGCAGCTTCTTTCTTGGAAACATATTTGAAGTTGTACATAGTTAAATCCTCCTCATATTTCCCAAGCCGCCCATTCAGTTCAAAACCAAATCATATTATTATACTTGTTTTTTCTTCGTTGTCAAGACCTATTATAACACATTTTAGGCTTTTGTGCAAAAAAGATTTTCAATCAATCATATCACATCATTCTATATTGCTTCCGCTTTACCGTGCGTCGCACGATTTTGAAGTCTTTGTGCCTGGTGTCGTGTTATTGAGATTATAAGTAAGCAGTTCCTTGGTGTTTTCCAAGAGGCTGCCGTCGCCTGATTCATAAACGCAGACGAAGATTTTCTTTTTTCTACAATCGGCAATAAACTCCTTTAGTTTTTGCTGCTTTGCCTTGTCCCTTTGGTCGGCGCGGGAGCACCACACCTTTGCTAAATTCAGTTTGTTATCTACTTCAAATTCCATTATATCAAACTCCTTTATCATCGTATTCCTTTCAATATCACATACCATTCATCCGCATGACTTCGTCCTGGGTTTCTTCCTCGACAAATTCCGATGCCGTCATTGTTTCACCCAAAAAGTTCGGCTCAGTGTCCTCGTCAAGCGGAATATATCCATCCTTACCGAAATCGAGGACATCCCGCATCAGCACGGTGCCGCCGTGATTGACTCCAACCTTCGGCTCAATGGAGCAGAAGCGACCTCCGTCATCGCTATGGCGGAGGTCGTAAGCATGTAAACCTTCTGGAATCTGTTCGGGCTTAATCCGTCCGTTGCTAAACAGTGCTCTGTGGTCAAGCACCTCAATGACATCTAACTCTTCCTCGGTCTGAGCCGTGGTATTCAGTTCACTTGTTTTCAATTTATCGTAACTCATATTTTATCTCCTTTCGTATAGGTTATGGTCATTGTCTCTTTCTTTAAATTGCATTCGGAGGATGGCGATATATCTTCCAAAGGACTATTTTGCTCATACTGATTCCTTCTTCCAAATTTCTACGGGTATGTCATAAGCCACAAGCTCATCTTTGATTATTTGTTCCACAATGCTCCAAGACCCTCCCGCAAGACCGCTGCCCATTTTATAGGGGATTCGGACGGCCGTCAGTGTCCTTGCCGGTAATGGTGTTGCAACGGTTCTCACAGTGGTGAGTGCTTTTCGCAGAGCGTCATAATCGGTATAGCATTTATCCCGACCGAAGCCGTCTTGTGCGAACAGGTTGGCAACGAGCCATTCACATCCGTTGTATCTGATTGGACAAAACAACACCTTCCCGAGCAAGTCCTGACGGTTAGCGGTTTTGGTGCAATTTCTTTGATACATCTCATATACCTGTGGGAACATAGTGCGAATCTGCTTTGAAAGCCATGCATTCATAATTCCCTGACAGTTTATCTGATGGCAGATTATAAGTTCGTGCCCGGTCCTGTTAGGAGAAAATATATCACCACAATGATAGTCTATACCAATCCCACCTTTCTTATGTTTCGCTCAGATGTTCTGTCTATTCTCAACACCGATATACGAGCAGCCGGACATAGTCAGCAGTTGGGCATGTTTCGTCCGGATTTGCATCCTTGATAGCATATTCTGCCCATCGGCAGAAATAGCCGAGCATCGTATCCACTCTGTCTACGATTAAGTTATAAACCCTGTACCAGTCATCATATTCGTCCCACTCATAGTAGGAATACTTCTGTTTCTCTTTATCGGACAGTTTTTCATATTCCTCGGGCGTGAGCCAATAACCTATGGTATCATACTCGTCGATTTCAAATGCTGCGATACTGACCTTGGAAGCATACCCGCGGTATCGTGTCGGCTTGCCCTTCTTGACTCGACCTTTTACGGATTTGCCGTAGTTCACAAGAAACATGGAACGGCTGTAAAAATCCTTGTAGGTGTCAATGTGTAAGTACGGGTCGTATGGTTCATCGTCTTCATGGCAAAATACCGACCGAACTTCTTTGCTCAGATTCTCCGGTCGACCGCAAGTGTAGCTGACTTCTTCCAGTTCTTCATATGCTTCACGAAGCCAATTTCGTCCCGAAATGACCGGACAGACATCGATATTTCCGTCAGTGCGCTGAAATAGCGGATTCAGATTGTACCACTGATTGCCGACACGAGCCTCGGCATAAATTGCATAATAAGTTCCCATTGGTGACTCCTTTTTCTTTTTGCTTGATGCCATTTGTGTCAGCAATCCGAGTAAAATTCCTTCATGTCATCCAATCGGAGACATGAAAGCCGCCCATACTCATAGCCACTGCCGCAGTCTATACCGATTGCATTATCGCCCTTCCAAATGCACCACGGCATTTTGTCGTGAAAGTAGCAGGTAGGCGTGTGGCCGAAGATCAGTACATAACCTTCGAGAATCGGTTGCGTTTCATCCCATCTATCCCATATGGCAAATTCACGGCTATTTTTGTAGTCATAAATGTTCCAGGGGGATTTCATGTAGTTTTCCTCGGGAGAGGCATGGACAAGCTTGTACTTGACTCCGTTGACCTCGACTTCAATGTTTGTCGGCAGTTGGCGGATGAAATTGAAAATCTCGGCTCGGATATCTTTGCGGTAATGTTTGAGCTGCTCATGCGTAATCATACCACCGTTCCTGTACCAAAGCCTTTTTTCTCGCCAATTCGTGTTTTCCTTTTCTTCGGCTGCATCTTTACAGTGACCGATGGCGTTGAGCATCATATATTCATGATTGCCAATCAACATTTTGGCATTGGGCATTCTCATGATCTGTCTTAATATTTTGATTCCTCCGGCGTACCTGTCTATCACATCTCCGAGGACATACAATGTATCATTCGTTTGAAGATTGATTTGAGCCATAATGGACTTAAATCGTTGCAGGTTGCCGTGGATGTCGGATAATACGTAGGTCATCGTTTCATCTCACTTATTCGTTCCATCGTGTCCGGTGGTTTCATATTTCTAAAAGCATGCATTTCGTATCCTCCGTTTCGAACTTTATTTCGGAATATTTTCAAACCCTGTTGACAAAACTATCGTTGCAATGATATAATATGGTTGTGTCATCACAATGATATATGGAGGTTTTGCTTTATGAGCGCAATTCAACTACTTCACGGAACGGATCACATCATCGAGGTTCCGGATATCAATATCGGTAATCCACACAATGACTACGGAAGAGGCTTTTACTGTACCCGTGTCGAGGAGATGGCCAGAGAATGGGCCTGCAAAAAGAACACGGATGGCTTTGTAAATGTCTACGACTTTGACGAAGACGGGCTGAAAGTACTGAACCTGCTGAGCGGCAATCATACAGTCCTCAACTGGATTGCCTTGCTTCTTCAGTTCCGTACCTTCAAACTCGATTCCGAGGTTGCGGTTGACGCTCGGGATTATATCATCGAACATTACTCGGTTGACCTTTCCGGCTACGACATTGTTGTCGGATACCGCGCGGACGATTCTTACTTTCAGTATGCTGAGTCCTTTGTGTCAAACACACTTCCTCTCAGAAGTCTGAACAAGGCGCTTCGTCTCGGCAAACTTGGCGAGCAAACCGTTGTTATCTCGCAAAGAGGATTTGACCGTTTGAGGTTTGTCGATGCATATTCGGTCGATAAGAATGTCTATTATCCCAAGTTCCTGGATAGAGACACCAAAGCGAGAGATACTTATCGTAAAGAAATCAAGAAGACAAAATCATATCGTGATGATATCTTTGTACTTGATATCCTTAGAGAGGAGATGAGCAACGATGACCCACGCATACAACGAATCCTATTTGAGTAATGCAAAGGATCGGCTGTCCTCATTCTTCGATTATGCTATCAATGACTGCAAGATTAAACCGGATTGGATTACCGTGCTTTTTATCAACACAGGCTATGCCGAGCAATTTGAGCGCGGCAATCCTGCATATGTTGCAGGTATGTCCGGTGTTGAACTTGCCCGTGCGGTTATCCTGAAAGCATACGGCAGAAAAGAACTTCCGAAGCCTACAAACTCCGAGGAATGTTCTCCCGAGTATTGGGCAGGTTGGGCGCTTGCAGAATATCAATGGTACTGCGGCCGCAGGTTCAAAGATATCTTCGAGCGAATTCCTTTGACTAAGATTATCGGAATGTATTCGGTCTATCATGAGATGGATATCACGAACTTCATTGATACGATGGAAGAGTTCTACAAGGCTGCCGAAGGCGATTCCAATCTGAAACGCATTCGGGAAAGCAGAGGCTTATCTCAGTCAGAACTTGCGGAACAATCGGGCATCAAAGTCCGAAACATTCAAATGTATGAGCAGAGAGTCAACAACATTGATAAGGCACAGGCACAAACACTTTACAAGCTATCCCGTGTTCTTGGTTGCGATATCGAAGACCTGCTTGAAAATCCTATGATGTAACTCCGGTTGTGCACCTGCTTCGGCAGGTGCATTTTCTATGCCAAAATATGCCTTGAGCACAGGCGGGTTTTCGGGGATCACACAGAATTTGAGAAATCCCACGGTCATATCTTCAATCGTTGTCCCGAGGTTCTTGAACAGTTCGGCTGCCTTATTATATACCTCTCTGTCGATTTCAATAGTCATTGTCACAAGATCTTTACTCATCGTCTTCTCCTTATCCAACTCTGAAGAAGTAGTCTTTGCTGAAACTCGTGAAGGAAACTGCAGAGTAATCGTTCAAAATTAGTCTGTAGTATCTTCCCATCGTCACAGCTTCTTTCTGTTGGCCCATGTGTAATCGACAAACACATCCCAATTATTCATAATCTGCCAACAGACATCTATCTTCTTTTTCTCAGATTCACGTGGAGATATCCATGGGGTAACAAGAACTTCCCATTCGCACTTCGACCAAAAGTAATACATTACCTCGCTGCGGAGTTGCTTGGCAAAGTCTTCTTTGTTCTGATATTTCTTAGCGGCCTTCTTCACATATTCACGGAATGAACCGTGTTCGAAGACATTGAAGGCTTCGATGCTGCGGCTGTTGCAGTTGTGGTAGAACACATTCCAACTAATCTCGTTTTCGTGATTAACGGTTTGATTCTTTTCCCACGGGAACTGTGCCATATATTCAGTAGATCTTTCGCCATAGGTGGGGCGTATTGTCCTTCCATTCTCAATAATCTCGTCCAAGGTTACAGGCTCGTAATTCCAATACATACAACCTACATTGTAGATTTCATTCCGGCATCCGATGCTATTAAGACGCTTCGCAAAATCAACCTCAAAATCCGCTTCATCAGTAAAATGGGAATGAGCATGGAGATGGATTGCCTGGTATCTATGTCCGTTGTACATCGGGGTGAAATAATGGGAGAGGATAACTCTTTTCTTCGTTCCGTCTTCCAAGCTTACGCAAATATCGTCGTAATCCTTGATTCCTGCAAGCGCTGCCTTGGCTTTTGCATTGTGCAGAAAGCGGTCATGATTTCCTTTAATGAGAATGATCTGACCGTTTAGACTTTTGATAAGCTCCGGAGCGTCATCGTTTCGTGCTTTCCATATCATGTCCCCAAGGACATAAGTGAGGTCGCCCTTGCCAACCTTGTTGTTCCATCTGCGGATAAGTTCCGCGTCCATTTCCTCAACCGTCTTGAACGGACGATTATCAAAAGCAATCACATTGGCATGTCCAAAGTGCAGATCACCGGTAAAGAATATCTTACCCATCTTCCATCTCTCTTTCTAAATTTGTTTTGTTGACCTTCATCTTCTGTAATTCCTCACTTGACTCGAACTGGTGGAAAAGAAAATGCATTTTATCAATTCGTTTGTTTGTGTGCCAATGTCCGCAGAACCATGCCATATAGTCCGTCGTTTCTTCTATGACATCGAGCCACTTCTCCGTACTGTCATCCACTGTACTTTGGTCGATACCCGGGAGGAATTCTTCGACAGGCTCATATTTGAAAGGACAGGTGTGTGACAGAACAACATCGATAGCATTTTCTTTAAGCTGCTGCTCTACATATTGCTTGATTTCTTCACTTGGTTGTTCATCTGACCACCAACCGTATCCTCGGGAAAGGCGATAGAACTTGTCCACACTGTAGGCGCCGCCGATAACGATGTGTCGAAGCCCCTCTAAGTCATATATCTCGCCGTCTTTGGCAAACAATACGGAGGGATAGGCTTCCTCATACCATACGATGCCGCCGTGCCATTCCTTCGTTTTATATGTTGGAATATGCCATGGCCTTATTTCATGATTGCCGTGGATACAGAGAATAGTGGGCTTCAATTTGTCAAGTGCATACTTCAATTCTGCATCTCTTTCGTCTTGCCCGTAGTTAGCACCGACATCGCCGAGAATTACGATGATATCCTCCCTTGTGGGATTAAAACGCTTACAGAATCGTTCTATATCATGTTTCTGCCCGTGAATGTCACCGGTGTAATAAATCATAGTTGTGCCACCTTTCCGATGATAAGTATATCAGTCAATTTGATTCTTGTCCTGCGATTTGAGAAAATATATTCGCAAACCCCCGAAATCATATTCGCAAGCGAACATTTCGGGGGTTTGCTCTTTTAACCGTTTGTTTATGCAGTTGTTGTTTCGCAAACTGCAGGTTTATTCTTTGACTTTCGGAGTGTTCCATCGAAGCCGAAAGCAACTTATAATTTTATCTGCGGTTGGCTCGGGTTAAATACTTGTATTCACGCATCGCTTGCTTGGTTGCCTTAACGATATCAAGTAATACCCGCATTTCATAGTCACTGCAATCCGAGAGAATTGCGGTGAATTCATGATTGGATGCCTTGATTGTATTGGTAAGGCTGTCAATAAGCAGGTCATCGGTGGAGACATTCAGTTCGTTTGCCACCCTCACCAAGGTATCGAGGCTGCAAAACTTGTACGCCGTCTCCACATAACTCATATAGGCAGCAGAACGATCAATTCGCTCTGCAAGCTCCATTTGGGTAATGCCTTTCTTTGTGCGGAACGCACGGATTCTCTGCCCGAGAAGAATGTAGTTGATTTGCATATAGAAACCTCCAAAAAATTGATGTTTCTATTATAAGGTATAGCCGATGTGTTCAACTGCGGCTTATTCCAAACATCGGGCATAGATTATATAATAATCTATATACTATAAACGGATGAGGGAGGTGCGTCATGAGAGAACTTGACGATGCAAGGTATAAGGCAATCGGTGCAAGGATTCGTGATGTTCGCCTTCAGCGAAACATGAGCCAAGCTGAATTGGCGGAAAAAGCATTCATCTCCGTTCCGCATATGAGTGAGGTTGAAAACGGAAAGACCAAATTGCGGCTCTCCACTTTTGTATATATAACTGAGGCATTGCAGGTTTCTGCCGATGTACTGCTCCGCACCAACACTCCCGAGGTCATTGGAATATACCAAGGTGAGTTCAACGATTTGTTGGCAGATTGTTCTCCTGCCGAGATTGATTCCATTATCAAGATCGTGAAGGAATTAAAAACCACAATGCGGATGAAGAAAGACGATTACCTATTTTGACAGGTCGGGCAGCAATGTCTGACCTGGTTTTTGTTCTTGCCGCTTTCATTGAAGGGTTTTCTGAAAAATCAATCAACTTTTCAGCGGAGACAATTATCTATTCAATTCAAATATGATTTTCGAGGCAGGTCAATCTTGACCTTCCTTTTTTGCTCTTTGGGTTGGCAGTTTTCAGTCTGCCGACCTTATTTTTTTGCATTTTTTTCGTCTGTGATAAACCGGTGGTTAAGCACTTGACCTGTGGTTAGTCGATATTAAGCCTTGCATGATTTACAATAATCTTAGCCTTATTTTGAATACTGCAAGTGGGAGGATAACCAAAATGGACGAAATAGATATTCACGCTAAGTTAGCTCAGATAGAAACTGCACCGCACTTTTCGGAGATATTTGACGGAGACACGGAACGGGCTGAGATGATTGCTGACCATCTGATATGGCTGCATACGATTCGCCGTGAGCGACCTCTTGTGTCAAAGCCGTACAAGGTGGGCATTTACATCCGATACTTTAATCAGACCAAGTATGAGAATTATCTCGATTTTCACAAGAAGGGGTTTGTAGACACATTGGCATTGTGTCCGAAGTGGGAATTGGTTGACTTCTATATAGATGAAGGCTCAACTGCCCCCAATATGGAGAATGCACCCGAGTGGTGCAGACTGCTTCAAGATTGTCTTGACGGCAAGGTGGATTTAATCATTACACAGAAGGTTTCCAATGTAACGAAGAAACCACAGGAGATTACAATCATGTCTCGCTTCCTTGCAACGCTGCCGCATCCGGTCGGAATCTACTTTATCTCCGAAGATATTTTCACCCTTGCTTCTTATTATCAAGAAGATATGCGGGACACAGACTTCTTCCCCGATGGATGGGTGAGCCTGCCGGACGATGACTCCGAGAGGAGGCTGCTGCATGATTGACAAAACGAAACGCTTAGAAAAAGAACAAGCCAAGGCGAAGACCAAAAAACGCATCTATGTTGAAGTTGATCCCGAAAACTATGATTACTTTCCCGAGACCAGACAAGCCGATTATTACGATAATGATGTCCCGCAAAGGGTTGCCATCTATGTTCGTGTTTCTACGGATGATGTCCGGCAGACTACATCCTTTGAGTTGCAAAAGAAGTATTATGAAGACTTCGTTATCAAGCACCCTCACTGGACGCTCGTTAAAATCTACGCTGATGAGGGTATCTCCGGTACTTCTCTGAATAAACGAGAACAGTTCCTTCAGATGATTTCCGACGCAAAGCGCGGAAAAATCGACATGATAATCACAAAGAGCGTTTCCCGTTTTGCCCGCAATATCTATGACTTTATCGGTATAGTCCGAGACCTTGCCGAACGCAATCCGCCTGTCGGAGTCTTTTTTGAAAGTGAGGGGATTTTCTCACTGAATGATGACTCACAGCTTGCATTGTCTTTCCAAGCCACAATGGCCGAGGAAGAGTCACACACACGAAGCAGGTCGATGGAAACATCTCTGCGTATGCGATTGGACAATGGTATCCCTCTGACTCCCAAACTGCTCGGGTATATGCATGATGCTGACGGGACACTGATTCCGAATCCAGATGAAGCGCCTACGGTTAAACTTGCGTTTTATATGTATCTGTACGGCTATTCATCACAGCAGATTGCCGATGCTTTCAATGCTCTCGGACGCAAGTCCTATTTGGGAAATATCAACTGGACTTCCAACGGTATTGTTCAAATACTACGCAACGAGCGACATTGCGGTGATGTCCTCACTCGCAAAACCTTTACGCCAAACTTTCGTACCCATAAGGCGAAGAAAAACAGGGGCCAAAGACCGCAGAGCCGATATCGTAATCATCATCCCGGCATCGTTTCCCGTGATGATTATATTGCGGTTCAGCAAATGCTCGATAACGCTAAGTACGGAAACAAGTCTATCCTTCCCGAAATTCGCGTTGTAGAAGACGGCGTCCTCAAAGGTTTCGTCACCATTAATCCCCGATGGGCAGGATTCAAAGAGGGAGACTACTACCTGGCTTCCAAAAGCGTGTATTCATCTCCCGAGGAAGAACCGCATCCGGAGGAAGAAATTCAGTTTGAGGTGGAAGCAGGTGACTTTGACCTGCGCGGTTTTGAAATAGCCCGCGGCGAGTTCTTCGATGCTCCGCGTCAGCCTCACGCCATTATTTATCATAAGTTTATCAAGTTCAGTACCGCGTGTGTCCGGAAATTCGGCACACAGAATTATATTGAGATTCTGATAAATCCCATTAGCCGAAAACTTGCGATTCGACCGACCACCAAAGAAAATCGTAATAGTGTAATGGCGTCAAAGCCGGAGAAAGGTATTCTATACCCACGGTTAATCCCAACCGCCGCTTTCAGTGAGACGATGTTCAACCTTCTTGGTTGGAACATCGAATACAAATACCGCATTTTAGGCACTCTCTATGAGCAGGATGGCGTAGTTGCCTATATCTTTGATACCGTTGACTCCGAGGCATATTTCAAGCCTAATGTGCTTTCTAAAGAAAACGTCGAAGAAGACTGTATAAATGTGCAGCCGTTGATGCCATCCGGAAAACGCATTCGTGCAATTCCCGAATCATGGACAAGTTCCTTTGGTAAGCAGTTCTATGCACAGGAGAAGTCCGTAACGGAACTTCAGCGGCAGAGCGAGGAAGATTGGATGCTCCGTTTGGAGGGCCAACTTTTCGAGACCGGCAACAAGCTCCATGTGACGGCGTTTGAAGAACTCAAAAGTTTTATCACGCAGGAATTGCAGGGCGTAGATATTCAGGAGGTAGTTTATGAATGATATTACTGAGCAAAGGACAATGACAGAGGCCTTTGCTCCCCCGGCGGACTCAGAGCTGCACAAGATTCCGGTATTAAATGACGAGGAAGAATTGATTGAAATGAGCATGGACTTCAACCTGGAGGAATTCCAGGTTGTCCGCAGAGAGTTCTTTGCTCATATTCGTGAGCCTGCGGTTACATTCAATAACCGCAAATTCTATGTGAATTCAGCTTGCCTGACCAAGTTTCCGCACACAGACTATGTCCAGGCGCTGATCAATCCTCATACTAAGATTTTGGCTCTCCGTCCCTGTGGTGAGAATGAACGAGGGTCGTTCCAGTGGTGTTCAATCGGTCAAGACAAAAGGAAGCCGAGGCAAACAACATGTACGCTGTTCTTCCTGAAAATGTTTGACATGATGGATTGGAATCCTGATCACCGCTATAAGATGCTCGGGAATATCATCCGCGCTAATGGCGAATACCTGATAGCATTTGATTTAACATCCACCGAGGTGTATCAGCGTACATATGATGCGGAAGGTGCTAAATCAACGGCATCAAGGACGCCGGTATATCCGATTGGTTGGCAGAACCAATTCGGTATGACATTAAATGAGCACAAGCAGTCTATGCTCGTGAACATATTCGATGGCTATGCCATCTACTCAATCAAGGAAAATAAGGCAGTTCGGCAAAGTCCGACAGCAACTGTGACTACCGACACAGTTGCACTGCCGGAAGGAGAAATAAATCATGAGCGAACAGACTCGACAACAAGTGACTATAGCGGTTGACTTGAAAAAATACCGTATTCGCATTCATCGTAGCACACTGACTTTGCTCGGGACACCCAAGTATGTTCAGTTCCTTGTCAGCCCTTCAGCTATGATGCTTGCTATCCAAGGAACGGACAAGAGAACAAATTATACTCATCGTGTAAATTTAGCTGCGCTGCATCCGGATAACTCCTACGAAATTTACAGCACCTCATTTGTCAATAAACTTTGCTCCTTGGTGGAAGGATTAGATAGCGCTTACGCATACAGACTGACCGGAGAGATTATAGCAGAAGAAAATGCAGGCGTTTTTCCACTCAGTTCTCTCCAAAAAATTGATGGATTGGAGGAGCGATAATGGAGTTGAAACGGCTGAAAATAGACGAAGAATTCAGACATTTAATCCGTCCGCTGCGGCACAGAGAGTTTTTGCAACTCGAGCAGAATATTATAAATGACGGCTGTCGTGACCCTATCGTTGTATGGCATGACACCATTGTAGACGGTCATAACCGTTATGAAATTTGTATGCGCCACAGCATTCCCTTTGATACAAAGGATATGGAATTTGAGTGCCGAGAGGCTGCTGTCGCCTGGATATGTGCCAATCAACTCGGAAGAAGAAACATTACCGAAGAGACTCGCAAGTTCCTTATTGGTATGCAGTACGAGAATGAAAAATTGGTTACCCGAATTCGCAATAAGATAGGGAGAAATCAGCACACCCTGGATATATCCACGATGGACGAAGAGGATGCGGACAAGGCTTGCCGCCATTGGACGGCACAGAGAATTGCCGAAGATAATAATGTATCGGCTGCCACTGTGCAGAAGTATGCCATATTTACGAGAGCGTTAGAGGAAATCGGAAAGAAAGAACCGAAATTAGTTCCCAAGATTCTTTCGGGGCAGTACAAGATTGCTCATAAGCATGTGTTGGAAATGGCGGAACTAAATCCGCAGGATCTTCGGCGAATCAATCGGAAGATTGATCGAAATCCTGCTGAGTTTATGCATTACAAAGCCACGCGACCGGTTGTGCAAGGGAATAAAACAGTTTATTCCGAGGGAGATATTTCCACTGGGCCTTCCGTGAAGGATATGCCCGAGTATGATCCGGATGCGGAAATCAGCAGTCTGACTCTAACGATTCCTTCATGGAAGAGTTCTATTGAACGGGCAAAGAATACGGCAGACCTCACCATCGTTTCTCCCCAGGCTAAAGGTGACTTGGCACAGGCTTTGCGTGAGCTGCGAAATACGATAGCGGATATGCTGTCGGAAGTGGAGGATATATAACATGGATGATTATTCGCCGTTTGTGCCGAATGTTCATTTCGAGAAAATTCCAATCAAAAACCTGGTTTCGAACCAGGATTATCAACGGAATCTGTCGCAGGCGCGTATTGAGAAAACGGCAGAAAACTTCGATCTGTTTCAAATCAATCCCGTAAAGGTCAGCCGAAGAGACGGGATCAATTATGTTTTTAACGGGCAGCATACCATTGAAATTGTCGCACTTGCTTCCGGCTCTCGCGAAACTCCGGTATGGTGCATGATCTATGATGATCTGTGCTATGAACATGAAGCCGATATCTTTGCCAATCAGATGAAATTTGCAAAGAACCTTGCGCCTTTTGAAATTTTCGTAGCGAACTTGGAGGCTAAGAACCAAGAACAGCTTATGATTCGAGATTTGGTGGAGTCTTACGGTTTGAAGATATCTGCCAAGAGAGCGCCGGGGCACATCTGTGCTGTATCCACTTTGGAGGCTATTTACTCCAAATACGGATACCAGGTTCTCAACCGTGTTCTTCGCCTGATCATCGGCACATGGGAGGGAGACTCAAATTCTTTCTCCGCCAACATTATGAATGCAGTTACCAAGCTTTGCGTGGTGTATAAAGATCAGTTAAAGGATGAGGTGTTCAGCGAGAAACTCGGTGCTGTTTCCATTAAGCAACTGACTCGTACCGCCAGGGATCGCCGGAAGGGGTCAATGGGCTTTGCCGAAGCGATGCTTTTAGAATATAACGGAAAAAGGAAAAGTAATGCGGGCAAACTATTCATGAACAAACTCTATGCTCGGGATGTTTCTCTCTGGATTGAACCGGACGAAAATGAGGATTTTGACGATTCCGAAGCTTTTGAGAATTTCGCTATCGAACAGCTTGGCGAAGATGAAGAAAGCGATAATAACGAAAGCAATGCTTAATAGAGTCAGCGAATAAGCAACTACGGCTTATTCGCTGCTTGCTGTTTTTATTTTTCGAGGTATTCTTCAAGTTCATATCCGCCGCCGAGTATAATTTGCAGTCTGCCGTCATGGTAGACTTTTATACATTCTACCATCTGCCGGACGATTGAGTCATCATAGGTATCTTTATTTTCTTTTCGTTTGTCAATGGTGTCCTGGATTTCCTTAATCCGCGCTTGAAGTTCTCCGTCCTCACTTTTGCTTTCTCTAATTGCCGTGATGCGCCCCGAGAGTTGCTCGATTTGCATGGATATGTTTTTGAACTCATCTTCATAGTTCTCGGCATCATTATCTTCCTGAACACTCAATGTTACAAGGTCAAGCATCCGCTTATTAAGGGCATCGATTCTTCTTTCGAGCAGGTCGATTTCATCTGAGCCGCCGTTGATTCCTATGGCTTCCCCGATGGTGGATTTCATCAGCATTAGGTAGGTGGATTCGTCTTCGATATTGAATCGATTTAAGGCTCTTACAATGGCTCTTTGCAGTGCCTGCTCATCAACGGTGATGGAGTCGGCGCAGTATTTCTTGCCATAGTCAAGACGGCTCATGCATCGCCACACGATTCTGCGCCTGCCTCGAATGCTCCATGTTACTCTCTTGTACCTGCTTCCGCACTCTCCGCACATCATTACTTCTGTGAGCGCATATTTGGAGTACTTTCCCGAAGCGGTCAGAGCCATCTTTTCAGACTGTGGTGTTTTTGCCTTTCTTCGGGCAGATTCTTCTTGCGCCTTGTTGAATATCTCACGGCTGACAATGGCAGGGTGGCTGTTTTCTACGAGCCACATGGGTGCTTCACCTTCGTTGGCTTTTCGCTTTTTTGAGATTGGGTCAAGTGTCACCGTTTTTTGCAGGATGGCATCTCCGCAATATTTCTCATTTTTCAACATTCGGATAATCATTGATTTACTGAAGTTCAGCTTCTTGCCGGGAATTTCGATGTTTTCGCCTTGCAGGATTTCGGAGATTTCATCGGTGGACTTGCCGGAGAGGTACATATCGAACACTCTTTGCACTATTGCTGCTTCCGATGGGATGATTTCGGGGTTCCCGTCCTCGCCTTTCTTGTAGCCGAGCATTCGGTTATACATAAAGATGGGTCTGCCTTCTTCGAAATTCTTTCGGTGCGTCCAAGTAATATTCTTGCTGATGCTTTCGGATTCGGATTGTGCGAATCCTGCGTATATGACAAGGTACAATTCGCTATCACTTTTCAGCGTATCGATGTTCTGTTCCTCAAAGTAGATGCCCACGCCGATTTCTTTGAGTGACCTGACATAGTCAAGGCAATCCACGGTATTTCGTGCGAATCGCGATACTGATTTTGTTATGATCATATCGATTTTACCCTTGTGGCAGTCATCAATCATCTTTTGGAATTGAGGTCGTTTGTCTGCTCTCGTACCTGAGATGCCCTCATCGGCATACAGCCCTGCGAACTCCCACTCCTTATTTGAAGCAATCATTTCGGTATACACCTTCATCTGATTGGTATAGGATGTGAGCTGTTCCTCGCTGTCGGTAGACACTCTGCAGTATGCTGCAACTCGCTTTTGACGATGTTGCGCCTTGTCTACTATGAAGGATTTCTTCGGTTCGATGAGGGTGATTGTTTTCTTTGGAATTTTGGTTACTGCCATTATTCATTCTCTCCTTCGGTGATTTCTGTCCCTACCTTGGTGTAGAGCCTGACTTTCCCCGAACTTGAGAGTGTGACATAGTCTACAAGGTCGGAGAAGTAATCGCAATTAAAGTTTTCCTGGGGTTTCATCATTGAGGCTCGTTTTCTTGCAATTTGAGCGACAATCATTTTCTTTGCCTGGGTTTCTTTATATAACTGACTTGCGATGTCACTAACCTTTTCGACAATGTATTCCTCGCTCGGGTATTCTTTCTCAAGTTCGGTATCCACTTGCCGTTGCAGGCTTGCGACCGTCGGGGAGTCAACTATCCTTATCTTGGACTTTGGTATCAGCAGTTCGCTGTTTTCGATAATGCGGTTCATGAGAATGGCGATTTTCTGTAGGAGGTCGCCGTCGCTGATACGCAGTCTCTTTCCGCACTCTGCATTTTGGCAGGTCCAGCTTTCATTGATTTGTCGTTTCGAGCAGACTCTGCGTAGCATCGGGCTTCCGCAATCGGCGCATTTGACTCTGTTGCGGAGCAGGGCGATGCCTTCGCATTCTCTTTGTACGGTATTGCGCTGCCGTGCGGCTTTCATGGATACCGCACCATTGTATGTATCTTCATCGATGATTTGGTCGTATTCATCGTCCCCGATGTACTTTGCGTTGTCGATAATTCTTGCAATTCTCGCTTTATCCCATGTATCCGTCTTCTCGGTATAGGGGATTTTCCTCTGCGTAAGGCTCTCCGCTATCTCTTTGAGGGAAGCGCCCTTGATGTACTCATCAAAGATTTCTCGGATAATTTCGGCTTCGGTGTGTTCAATCACCGTTCGCCCTTCACGGATGGTGTATCCGTATGGAATAAAGCGTGTCTTTTTCATTGCGGTTTCTCCTATATCAATTCAGTGAATTTCAGTCCGCCGAGTAGAGCGACGGTCAATTCATCTGCGTTATTGAGTGTCATTTCTACGATAATTTCCTCGAAGAGTTTCTCATCGAACTCATCCAAGGGTTCTTCTATTTCGTCAATCAGAGATTTTAGTTTCCGCACATCTTGGAGCATTGTAAGTATTCGGGACTCGAATTGATCCTGCCGATCTTCTTTGAGTGTGCAGAGCTGCTTTTGCATCTCTCTGACTTGGGACTGATGTATTTCGGGGGCAAGGTATCCTTTTGAGCGAAGCTCATTCAGCTTTAGAATTGTGGCGTTTATCTCCGCAATCTTCTGACTGATCTGCATCGCCGTTTTATTATTTCGCTTGTATTTCTGTGTTGCGCTTTCAAGTTTGGCGATAACTTGACCGAGGATGTTCTCTTGCCCAAATCGTAGCTTATTCACCACTGATAGGAAACCGTCATAGATTCGTTCTTCGCTGTAGTAGTTGGAATTGCATGATTTTGTGTTTTCCTCATGCTTGGCGCAGACCCATTTGACTCCACCGCTCCGAATCTTTCGGCGATAGAAAGAGCCGCATTCGGTACATCGAATGCGGCTCGTAAGGGGGTAGGTATTGAATGTTATTGATTTGGTGAACTGCTCTTTTCGCTTTTGGAGGAGGACTTGCGCTTTATCAAATATATCTTTCTCGATAATGGAAGCGTGTGTGCCGGTGGCATAGTACATATCTTCCTCGCCACGGTTCTTGGATTGCTTGAACGGCACGGTCGTGTCACGGTATGTTTTCTGATAGTGGCAGTCTCCGATATACCTTTCGTTGGAGAGCATATAGGAGATTTTAGTGGATTTCCACTTTTCTTTGCCGCTTTTTGTGGGGATACCTCGCTCGGTCAGCACCTTTGCAATTTCCGTTGTAGACATACCGTTGAGATAGGAGCGGAATATCCATCGCACGATATCGGCCTCGGGAGGATACTCCACAAGTTGCTTGTTTTCAAGTCTGAATCCGTATGGTGCGTTACTGTCTACATAGATGCCAAGTTCCATTCGTTTGACGATAGACAGGCGTTGATTTTGAGAAATTGCTTTGGATTCTTCTTGAGCGATTGCGGTGAAGGTATTGAGCAGCATCTCATCGCCGAGGGACTGAGTATTGATGCCTTCTTTCTCAAAGATTATGCCGACGCCGAGAAGTTTCAGCTTTCTCACATACTCCAAGGCTTCTTTTACATTTCGCGCGAACCGGGACACCGATTTTGTGATGATGAGGTCCAGTTGATGTAATTCGCACATGCGGATCATCCGTTGGAACTCGGGGCGATTTTTGGCTTTCATGCCGCTGATGCCTTCATCGGCGAAAATCTCAACAATGTTCCACTCGTTCTTTTTCTTCTTTGCAAGCCTGGTGTAATAATCAATTTGAGTTGCGTATGAGTTTAGTTGATCCGCAGAAGAGGAGGAAACTCGACAGTAGGCTGCCACTCGCAATAACTTAATTCCTTGCCTTGATATCGGGGATATCAGCATCGGCTTTGCCATCGTTTTCTCTCCTTTCCTTGGTGGGGAGGTTGCGCATAAAATGTATGCGCAACCTCTTTTCAACACAACATTATATCCATAGAACCGCACAAGTCCAGCGAAATCCTGATATTTTTCAAACTTTTCAGTCTGCGATTATAATATCGGCACCGGTAAGTTTCTTATAGTATTTTTTCGCTCTGCTGTACTCCTGGATACTGATTTTGCCGTCATCACGAAGGCTTTTCAGTATGGCGATAATCCGAAGGAAGTTTGCGGACTTGGTCTGTTTCTCTGCTATCATTTTCTGTTCTCCTTCTTTTCTCCGTAGTATTCTTCGTTCTTAACGCCTCTCATGAAGCACTCAATTTCTTGAACGGAGTCCACCTTGGGGAACTTATGAAGGGCTTGCCCGATTTTACCGGAGTAGGTCTTTGAGATGGCTCTCGGGTCCAGAATGGACACAACACCGGTATCGCTTTCACAGCGAATGAGTCTTCCTACGCCCTGACGGAGTTTGATCAGCATATTGGGAGTGCAGTATCTGTCTACAAAATCTCCGACGCTGTCGCAGTTATTTTTCTTTTCCTCCATGAGAGCGCTTCTCATCGGGAATGGCAGCCGAACAATAATTACGGATGAAAGACAGTCACCTACACAGTCAACTCCTTCCCACATAGAGCCGGAAGCAAAAAGTATACCGTTCTTCGATTTTTTGAAATCGGTAATGGCATTTTTATTGTTGCGGGTCATGCAGATGGTATCGTATGCGGTCAGTCTGTCACGCAGAAGGTCGTGTACAAGGTTGAGCGTTTTATAGGATGTGAAGAGGATTGCCGTATGACCGTTTGTGGCTTTGATAATCCCATAAATCTCGTCGGCGATGGCTTTGAAATAGTCCTCGCTGTCGTTGTCCGGAGTGGGCATCCCCGTGGGAATGTACAGCCTTGTGTGGTTAGTGTAATCAAAAGGCGATTCTGTACGGGACTCCAAGAGCAGGCGATGCGGAATAAAGTCCAATCCGTTTTCCGCTTTGAAGTACTCAAAATCCGTTCCATCCGAAAGTGTACCGGAGGTCAGCACATGGCTCACATTTCTGTCCCAAATTTTACTCCGGAAAATGTTGTTGATATCCTTGGGGGTGCTGCATAACGAGAGAAGCCCGTTTTCATCCGTATCCAGCCAAATGGTGGACTTACTTGTCTTATTGATAGCGGTGATCGCCGTTTTTAAGTAGCTGCCGGTTACGGGGATACCGTAATTGCGTTTGATCTTCATATCTTCGATTTTATCGATGAGGTACATAATCTTGTTGAGTTTGGCTGTCTGAAACACCGACAGAGAAATAATATTTCCTCGTTCTTCTTCGATGTCGCCGTGCGGCTTCTTGAGAAGGCTGTTGAACAGGGCATCGTTTTCCTTAATGATATTTGCGAGAAATTCTTTGTACTTATCCCTATTGGCCTTGGTTGAACAAAGAATTTTTACTGCGTTTACATAGCGGGTGATGTCTTTTTCTCCGATTCTCTCGCCAAAGGTGTCTTCAGCCGCTTCTTTGAACTTATGCGCCTCATCTACGACCACAAAACAACTCTCGCGCAGCAGAGGGGGATGGTCATCGGTCTTCGTTTTTTGGGACATGAGGTACATATTATGGTTTGTAACTTGAAAGTCCAGGTTGGGAAGGTCGTACATCCGTTTAGCAAATTCGTTGTATGTACATTCCTTCTTTCGCGCACAGCCTGCGCATGTACCCTTAATACAGATTCTGCTCTTGATCGCTCCGCTGATGCGATATCTGTCCAGGTCAATTCCTGCACGCAGGTTGCTCATCTGCTCGAGCGTTTCAATGGTGGTCTTGTATTTTTCGGGATACATACGGATATTCTTGAGAAAGTCATCGAAACGATAACGGCAAAGGTAATGTTCTTTTCCTTTACGAAGTACCGCGGTCAGCGGACGCTCAATAATGTAATAGTCTAAGAGCATTTTGGACAGATTGGGGATTTCACGCTCCACCAATGCTTTCTGCAATTCAATGCTCGATGTAGTGATAGTTACGGGCAGGTTCTGCCTGTAAGTAATGCCGTTGTGGTGCTTGGCTACAATGGCTGCCACCAAATAAGAAAGAGTCTTGCCTGTTCCGACCTCCGCTTCACAGAGAGCAACCTGCTTTTCGGTAAAACCGATATACATCTTCTTTGCAAGAGAAATCTGTTCTTCCCGAATGTTATATCCGTTATTGGGGAGAACAACACGGAAGATTGAGTCAATAACTGTGAGGGGATCTTCCGCAAAGCGATTGAGGTATCTCATGTCTCCGGTATATTTCACGGAGTAAAGAATATGGGGGATTAGCCGTTTGTAGGATGCTTCGGTGTAGAGATTGCCGGGGTTCTTGGTAATAACGAAAGAGGCGAGACCGGTGCTCATATCGATGGCAATGTAATCCACCTTATGACGCAGGTTTGCGTGATAAATAATATATCGGTTTTCAAAAGTAAAATCGTAGGTGCCGCCTTTATGGGCTTTCCTCGCGTTTTGGTATGCTTCAAAGGTTTCGTTGTCGCTATAAGTAATTTCAAACATTTCTAATGTCTCCTTGTTTCTTAGTGATTCAGATTTGTTTGAGCGACAGAATGGTATGCAGGAGCATTTGCTGCTCCTGCACAGTAGTTCCATCGCTCAAACACAAATAATTCGTTATTGAGCTTTGGATTTAAGGATGTCGAGTATCTCGCAGCATATTTCCCCGCGGTCGGATTCGCAATGGGGGAACGAGCATCATATGTGGTGTAACAGACATGGTTTTCAGCCTGAAACAACATATCCCGCCTTCCGGCGAGCTGCTTTTTGCAGAAGTATCCTTAGTTCTTCACCGGAGTCATGGCCAATCGAAATATGCTGTACCTCTTTCGACTCGGCGCAGAATGTATCGCTCATCCACTTGCATGGAGTCATGGCGCTTCTGTCCGACAGCTTTCCTTTTACGGTCCGGTGAGTTTATACCTCGGCATCCTTTCGTTATTCGGTTTTCAAGGTGCAACAGAGGCTGTTTGAGTCCTCTCATTCCTTATTTGGGAAAAATCCAAAGGCTCACAACCAAAAATCAGAAAAATTTTTTCAGTTTCTCAAAAATGGCTTTTTTGCGCTTGCTCACCGCCTGCTGTGTCATACCGAGATGCTTGGCAATCTCTTTCTCGCTAATCGGTGTTTTGGACAGATATAGGCAGTGGATAATACGGTATTCTTCTTTTGTGAGGGATTGTAAAGCCTTTTTCAAAATTTCAATGTCGAGGTGGTGCATCGCCTTGGCTTCCAAATCGACATCTTCGTCCGCAACGGTATCAAGCAGTTCGAGGTCATCCTCGCCGGGAACTGAAACAAGCGCATTTGCCGACACAACTGTAATGTTCAGCTTAGTCATCACTTTGTAGCGATAACGATCCCGTTCCCGCTGTGCTGCACATGCCGTAATCATTTTGGGTACTGCTTCAATTCCGATCTTGTTGCCGTTCTCATCAATGTCTACATGGAAGCATCTTGATCTTCCGTTTTCTGTCTTGAGGAAGTCATACAATGCCTTCCCTTCCAGCAGGGTGTATCTGATTTTTCCGTCCGTGGACAGATAAATGCCGTTATTGTCTTTGATATAGAATTTGGTACTCACTTTCGTAATCTCCTTAAATTTTTGAATTTTGGGTGAAATCAAAAATCGGAGATTACGGATATCCGGCTATGTAGCACTGCCACTTTTCCACTGCATTTTCTCCTTTGCGGTTCGGTGTAGTGAAACAGTCGGCAATAAGAATTAATTCCGTTATATTTACATACATAAAAAAAGTCCTTTCCCGGACAAGCCGAGGAAAGGACTCCAATTACCGTACAAGTATTTTTGCGCACAAAAAAAGCGCCGTACAAATCAAGACCAATAGATATGGTTTTCCATTCTATTCAGTCTCAACCTTGTACGGCGCTTGGAAATCACGGTCTTTCGACCGGCTCTGCTTGCACGAATTAAAGTCAGTTATTCAGTTGTTTTCGGCTTCAATATAAGCCGTTAAATATTTCACCGTCGATTCCGTAAATGTCGTCTATCGGAATTTCGGTTTTGTCGGTGAATATCAGCTTGCGCTCATATTCGTCAACACGCTTGATTACTCCAGTATGCGTCACATACTCTCCGCCGTTCTTTTTACTGTCCGGCTTGAAGTAGGTCACGGATATTTCCGGCTGCTCATCAGACTGCGAAACAGCGTAATTCAGCTTATCGTTCAGTGTACTTATTGTGCCGTCATCAAGCTCTATACGCTCGTCCGTCAGCCGTCCGGCTTCCTTTACCTGATCGTCATATCCGGTCAGAGCGGCAAACGGAGAAAAGGAGGCGGCACGGTTAATTCGCGGCATACGCTGCCGTGTTGTCAGTTCGTGATGCGGAAGATTTATAATGTCCGCATACAGTTCTTCTGCTTTTTCGCTCACGCCTTATGACCTCCGACCTGTTCGTTGCGTTCTCTGGCTGTTGCACCCTCTTGGAAGTTCATACCTTTCAGAATAGCGTTCTTGCCGAATCGCTTTTTTATGCCGATAATCGTTTTCTGCATTTGCTTTTCCTGTTCAAGAGCCTGCCTTTCGGCTTGTTCTCTCTTTTCCTTTTCAACAGGATCATCGAAAAGCGATATTTGCTCTGCAACGGTTTCGTTTTTAACATCGCTTTCTCTGACGAGCTTACAGGTCGCAACCGTAATACGGCGGACGAGCAAATCCTTGTTTATAATGCGGTCAAACAGATTCATCGTCGCTTCTGTTATGATGTGTGATGAAGATGTCTTTTTCTCTAAATTTGCCGTTCCGTGCGCGTGTTTCGGTACTTTACGCCCGTAGCGGTCGGTTGTAACATCTCCGTGATACCTTGCGCTGATTTTCGGATCGGTCAGATTTTCTATATCATACCCGATATCGAGCACAATCTGATCGGTTACGAGTCCCTTATCCACAAGGTCAAGCACATGTTGGTCAATCATTTCACGGACAATCAGCTTTGTTTTTTCGTAGTTATACGGACATTTGAGCACCTGTCCCACGCTTAAACTGTTGGAGGATGGCTTGTACGTCTTTATATCGGCAATAGTGGTCGGCTCCCAGCCCCAAGCGCGGTCTATAATCAGTTCCGCATTAACGCCGAACAGCTTAAACAGCTTTGCCTCGTCATAATGCGAACAACGGGCAACATCGCCCATAGTATACATATAGTTCGCTTCAAGCTTTTTTGCAATACCGCTGCCGAGCATCCAAAAGTCAGTCAGCGGCTTATGCGTCCAAAGCTCTTTGCGGTATGACATCTCATCAAGCTCGGCAATACGGACGCCGTTCTCGTCAGCAGGCATTTTCTTTGCAGTGATATCCATTGCGATTTTGGCAAGGTAGAGATTTGTCCCGATGCCTGCCGTTGCGGTAATACCCGTGTTCGCAAGCACGTCTTTTATCATTGTCTGCGCGAGTTCTCTCGCGGTGCATTTGTAAGTAGACAGATAATGTGTAAGGTCAATGAACACTTCGTCTATGGAATACACATGGATATCCTCGGGAGCAATGTATTTGAGATAGATATTATAGATCCGAGTGCTGTATTCCATATAGTAAGCCATTCTCGGCGGTGCGGCAATATAACTGAGAGCCAGGGAGGGATTTCTTGCGAGCATGGCGGCGTTATACGATTCGCAATCGAGTTTATGACGCGGTGCATTGTATTTACGCTGCCTATTGATTTGCTCAACCTTTTGGATTACCTCAAACAGTCTTGCTCTGCCGGGGATACCGTAAGCTTTCAGCGACGGCGTAACCGCAAGGCAGATGGTTTTCTCAGTCCTGCCGACATCCGCAACCACAAGATTGGTTGTCAACGGATCAAGCCCGCGCGTTACACACTCAACGGAGGCATAAAAGCTTTTTAAGTCAATGCAAAGATAGGTCATGTTCACTTTTATGCCTCCGTTTCCTTATATCGCTCTTTGCAGATAAATCATATCTGTAAGCCTTACTCCGCATTCATAAATCGGGTGATCATAGTTGTCTATAAAAAAGTTCTTAATGCTGTGCGTTTTTACAAAACCGCATTTTTCATAAAACGGAACGGTTAGCGGACTGTCGCCTGTACCTACCTGCAACACCGAATACTTTCCTTTATACTTTTCGGCAATGTATTCCACCATTTTCTTTGCATAACCGTTTCGCTGAAATTCCGGCTCAGTTGCAATGTTCTTGATTTCAAGAATTCCGTTTCCTTCGTCAGTAACAATACACTCGCATTTCACACCGCCGTCCTCCAAAACATACATAGTGCCTCTGTCTATATACCGGTCTATCATGCTTTCTTGCTCATCGGCTAACAGAAGCAACGCAAGATAATCTTTTTTATTTTGTTTTACTTCTCGTATCTTCATAACCGTACACCTTTTTTAGCCTTTCTCACAACATACGGATTTATGAGTAAGATATTTCTTTTTAACCGTCTGAAATAGGCGAGATTCAGCGGTTCCTCCAGCTTGCATTTGCGGCATTTCACATGGACATAACCGGAGGCTATCTCATAGACTTCTTCAAGCCGAAAACCGCATATAGGGCATTTGAGCGTTCTGCCCTTTAAGCTTTTCACTTCTTCGCGGGATTTCAGTATTATCTCTGCGACCTCCGGAGTAAGTTTGCCGTATCTGCTGTCGAATAAAATCTCTCCGGTCATTTCGCACCTCCGAGCTGCAAGTCGTTCTCCAAGTATACGGTCAGATCACGGGGCATCAGAAGCCCCAATGTTTTAAGCCGTATAACCAAAGCCTGAAAGGATACGCCCATACAGTCAGCCATTTTGCGAAGCTTCAGCTTGTCCTCCGGGGCAAAGACATTCCAACCGTATACGGGCAATCCATTCTCGCATTTGTACTTTTTCATAACCTTTCGCAAAATAAATTGCGGCATAAGAAAAACCGACGAAAGCCTGTCGGCTTGCGTTTCGGAAAAAGACATCAATTCCTTTTGTTCTTTTATTGTATACACTCGCTCGGGATCAAATTCGTTATGAAAGCACCCGACATCCTGCATAGGATTTTGTTTTGCAATAACGCTGTGCGCGCCCTCATGTCCGAGTGTAAATCTGCGTCGGCTGCTTTCGTTTTCGTGGAGCAATACCTTGTCCATAACAACCGTTCCTTTCGGAAACACGACCTGTATTCGTTCCTCGTTACGGGAAACCCACAACGGTCGCTTACCGTTGGAAAGAAAGGCAATCTTGTTCGGATCATCTTCCGCAATGTTTTCGTAAACTACGGTAAGTCCCAAATAATCCGTAACCAAACCCTCTATATCCACACATAGGGCGTTATAGCGTTTGGTCTTTCGGAGATACTCTCTTACGATTGTTTCGCCGAGTTCTTCAAGCTCTCCGAATGAAATATAGCTTCTCAAGTAGTGTCCACCTCCGTCTGAATCGGCTCAACATACCATTTGCCGCCGATTCGGTATAGATATTTTTCCGCACTACCGATCAACACCGTGTAGCGAATTCCTTCATACTCATCTTCAGAGGTGCAGCAGTGAAGCGTTTTTCGGATATCAAAGGCTCTGCCGTCGTGCCAATAAATCCGAACCGGCGTTATTGCACCGCCGACGAGCACCTGATAATCTACATTGACATATACCTTTTCCAAGGTCAGCACCTCCGTTTACAGCTTAAAGTCCTTTAATAACATTCTGTGCAACGCCTTGGATTTGCAGGTCATAAACCTCAATGTCCTTATATCCCTTTGCTTTGTTGGCAGAACGAAGAACGGCACAGTTCTTTTTCTTATTCCAATAGAAGTATTTCAGATTGTTCAGCCCCTCAAAGAGAGCCACAACAATATCTCCTTCATTTGCGTCCGTCTGCTTACGGACAACGATCCAATCGCCGTCCTCAATACCGGCGTCAACCATAGAATCTCCGTTTGCTTTGAGCAGAAATAGGTCGCCCGTGCCGAACACGGTTTTCGGCAGCTTCACATATTCAAGCACCCGTTCTTCTTCGGGAAGTCCGATGCCGCAGGAAACAGAGCAATCAAGGATAACCGCATTGTTTCCCGGGTCGGTATATTTGCGTGTAACATCGGTTTTTATTTCAGAGCCGTCATAATCTATCATGCCGCGCTCGGACATATCCAGCAGATACCGGTATACCGTCGCCCTTGTAACGCCGACAGCACCGGCAATTTCAGAGGTAGAGGGAGACTTTAGGTATTCAAGATAGTATTCCTCTGCGAATTTCTTTATTTCATTCATAAGTTCAGGGTCTTTAGAACGCATTTTTTCGTCCTCCGTTCTATCTGATACAGTCTGTATCGGATAGGCTTATTATAGCAGAAGATTATATTCTTTGCAATAGGTTTTCGGTATTCAATTTATAGGTGTCAGATTTTTTCGACAGTAGTAGATTGCACGGAAAAAAGGAATGAAAAACGCCTGACTTCGTAAGAAATCAAGCGATATAATCATCTGTAAATTCTATACAGCATTTTATCAAATTGTTCTGCTTCAGCCTTTGTTTCATTTGAAACTTCTGATTTCTTCAGCATATCAAATGTGCTTTTACAGCCGATATATGAGGCACCAAGTTTTTTTGCAAGTGCGATACTTGCTTTATTATATTTGTATGCGTTGTAGGCGATATATTCGTAATCTGTTTTTTCGAATAGTTTGTTTACAAGTACTTGGCATGTTTCGAAGCCGTATCCTTTGCCCTGATATTTTTCCGCCAAGTCTATGCCTATTTCAGGTGTTCCATCAAGGTTTTTAAATTCAGTATATCCAATAAAATCATTGGCTTCGGAATAAATAAGAAATACAATGTGATATTTATCTTTAAGCATTTCCACGCACTCTTGTTTCATGAGCGCAGCTATATCTTCTGAAACATTTAATCGGCCAAGTATATAATTTATGAGCAAATCCCTTTTGTCCGAGGTCAGAGCGTGAAGTGTAACCCTTTTGCCGGAGATTAACTCATCGCCGAATAACACCAAAAGTTCATTTCGATTCAATTTTAACTCTCCAATAATACATTCTCAAATCTTGCTTTATATAGTTTTATGCCTGTGTTTCCATCGCAGATTTCAGCATTTCCGCGTATTGGTCTTTTGCTTTGGCGGGAGATAAAATTTGCACCTTACCTCCGAAGCCGAAGACCCAACCATAAAATGTGGGGCTTAGTTCTACATTCACAAACGCTCGGAACGATGTCATATCGTATGCTGCCGTTGTTACATCCTCGCCGAAGCGTTCAATAATATATTTCATTATACTGTTATCGCAACGGAGGGTAACTTCGCATTCTTCACAACCATACATTTGAAATACCGATTTTGCGTAATCTGCAATATTGAAATCAGCAGGCTTGGGTATAATATCGTCTTCTAAGATCGTTGGTGATTTTGTTATTCGGTCAACACGAAATCCACCAATACCATTATGCTTTTCAGAATATCCGACGACATAATAAAAATCACCGCTCCATATTAAAGCGTAGGGACTGAAAACATACGGATTTCCGGCATTCTTCAGCTTCTTTTCTTTTTTTACATTGTATTCAAAGTACAAAAACGAAATCTTCTTTCCACTATTTATGGCTTCGTTAATCGTATCAACAATGTAATAGATCATTTCGTTGTCGGGCTTAATCCTGTCAGTGGGGCATAGGTTTCGTTTAAGCTGTTCTGCTTGATGCTTGCTTGCGAACGAGGTGAGTTTTGCAACCAAAGCCTCACTTTTCTTTTCGGTTATAAACTTGGAGGATTCAACAGCGTCTATAAGCAGTTTTAATTCCGGCAGTTCAAATGTGCGGCCTGCAATGTAGTATTTGTTCTGTGTTGAGTTTATAACATCAATGTCCACACCGTATGCCTGCAATACCTCAACATCAGCTTTTATAGTTGTTCTATGTGAAGATATCCCGTATTGCTCAAGCAACATTTTTATCAACTCAGTTGTTGATAACGGATGATCTTCATCTGAGTATTGTTCAAGTATTCTCAGAAGATATAAAACTCTTGCCTTGGTTTCCACAATGATGCTCCTTCATATTATGAAAAATTGGTGTTATTCGCTCTGCACGGGTATATAAACCTTCTCAAGCGGTATCATTCTTTGATACTTTTCTGATAGGCGCTCATAGTGCGCAAGTATAAGATCAACTAAATTACTACCATCTATGCCTCGAATAATAGGATTGTTATCGAGGTATTTTCTTGCGTTTTTTGTGTAATTGGAAAGTGTTACAAAAGTACCGTAATCTCCTTCTCGAAGCGCTCCTTTAAGAGATTGTAAAACAGATTCTTTTATATCACCGTCCTGGCTTTTCACTTGAACAAGGATTCGAGGAGGTAGTTCGTCTTTATAAGCCGTGATATCTACACCGCCATCGCCGCCATGAGGTGATAGGGTGGTTCTGTATCCCATTGCTCTAAGCAAGTCAGCAACAAATTCTTCAAGGTCGTATCCCTTCAAGTTTTTGCTGAGTTCTTTCAAAATAAAATCTTTAGTGCTTTCCTTTATATCCTCGGCAGTTGCGCCGATTGTCTCATCTTCTGTATCTGCAGTATCTTTCTTAAAGTTATCGTCAAGCGCTGCAACAAACTCATCAGAGTAATTTTTAATGAGAAACAAAGACAAGAAAGATCCGGACTCATATAATGCACCTTGTGAAAACAAGGTGCGCGGCAGGTGCTTAATCCATCTTACTTTGCGCTGCTGCACATATTCCGGCGCAGAGGGGACATATTCGTATTCTCCCTCAACAACACCAATATTGATTTTTCTATCACTCTTAGACGGGAAAACAATATAATCTCCGGCCTGAACTTCGTAAATAAAACGATATAGCATGCCTGCGCTGTTAGCAATTGCTTGTTTTTTGCTCTGCGGATACACAGTCGCATAATGTTCTTTGAATGCCTCTCGTGTATTCTCTATAGCCTTTAAGTCACCGAAATCCTTCCAGCCAATCGCAATAACATCTTTGTGTAGAAACAAGTAGTCATCTTGGGTATGTACTCCCCATACCTTTTTATCTTCGTTGCTCATGCTTAACCCCCGTCAATTCTTATTCCGCTGTTTTTCTATTTTTAATTGCAACACCTGCATATGCTGCAATAATCAATACAAGTACTATGCCAACCGCTGTTATAAAGATATACTTATTTGCAATGATCCATTTTCCAACCATTATTGCACCATATGTAATCGCCCAGAAGACAAAGTAAAACAGGGCGCGGACTACCCAATGTAGTATCGATCCTATCTTTCCGCCGGATATGTATCCGTCACTATATAAATCACCAATAAATCGATATGCACATCGAAATGCAAACTGAGAAATAACCACTATTATTAAGTGCTCATACAGAGCATTTATGGGCAGTCCCAGGGGATCGGTTATTCTATCAAAAAAGAACTTGAGTATTTCGGTCAATGTAATCTCCTTTGCTATATCATAAATTCTAATTATAGTTTCATGTTGATTGAAACAAAGTCATTATACCATATTAGTGTGATTTTTTCAATGCTTTTTAAGAGTTTTCGCCCTGTGCTGTCGGAAAACAACGACAATAAAACGCAATAAAATCACACCGTTTCATAAATATTAAAGGTGCTACCGGTTGAAACGATTGCACCTTTAAATTGCTTTTCAGCTTATGACTTTTTAATGCTGCGGAACATCTTATCTATACATCGTTTCTTTTGTTCGTAATTCGGGTGGACATACAAATTCAAAGTTGTGCTTATGTTCGAATGCCCCAATATCACGCTTACTGTTTTGTAATCGCACTTACTTTCAATACACCGCGTCGCGAAACTGTGCCTGAGACCATGAAACTTTATCGGCGGTATACCTAATTTGTCAAGCAGTCTTTTGTAATAGTTTCGATATGTACGGGGTTCGGTTGGCTCAGCATCATTTGTTAAGACATAATAATCACCCCGTACCACTTTCTTTAGAGGCTTTAAGACTTCATAAAGTTCCTTGATCATAGGAATATCCCTCATCGATGTGGCTGTTTTGGGAGTATCAATTAAGAGTTCTGTTTTTCTTACACCACCTTCATTTACATAAATCCGCTGAATCGTCTTTCGTATATGAATGACTCCGTTATCAGTATCAATGTCATCCCATGTTAACGCGCATACTTCGCCTATTCGTATTCCTGTACTCAAACATATGAGTATTCCAAGATTTCGGAATGTAAAGTTGTCACGAACATAACTTACGATTTTTCTTTGGTTAACCACTGAAAGAACATCAAGTTCTTGCTTTTCTCTGTCTGTCGGGAAAATAACATCAAACGGGACATAAGCACAGTATTGCTTTTTTGCGCCAAACTTCAAAATCATCCGCAGTACAATCAGCATATCCTTAATTGTTTTTTGCGATAGCCCTGACTGTAATTTTTGCAGGACAAATTCTTGCACATCTTTTTCTGTTACGGTTGTTAGATCACCGAATGCAGGTAAAATGTGGGTTTCGACAATAAGCGAATACGCTGCATAAGTCGACTTCTTTACAAATTGCCTTTTTTCCTCCTTCCATAAATTCGCCATCTCAGCTATTGTTTTTTCTGTGACCATAATCGTTTTACCTCCTTGAAAATAGTCCACAATAATTTTATAAGATTATTGCAGATCGAAAAGGAGTTAAATGATACTATGCTCCCAATTAGCGAAAGAATGGCTATGGCGATCTCAATCACCAATGATATTATTTGTGATTTTTTGACCGGAATGATTTTGTTTTGTATCTCAATGCGCTCATCGATTTTTTCTAAAAAAACCGCAATATCGGTTTGTTCTTCGGCACTCGGAAGGCTAATCGGTTGCGATAAAAACACATCGTCTTTTATACTTACTCGGTCATGTCGTGCCCCAGAATCACCATTTAGATAAATATATCGATACCAGCAAGGACTTTTGAATCTTTGCAATAAAAAACTCTTATTTATACTTTCATCAACTGAAAAGCACAAGTATAATGGCGAAACGATACCAGCCTTTTCATATTTGTACATATTTACAGGGCCGTAAGGGGCATTTAGCGATTTGCGTGGATTGTATACAAAGTCGCCGTTGTTTATTATGTAGTAGCCTACCGTATTTTCATCATTCGCGATTTCTTTGTCGAAAAAATCCAACTGTGGAATGAGCCCATTTTGAGCAGAATTGCAAATTACATTTTTAATAATGTTATTGCTATTTTTCTGGGTTATCTTTTTAACATAGTCAGACAGCCTTTTTCTATTCCAGTTTGTATCATACTTTTTGAATCTCAAAGTTGGAACATTACAATCCCATTTTCTCAAAAGTTCCAACTTTGAGATTCAAGCAGTATCACTGCCCCTGGAGTACATATCATTTATCGGATATCGCAGAAGTGGTTGGCGGCGGAACACCAGACACTACCGTGCCTTCTCTTTGGAATGGAAATATTCAATGGTTTACACCTACGGAAGTAGGACACCAAAAATATGTCTCTAAAAGCGCGCGAACAATAACGCAACTTGGCTTACAAAAATCAAGTGCAAAAAAATTACCGGCAGGCAGTATTCTGTTGAGCAGTAGAGCAACCATTGGAGAATGCTCTATTGCGCAGAGAGAATGCACAACAAATCAAGGCTTTCAAAATTTGATTCCTAAAAATGATACGAACAACGAATTTCTTTACTACTTGGCGCAAACAAAAAAGCATCATTTCATAAAGTATGCTTCTGGATCGACATTCCTTGAAATATCAAATTCCGAAATTAGAAAAACAAAATGCACAGTCCCTGGCACAGAAGAACAAACGCAAATTGCTGCTTTTTTATCTGCGCTTGACGACAGAATCTCCGTCCAAAACAAAATCATTGAGGATTTGAAAATTCTAAA
>ENA-ORSL01000344-ORSL01000344.1-human-gut-metagenome-genome-assembly--contig:-NODE-344-length-52822-cov-6.405481_pt1 | contig 52822 bp, 60 predicted proteins | sample MGYA00242190_ERZ509157 | MGnify/ENA primary metagenome ERZ509157 (study PRJEB26280, sample SAMEA2338664) | human gut metagenome | biome: human gut; feature: human-associated habitat; material: faeces... | reverse complement strand
CATTTCAGATCTGGATATGCAGTTGGCGTTCCTGTGCAGAGAACTGGAAACAAAGTTCCCGGATGTCCTCGCAAAGCTGAAAACCGCATCCTCCATACGGGAGGCATCCGATTATGTGCTGGTTCATTTTGAAGCGCCATATGATCAGAGCGAATCTGTAAAGGTGAAGCGTACCGGGTATGGCAGCGTGTATTATTCCCGCTACGGTCAGACCCCAACAGAATAAAATACGGAAGAAAGTGAGAGGAAAATCTATGGATAAGAAAAAGCTGAAGCAGCTTGCGGATTATGCCGTGACAGAAGGTTTGGAACATTCCGAAGATGGACGGTGGGCAGTTTCTTACGAGGAACTGCTCTATCATTTTGGGGTGGATGTTTCCGACACCAATGAGAATGGCAAGCTGCTGGAAGAAGAATTACGGCAGCGGGAAGAAATCAACGAGTTGATCATGACGGAAGACTGTATCGAAATGACCTATCATTTGGAATACTGCGAGAACTGTCAGGATGATCCTGCTTCTCTGCTGTCGGTGCTGGGCTGCAACCTGACAGAAGATCACTTCGATCACAGCCCTGTCCAATCTATGTGAGGAAGCTATGGCACAAGGAAAAATGAAATCCATTCACGGAATCTATAAAAAGCACGGCCGCACCGATTTCCTCGATGCGGCCGCTTACTATTCCGACCATGTCCACCCTGACAGCGTGGACAAGACCATCGATGAGATGGAGTGTCGCTGGTATGATTCTTCTCATCAGCAAACCGAAGCTGAGAAGATGGTGCAGGACTATAACAACGGTCTGACCATCCTCAACGATCCCAGCCTTGCCTATATGGATACGGCGGGTATGGGAATGACCATGTAAGGAGGCAATCCATTATGAAAAAAGTTACCATCAGTATTTCCTACGATGAGGAAAAGCTCTCTGCCCTCAAGCTGTATCTGGATCAGAAGCAGATGCAGGTGGAAGATGAGCTGACCAAGGCGCTGGATGCGCTGTACTGCAAAAATGTTCCTGCCGGGGTGCGTGATTATTTCAATCTGCGATCCGGCACCCCAGAGCCTGTGCAGCCGAAGGTAAAAAAGCCCAGGGCAGAGAAAGCTACACCAGCGGTTGCAGATGTAGCCCCTCTGTGAGCCACCGTGTCGCCCTGTGTGGGCTTTTCCAAAGCGAGTGGACAACCAAGCCCGCAGCAGGGCAACAGGAGCTGTCTGCCCCGCCGTTTGGCAGGTTTCGGTAGGGAGAATACGGCCTTACTGCATACGGTGCGGCAGGGTCGATTCTCAAGCAGGAGAAAATGAGGTGGGTTGCGGCTGCGCCCACCTCATGCTCACAACGGCCGGCAATGCCGACCGTGCAGGGGTTTTTGGCATTTTGCGGAGGCTTTCCCGGGGTGGGTTGCGATTGAGGCTGAACCCTCCATAGGTGGGTTGCACTGCCAAAATACCCCCATTTCTCAAGGCAATTCAGGGCGGTTGCGATTTTTGGACAAAGGAGGCACTGTTTTGGCGAACCCAAAAGGTAAAAAGAAATTCCTCCTGTGGATCTATCCGAGTACACAGGAGTTGGTAAAGAATAACTATCGTAAGGATCATTGCAAGAGCCAGTCTGAATTTATTGAACGGGCAATCCAGTATTATGTTGGTCGTGTGAATGCAGAGGATGATACTTCCTATCTGCCCAATGCATTCCTGTCCAACATGAGAGCCATCGCATCGGAGAGCGACAACCGCATGAGCCGGATGCTGTTCAAGCTGACGGTGGAACTGGCCATGGTTATGAATCTCATGGCAGCGAACTACGAGATTGACCCGGAGACATTGGAACGGCTTCGTGGTTCCTGTGTCAGAGAGGTCAAGCGGCTGGGTGGTTCCTTCTCCATGGAGGATGCCGTGGACTGGCAGAATGGATAATCGGTTATGGCAAGGCTCGTAACGAAATTCAAGTTCCTGAAACCCGGCGGCCGGAAAGGCGCTGGCGGTTACGCAAAGTATATCGCAACACGGGAGGGTGTGGAAAGAATCGATGACTCCCAGCGTCTTGCGCCTGCCACGAAGCAGCAGGAAACACTCATTGAAAAAATCCTGAAAGATTTCCCGGACAGCGCAACGCTTATGGAGTATGCCGACTATCAGTCTGAACCCAATATGGGGAATGCCTCAGAGTTTATTTCCCGAGCGATAGAAGATAACGCCGACGATCTGCTCTCCTCCAAAACCTATGCGGACTATATCGCCACCCGGCCTCGGGCACAGCGGTTCGGCTCCCATGGTCTGTTCACAGATGATGGTGTGCGGGTGCAGCTCGAAAAAGTATCTGAGGAACTGAATCTGCATGAAGGAAATGTGTGGACTGCTATCATTTCACTGCGGCGGGAGGATGCGGAACGGCTTGGCTTCAACAGCGGTGAACGCTGGCGGGATATGCTCCGCGCTCAGACCCATGAACTGTCCGATGCGTTTCATATTCCCATGGCTGATCTCAAATGGTTTGCGGCATTCCACAATGAAGGGCATCATCCTCATGTGCACCTGATGGTCTACTCCGCAAATCCGAAAGAAGGATATCTCTCACCAAAGGGCGTGGAGCATCTGCGCTCCTCTCTGGCAAGGGAAATCTTTGCGCAGGATCTGTTCTCTGTGTATGAAAAGCAGACGGAGCATCGGAATGAACTTCGGATGCAGAGCAAAGAACTGATCGCCGGTATCGTGGCAAATATCAACGGCGGCACCTATGACAATCCCGCGCTGGAACAAAAGCTGTCACAGCTTGCGGAGAAGCTCTCCCGCACTTCCGGTAAGAAAGTGTACGGATATCTCAAAGCGGATGTAAAGGATCTGGTGGATGCCATTGTGGATGAAGTTGCCTCTGACCGGCGCATTGCAGCTTTGTATGATCTGTGGTACCGGCAGCGGGAGGAAGTGATACGCACCTACACCGAGAATCTTCCCGAGCGCGTTCCACTGTCACAGAACAAGGAATTCAAATCCGTCCGCAATGCGGTGATACAGGAAGCCATGGGAATTGTCCTGAATCGGGAGCAGACGGATCTTCCTGACGATTCCGATTTGCCAGAACCAGACCCGCCTGCGGAGGAAGCGGAGTCTGCTGAGCAGCCGACAGAAAAGAAAGCGGATGCTTCCATGTGGTCGCTCTACCATCAGGCGAAGGAACTGCTGGATCAGGACAGCGAGGATTACGATCCCAATCGTGCTGTGGAACTGCTCATCCGGGCTGCCAACATGGGCTGCGGTGTAGCGAAATACCGTCTGGGGAAGATGTTTCTCCGTGGAGATGAGGTGCCGCAGAATGTAGATTACGCCCTGCGCTGGCTGGAAGAATCCGTCTCAGAGGGTAACCAGTATGCGGAATATCTTCTGGGCAAAACCTTGCTACGAGGTGAACTGGTAGATCAGGATACGGAGCGTGGTGAGGATCTGCTCCGCATATCTGCTGCCCAGGGCAACCGCTATGCCTGTTACACACTTGGGAAAGCACTGCTGGACGGCAATCTGCTGACCCAGAATATAGAGGAAGCGATTCGTCTATTGCAAACCTCCGCGGATAAGGGATTCCCCAATGCCCAATATCTCATCGGCAAGCTGTTCTACCAGGGGGAGCTGATGCTCAGGGATGTGGAGAAGGCTATCGAGTATTTGGAATCAGCATCTGCCGCAGGGAATCCCTTCGCCGCATACCTCGCCGGGAAGATTCGTCTCACGGAGGATTCCGTCAAAGATGTTTTCCGAGCTATCGAGAACTTTGAAATTGCGGCAAAGGCTGGAAATGACTATGCGGAGTACCAGCTCGGCAGACTGTACCTTTACGGCAGAGAGGTGGAGCAGGATTATGAGAAAGCGATGGAGTACCTCCACGCTTCCGCTGACCATGGAAATGTCTACGCCCAGCAGCTTCTGCACAGCATCCACTCCGGTCGCAACTGGTCTGCGGCCATGGGCTCCCTCCGTCTGCTCCAGCATATCAGCCGGATCATTCAGAACCGGTTGGAGGACGAGCGCAAGGGACGGATTCACGCCATTGACCACAAGCTGAAACGGAAGATCGATGAGAAGAAACAGGCACACGGTCTTAAGCAATAATCGCAAAGGAGGTTGCGCATACATTTTATGCGCAACCTCAATTTCAAAGAAGGGAGAATCCATGGCAAACTATATTCATTTTACGGAAGAACAAAAGGAGCTGGCACGGCAGACGGATCTCTGTGATCTGCTCCGCAGGCAGGGAGAGAAGCTGAAACGATCCGGCTCGGAATACGAATGGCGGGACGGATCTCAGAAGGTTACCATTCGCGGGAACCTGTGGTTCCATCAGTATGAGCGGACAGGCGGCGATGCTGTTGCCTTCGTCCAGCGGTATTTCCATAAATCCTTTCCGGAGGCAGTGGAGTATCTGCTGGGAAGCGGCTGCGGCACATTGACGGCTTCTCCTGTTGTGCAGAGAGAACCGCCGCCCTTTACACTTCCCAAACCCAATGACAATATGCGGCGGGTGTATGCCTACCTCATAAGCAGGCGCGGCATAGACCGGGATGTGGTCTGCGCCTTTGCCAATCGGCAGATGATCTACGAGTCGGCAGAATATCACAATGCGGTATTCGTCGGATTTGATTCCAAAGGCATTCCACGCCACGCCAATCTTCGTGGCACAGGGGCAGAGTCCACTTTCAAAGGAAATGCTCCCGGCAGCATCCCGGAGTACAGCTTCCATTGGACAGGCTCTGACGATAGGCTGTATCTGTTTGAAGCGCCGATTGATCTGCTGTCATTTATCTCTCTGTACAAGGATAACTGGCGCAGCCACAGCTATGCCGCCTGCTGCGGTGTGGGAGATCGTGTGCTATTTCAAATGCTCCGGGACAATCCCAACATCAAAGAAGTGTCCCTGTGCCTGGACAACGACGAAGCAGGTCAGGTGGCAAGCAGCAGAATCGCGGAGAATCTGCATATTCAAGGCATCCAAACGGAAATCCTCGTTCCCACCCACAAGGACTGGAACGAGGATTTGTTATTTCCAGAAGAAAGCGAGGAAGAAAGCCAGTGTCCGGTACTGCAACTCTAATCCTTGTCGCTGCGGTTATGTTTTGTGTGCTGGGCGGCATCACCCTGATCGCGCACATCTATAACCTCAACAGCATAAAATCCAAAACAGTCGGTGACGGTCAGCATGGCACAGCCCGGTGGGCGACCCGATCCGAAATCAAGAGAACCTATCAGCATATTCCATTTACCCCGGTCCTGTGGCGTCAGCAGGCGGCAGAAGGTCAGACACCTACCGCCAACGGCAAGCCGCTGCCCCAGGGCATCGTTGTGGGTTGTACCGGAAACACCACCGCCATGGTGGACACCGGAGATGTCCATGTTCTGATGATCGGCGCGGCCGGTGTGGGCAAGACCGCCTACTGGCTGTACCCCTGTATTGAGTACGCCTGTGCCAGCGGAATGTCCTTCCTGTCTACGGACACCAAGGGTGATGTTATGCGCAACTACGGTACCATCGCCCAGCAATACGGCTACAAGGTCTCCGTAATTGATCTGCGCAATCCCACCCGTTCCAACGGCAATAACCTTCTCCACTTGGTCAACAAGTATATGGATCTGTACAAGGAGCATCCCGAGGAACTGGTGTACAAGGCAAAGGCTGAAAAGTATGCCAAGATCATTTCCAAAACCATTATCCTCTCCGGCATGGATGCTGCTTCCTTCGGGCAGAACGCATACTTCTATGATGCCGCCGAAGGATTGCTGACGGCGACGATCCTGCTGGTGGCAGAGTTCTGTGAGCCAGCCAAGCGGCACATCGTTTCTGTGTTCAAGATCATCCAGGAGCTGCTGGCTCCCTCCAACAAGAAAGGCAAGAACCAGTTTCAGCAGCTTATGGCACTGCTTCCCAATGACCATAAGGCCAAATGGTTTGCCGGAGCCGCCCTTAACACTGCAGAGCAGAGTATGGCTTCCGTCATGTCTACGGCGCTGTCCCGCCTGAATGCGTTCCTGGATTCTGAGCTGGAGCAGCTTTTGTGCTTCGATACGGAGATCGACGCGGAGTCCTTCTGCGGTGAGAAGTCTGCGATCTTCATCATCATGCCGGAGGAAAATCCCAACACCTTCTTCATGATCTCCCTGATCATCCAGCAGCTCTACCGGGAAATTCTTGCCGTAGCAGATGAGAACGGGGGCAAGCTGAAGAACCGATGTGTATTCTTCTGTGATGAGTTTGGTACACTGCCGAAGATCGAGTCTGCGGAGATGATGTTTTCCGCATCCCGATCCAGGCGCTTGCAGATTGTCCCCATCATCCAGTCCTTCTCCCAGCTTGACAAGAACTACGGCAAGGAAGGCTCGGAGATTATCGTGGACAACACCCAGGTCACGCTGTTCGGCGGCTTCGCACCCAACAGCAGCTCCGCAGAAATTCTGTCAAAGGCACTGGGCAGCCGCACTGTTATGTCCGGCTCTGTCAGCCGCTCCAAGAACGATCCCTCTCAATCCTTGCAGATGATGGAGCGGCCGCTGCTCACACCAGATGAACTCAAGTCTCTTCCCAAGGGTGATTTCGTGGTCATGAAAACCGGCGTTCATCCCATGAAGGTACACCTGAAGCTGTTCTTCCAATGGGGCATTGTGTTTGATGAAAAACATCCATATTCCGTACCGGAGCACGGAAATCGGAAGGTGCAGTATGCTGAGAAGAAAGAGATTCAGGACGGCATTATGATGAAATACCATCCGAAGGAAGCTGAAGAAGCGGAGGCTGCCGAAAAAGAAGCTTCCGGAGGCGGTCAAGCACAGCATCAGGCGGAGGCCAATGAACCGCCGCAGAGTGAGCCGCCCAAGGAGCGCAAATCCAAGGGCAGCAGTTTAAAACCCGAGCGCCATGACCGGACGGCACAGGAAGTGTTGGCAGAGGTGACTGCGGATGGGCAGACTTAATTTCCTGTACCGCATGGATCTGCCGCACCGTGCGCTATCCGTCTATATTTATCTTTCTGACAGAGCCAATAAGAATGGGGAATGCTGGCCTGCGATTCCCACCATTGCCAAAGAACTGAAACTTTCCCAATCCACCGTTCGCCGTGCCCTGCGGGATCTCCGCAAGGCAGGACTTCTGGAAACGCAGCAGCGCTACCGAACCAAAGGCGGCAAAAGCAGTTTGCTCTACAAGCTGCACGGCGAATAAAAAATACACCTGCCGCCAAGGGGTTTCTATGCCCTCTTGGTGGCAGGTGGTACCTGTCATGATGGCAGGTGAAGCGAACTACCCACCTGAAGATATCTACAGCAGAAAGAATATGTAGATCAATCTAAGAGACTGAGATTAAAATCCAAATACTCCTGAAGCATCATTGCATATTGCGTTGTTGTAGCAGAATCCGGGGTATATCCTGGAATAACATGGCCAAGGAAGCGGTCTGCAAAAGCAAAGCCGAAGTAATGTGCCAGTTTAAAACCAACTGTTTCAAGATAACTGAAAAAATCGGTGATTCCCATTGCAGTATTCTGAATATCTTCAGGGAGGCTTCGCAAGGCACAGTCGAAGTCGTTGATAGCAGACAACGCACTCAGTATATTCGGTAAAGACTGAAAGCTGTTCTCTCGATGGATTGTTTCGTAATCCAATTTGAGAAACTCTGTATTGATCGGGTTTCTGAAACACGCAATATTCTGCTGGAAGCCAAGCCATGCGATATAGATCATTTCAGAACAGAATGCATTTTCTTTGGCAGCGATGTACTCCGTGACCATAAAGCTGTCCTCTCCGCATAAAAAATCCATTAGGATGTCGACGGAATGAATATACTGCCGGTGCTCATCTTCAAAAGAAGGGTCGACTGTTCGAAGTGTATCCATAATGTTCTGGAATACTGATTTGGGATCTGTTACCTGGGTGAAAACTGATTTTACAGTGTACATAGGCATTTCCTTTCGTTTGTTGAATCGTGTCGCAATATGTTTAGATGTTTGTTCTTACTGAAAAGAACTAAATCTTATGGAATTAGCCTATTCTATTTGCTGTGTCGAAATCAATCAAACCCTGTCGATGGTAAAAAAATATCGGTAGCCATCGAAGACTACCGACTTTTGCATTATTTTGTTGATTCTACAAAGCTGTGCAGAGCAGCCAGGGCACGACGCTGATCCTCTCTGGAAAGCTGAGCTATGAGATTAGAAGCCTCCGATGTGTGGAGTTTGATCTGATTGTTCACAACATCCTGAAGCAGAATATCAGCAGATACATCCAGTACATTTGCAATATTGATCAGAGTTTCGAGCCTTGGAAGTTTGTTTCCGCGCTCAATAACGCTTATGTGCATTGGGCTCAGATTAACCTGTTCCGCAAGCTGCTCTTGGGTCAGGCCCTTCTTCTCCCTTGCTGATTTTATCCGCTTGCCAATTGCTTTTTGATCCATGGCGTTAATCCTTTCGGAATGTTTTTCGTTCTGTAATAAGTATATCCACGAATAACAATTTCCGACAGAAGCCATAATGCTTAGCCGAATTCCAAAAGAATTAGAAGTGCAAAAATAGATTCTCGTGCTGATTTCAATTCATCCTGAAATGCCAAAGTCTCTATTTTCATGCCAAGGTGGTGTGATTATGTGCCAACTCGACTGAAAACTACTGGTTTTCTTATTGAACTGCTTGTATTTTGTGAATCAATCTCCTATAATGTATTGTATAAAGTTGTAACTATTTGGGAGGCTACGTCAGGAGGGGTCGAAATGACAGTAAGCTATAATAAGCTCTGGCAGCTTATGAAGGACAACCGAATGAAAAAGAGTGAACTGGCAGCGGCTGCCTCAATCAGCCAATACTCCATGACAAAGCTCAATCAGAACAAACCGGTAGCCATGGAAGTCATGATTCGCCTATGCAAGGTGTTCCATTGCGATATTGGCGACCTGATGGAAGTCATCGAAAATGATTGATGGGAGCGTATTCACCTATGGAAAAGAATGCGAAACTGCGCCCGTTCCTTGTGGCCAAGATTATCTTTGAGAGAACCGATGAGGATAATTGCCTTACGATTGCTCAGATACTTGATATTCTGAAAAAGGAATACGGGATTGAATCCTATCGCAAGACCATCCAAGCCGACATTGATACTTTGATTGCTTTCGGCTTTGATATTCAGGAAACCAAGTCAACACAAAATAGGTATAACCTTGTTAGCCGCCAATTTGACAACGCCGAGCTGAAGCTTCTGATTGACGCGGTTGAGTCTGCAAAGTTCATTCCAGCGAGCAAAAGCAAAGGATTGGTTGAAAAGATCAGCGCCCTTGGTGGTAGTAACCAGGGAGAGAAGCTAAAACGAAATGTTTCTGTAGAGGGTCGGATCAAGGCAAATAACGACAAGATCTTCATGATTATCGATGCCATCAACACGGCAATCAATCAGAAAAAGAAAATCTCCTTTACATACTTCCAGTACAATGTTCGCAAAGAGCAGAAGCTTCGTCATGATGGAGGCCCCTATGTGATTACACCACTTCACCTTGTGTGGAATGGTGATTACTACTATATGGTTGGTGTCTACGATTACAAAGGAAGGCTTGGAAATTTCCGTGTGGATCGAATCGCAAGCTACCCGGAGATCCTTGACGAGGAAGCAGCTCCGGCACCGGAAGGCTTTGACATCAATGCGTATATCAACACTTCTTTCCGGATGTTCCAGTGCGAACCCTGCGAAGTAGAACTGATCTGCGATAACTCGCTTATGGATGCCATCATCGACCGGTTCGGTGAAGATGTGACCACCTTTGCTAATGATATGACTTCGTTCAGAGCCGTTGTGAATGTGGCTCCCACCCACATCTTTTATAGCTGGGTGTTCGGGTTTGGCGGGTTGGTCACAATTCGCGGTCCGGTAGAAGTCAAAGAAAAATATAAAGAGATGGTTCAGTCTGCGATGGATAACATATAACATATCTTTATCTGGTTTTGGAGGAAACTGAAATGATAACAGGTGCGATCAAAAATAAGGTGGATAAAATCTGGACGGACATCTGGGCAGGCGGTATCGCCAACCCTTTGACCGTCATTGAACAGCTTACCTATCTCATGTTCATCCGTTCCCTCGATGAGAAGGAATTGGAAAACGAAGAATTTGAAAATATGACCGGCGCAACAATGCCGAAGATTTTTCCACAGTCGGTTGCCGGACAGTCCATGCGGTGGAGCAAGTTTAAGAATGATGATCCCCGTCGCATTTTCGATGTCATGTCCCAGCGGGTATTTCCTGCGATTAAGAGTATGAAATACGGCAGGCTGCCAGATTTCAGCGACAGCGGCGAATTGATTGAAATTGCGGACGAACCCGGCAAGGCAGACGAAAGCACCACCGCGTTTGCTCGGTACATGAGCAACGCCATGTTTCTTATCCCGACTCCGCAGCTTCTCCAGAAAATCATCACTGGTCTGGATGACCTCTACGAACACGACATTGCAGAGTTGGATATGCAGGGTGACCTGTATGAGTATATGCTGGGCAAGCTGGCAACGGCAGGTCAGAACGGTCAGTTCCGCACTCCGAAGCATATTCGTGAAATGATGGTTGAATTGCTGCAGCCCACGCCCGACGATACCATCTGCGATCCGGCATGTGGCACCGCAGGCTTCCTTGTCTCTGCATCGGAGTACATCCGGCGGCATTACGAGGATACCATGACCCCCGAGCAGTGGGAGCATTTTTCAGGGCCTGCGTTTACAGGCTTCGACACCGACTTCACCATGCTCCGCATTTCAGCCATGAACCTCATGCTGCATTCCATCAGCACCCCGGAAATCGACTACAAGGACAGCGTTTCCAAGCAGAATCAGATCACAGAGCAGTTTACCATGTGTCTGGCCAATCCTCCCTTCAAGGGAACGATTGACGCAGAAAGCATCCATGATAATTTGAAAGCTGTCACCAATACCAAAAAGACAGAGCTGCTGTTCCTCGCACTGTTCCTCCGCATGCTGAAAAAGGGCGGCCAGTGTGCATGCATTGTTCCCGATGGCGTTTTGTTTGGCTCATCGTCCGCACACAAAGCCATCCGCAAGGAGCTGGTTGACAATCACCAGCTCCGCGCCGTGATTTCTATGCCGTCTGGCGTTTTCAAGCCCTACGCAGGTGTCTCCACCGCTGTGCTGGTATTCACCAAGACCGGCGCAGGCGGCACTGACAAAGTGTGGTTCTATGACATGAAGGCAGACGGTTTCAGTCTGGATGATAAGCGATCCGAAATCTCGGATAATGATATTCCCGACATCATTCACCGCTTCCATCATCTGGAGCAGGAAGCCGATCGTGAACGCACCGAGCAGAGTTTCTTCGTACCGCGACAGGAAATCGTCGACAATGGATACGACCTCTCCATTAACAAATATAAGAAAACAGAGTATGTGGCGGTTGAGTATCCCTCTACCGCAGAGATAATGGATAAGCTCGATGAGTTGGAAGAAAGTATCAAGGCAGAACTGAAGGAACTGAGAGGTATGCTGAAATGATTGAATACACAACATTAGGTAACCTCATCGCTCCGGCAAAGGTTATCCGTTGTGGCAAAGGGTCTTTTCCCGTACTTTCGATGACGATGCATGACGGAATCGTTTTGCAGAGCGAAAGATTTAAGAAAAGTCTTGCCTCAATTGATCAGAGCGATTACAAGGTTGTAAAGCGCGGCCAGCTGGTGGTTGGTTTCCCCATCGATGAGGGCGTCCTCTATGTGCAGAAGGCGGCAGACGAAGGCATTATGAGTCCTGCATATAATGTGTGGGATATTGATACTGAAAAAGTCGATCCCGATTTTCTGGAATTGTGCCTGCACAGTCCGCAGTCCATGCAGTATTATAAAGATAAACTGCGCGGAACTACAGCTCGTCGTCGTAGTATTCCTACCGCAGATCTGCTGGCACTTAAAATTAGACTGCCAGATATGCAGACTCAGCGAGAAACAGTAGCAATCATGCGGAAAGCCGAGGCAGTAATCGCTGCCAGACAGGAACAACTAAATTCTTTTGAGCAACTCGTGAAATCCCGATTTATCGAACTGTTTGGTGATCCGGTATATAACAACAGTGGCCTGCCAACAAAGAAACTGCGCGAACTAGGTTCGTTGGATCGAGGAAGATCGCAGCATCGTCCGCGTAACGACTCCAAATTGCTGAATGGGCCGTATCCGTTGATTCAAACTGGAGAGGTTGCAAGCGCTGGATTGTTTATAACAGAGTATAAGAATACCTACTCTGAATTAGGATTACAGCAAAGCAAAATGTGGAAAGCGGGAACTCTTTGCATAACAATTGCCGCCAATATTGCGCAGACCGCTATACTCAGCTTTGATGCTTGCTTCCCAGATAGCGTTGTTGGCTTCGTTCCCAGTGACGAAGTGAGTGCGATCTATATGCATTATTGGTTTGGATTCTTCCAGAAAATATTGGAAGAACAGGCTCCGCAGGTGGCCCAAAAGAATATCAATCTCAAAATACTCTCAGATTTGGATGTTATGGTGCCTACAAAGGAGCATCAAGAACAATTTGCAACCTTCGTCGAACAGACCGACAAATCAAAATTGGCAGTTCAGCAGGGACTGCAGGAACTGGAGATTTTGAAGAAATCTCTCATGCAACAGTATTTTGGCTGATGAGCCGGTGCAGGATGTTGGTACAAATCATAAATTTTTGAGGTGTACTAACATGAAAAACCAGCTTATTTCCGAAATCACACGACAAATGATCCCCTATTTGGATAACGCCCAGATGGAGCAGCTGCAGAATGTTCTGCAGCATGCCCTCTGGAGCGTCCAAATTACCGTCAACGAAGATGGCGTTCAGCAGCCGGACAGAGAAACTAACTCTGAATTGCTGGAAATGTTCCTATCGGCCAAGCGGGTTGAGGGGTGCAGCGAAAAGACACTGCGATATTACGAAACCTCAATCCGCAGGCTGTTCGCGGCGGTAGATTGCCATGTGACACACATGCAGACAGATGATCTGCGGACATACCTCTCCGATTACCAGCAGCAGACCCAGTGCAGCAAGGGTAACATTGATAATATCCGCAGGATCATGTCCAGCTTTTTCACATGGCTGGAAGATGAAAACTACATACTGAAAAGCCCTGTCCGCAGAATCCACAAGATTAAATCCAGCAAAACCGTGAAGGAAACTTATACGGACGAAGCACTGGAAACCATGCGCGATCAGTGCGGATGTTTGCGGGATTTGGCTATGATAGATCTGCTCGCATCCACAGGAATGCGTGTTGGAGAGCTGGTGCGGCTGAACAGGGATGACATTGATTTTGAGAACAGAGAGTGCGTTGTATTCGGAAAAGGCAGTAAAGAACGCCCTGTATACTTCGATGCTCGCACAAAAATCCATCTAAAAAACTATCTGGAAAGCAGAACGGATGATAATCCCGCCCTGTTTGTCTCGCTGCTCAGCCCGTTCAATAGGTTGGAGATCAGCGGTGTAGAGGTGCGATTGCGAAAGCTGGGACGAAGGCTGGGAATTACAAAAGTTCACCCGCACAAGTTCCGAAGAACACTGGCGACACGCGCCATCGACAAAGGAATGCCAATCGAACAGGTACAACAGCTCCTCGGACACGCTAAAATTGACACCACAATGCAGTACGCAATGGTCAATCAGAATAATGTTAAGATTTCGCACCGAAAATTCATCGGCTGATTGCCAATCCCGATTTATCGAACTGTTTGGCATGCCGGGGGCAGATGACTTCGGCTGGGGGCTGGTGCCTCTTGGCAGCGTTTGTTACATTAACCCCAAGAAGGGACAAGATCCGAGGCTCAACAGTGGTGTCGAGGTTTCCTTCGTTCCTATGCCAGCAGTAACAGAGCGTGGAGAAATCGACGCAACTGCGATAAAAGAATATGATGAAGTTAAAACAGGCTTCACCTATTTTGCGGAGAACGATGTGCTGTTTGCCAAGATCACTCCTTGCATGGAAAATGGCAAAGGCGCAGTAGCCAGAGGCCTTCATAATGGCCTCGGATTTGGATCGACGGAGTTCCATGTGCTTCGCCCGATCATCGGCAAGAGCAATCCTTACTGGATTTATACGCTTACGGCATTTTCGCAGTTTCGTGAGGATGCGGCCAGCAATATGACCGGCAGCGCAGGACAGCGCAGAGTACCCGCTTCTTTCTTGGAAAACTATCGTGTTGCGCTACCACCGATCGAGCTGCAGGAGCAGTTCGCAACTTTCATCGAACAGACCGACAAATCAAAACTTTGCGGTGAGATGGAGGTGGCAGCATGAAAATTAAGCTGAAGCAGGCATTTGATTTGCAGATGGGAAAAACCCCTGCACGAAATCAACCAGAGTATTGGTGTGGTGATCACAGTTGGGTTTCCATTGCAGATATCGGAAATGCAGGAAAATACATTTCGAAAACAAAGGAAGGCATAACAGATGCCGGTGTAAGCGGTAGCGGTATTAAAATTGTTCCCCAAGGAACCGTCATAATGAGCTTCAAATTGTCAATTGGTAAGACTGCCATCACCGCGCGGGATATGTACACCAATGAGGCAATTATGGCTTTCATCGACAAAGGGGTATTTGCAATCGACCCTAACTATCTGTATCACCTTTGTTGTGGAACAGACTGGACGGCAGGAACAAATAAAGCGGTTATGGGACTGACGCTTAACAAAGCAACCCTCTTGGAAAAAGAAATCCCACTCCCAGATATCTGTGAACAGCGCGAAATTGCAGCAAAATTGGATAAGATCAATGAAATTATTGCCGATCGGCAGCTACAGCTGGATCTTATAGATCAAGCCGTCAAGTCCCGATTTATCGAACTGTTTGGTGAAGAAACAGAGTTTGATAAGTGGCATTGTTGCACTATTGGCGATGTGGCCGATGTATGCGTGGGTGTGGTAATCAAACCTACACAGTATTACACAGACAAAGGTATTCCTGCATTCCGTTCATTGAATATTGGTGAAATGCGAGTGAAAGATGCCGACTGGGTTTATTTCACTGAAGAAGGCCATCACAAAAATCAGAAATCTGTTATCCGAAAAAATGATGTGCTTGTGGTCAGGTCGGGCGCACCAGGAACAGCTTGCGTTGCAACAGAGAAATATGATGGCTATAACGCAGTTGATATAATTATTGCCCATCCCGACAACCGCAAAGTTGATTCAGTTTTTCTCGCAGCCTTCACAAACATGCCGCATGGTATGAACCAAATTCGTTCGAAAACAGGTGGTGCAGCACAACAGCATTTCAATGTTGGCGGTTACAAGGCAATGAGACTTATTATGCCACCGATGGAGTTACAGAAGCAGTTTGCTGCCTTCGTCGAACAGACCGACAAATCAAAATATTACAGCTCATTGAGCTATCACCTCTGCCGACAGGCAGCAAGTTACTACAGACAGGAGTGGATGACATGTCGAACTTCGAATTCCTAAAGGAGAAAAAGGAATATGTTTTGTTTGCTTCGGCAGCGATCGAAGCGGAAAAGGTGTATGTTTCCGCGCCTGCCATGTGCGCTGTTGGCTGCCGGAAAGCGCTGGAGCTGGCGGTGAAGTGGGTCTACTCCGCAGACAACACCATGCAGATGCCTTACAAAGATAACCTGCAAGCACTGATTCATGAGCCAACATTCCGCTTTGCCGTGGACTATAATACTTGGGGCAAGCTGCCCTTCATCATCAAACTTGGTAATTTGGCCGTCCACACGGAGCGTAGTGTACAAGCCAGCGATGCCCTCGCTTCCCTGCAGGGACTTTTTGAGTTCATCCAGTGGGTGGACTATTGCTATGGCACCGATTACGAAGAACGCCAGTTTGAGGAAGCAAAAATCCCGACAGAGCGTGTTATCGTAGACACAAAGAAAATCAAAGAGCAGGAAAGCCTGCTCGGGGAAAAGGACGCAGAGATCGAAGCACTTCGCCAGCAGATCGAGCAGATGTCCACGCAGCTTACCGCTGCAAAGGAACAGCATCAACAGGATCGCACTTTCGTGGCGGCAGACCTTTCCGAGTTCAAAACCCGCAAAATTTACATTGATGTGGACATGAAGCAGATGGGCTGGAAATTCACCGGTGCTGATGCAGATGTACAGGAAGAATACCCCGTTGAAGGTATGGCTGGCGTTGTAGGCCAGATGGGATATGTGGACTATGTCCTGTTTGGCAAGGACGGTCTGCCACTGGCGGTCGTAGAAGCCAAGCGATCCAGCAAAGACCCCAACATCGGACGCAAGCAGGCGGTGCTATATGCAGACTGCCTGGAACGCAAATTCGGTCGTCGTCCCATGATGTTCACCACCAACGGTTTCGAAACCTACTTCTGGGACGATCAAAGCAGCCCCCAGCGCAAAGTCAGCGGCATTTTTAGCAAAGATGATTTGCAGAAACTCATGAACCGCAGAACAGAGCGAATGGATCTGATGACCATTCCCATCGACGATCGTATCACCGACCGCTACTACCAGAAAGAAGCAATCCGCGCAGTATGTGAGCAGATCGGTCTCGGATTCAGAAAGCACCTGCTGGTGATGGCCACAGGTACCGGCAAGACCAGAACCGCCTCTAGCTTGACAGATGTACTGAGTCGTGGCAAGCATGTCACCAACATTCTGTTCTTGGCAGACCGCACCGCGCTGGTAAAGCAGGCAAAGGATGACTTTAAGAATTACCTGCCCGATATGTCGCTGTGCAACCTTTGCTCCAATAAAGACGACCGTAGCGCGAGAATCGTATTTTCCACATACCCGACAATGCTGAATGCTATCGACGATATAAAGACAAAAGATGGGCAGAGAATGTTTACCCCGGCACATTTTGACCTCATTATCATCGACGAAAGCCACCGCAGCATTTTCAAAAAGTACCGTGCTATCTTTGAATACTTTGATGCGATCATGGTCGGTCTGACAGCTACCCCGAAAACGGATGTCGATCGCAACACCTATGATTTCTTCGAGATGGAGCATGGCGTTCCCACCTATGCATACGACTACGAGACGGCAGTATATCAGGATCATGTGCTTGTCCCATATTATAACTACGAAGTCAAAACCAAGTTCCTGGAGGAAGGTATCACCTACGATGACCTGTCTGATGAGGATAAGGAACGATACGAGGATGATTTCATCGAAGACGGGCTGATGCCTGACTTCATTCCGTCCGCGCAACTGAACAAGTTTGTGTTCAACGAAACCACGGTGGACACTGTGTTACAGGATCTAATGGAGCGTGGCATCCGTGTCGCAGGCGGTGACCGACTGGGAAAAACTATCATCTTCGCCCAGAACAAGCGCCATGCAGAGTTTATTCTGGAGCGCTTCAATAAGCTGTACCCCAAGTATCACGGCACTTTCGCCCAGCGCGTGATCTGCGACGATACATACGCGCAGACCATTATTGACGATTTCAAGGTGCCGGACAAGGAACCGATTATTGCCGTATCCGTGGATATGATGGACACCGGCATCGATGTGCCGCAGTGCGTCAACCTCGTATTCTTTAAGAAAGTTCGTTCCAAAGCAAAGTTCTGGCAGATGATTGGACGCGGTACTCGTCTGTGCAAGGGGCTTACCTGCACCGATCAGATAGACGGAGAATATACCGACAAAAAGCGATTCCTGATTTTTGATTACTGTGGCAACTTCGAGTATTTCCGCGCTCACAAGGAAGGCTATGAATCCAAGGAAGCCAAATCCCTCACGGAGAACATTTTCGGCAAGCAGGTTAAACTGGCGGTCATGCTCCAAGAAAGCGCTTATGCCGATGATGCATATCAAGCTTGGCGCACAGAACTGGTGGGCGTTTGCTACGCACAAGTAACGGAGTTGAATACTGACCTGATTGCAGTCAAGCTTCGTATGCAAAGCGTGGAAAAATTCAAAAAGCCCGGCGCTTTCAATTTCATCAGCGAGGGCGATAAGGGTGAATTGCTGCAGCAGATTGCGCCAATTGTCCGGCTGGATGATACGGATGAGTATGCCAAGCGTTTTGACAACTTCATGTATGGCCTCATGATCGCAGCGATGGAACAGATGCCTTCCTTCAAGTATGCGCAGAAGCAGTTGCGTGACATTGGTACCCTGTTGGAGCGTAAAATCAGCATCCCACAGGTAAAGGCAAAACTGCCGGTCATAAAAGAAGTAAACACCGATGCATTCTGGGAAGCAAACGACATTCTCCTGTTTGAGAGGGTACGAAAAGAACTTCGTAGCTTAATGCAGTTCCTTGTAGAAGTAGGCCCTGTGAAAAATCCGATTATTACGCATCTTACAGATCCCATTATCGGTGAGCAAGAAGGCATTCAGTTGGATGCGGCATACGACTTCGAGGATTACCGTGCCAAAGTGAATCGCTATGTCAATGAACATGGCAACACACTTGCCATCTACAAGCTGACGCACAACATTCCTCTCTCTCATGGCGATTATCAAGAACTGGAGCGTGTGTTGACAAGCGAACTGGGCAGCAAGGAAGATTATGAGCGCGAATTTGGAGATACGCCTTTCGGTCTGCTGATCCGAAAGATCGCCAAGCTGGATCACGATGCAGCAATGGAAGCGTTCTCCCAGTTTATCAACGATCAGTCGCTGAATCAGAAACAAATTGCATTCCTGCATAAGATCATCAACCACATTGAGCAGAACGGATATATGGAGAGTGTCACCATGCTCACCAAGCCTCCGTTTGATAAGCCGCTCAGCTTCACAAGACTGTTCGATAAAAAGATGCAGATCGCTATCATGGCAGCCATCAACAAAGTAAAGGATAACGCAGTCGTAATAGCTGCTTAATGGAGGAAAAATGAGCAGATTATTATTGGTAAACGGTTCCTGTGCAGATCAGTCGGTTGACGCTGTAGTAAATGCGGCTAACAGCGGATTGTGGGCTGGTGGCGGCATCTGCGGTGTTATTTTCAAAAAAGCAGGATTGGCCGCATTGACGGCAGCGTGTTCCAAATATAAAACACCGCTTAAGGATGGATCGGCAGTCATCACACCTGCGTTTCAGATGAAAAATGCGAAGAATATCATTCATGCGGTCGGGCCTGATTTTTCCCGGACGCCTACTGCTTTCAAGGAACTGTTCGACGCGTACTACAATTCTCTGTGTGTGCTGATGGAAAACGGTCTGCACAGCATTTCATTTCCGCTGATAAGTTCCGGCATCTTCGGCGGTTCGCTGAGCAAACCAGCAGCAGAGTCCACGAAGCAGTGTTGCAGAGCATACAAGAAATTCATAGAAGATCATCCCGACTATGATGTGACGGTAATTCTATGCGCCTACTCATCCAACGAAATGATCGAAGCGCAGAAAATGTTCGATGCCATGACGAATAGTTAGGTAAGAAAGAGAGATAGAGTGATGAAAGCTGGCGAAATACTTATCAACGGCATTTTTAACGGCTCCAGGCTTTTGGAGATTCCGTTTTATCAGCGGGCTTATGTTTGGGACGATGATCAGTGGGACAGATTCCTTGCGGACATGGAGTTTGTAACTAAAACGAAAAAACCGTACTTTTTGGGATCAATTATTTTCAAAAGTGGAAAGACCCCTAACACATGGGATCACTTCTCCGACTGCAAGATCGTAATCGACGGACAGCAGCGCCTGACAACACTGATGATTTTCTTCAAGGTACTGTGCCTGAAGAAAAACGAAAACCGGCTGTTCGAGAGAGACTTCCGATTGGAAGATGACACCATCGTTCTCCAACACGGCAGAAACGATATTGCCGCCTTCGATGTGGTCATGCGCCAAGAAAAACTGGAGGAAATTCCAAACACGGTGCCTGCGTCGCAGATTATTTCTGCCTTCAACTATTTCCTCAAGAAGATAGACCCCGATAAGTTGGACAGAAATATCATCAAACAGAATGTGCAGTTCGTGTGCATCGACCTTTTGGATGGCGAGGATGAGCAACAGGTGTTCGACACCATCAACTCACTCGGAGTGCGACTTACAACGGCAGAGCTATTGAAAAATTACTTCTATAACAAGGACAATGTTCAAGAGTACGAGAAGAACTGGGTCGCAATTTTTGAAAGGGACAGCGAAACCCGCCTATATTGGGAGCAGGAACTGGAGACCGGCCGTATCAAGCGTTCTTTGATAGACATTTTCTTCGACGCATACTTCCAAATTTTCCTGCAGGATAAGCAGTATAACATCACCGCAGAGGATAAAATCGTCTATTCAAGAGTTGACCATCTGGCAAAATCGTACCAAGACTTCATCGATCACTACTGCAACGGCGAGAAGAGTGTGGTTCTGGGACAAATGGCGGAGTACGCAAAGTGCTTTGCAGAAACATTCCGTCCCGAATATTGCAATATGGGTCTTCCTGCCGCACCGGGTATTGAGCGGATGAATGTAATCATGTTCGGCCTGAAGAATACCACCCTCATTCCGTACATACTGTATGTGGCAAAGAATGTGGAGAATCAGAACGAACTGCGAAAGATTTATGGTATTCTTGAAAGCTACATCATGAAGCGAATGATCGTCCATGCTCCCACCAAAAACTACAACAACCTGTTCACATCGCTGATTCTGAACGGCGTGTTGGATGCAGAAGCGCTTAAGGAGCGCTTAAACAAGGGCAACGATGCCACTACATTCGTACCGAGCGACGATGACCTCCTAAATGGCTTCAAGACCGCCAAGCTGGTGAACTTGCAAACCAGGGGCATTCTGTATCTGCTGGAAGCTGGCATCCGCTCCGCAAAAAGCTCCACTGCACTGCTTGGCTTCAACAACTACAGCCTGGAGCATATGATGCCAAAAAAGTGGCGTAACAACTGGCCAGAATGTGAAACAGATGCTCTTGCCAGGCAAAGAGACTCTGTGTTGCTGACGCTGGGTAACCTTGCGATTATCCCGCAGTCGCTGAATGCATCGATCAGAGACAGTAGCTGGGAGAATAAAAAGGCAGGAAAAGGTGTGAACAATCCTGGACTGTCTGTGTGCGCTGCTGGGCTGGCAACAATCCATGACGCACTTCAGCAAGATGTGTGGGATGAAGAAAAGATCGTACTCCGCGCTGAATGGCTGTTTGAGCAGGCACGATCTTTGTGGGATTTGATTTAAGGGACAATGTGAACTGCCTGCGGTTGTGAGTAATTCCTTCAACTACAGATAAATCCTCACTATTCCGTAGCTGTTGAAACAGGACATATGGAGGAAAGCAATGAAAAGAAAATTCTATGGAGAGGAATACAGTGGATTGACACGCAAGACTCCCGGAAACCCGAAACTCGTTACGATTGGCGATCTCTATGGTGTTTTACGAAAGGCGTGGTGCAAAGAGACAGCATATCCTTCATGTCAAGCGGAATGGGTGGAAACCGACCCTTCATATGGTCAGTGCGCAATCACGGCGATGCTGGTATATGACATGTTCGGTGGCAGTATTCATCGAATCCGTGTCAACGGTGGGGGTACGCATTATTTCAATAAGATCGATGGTCACTATATCGACCTCACCATTGAACAGTTTGATCTGTACAACATTCCCGTATGCTATGAGCCGAACGAGGAAATGGACAGAAAGTACTGTGGGAAAAATGCGGATACAGCAAAACGCTATAAGCTGCTGATAGATAGGATTTCAGTTATTTTGTGAATCTCATGGCAGTACGATGCATTGTATGAATACAGCAAACGAAGGAAATTCAATGGCTGCTATCATCTTGATTGCCAGCTCAGTCTTTCTTGGAGGCGCAATGACATGAAATATGTATTGGGCAGGGAGACATTCAGGGCGTGTCCCGGTGCGGATTTGGGGAGAGGTTTTCTATTGCCTATATTGCCGTGCCAAGCTTCAGTTTGAGGGCGAAAAATAAAAATGCTCGAAGTGCGGAAGTAGCGGCAACACAAAGAAGTGATCTTCGGAGATAACACTTAGAGAGTGAGGGACATAAAATGCCACTACAAATCATCCATCAGGATATAACCAAGGTCAAATGCGATGCCATTGTTAACCCGACGGATGCTGTTTTTTCCGGGAGTGGCGGAACAGATCTTGCTGTTCATACGGCTGCAGGCGCAGAACTGGACGAGGAATGCAGTAAACTCGGAACACTTCACCAAAGCGAGATCGCCGTTACAAAAGGTTATCGGCTGCCCTGTAATTACATTCTTCATACAACCGGACCAATATGGACGGGTGGCGCAAAGAATGAAGAAGCGCTTCTGCGTGGTTGTTACATCAATGCTCTTTTCAAAGCCTCTGAATTGGGCGTGAAATCTATTGCGTTTCCTCTCATTTCCTCTGGAACATTTGGCTTCCCCAAGGACAAGGTGTTACGGATCGCATTGACAGCCATAAGCAACTACTTAACATATCTGGACACGGACATGGATGTTTTTATCTGTGTGTTCAACCCGGAAGCTTACGAAATCAGCCACAGCATAGAACTGGAACGGTTCTTGATGTCCAAGGTGGAGCACCGTGAGGCTTCATTCTGGGAAATGGATGAGTTCCCGTGTGCGTGTGCTGAGTTGGAAACTGCTCCGCTAATGGAAAAGGCATCGGCGGTGGAGAAAGAAGCCTGCGCCGAGCTGAGCTGTGCGCCTTCTGATACGCTGGATGAATGGCTGAAACAGCAGGATGATTCCTTTGCAGTCACATTGCTTAAGCTGATCGATAAGCGGCACATGACGGATGTTCAGTGTTATAAACGCGCAAATGTAAGCAAAAAGACATTCTGGAAGATCAACAATGACCCGAAGTATAAACCCAGCAAGCCGACAGTGATTGCTTTTGCTATCGCATTGGAACTTGACTTGCAGGAAACGGAAGCATTGCTGAAGACTGTGGGATTCTCACTTTCTCATAGCAACACCTTCGATATGATCATTGAGTTTTACATACAACAGAAGATCTACGATATCTTTGAGATCAATTCCGCTTTGTACAAATATGATCAGATATGCTTGGGCTGCTAAAGTCTCCCGGCGAGAGACCAAAATTAAAACTCCATAAGCTATAATTAGGCTACAAGGTCAAGGAAAGACCCTGTAGCCTTATTTCTTTCGGAGGCATGACAATGTATAAGTACAAGCTGAACAACTCCTATACTGTGTATGTCAATTGGTCTTACTATTCCGAGTGTGCCAAGATCTGTAAAGATGCCCATAAAAAAGAAAAGCGTGTGAATTCAATGGTTTCGAAGAAACCGGCTATCACAGCGACACCACTTCCTCGTGGCACCAAAGTCAGCAGCAAGGCTTTCGGGGTTGGCACCATTCTATCCACGAGCAAGGATGGAATCATAAGCGTTCGCTTTGATTCGAAGGAAGTTCGGTTCGTGTATCCCGACGCGTTCAAACAGGGATTCCTGGCGGCAGTCTAAATGATATTGTGGAGGTATATTTTATGAAAAACAATCTGACAGAACTGGTATTCATCCTGGATCGCAGTGGCTCTATGGGCGGTTTGGAGAAAGATACTATCGGTGGCTTCAACTCTATGCTGGCACGGCAAAGGAATGAGCCGGGAGAGGCATATGTTTCAACTGTTCTGTTCGATAACGAAACGGAGGTCATCCATGACCGTGTTCCTCTTAGTCGGGTGAATGACCTGACTGAAGAACAGTATTATGTCCGGGGCTGTACGGCACTTCTGGATGCGGTGGGTGGTGCCATACATCACATTGGCAATGTCCATAAATATGCGCGCAAAGAGGATATCCCCGAGAAAACACTGTTTATTATTACGACTGACGGCATGGAGAACGCCAGCAGGAAGTATTCCTATGAGCGAGTTCGAAAGATGATCCAGCATGAAAAAGAAAAATACGGATGGGAGTTTCTGTTCCTTGGTGCTAATATTGATGCAGCGGCTGAAGCTAAGCGTTTCGGTATTGACGAAAGCAGAGCAGCAAATTACCATTGTGACGAGGAAGGAACGGCGCTCAACTACGAGGTCATCAGCGAAGCAATCACGAGCGTGCGCGCTTGTGCAACCCTCAAGGCTGACTGGAAAGACCGGATTGATGCCGACTACAAGAGAAGAGGTGGAAAGAAATGATCGGAGCAATTCTTGGAGATATGATCGGCAGTCCGTATGAATTCGACTTGGGAAACAAATCAAAGGAGTTTCCGTTGTTTTCCCGGAAGTCGGTTTTTACGGATGATACTGTAATGACGATCGCGGTGGCTAAGGCATTCATGGAAGCCGGATCGGATGCTGCGGATAAGGAAATCCATCTGCTTCTCAAACGGAATATGAGAGAACTGGGGAAAGAATTCCCGTATGCAGGTTATGGTGATATGTTCAGATGCTGGCTGGAAGACGAGCAGATGGATGCCTACGGCAGCTATGGGAATGGTTCTGCAATGCGTGTTTCATCTGTTGCATGGTTGTTCCATGAGCTTTCGGATGTTCGCCATGCCACCAAGCTATCCGCTGAAGTGACGCACAATCATCCGGAAGGAATAAAAGGCGCCGAAGCGACTGCCAGTGCGATTTTTCTGGCGCGAACCGGACACAGCAAGCAGGAGATCAAAGACTATGTGGAAGAAGAATTTGGGTATGTCTTGAACCGCACTTGTGATGAAATCCGACCGACTTACCATCATGTGGAGACCTGCATGGAAACCGTCCCGGAGGCGCTCACCGCTTTCTTGGAAGGAAACTCCTTTGAAGATGTGATCCGGACTGCGGTCTCTTTGGGCGGTGACTGTGATACGCTGACTGCAATTGCGGGAAGCGTTGCAGAAGGTTTCTATGGCGTTCCCCAGGATCTTCAAGAGGAATGCTATAAACGGTTGCCTAAAAGATTAAGAGCAACACTTCGGGACTTCCAAAAAATAGTTCGATCCGGCCAAAGTAAAGGAAAAGAATAAGAAAACTCGCAGAGGTGGTGTCATTTGGCACCACCTTCTTTCTTTGCCTCAACCTCCCTATTGCATTTTCGAACAAATGTTGTATAATGCTGTTAGTGGGACACAAAAACCCACTAAATAGAAAGAGGTGCTTCTATGAGACCAATTGACCAGAATGCAATGGATGCCATTTTGCGGTATGTCAACGACTATTACCGCGAGAACCATACTTCGCCTACCATTCGGCAGATTTCCGAGGCAACTGGTGTGTCAAAATCAAAAACGCAGCGTTATGTTGTGGACATGAAAGAGCGCGGGATTTTTGAATACAACAGAGGCATTTCTTCCGCTCCCAAAAGCGCAAAGGTCAAAACCAGCTATATCTCCGCCCCGGTAGTTGGTTCCATCCAATGCGGTTGTCCGGAACAGGAAGAAGAACTGGTCGAAGAATATGTTAGTCTCCCTGTCTCCATTTTTGGCAAAGGCGACTATTACATTCTAAGAGCCAAGGGTGATTCTATGGTGGATGCCGGTATCGAAGAAGATGATCTCATCGTTGTCGAGCGTAACTGCGATGTTTCTGAAGGAGATATTGTCGTTGCCCTGGATGACTGCGGTGAGAACACCCTCAAGCGTTTTGGCGGCTATGATCCTGAAGAAGAATGCTTCCTGCTCCAGTATGAGAATGAAGCTGTTTACCCTGGCAAGGTTATTAAAGTGCCGTCTTTCGAAGTGCAGGGCGTTGCCTGCCATGTTATCAAATCATTAAAACGGAGATGACCATCCTATGACAACCGGAGATGTAATCTGCCCCGTTTGCAGTGCAGTCAATCGCAGTCTCAATCTGGAAGAAACAGACGGCTGGATGGAATGCATTTCATGCGGTGCAGTTGTTCAAGTAATTCATCTGGAAGAAAACTATCATTCTGTTTATGCCCCGGATCAATGTAATGTTCTTCTTCCGCTGTCAAGAAAGTGACGGATTCAGAAGAAATACCCCAGGGTAAGCGTTCCATAAGGAAGGAACTTTGACACATAAATATGATACCGCCATACTTGGCAGAGCATTTTTGGAGGTTGCAATGGATAAGGTGTTTGTAAAAGTTGATTACCAGGTCCTCGCCGGTGGCGCAATCAGACCGACCCGAATTCATTGGCATGATGGCCGTATCTGGAATATCGACAAGACACTGCACGCCTGCACCTCTGAGTGTGACTTTAAAGGAATTCGCTACACGGTATTGATCGGTAGTGCGGAAAAATATCTATATCGAATTGATGACCAGTGGTATGTGGAGTCAATTCACCCGGAGGTGGACACAGGTTGAGAAGCTACATTTCATACGATGAGTTGGAAGAACTCGGTGAAACCATCGTAAGAGCGTATATCAACAAAACCCGGCGCTATAATGCCCTGTGCGTTGATATTGAAGGCTTGGTTACGGATTATCTGGGCTTGACCGTAGTTTACGAGACCATCGTCGAAGACGATCTGAACAAGATCGCATTCCTATCCAATGGAAATAGACCCCTGCGCGTTGTCCGTGACGGTAAACGAGTGGAGGTTGTATTCCCCAAAAACACAGCGGTGCTCGACAAGGTGCTGCTCAACGAAAGAGAGAGCAGCCGCCGTAGATTTACGCTTGGTCACGAAGGCGCACACAGCATCATCGCCAAGCAGAACCCAATGCAGGATGTGGGATGCTTTCATAACACATTCGATCCCGAGAGACAATACACCCTGGAAGAACGCAGAGAACTGCTTTCCTTCTCAGAAGCGCAAGCGGACAGACTCTCTTCTGTATTCTTAATGCCCCGATTCATACTGGAAAAGGTTATGAAAAAATACAAGTGCGAAAACGGAATTCCCGTATACGGCTGGAATGTCTTTGCCCCGGAAGACAAGATCAAACTCCGTAAAATGGCGGACTGTATGGGAGTTTCTCACCAGGCACTCGTCATCCGGCTCAAAACACTGAAGCTGTTGATACCCTATGACCTGACCGAGTATTTGGAGAAAGGATTGCAGCTTGGAGGTGCGCAATGATCCAGAGCCAGGAAATCCTGTACGACAGCAGGTATGGGAGCCTCACACCGGAAGTTGCAGAGAAGATTCGCAAATCCCGTGAAGAAGTAAAAAAGCTGAAAGGACGAGCGTTAAAATGTCCCGTCTGCGGTTTCCGTATTGAGGAAATCTACGGCATAACCATGGGCATTGTCCATGTGAAATGCCGCAAGTGCAAGCTGGAAGAACCGCTGAACCTCGCTTATTTCAGAAGAATATACAGAAACCAAGGACAAATCAACCCGTTTCATATTGGGAGCATTCGCAGATAATCAGACCAGAATGGAGGCATAAAAGTGAATCGGATATACCTTTGCATCGACCTCAAGAGCTTTTACGCCTCTGTTGAGTGTGTCGCACGGGAATTAGATCCGCTGACTACCAACCTTGTAGTGGCAGATAAAGAACGGACGGATAAAACCATCTGCCTGGCGGTAACCCCCTCTCTGAAAGCCTATGGTATTTCCGGCAGGGCAAGACTATTTGAAGTTGTCCAGCGTGTGGAGGAAATCAACCGATACCGCAGAAGCAAAGCACCGGGTCGGAAACTGGATGGAGAATCCTACGATGATCCCGAACTGAAGCACAATCCATCTCTGGCGCTCAGTTATATCGTGGCCCCGCCCCGGATGTCTTACTACATGGAAACCAGTGCCAGGATCTATGATGTGTATTTGAAATTCATAGCCCCGGAAGATATTCATGTGTACTCTATTGATGAGGTGTTCATTGACCTGACTCCCTATCTCAAGACCTATCAGAAGACACCGCGTGAGATGGCAGAAATGCTCATCAAGGAAGTCCTCACCACCACCGGCATCACTGCTACAGCGGGGATCGGCACGAATATGTACCTTGCAAAGGTGGCCATGGACATCACCGCCAAAAAGATGCCAGCAGATGAGAATGGCGTCCGGATTGCGGAACTGGATGAAATGTCCTACCGGCGGGAATTGTGGACACACAGACCGCTGACTGACTTTTGGATGGTGGGCAGAGGGATCTCAAAGAAACTGGAAGATAACTATATGTTTACCATGGGCGATGTCGCCCGATGCTCTCAATACAATGAAGCAAAGCTCTACAAGCTGTTTGGCGTAAATGCAGAACTCCTTATCGACCGTGCCTGGGGCTGGGAGCCTACCACCATTGCAGATGTAAAAGCCTATCGTCCTTCCTCCAATAGCCTCAGTATGGGACAGGTGCTGCATAAGCCATACACCTACGAGATGGCAAGAGTCATCGTAAGGGAAATGATCGATCAGCATGTCCTCGATATGGTGGAGAAAGGTATTGTCACAGATCAGATTGTCATGACCATAGGATATGATATTGAGAATCTGACGGATTCCACTATCCGCGCCCAATATCATGGCGAGGTTACCACCGACTTCTATGGCAGGAAAGTCCCCAAGCACACCCATGGAACAGCCAACCTGAAACGAAAGACATCTTCGTCCAGAATTATAACAGATGCCGCCATGGAGCTGTTCGACCGAATTGTAGATCACAACCTGCTGATCCGCCGCATCAATATTGCCGCCTGCAAGCTGGCTCGGGAACGGGATCTTCCAAAGGAGCATGAGCCGGAGCAGTTCACCCTGTTTGAAGACCCGGAAGCAATGATTCTAAGAGAGCAGGAGGAAGAAGTAGCTCTCGAAAGCGAGAAGCGGATGCAGAAAGCGATTCTTGAGATTCGGAAACGGTACGGAAAGAACGCTATTCTCAAAGGCATGAACTTCCAGGAGTGTGCAACTGCCAGGGAGCGAAATGGACAAGTGGGAGGTCATCGAGCATGAGTTTAGGACGCAGCGGCCAGTCCGCAGCGGAAATCTATTCTGATATCATCGATCTGCCGCACCATGAACCGAAGACCCGCATGAGAATGCCCAGAAGTAATCGTGCCGCCTCCTTCTCTCCTTTTGCTGCTCTGTCAGGCTATGACGATGCCGTAAAGGAGACTGCCAGACTGACGGATGTGCGAGCTGTTCTTGACGAAGATGCAAAGATTGCCCTCAATGAGCGGCTTCAGATTGCTATGGAGCAGCTTGCGGATCAGCCGGTTATCACCATAACTTACTTCGTGGCAGACAGCCGGAAAGCCGGTGGTGCCTATGTAAAGCATACCGGTGTCATCAAAAAGATCGATGAATGTGAGCGCAAAGTCATATTCAAAGATCAGACGATAATCCCCATCGACAACATCTATGAAATGGATGGAGAGATATTCAAAAACCTTTGCTAAGTAACCAAAACTAAATATATCGACGATAATCGTGCAAGCAGAGCCGGTCATTGACCGTGACTTCCAAGCGCCGTACAAGGTCGAGATCAATAGAAATCCTTCGGGATAATTCTATCTATTGGTCTTGATTTGTACGGCGCTTTTTTGTTTGCGCGAAAACCCTTGTACGGTGATTGGAGTCCTTTCTCGGCTTGCGCGGGAAAGGACTCCAAATGCTTATCCGAAAATGGAACTGTAATGTAGCTCGTTATCCGTGATCTCCGAACTTTTGATTTCACCCAAATTCAAAAATTCAAAGGAGATCACAAAAATGAGCACAAAATTCTATATCAAAGATGACAATGGTACCTTCCTGTCCATTGATGGGAAAACCCGGTTTTCCTGTTTGGAAGGACAAGCCCTGTATCAGTTCCTCAATAGCGACCAGGGGAAGGCAAGGCGGTTTGATGTTGAAATCAATGATGACGGAGACAGAATTGGGGTCGAGATTGCTCCGGAATGGAGAAAGCGCATCAGAGCGGAAAGAAACCATCAGGAGTATCTGGATCAGCAAAAGGCAGCTTCTGATATCGAATTCATCTCCTACAACCTTCTCGTAAGGGCTAACGAGACTGAGGTTGAAATGATTCAAACCATTGCTGATGAATCTGTTGAGGTGGAGGCCGAGGCAATGAAATCCATAGAAATAAGTATTTTACGCGATGCGTTGAGGCATCTTTCATCAGCGGAATATGCCATTGTATTTGAACTGTTTTTATCGGACAGCCCGCTGACCGAATTGCAACTGGCGAATAAGCTGAATATCACCCAGCAGGCTGTCAGCAAGAGGAAAAAAGCGATTCTTGAAAAACTCAGAAAAAATTTTTGAAATTCACGGTTGTGAAATCTCAGAAAAGTCAGGAATAAGGGATGAGAGGCGAAACAGCCTCTCGCGTACCTTGAAAAATGAATACGAACAAGATGTCGAGGCAAACACTCACCGGACCGTAAAAGGAAAGCTGTCGGACAGAAGCGCCAGGACTCCATGAAAGTGGACGAGCGATTCATTCTGCGCCGAGTCGGAAGATACACAGCATATTTCGATTGGCCATGACTCCGGTGCAGGACTAACGATACTTCTGCCAAAAGCAGCCCGCCGGGAGGCGGGATATGCTGTTTCAGGCTGAAAACTATGTCTGTTACATCATATATGATGCTCGTTCTCTCGAGGCGAATCAGGTCGGGAGAAATATGCTGCGAGATACTCGACATCTTGGAATCCAAAGCTCGAAACAAATGATTTGTGTTTGAGCGATTGAACTACTGTGCAGGAGCAGCAATGCTCCTGCATACCATTCTGTCGCTCAAACGACCCCTTTACTTACAAAAGCAAGGAGAGAAAGAAATGTTTGAAATCACCTATAGCGACAGCGAAATCTTTGAAAACTACCAATACGCAGGGAAAGCCCACAAAGGCGGCACCTACGATTTTACTTTTGAAAACAGATATCTCATCTACCATGCATCCCTGCGCCGTGAAGTCCATTACATTGCAATCGATATGACTACCGGCCTTTCCTCCAGCGTGATCACCAAAGCACCCGGCAGCTATTACACAAAAGAATCCTACCGAAAGCTGATCCCTCACATTCTCTATTCCGTAAAATACACCGGAGATGTGAGATACCTGAACCGATTCGTGGATAAGCCCCTTGAGGTCATTGACTCCATTTTCCGGGTTGTGCTTCCCAACAACGGCTATCACATCCGGGAGGAACAGATCAGCCTTGCAAAGCAGATGTACATCGGCTTTACCGAGAAACAGATTGCGCTTTGCGAAGCGGAAGTCGGAACCGGAAAGACCCTTTCCTATTTGGTGGCAGCGATTGTAGCCAAGCATCATAACAGTAGATACTACGGTCAGAAGCTGCCGGTTACCATCACGACCTCCAGCATTGAATTGCAGAAAGCCCTGGTAGAGCGTGAGATTCCCAATCTTTCCCGTATGCTTCTGGACTATTACATCATTGAAAAGCCTCTGACTGCGGTACTCCGGAAAGGAAAAGAGCATTACCTCTGCCGGTATCGCTTTGAGGATTATCTCAGAAACATCAAGCAGTATCCCGTGAAATATGCCTCCACCATCGAACTCCTCGAGCAGATGGCGGATTTTCGATCCGGAATCGATCTTGACCGTTATCGCATCAACGGTGCGCTCAAGAGCCGGATCTGCCTCAAAGGTTCCTGCTCCGGATGCAGCCAAAGGAAACAATGCGAGTATCATGCATTTGCAAAGCAGATGTATCACCTGCCTGATCTGGATTTTCAGGTTACAAACCACAATATGTACCTCATGTCCCAGAAAACTAAGTCGGATGACCATCCGCCTCTGCTTCGGGAAAGCTGCTTCGTAGTAGTGGATGAAGCCCACAAGTTTAAGGAGGCGGCCGAGGATACCTTTGGAGAGAGAATCAGCGAAAAGGACATTCCCCGCTATGTGAATTCTGTGAAAACATTCTGCTCGCCCAGGGCAAACAGGGACAAGTACAAAGAACACCTCATAAGCCTGATCGCTGAAAACGAAACGCTGTTCAATAACCTTCACAAAAAGCGCCACGATGACGATGTCGATGAAGGCCGTGGCAGCATTATCACCCTGTCGGCGTATCAGATGGGAAAGCTCAATAAGATTCTGCAACTGATCGAGAAAGTTGAGCAGATGAAGATCAAGCGCAACTATGGAATCCCCGTCACCGGCAGTTTCCTTATGACCGCTATCTCTGCAATCAAGAAAGGAAGCCAGTCCACGATCTGGCTGGACACAGATGAGAACGGTGTTCTCTCTTTGTGCAGTACCCCCAAGGATATCAATAATATCCTCCGCCGTAGGGTGTGGGATCGGAATGTGAGCCATGTGCTGACCTCCGGGACCATTTCGGACGGCACGGACTTTACATATTTCAAAGCAGAGAACGGTCTGGATCAGATTCCGAAGCGGATGCTCCTGGAGTCCCGCACCGAATCACCCTTTGATTACGCCAGCCATACACGCTTATACATCCCCACCGCAATGCCAATCCCCAATAACGATGACGATGACTACTTCAAAGTCATTGCGGATGAAATCTACAAAATCATTCAGGCGGCCAACGGCCACACGGCGATCCTCTTCACTTCCTATAAGGCATTAAAGCTTGTGCATGAATTGCTGAAGGACAGACTTGCGGGATACGATACCATCTGCATGACCAAAAGCAATAAGAGTGCGATTGCCGATTTCAAAAGATCAAGAAACGGCATTCTCTTTGCCTCTGGTTCTATGTGGGAAGGTGTCGACTGTGTCGGCGATTGTCTATCTTCTGTGATTATCGTCAGGCTCCCTTTCCCAATGAGAAGCGCACTGATGGAAGAAAAGAAGGATGCCTGCGACAGTGTTGCCGATTTTGTGGACAGATACTGCACCCCCAATATGCTGATCAAGCTCCGTCAGGGCGTGGGCAGACTCATCCGCTGTGAAAGCGATACCGGCATCGTATCCATCCTTGACCCGAGAGCGGCATCGAAATCCTATGCTGCCAAAATCAATCACGCGCTCCATAAGTACCCCAGGGTGAACTCCACTGAGGAAATTGAGCGTTTTATGCGAAGCGTAAAGCACAAAAGCTACTATGCAGAAAAGAAGGAGAAATGAACATGAAGGAGAGACACGCCAATGAAAAAAAGAACCCTTTCAAGCAGGGGCATCGAAACCAGGGAAACCCTTATCCGTATCTTAGAAAGGACCCTTCCTACACTAGCGCAATGCGAGCGTATGATCGTAAAACGGTGTATCCTGCGCATGAAAAGCGAAATCGCCGAAACGGTTAGGAGGACGGAACATGATCGCTGAAAAGCAGACCAAATGCGCCAATTACATCCGGATCATCGCCATTCTGAAAAACCTCCGGGACATCGGAAAGATCAGTCCCAATGAGTATGGCAGAGCCAAAACCTACTACCGAAGGCTCACCGGTGCGGACATCGTAATTGCCGATTAACACAATGGAAATGGTCAAAGAAGTTCCCCAAAAGCTGAAAAATTCTCTGGACTTCTGCGATTCTGTGGATATAATGTGTGTTACCCAGGAGGTTGCGCATAAAAAGTATGCGCAACCTCCCAACCGAGAAAGGAGAGAACAAGATGCCAAAGGCAACGCTGATATCACCGGTATCCAAGCAAGGAATTCAACTGATTCGTGTAGCTGCATACTGCCGGGTCTCTTCTTCCTCTGCGGATCAGCAAAACTCCTACGCAACGCAGATCGATTACTACACCAAGCTTGCGAAGAAGAAAAAGTCCGAGTGGAATATGGTGGAAATCTTCGCCGACGAAGGCATCAGCGGTATGAAAGCCAAAAACCGCCCTGAATTCCAGCGGATGATCCGGATGTGTGAACTGCATCAGATTGACCTCATTGTCACTAAATCGGTGTCCAGATTCGCACGAAATGTAAAAGAAGCGTTGGAATATGTGAGGAATCTGAAACTCCTGGGTGTGGGTGTCATCTTTGAGAAAGAAGGCATCAATACCATGTCCCTCGGCGACGAGATGCTCCTGAACACCTTCACCGCCATTGCCCAGGAGGAATCCAAGGCAATCTCCCAGAACCAACGACTCTCCATCGTCAAAAGAATGGAGCTTGGCGTCTATGTAGACAGCAATGCTCCCTACGGTTTCCACCTCGAAAACAAGCAGCTTGTGGAATACCCTCCGGAAGCTGATATTGTACGGTGGATCTTCCAGGCATACCTTCGCGGAATGTCCACAGCGGAAATTGCCAAGGATCTGTCTGATCGTGGGGTGCCAACAAAGAACGGCAAAGAGAAATGGAAATCCTCCAAGATCTCCTATATGCTCTCCAATGAGAGATATATCGGAGACTGCTGTTATCAGAAAACCTACCGCGGCACGACTGTGCCCTTCAAGCAATCCAAGAACCGTGGCGAGGAAGATATGTACTACGCCACCGGCACCCACGCTCCCATCGTGGAAAAAGACCTGTTTGAGAAAGTCCAGGTGCTTCTCAAAAAAAGAAAAGAACAATTCACCAAAGCCACGACACAAAATATCTACCCTCTTTCGAGCCGCATTCGATGTTCCGAATGCGGCTCTTTCTATCGCCGGAAAGTTCGCAGCGGAGGTGTCAAATGGGTCTGTGCCAGGCACGAAGAAGACTTCAAGGCTTGCAACTCGAACTACTACAGCGAAGAACGAATCTATGACAGTTTCCTGTCGATGGTGAATAAGCTGCGCTTCGGGCAAGAGAATATCCTCGGTCAAGTCATCGCAAAGCTCGAGTACGCTACCCAGCAGTACAAGAGGAATAATAAAACAGCGATGCAGATCAGCCAGAAGATTGCGGAGATCAACGCAACCATTCTGAAACTGAATGAGCTGCGCTCCAAAGGATACCTCGCCCCTGAGATATATCAATCCCAAACCAGGCAGATGCAGAAACAGCTAAACGAGCTGAAAGAGGAACGGCAAGACCAGTTTGAATCCCGGATTCTTGCTATGCTCCAGGAAGTACGGAAGCTGAAGTCTCTGATCGATGAAATCGAAGAACCCCTGGACGAATTCGACGAGAAGCTCTTCGAGGAAATCGTCATGGAAATGAGCCTGAATCATGCAGATGAGCTGACCATTACCCTGCTCGGCGGGCTGAAATTCACAGAGTTGATATAGGAGAAACCGCTATGAAAAAGACACGCTTTATACCATACGGATACACCATCAGAGAAGGTCGGACGGTGATCGAGCATTCCGAAGCCGAAATCATCCGTGAAATCTTCGATGCGTACATCAAAGGTGCTTCTCTGAAGGATATCGCGGAGAGCCTCACCCAGAGGAAGGTACCCTATACCGAGAGGACGGATGTATGGGACAAAGCGAGAATTGCAAGAATCATTGAAAATGCAAAATACATCGGTGATGGAGAATACGACCCCATCATCGATGAGGACACATATGAGGACGCGGTATCCATGAAGGCGGCAAGGCAGCGCAATGTAGTTCAGAAAGAGTGCGAAGGGATCGCCCTGATCCGGAACCGGGTCAAATGTGCGGATTGCGGCAGTCCGATGGTACGAAGGATCTCCTCCAAAAGGAACATCAAGGAGAGCTGGACATGCCAAAACCCGGAGTGCGGGAAACGGCTTCGCATCAGTGACGGTGACCTGCTCCAAAAGATCACCATCCTTATGAACCGCATTATCATGAATAGTGAACTGCTGATCCCAAAGCCGAAAACCAAGGCTGTGGATTCACCGGCTGTTGCAAACCTACAACGACAGGTTGACAATGAGCTTTCCAGAGAGCATCCGAGCGAGGAATACATCGTGGATAAGATCAGCGACATAGCAAGCCAGCTATACAAGGAAACCCAGGCAAAGCAAATCATCGTGGCTCAGATTGCAAGGAAACGGGCTATGATGATGAACCCTCAAGAGAACTTCAATTGCGACTACTTCTCCGACCTGATAGACTACATCTCGCTCTCCAGCTCGGGGGAGGTCAAACTCCACACCAAAGTGGGGACTGAAATCACCGAAGGAGAGAATGAACTATGGCTGTAACAAAGATACCAAAGAAAACCGTTACCCTCATCGAGCCAAAGCGATCCTTCATTGTAGATAAGGCACAGCATCGCCAAAAGCGTGTGGCAGCTTACTGCCGTGTGTCTACCGACAGTGAAGAACAGCTCACATCCTACACCAATCAGATGAAGGTCTATACGGAAATGATTGCCTCCAACAAGGAGTGGGAGTTCGCAGGTCTGTATGCCGATGAGGGCATCTCCGGCACGAGAGCTGACAAACGGCCTCAGTTTCAAAAGATGATCGAGGACTGCCACAAAGGGAAGATCGATATGATCATCACAAAATCGGTCTCCCGATTCGCACGAAACACGGTGGACTGCCTCGACTATGTCAGATCACTCAAGGAGATCGGTGTAGGCATCTACTTCGAGGAACAGAACATCGACACGCTGAAAAGCGACAGCGAGCTGTACCTGGTCATCTACGCAGGTTTCGCCCAGTCTGAATCCGAAAGCATCAGTAAAAACATCACATGGACACACCGCAAGAACTTCGAAGACGGCAAGCCCATCTTCATGTACAGCCGTATGCTGGGCTACCGGAAGGGCGAGGACGGTAATCCCGAGATAGTTCCCGAGGAAGCTGCCATCGTGAAGAGAGTCTTCGATATGTACCTCTCGGGCAAGTCCACCGATGAAATATCAGAAATCCTGCAAGTTGAGGAGATTGTCATACCCGGAAAGAAGCTGACCTTCAGTAAATCCATGATTATCCGAATGTTGAAAAACGAGAAATACTGTGGAGATGCCATTCTGCAAAAGACCGTCACCATCGACCCGATCTCCAAGAAGCGAAAGGCAAACGAAGGCGAGGCACCCATGTGGCTGGTGGAGAACAGCCATCCGGCCATCATCACTCGAGAAATTTTCAATAAAGCCCAGGAAGAATCCGCCAGAAGAAAAGCGAAAGCGCCCGTGTCACAGAAATCAGCCATGACAGCCTCGGGCAAATACTCCAAGTATGCCCTCACGGAAGTCATGATCTGCGGGGAGTGCGGCAGCCGGTATAAGAGGGTCACATGGAACATCAGAGGTAAGCGGAGAATCGTGTGGCGATGCATCAGCCGTCTGGATTACGGCAAGAAATACTGTACCGAATCCATCACGGTGGACGAGCAAGCCCTCCAAAGAGCCATTGTAAGAGCCTTAAACCGATTTCATGTGGAGGATGAAGCGACCTACCTCATGCTGATGAAATCCACCATAGGAGAGGCCATTGGGATCAACGGCAGCTCCGATGAAATCGACCTGCTGGAACGCCGGATCGACGCCCTGAACAAGCGAATGCTTGACCTGGTATCCCTGAGTGTCCAGGAGGGTGACGATGCGGAAAACCATGAGGATGACTTCAAGAACATATCCACACAAATCGAGCAGCTTACCAAACGCATCACAGCAATCCGTGAGAGCGAGAGTGAGAATGGCGATTTCCAAGCAAGGCTCAAGGAAATCCAGGACATCATCGACAAGCGGAGAGAGAATAAAGATATCTATGATGACTCCATCGTAAGGCAGATGGTAGAATGTATCAAGGTCTACCATGACGGCAGGCTCCAGATCATCCTCGGCGGCGGATACGAACTCGAAGAATACCTGGAAAAGTAAAAAGGTGAACAGCGAATAAGCGGCAAAGGCTTATTCGCTGATTCATTTACTCAATAGTCTCATCCATATTCTCGTCGTCGCCGAACTGACCGAGGATCAAGCTCTCGAATTCGTCTGCTTCCTCAGATACATCATCTTCGTCAGGTTCAATCCAGAGAGATACATCCTTGGCATATAATTTGTTCATAAACAACTTGCCCGCACTTGTCTTCTTTTTGCCGTTGTACTCCAAAATCATTGCTTCGGCATAGCCCATTGAACCCGGCCGGCGTTCTCTTGCGGTACGAGTCAACTGCTTAATTGAAACGGCACCAACTTTTTCTGCAAAGGTCTCGTCATTAAGCTGGTTCTTATACACCACACATAGTTTCGCAACTGCATTCATGATATTCGCTGAAAACGAGTTGCTGTCACCTTCCCAGGTAGCAATGATCAGACGAAGGACACGGTTCAAAACCTGATAGCCATACTTTTTGTAGATGGCCTCCAATGTGGAAACGGCGCAGATGTGTCCAGGCGCTCTTTTGGCGGAGATTTTCATACCATAAGACTCAACCAGATCGCGTATCATTAATTGATCTGGATTTTTTGCCTCAATATTTGCCATAAAGATTTCATACGGCAGCAAGGATTTCACGAACTTCATCTGATTCGCAAAAATATCTGCTTCATGGGCATAACACAGATCGTCATAAATCATACACCACACCGGTGTTTCTCGAGAACCGGATGCAAGAGCTACAATTTCGATAGTATGCTGACCGTTGAAAACATAGTTGATTCCATCACGGCGGCTGACCTTCACAGGATTGATTTGGAAGATGTCAAAATTCTCCGCTGTTTTCTCAATGTGTGCCTGGGAAAGGTTACGCTGGTAATCCTGATTGGAAACCAAATTCTTTATGGGAATCTTCTCAAAATGCACATTGGGGACAAAACGATCTAAATCATCCATTTTCATTGTCCTCCATCTCTAAGAGCAAATCCGCTATGGTATTGCTCAGTTCATTCAAAGCTCGAACCAGGTTCCCTTTTGCCTGCGGGGAAACACTGGTCAGGTCTGCGGTGTTCTTTGCCCGTTCAATGGAGCTTTGCCATGAGGGAATCGTCAATGTCAAACTGCTGATCTCTGCATCAGGGTCAAACTCGGGCATATCCTTCACGGAGGGGGCTGCCGGTGTATCGCCGGAAACAGCCTCAAATCTGCTGCCTTGGACAACAGGCCGGGTTGCCTTGTACTGCATAAATTCAGCAGGATTGCGCTCAATTTTCCGATTAATTCTTCGGAGATCTTGGGCTGGAAGCTCGGCCATTTCCATGACATGCTTGTGGGCAATCTTGTACTGACCGGAGAGTATTTTCGGAACAAGCTTTGGTTCTTTCTTCCCAATCTCCTCCAGGGCACGAGTGAAGATGGCGTATTTCTGAACAGTAGCAGCGGATACATTGTTTTCTTCGGCAATGCGCCGGGCTGTCCAATGCCGACAGACCCTGTCTTCCTCGGCTTCACTCATAGCCGATGTGTCAATGGAATGCTGATTCTTCCCAAGCCGGTTGCGGATTCGGGTCACGACCTTCTCATTTTCATACTGCATTCCAATCAGAAATTTGCGGGTTTCCTCGGTAATGTTTCTTCTTCCAAGCTGATTGGCGCAGATCCATGCAATGGCAGCCTCTCGGCATTCAAATTCTATATCCTTTACTTCGAAGGGAATGTCATGACGCATACAGATCTCGTACCGATTATGACCGTCAACAATGACATCGTTCCAAACAACAATCGGATCGCGGCAGCCGTCTGAAAGGATGTTCTGCTCCAACTGTGTGTATTCTCTCTGCCGTAGAGGACGGATCAGGTGCTTGAATTCTTGGTCTATTTTTAGCCTTCGCCTTCCCATTATTCTGCCTCCAAACTATCAACTTCTTGGAGGGTGTTGAGTGGAAAAACGGCAGCGTTTTCCTCGGCAATGATTTCACCGGTCAGCCGATAAGTACACTTGGCGTCCAAATCTGTGACCAGTGCCAGTAGCTGACTGACAAATAAGCTGCTGTAAATCTCATAAGAATTATCCGGCCGCAAAGCAGACAGATTCACCCGATGGGTAAACCTTGTCCGGGTGTCGACACCTTGAATTGCCATCATTTTTGCCGAAGGGCTTACGAGTAATTGGATGTACTTAGGTGTTCCGAGAAGCGCCAGCGTATTGCGATGAATACGAATTCGGTACTTCTTCAAATCAACCGCAATGGTAACCTGCTGCTGTGTCTGTTCACTCACGAATCATTCCTCCTCCCGGCAGAGCGGTCTGACCAGCATCTATGGGAGGAGCCGGATTCTGCCGAACTGCCTTGTTTTCCTTAATTGAGTAGATTGCATATCCATCAAAGATGTTCACCAGCATAGACTGTTTGTGTTCATTGAAAGTCATACCGAATTGGTTTTGCCAACCAATCGGATATACCGGTGTCCTGGATGCCGTTGATTTAGCACCTTCCTCGTCATAAGTTCGCTGATACACTTCGGTGGATGTTAAATCAAAAGCAATCAGGTATTCGCCATTGGCGCGAATGATATTCCCGAGCATCTTATAGCGATGGTCGGGATTCCAATTCATCATGTCAAACATTTTCAGAAAGAACAGCGTGCAGGTTGTCTGCCTCGGTTTTCGTTTACCCTGACTCATAGAACACCACTGGAAGGAACCACGCTCATTTTCCCCGCAGGGACGGAGTGCCAGAATCTTGGTATGAGGATTGATCAGGGCCTGAACGAAGCTTGTATTCGGAAATCGATTCAAGCAAGCGGAATTGACATAGAACTTGCGGTTATTGAAGGTAACTGCCGGTTCATGGGTATGCGCAAAGAACTCTCTGCGGACAACCTGGAATTCCTCCAGATTGAACTCCTCGCTCATCTCGATCAATTCTTCCGTATCATCCAGAACCGGAAGCTTATGCAGCTCCGTATCCGGCTCAGGGGAATATGCTTCTGATGCGAGCCGTTGCTCGGTTGTATCGCTCATATCCTACCTCCTCAAATATCTATGCCTTGCAATTCTTGGGCGATGAAGCGTTTCAACTCATCAAACCCAGTAACACGGAGTTTGTTTCCGGTCTCGAAAAGCTGCCCTTCCAAGCGAAGCATCCAGTCAGCTTCGCTCTGCCGCTGAAGCTCGTCAACAGACTTCTCCTGGGCATAGAACTGTCTGCCAAAAGAACTTGTCCAGGACTCCGGGACCGCACGAATCCGCTTTCCGGAGGGCATAAGCGGCTGCACACTTTCCCCGTCCGCTTCCTCGGTTTTCCCGGATAGCACATTGGGCTTAAAATACGCCTCTGAATCCTGAGTATCAAAGATGTATGCAATTTCGCCATCCTGTTCATAGAGCGTTCCTAAGATACGGTACTTGTAATCAATGTTCCATCCCAGCAGATGAAACATGGTCTCGCTGAATGCAGAAGTCGGAATGATTCTGGGATACAGGATTCCATTCTTCGGTTTCGAGGCCATGACGCTGTTGCGGTTTTCTTTTGTCGTAGGACGGATGGCAAGCTTCCTGCTGATGGGATTGATGAGAATCTCAATGTAATTGTTCTTTCCGAACTTGCGAACACAGGCTGTACTGAACTTCATGAATTTATGATAGATAATGGCGTGGGGATTGCGCGGATTGTCGAAGAACTCACCTCGGGCAACCTCAAAGCCACGCAGATCAAAATCACCGGCCTCCACTTCAAAGCGAATCTCCTCCTCTGGGTGGGGTTCTTCTTCGGCAGAGGCATACACGCTCTTGGAAGCCTGATAATAATCGCCTTCCTTGAAACCGGCCCACCGTGGATTGATAGTTACGAAGCCTTTCAAAACACCATCTTCCACCACACGGATCTCCGGCAGAATGGATTTGTTTCCATACTTGGCGTTATCGAGCATACGCTGGACGGCAATGAAATCGTCCCGGGTCACAATACCCTCGTGATGGTTGCGATAACGGCTCTGCGGACGCTGACCTCTATTCTTTTTGGATTTGTGATTGCGATAGTTTGGCGTAAAGGTCTTTCGGGTCAGCACATCCCCGCAATGACGCTCATTGCGAAGGATCTGCACGATTCCCGAGGAAGTCCAGTTGATATTCCCAAGATAGGACTTGCGACCCAAGGCATTGAATGCATCCGCAATCTGCTGCGTGGAGTAGCCATACAGATACATATAAAAAGCCAGTTTCACTGTTGGCGCCTCGTCAGGATTTGGAACAAGGCAGCCGTCGGCATCGTGAGTATAGCCGAGCAGCTTGGGAGTCAGCGGTATTCCATTATCCAGCCGCATTCGTAAGGAAGATTCCATCGATCTGCTTCGTGTATGGGATTCTTCTTCTGCCATTGTTGCCTGGAAGGACAGCGCAAGCTGAGAGTCATCATTCAGGGAGAAGATCGCTTCGCTCTCAAAAAAGACACCGACTGGCGGATTGCGCTCGGCAAGGTCTCGGACGATTCCGATGAAGTCCACCACATTACGGGCAAAGCGAGAAACGCTCTTGGTGATAATCATGTCGATTTTGCCATGCTTGGCATCGGCGATCATTTGGAGAAACTGCTCACGCTTATTCAGGGATGTACCGGAGATGCCCTCGTCTGCATAGATGTTTACCAGCGTCCAATGGGGGTGCTTTACCACGAAATCTTCATAGTACCGTTTTTGTAGCTCAAAGGAGGTAGTCTGGCGGACATCATCCGTGGAGACGCGGACATAAATGGCGACCCTCTGAGGGACATCATTGTCATAGTAGCTTGTCTGCTTGGCTTCCGGTATGTAGTCATAATTGTCAGGATCGATCTCAACATGGATGCGCTTTCTCTGCTTTGCTTTGGCTCTTTCCTTTTCGAGCCTTCTGCTTTTGTCAATCATTCAATAATCTCCTCTCAGACTCATCATCATCGGGGAGGCAAGTCCAGCCCTCTGGAAAGAAGTCGGTGTCCTTCATGTCCTCTTTGTAGTAGGACGCAAGTGTAAAAATATCCTCGGAGATGAAATAGATGCCAACCGGCTTTGGAAGCGTAGCAAGCATTCTGGAGAGAATTGTGATCTCATAAGGCTTCTTCGTAACATTGGAAACCTTTTGGGTGATAATCAAATCCACCTTGCCATCCATACAGTCTTGGAGAAGCCTGCACCATTCAGGAGCATTTTCCATGTTCGGTGCGGTGGAACCCTCATCAATATAGAAATCAACCAGTTCCCACTTGGGACATAAGCCAATGGTGTCGATAAAGCCCTTCTTGTGAAAATCAAGATAGTTGTCGTATCTTGTTTGATTGAAATAGCGAATGTAGATACCAACCTTATACGGTCTTGACACAAGCGGTCGCTCTCGGCGGATAGAGTGCAGCCACATCAGATGCTCGGCGATCATTTCAGCTTTTTCCGTGTCGCCGTCAAAGATCATTGAAAAGTGTGGTGCGGTTTCAATCTGTGCCAGTTTCGCATGAATATCTATCTCTTCCATTGAGAGTCCTCCCATTTGTGGTATACAAATTAAGCCTGAGATTATTGTAATTCGGGCAAGCCTTATATTGAACTAACCAGGAGTCAAGTGGTTAACCGCTGGTTTATAATCCGTGCCAAAAAACAAAAAAGACCGGCAGAGAGTATCTGTCAATCTTACATCGGGGATTGGATTGTGGGATAAAAAAGGATTGAGATGAATAAAACCGTTTGACTTTGCACATAATATGTACTATAATGGTAGTGCAAGGAGGCGAACACTATGGATACAAACATGACTTTTCGAATGGATTCTGAGGTGAAAGCACAGATGAGTGCCATCTGCAGCCAGTTGGGCATGACCACTTCCACTGCTTTTAACATCTTCGCCAACGCTTTTGTGCGGGCAAAGGGAATGCCTTTTGCGGTTACGATTATGGAAGAACCCACAAAGATCTCCCACGAAAAAATGCTGGCAGATACGGATCAGTTGCTTACAGAATTTGCCCCCGATTATAAGAGGATGGCAGAATGATCTGGATATCAGCAGAGGATGTCATCCTGATCCACAGCCGGGTCATTGAAGGCAGCGGTGGCTTGGATGGACTCCGGGATCGGGATGGATTGGAGGCGGCTGTTTCTGCTCCGATGCAAACCTTTGACGGAAAGGAACTCTATCCCACGGATCTTGAAAAGATTGCCCGGCTTGGTTTCGGTCTTGCATCCAATCATGCTTTTGTGGACGGCAACAAGCGGATCGGTGCCATGATGACACAGCTTCTTCTGAAGTGGAATGGTTATGATTTGACACTTCGCTCTGGCGAGCTGGCAGATATGTTCATCGCAATTGCCGCTGGCACAGCAAAAGAAAAGGATCTTCTGGACTGGATTTCCAAGCATTTGCGTTAGGGCATTCTTCTGCCCATCTATTTTCAGATGCATACAAAAAGGGCGGCCAAAAGCCGCCCCAAAAGCACATTACGGTGTCTGCAATGTAGCAGCCACCGCTTTTTTGTCAAAAATACAGGCCGGGCATTGTGCCAGACCTGTTAGAAAAGATAGTCATCTTTTTTCATACGCATTGTGGTTTTCAATTCCTTGACGATTTTAATAATAGAATCTATCTCTGCCGGTGAGCAATCCGCGAGCAGATCCTTAAACTCTCCCTGATAGATTCCATTCACCTCGGGGGTGTTAGGACGGAGCAGCACATCAGCAGAAACCTGCAACGCTTCCGTGATATATACAAAGGTAGAAAGGCGAAGCTTGGTTTTACCATTCTCAACCTCACTCATATGCGGAACAGAGATGAAAGCCTTTTCTGCCAGTTCTGCTTGGCTCATGTTCTTTTCAATACGGACATCCCGGATTCTGGCTCCGATTGCCTTGTATCTTGCATCTTCAAGTTCCCGCATGGGCGCCTCCTCCTTTCGTCATATAGCTTATGGATTATTATATAAGCTATGCCTGATAAAAAGAATAAGGCTAAGATGAACACTTAGGGCATACCTTATAATGGAAACATCTAAATTTTTTTGGAGGTTTCTATTATGCAAATCAATTACATCCTTCTCGGACAGAGAATCCGCGCCATCAGGACAAAGAAAGGTATCTCCCAAATGGAACTTGCAGAACGAGTCAATCGCTCTGCGGCGTACATGAGCTATGTGGAAACTGCGTATAAGTTTTGCAGTCTCGACACGCTGGTTCGGGTGGCAAATGCACTGAATGTTTCCACGGATGACCTGCTCGTTGACAGCCTCACGAACACCATCAAGGTTTCCAACCATGAATTCGCGGACATCCTCGCTGATTGCAGTGATTATGAACTGCGAGTCCTGCTGGACATGGTGAAGGCAGCAAAGCAAGCCATGCGTGAATATAAGCACTTGCTTCGATCCTCACGAGGTTAATTATATGGGTCGAAGCGCACCTTTGGAACATTCCGAAAGTCAAGGCTTAAACCTACAGTTTATGAAATGAAAACTACATAAACCAGCGGTGAAATGAAGAAGTGCCCTCGAAATGTTCGTTTGCGAATACATTTTCGGGGGTTTGCGAATACATTTCTCCAAATCAAAAGACAATAGCAAAAATGATTGATATACTTACACTCGGAAAGGTGGCACCTGAATGATTTACTACACCGGCGACATTCACGGTCAGAAATATCAGATAGAGTGCTTCTGCAAGCGCTTTAAGCCAACAAAGGATGACACTATAGTGATCCTTGGGGATGTTGCGGCAAATTACAGCCGGGACGAAAGGGACACAGAGCTGAAGCAAGCCCTGAATAAGCTCAAACCCACGATCCTATGCATTCACGGAAACCATGAGATTCGTCCGTGGAACATCCCTACTTACAAAACAAAGATATGGAACGGCGGGACCGTATGGTATGAGGAAGAATATCCCTCTGTATTATTTGCCAAGGATGGAGAGATATACGATCTCGAAGGGATTCGCCACATAGCCATCGGCGGAGCATACAGCGTGGACAAGTTCTATCGCATCGCTCGTGGATACGGCTGGTGGGAGGATGAGCAGCCCTCTGCCGAGATCAAGCAGTATGTGGAACAGAAGCTTCAGGAGAACAAGATCGATGTGATTCTCTCCCATACCTGCCCATTCAAGTACGAGCCTGTGGAAGTGTTCCTCCCCGGCATTGATCAAAGTACGGTGGATACAAGTACAGAAAAATGGCTCGACGCCATCGAAGACACCACCGACTATATTGCATGGTTTTGCGGGCATTGGCACATCAACAAACGAATTGATGACATGCACTTTCTGTTCCATCAATTCGAATCCAGTGAAGCGATTCAGGAGATTGCTATGGCAAGACGATTCTCCAATTAGAAAGAAGGAAGAACGATGAGTAAGGTTTTCTTCACCGGTGATCTGCACTTCGGGCATGAAAATGTCCTTGCCTTTGATCACCGACCCTTTGAAACGGTAGAGGAAATGGATGTGGAGCTGATCCGCCGGTGGAATCACAAGGTCAGCAAAGGTGATCTTGTTTATGTCCTTGGGGACTTCATTTGGAAGACGAGAAACGAGGATGCGCCAAGCCTCATTAAAAGTCTCAATGGTCAAATCATCCTCATCAAGGGAAACCATGACCGTTTCCTTCACAACGCCAAAGCCAAGGAAGCTCTGGCAGGTTTGAAGGACTATGACGATATCGGTGTGACCTTGGAAGACGGCACGAAGAAAAGAGTCATTCTTTCCCATTACTTCATCCCCATGTACAACGGCCATCGCCATCAGGCAATCCACCTTCACGCACACTCCCACTTCACGGATGAAGCGGACTTCGAGGTTGACTATGCCGCATATCTGAATGGCATTGGATGCCGAAACGAGATATACAATGTGGGTTGTATGTACTGGAATTTCGAGCCTGTGACTTTGGACGAGATTCTCGCACAAGGAAGGACGATCCGTCCCAACTACGGCGAAAGATCTCCCGAATACAATGTACAGTTCCCGTGGGAAAAGAAAGCAGTCTCCGATCCCGATGACATCACATGGAATGTGTTTTATCACGACTGCAACAGCGGTAAGATTGACACCTTTAATATCTTCGATCACGGCAGCTTCCGTGCGTATGTGAAGAAGGCCGCAAAGAAGTGCCAGACCAAGGATGAATTCGCAAAGAACCTTCGCAGTGAGCTGATGTATTACTTCTGGTCAAAGTGCGAATGGGAGGTTGTGATCTCGCCTTGGATCTCGTCTCGAAAGAATGAAGATATGAAGGCAGATGTCTGTTGGCAGGTCATGAACAATTGGGATGTGTTCCTGGACTATGTCTGGAACAACAAGAGGAAACTGTAACCATGGCAAGATTCTATCGGCTGCTGCTGGATGACTACTCGGCAGCATCTTTTACAAGCTTTGATAAGGACTACTTTGGAACCCTGGAGGACATAGACGGATTCTTCAAGGCAATCCGGGAGGACGAGGACACGGTAGAACGGTTTCAGGATATCCTTTCCGTCTACGATCAATACCTCGCCGGGAATAAGAAGGTCACGCACAATGTGGCATACCGGGATGTGCCGTTCCTTGTTCCTGCAAAGGTACTTGGTGCGGAAACATCGGTGCTGACCGATCACTCGTGGGAGCATGTGAACACCTGGGACTGTATCTATAAGGTGAAATGCGACAGGGCAGAAAGCAAACACATCTGGTTTTCCTGCCACGGAAGCTACACCCGATGCATCCAGACCAGGTTTACAAACCTGCTCTACGAAAGTGCGGCCGGCAGCTTTGTCAGCCATGACGGTTGGACATGGGGCTTTCCGCACCAATTGGAATACGAACCTCCGATCACTGAAAGCCAATTGTATGTAGTCGAGAAGTCCTTCAAGAATAAAGCGGAAGCAATGGCAGATAGAATCAACTTCATCCAAAATCCCGATCCCCAATTCGACAGCGTTTTGGATGATCTCTTCGGAGATGATTAAGGAGAAATGAAATGAGTGAGAACCTCGTCACAATGACCATCGAACTTGATCAAGAGGTGTATGATCAGGTATCGGAGCTGTTCCAAAGTCTCGGGACCACAATCGAAGATATGGCGGTTGCTTTTCTCAAGTTCTGCGTCATTCCGGAGAATCTGCCGCTGCTCAAGGCGTATTTGGGCATAGAAAATGCACCTGCCGAAGCAGGTGCAAGAATGGAATTACATCATCGGGTTTTCCAGAAGGTCTTCGATATCGCAGCCAAGCACACGGGATAGTTTGTAGAGTATCCGTGCCTGGGCTTTGTCGATATCATTTCCCCGCTGCTCATACATCTGAATGTTGCGCAGATTCACGCCGGACTGCTCCGCAAGCTCCGTCTGGGACAAGCCGCGGTTCTCGCGGATTTGCTTGAGTTTGGAATCACCTTCGGCAGCTTGATACAAGTCTTCCATGGTATCGATGAAGTTTGTGATGTCCATTTCATGATATACCGAATACATGCCAATGATCTTGGAAAGCGGAATCCGCTCGAAGATGTCCTTGAAACGGCGACCGGAAAACCATTGGTATTCCGCAACAGCCCAACCGGCCCAATACGCGGGGGAGCAATCCTCCGCGTGAGTAGGTTCCGGCAGTTCCTTTCTGCCATATGCCTTCAAAATGACTGCCCGAGCAAGCTCAACACCGGACATGCCTGCAACATAAGCAGGATTGCCACGCTCAAACTGTTCGGCATAGCCTGTGTTGATAAACAATGCCGTAATCCAATCCGGCTTTAGTTTGCAGTCGTTGATGGCATAGTCGAAGAAAGAGGATAACCGATCCTTGGCATTACTCAAATAGGATTCGCTGTATGCGTGGGTCATCGCCAGCCATCTCCTCTCTCAAGATATCAAGCACAAAGATATCGTCCCGGTAGGACTTGCTCTTCTTAATTTCCTTACGATAAGTGTCCCTCGCTTTGGTGTCTCTATCCAGGAACTTCGGATAATAGACACTCTTGCTGACCGGATAGGCATTGATGAAGTGAAGATGATCAAAACCCTTTTGAGAAATGACAACCGTCTGTTCTCCCAGCTTTCCAAGCTTCAATGCCTTGTTGAGACTTCGAAGCGGCAGGGTGTTGGATACAAAGGACTCTGCATACTGGAAGTAGGAATCGTCAGCCCGGTAGCCGATGACAACATCATAGCCGGTTAAATCAATCGAATAGTGGTCGATGATGTAGTCCCTTGCATCGATGGCGACCTCGGAGTCCAGCTTGAAAGTACGAAACTGAAGCAGCAAAGCGATCCAGTTCAGGACGGTATGATTGCCGTCCAACAAGTTCAGTACCTTCAGCCCATCTGTGTCAAAAGCATAGCTGTTGACAAAACCATCTGTGTTCTTTTTGCAGGCCCACTCACGAGCCATCTCGTCCACTTTTGTGCAGTAGAAGCCCATGCCATAGTCGTTGTGGGGATTGCCAATATGAATATCCGGAACCTCAATGATGTGGTCAGTTCCGTGAAGCAATTGGATGACGCTCATAAGCGGCACCTCCTGTAACATTGTGATGATACAGATAGATTGTATCATTGTGATGATAGTTTGTCAAGCGGTTTTAGAAGGAAATAAGAAATGGAGAAAAGATATGCAAGCATTAGGACGTATGAAATCCATCGAAACAATGGAACGGATCACCCGCCAGAAGTTCTGCGACAACTTCGATGAAATCCTCGACAGAGTAGACAAGGAAGATATCGGGTTTGTGATTCTCAACAACGAGGGAAAGGATGGACATGTTCTCTGTCCTGCTCGATGGTTCCAAATCAACTTTAGCGATGACTTGGGGTGTATTATTAACAGTGCACTCAGATATGCCATACATAGACACACATATATGCCCGGTGTTGTGGTTGCGTTCATCCGCGAGTACATCAACATTCTGGATCGCAGAACGATTGAAGTCGCAATCCGGGATATCGAAGAAGAACTGAAACTGGGTGGGGTGGATGATTCCACCATGTGGATCGAACTGAAAGACGAACTTGTTGCCCGTCTTGCCACTATCCAACCGCCAGAAGAGAAATGAGTTGATACTATGACCTATGTATTATCCGACATCCACGGCAACCTGCGGAGATTTGAGTCTATTATGAAGCAAATTGATCTCCAATCGGATGATACAATGTATGTCCTCGGAGATGTTGTCGACAGGTATCCCGATGGAATCAAAATTTTAAGGCGAATCATGAAGATGCCCAATGCAAAGATGCTGATGGGCAACCATGAGTATATGATGCTTCAAGCGATAGGACATTGCCGGGATGCTGCTGATGAAAGAGTAAATACCAATTGGAAACAGAGAAGACATTGGTATCAAAACGGTGGTAGAGTCACCCATGAGCAGCTCAAGCATATTCGCCTGGATGCCCGAGCTGAAATCTTCCGTTTCATACGGCAGTTGCCAGTAAATATGGAAGTCACCGTCAACGGCATCAAATACAAGCTCGTCCATGCCTCTCCCGTGGAGAACTATATGTCTTCCTATTGGTACAGCCGAGATTACAAGGATCAGAGAGAGTTTGCCGTATGGGAAAGATGGGGTAAAACGAAACCCATTCCCGAGGGATATATGATGATCTTCGGTCATACCCCCACCTGCTATTTCCAGAATAAAGAGCCATTGTGCATCTGGAAAGGTGATAACGCCATCGGCATTGACTGCGGCGCTGGATTCGAGGACGGACGGCTCTCGTGCCTTCGCCTGGATGATATGCGAGAGTTCTATTCAGAGTCGTGACAGAGTGAACTACAGGTTCAATGACATCCGGTGCAAAGAACTTTATAATTACTACAGAAAGAAATCAATATGACGAGGTGAAGAAAATGAATCTGAAAGAAGCATTCCGTTATCAGAACAAGCTCCAGTCCTTTATGGATGAAGCACAGGAAATCCTGGACCGCGATTCCAATGTCACAAAGGTGGAAAACACCTATCTGCGGCACAAGGTCATGGCAGAAGCCGAAGATGAGACGGTAGTCGCTACTCCGGATACGGAGTATTACGAGAGAATCACCGGAATTGCCCAATTCCTGTTGTATCTGCTCGGCGAGAAGGAGGCTTTGTTTGCAGCCATCCGAAAGGCAAAGGATGCGCTGGACATCGACATGGACAGCGAGGTCAGCCTCAATGCCGCCCGACAGAGCATTGCCCGCACATTTAAGCGGATGAATGATCTGCGAAACTCTGAGCAGACCATTCCCAATGGGGGAACCGGATACCGGTTTAACGCAGAGGGAAATCAGATTTCCTATCGCTGCGATGTGAAGCGGGTTACCACCATCAACTATGACCGGAATGTCATCCGCAGAGAACTGAGCAAGCTGAACAAGTCTTCCGATGAAACCTCCGCGAAGCTCGACCTGTGCCTCGTTACATCCACGGTGGACTACGAACCGCCCTTTGATGTGAACGACAGCTTTGCAGATGCGTTCGAACGTTTTATGGAGAAAGCCGGGGCATAACATCCCGGCTCAGTCCGGCTATTTTGGGTGCGGCAAGATAAGAGAATACGGATACCGGTTCAGGTGCAGATGAACTATAATGCTGCACATTTCCGAAAGGATGGTACGGATCGGCTCACCTAAGAGCCTCAATAAATGGAAGTCACTCTTCTATTCCAACCCCGTCAGCACATCCTTACGAGAGAACCGTTCTTTCTCTATTCGCACTTCTTGATTTCGCACTTACATCTCAATTGAAAAGATTCTAATACATGCTTGCTTGTTACAAGCTCAACTACAGATCATTGTCTGTTATCCCGAGAGCGGCGATGAACGCATGACTTGTCATGCTGCCAACAAAGCAAACGGGGCAAATGGTTGAAGTTGCATTGGACTCTTGCCGTATCCAAAATGGCCGGAAAAATGATTTGAGCAGCAGGACTCAGCCTGCTGCTCGCCAAACATATGCAGTTGTACTTGGGCGGGAATCAGGATTTGTTCCATAGGAACCTCAAAAAGAGTTCCAAGTGCGTACAGATTATCTACAGTGGGAAGGCTTTCACCCTTCTGCCACTTATAGATGGCTCGGGGTTCTTCAAAACCGAAGTAGTTTTGCAGGTCTCGAACGGTCATGCCACGCTCCAGGCGTAAGCGACGGATGTTGTCTCCTGTGGCCACAAGGTCAATCACAGGAAATGCTTTCACAGACATAGAAAACGCCTCCTTCATGAGTGTGATACTATAAAATAACAGAGGAAGTTCGAAAAATCAAGAGGCAATTTGCACGGAGAACGGTTTTGAATAAAGAAATGTACTTAAAAATCAGAAAACCATCGTTGCGGTATGACTACTTTCTGTTCTTCGACACCCCTGAATATCTTGCAGATCAGCTATTCATCAAACAGAAGGTTCGGGTGTGGTTTAATCAGGAGTATGCGAAGGAAGGGTCACCTTTCCTGGCGATTTTTTGCCGTGTTAAGAAGAAGGATAGCGCCAAGTTCTTAGCTGCCCTTGATGCGCTTAAGAATAAAATGATCCTCTGCGGTTATCCGGAGTACGAAGCTGAAGTTCAAAAGATGATTCGTCATTTGGAAGAAGCGAAAGGAGATGCACAAACCAATGAAAATGATACCTCTCGAGAAACAGAGCAAGCGGGAACAGCGGAAATTTCATGCGGATAAGCGCGGCTCCTGGAACGGAATCAAGCCGACCCCCCGAATCGTGGAAAGTAGAAAAGTGTATGACCGAAACCGAATTCGACAAGCAGATCGTCGAAACGCATGTGAGTGAGTCCGATTAAATTGGAATGTGCATACCGAGGCGGTTTTTTACAAATTTCCGGTGAACACATCCACCAATTCAGAATGCAATTCGAGGAAAAAGATGACACTGACAACAAAAGAAAAGGCAATGTTGCTTTTATCACTCCTGCACAAGCAAGGGAATAGTGGAAAGATGATTACAGACAGTTTGCTTGCAAATGGAACAATCCATAAGATCAGGATGGATGAAAACCGAATTGAAATGGTAGTGGAGACAGCAGTGCAACTGGAGATCAGCCACAAGCGGCTGTTCAAACTGCTGATTGATAAAGACATGACTCAAAGGGAGCTATCAGATCAATCAGGAGTCAGTTATCTCACCCTCACCAAAATGCGTAAGGGTGAAGGAACAATAAACACAGTTGTTTGGGACAAGATATGCCGCACATTGAATTGCGATGTGAGTGACATTTTGGAAATTGTTCCATATGGATCATGAGGGATCAATGTCGGTTTATTAAACGAGAAGATCATCGAACTAAACATATATCTTTTTCGGTTCGCAATTGAAAAGACAAGAAATGCCTCCGACCACAAAGGACGAAGGCAAAAAAGAATATAAAAAAGTCCGAAAAAGCCTTGTCACAAGCGGATTTTCCTGAAAATCCCGTGATATCTTTTTCGGTGCTACGAGCCAACAAGTAGCACCGAAAAAGATATCGGTGCCAAAAACCCAAGAGCCGCAACGG
>ENA-ORSL01000338-ORSL01000338.1-human-gut-metagenome-genome-assembly--contig:-NODE-338-length-53978-cov-4.479072_pt1 | contig 53978 bp, 58 predicted proteins | sample MGYA00242190_ERZ509157 | MGnify/ENA primary metagenome ERZ509157 (study PRJEB26280, sample SAMEA2338664) | human gut metagenome | biome: human gut; feature: human-associated habitat; material: faeces... | reverse complement strand
AACAACATATTTACAAGAAAATGCTACAGATACTTGGTGGTGGTCCTTGTCTCCTAACTACTTCAATGGTGCCTACGCTTACGTTTGGCTCGTTCGCGGCAGCAATGGCTACTTCGACAACAACTACGTGAACTACACTGACGGCGTCCGTCCTTCAATTTCTCTTAAGTCGACGACCAACGTAACTGGAGAAGGAACCAGTAGTACTCCATACATAATAAGTACTTAATTCCGGACACTTTTGATTAAACCTAGATAAATAAAGGGTTTGCGAGCGTATAAATTTGACCAAGCATAACTTATTGATATATTAATTTGGGCTGGTTTTGATAAATTTGAATATAAAAAACTGCAATATTTTTCAAAAATGAAATTTTATTGCAGTTTTTTTCATGACAAAAAGTGTCAAATGATAATTTAACATAAAAAGTAAAGCAAAATTTTATATAAATAATAAGTAGAGCTGCATGTTCGTCTTAATTTTATAATTTATATAAGAATTAAAACATCTTCAAAAGATAGTAAGACCTAAATTAAATATAGATAATATATGAATGGGTTTACCGTTTTTGTTATTTTTAACGTATCTAATGTTAAGATATTTTTTAACAAGAGCATAATTTTTAGTATAGTCAATTGCAAGAATACTAAGTCAAAGCCCAGCAAAACAAATAATGCTGTATAAATTTTCAAAAGTATGAAGGTTTCTAGTTCTAGTTTTTTTTAAATTGAAACCATTGGATTTTTGAGATTTAAAAAACATTTCAATACCACCAAAACGATGTGAATATTCACGGATTGCTTGATTAGGTTCAATATTAGATAAAATAAACCATGGATCATCGATTTGATTACCTCTGCCAATTGATAAATTGCATTTAAAATGTTTTTTGCCAACTGAAATATTTTTATAATATAAAGCATGATATTCTTGAACAATTAATTCTGAAAGTTTTTTGTAAATGTAATGTTTTTCTTTTTTATTATAGATTAGAACTTTTAAATCAGAATTAACTTTAGCTCTGATACAGAAAAGATGACCTTTTTTATGAATATGACGCATGAGAGCAAGATTACAAAACCACCTATCACCTAAGAAGGTAATAGGAGCATTGATGCATGATAAAAGATCAATAACATAATCAATTGCTTCAATGATAACTTTTTAAGAAAATAAAAATTTTCTATCATCATCATTAATGTCATAATGACCGCTTCTTTTATCTTTATCATTAATAAAGTGGATAGGGATAGATTGTTTACCGATTTTCAAAGTAAACATTAAAGTAACAAAGTCGTCATTAGTATACATGTGATCTAAAATAACAACTAGTTTATTGTGCTTTAAAGCCCCAATTTTTTTATAATTTTCTTAATTACAGCTTTAAAGAATTTGATACCATCAAATTTGTGATTATTGAGAAAACTCCATATTTTCTTTTCAATAGAAAAATGATTTGTTAAAAGAGAATTGTCAATATAATTCTTTGCTAAATCTAAATTTGTAATATTTTCGGCATTAATAGTAGCCATAATTAAATGCGGTAAAACCTTTAATTGAGGTTTAGAAAATTTAAAACTAATTTGACTAAAAAAATCATTCAAACCGATTGCAATATCCATTTCTTTATTATATAATTTATTCATAGAACGACTTCCTTTGCTAGTTTATGGTAAATTAATAATATCAAAAAGAAGTTGTTTTATCAATTTAGAAAGGTGAAAGAGTACAGACGATAAAAAGTGTTCTTTTAATATATTTAAAAAAGTGTCCGGAAGTAAGGTTGCAAATTAGTTTTAAAAATATTATCCTCGGGTAGTTCTTGCATACGGCTACCCGAGTTTTTAAATATATTTTGTAAGGCTATTGACAAATTAAAATGTTGTGATAAAATTTACTAGTGTCTTAAGGTGATGTTTATGGAAGATAAGAATATTTTTAATTCTATTAAAGAACTTGAAAAGGGGATTGTGCGTAAGATAATGAGTGAGACTTCACATGATGAAATGTTTAGTAAGCCAAGTATTGCTCAAATGCAAATCATTAAGTATATTCTAAAACATGATGGAAAGACTATTTATCAAAGAGACTTAGAAGAAGTATTTAACTTACGCCGAGCAACAATCTCTGGTATTTTAAAGACTATGGAAAAAAATAATGTTATAATAAGAGTGTGTGACCCTAACGATGCTAGAGGTAAAATTGTTATATTAAGTGATGATGCTAAGAAGTTCTTTAAAGAGAAAGAAACCTTATTTAAAAAAATAGAAACTGTTCTTAAAAAAGATATTTCTAAAGAAGAATTAGAAATATTTTATAAAGTTATCTTAAAGATGCGAGATAATATAAATAGAAAGGATTAATATGTTTAAATTATTTAAAAATCTAAATAAAAAAGATATTTTTTGTATATTTTTATGTATACTTTTTATTGTGTTCCAGGTTTGGCTTGATTTAAAAATTCCTGATTATATGTCGGCAATTACCAGATTAGTTCAAACTGATGGAAGCAAGATGAGCGAGATTTTAACACAAGGTGGTTATATGCTTCTTTGTGCCGGCCTCTCACTTATTGCAGCAATTATAGTAGGTTACTTTGCTGCATATGTTTCATCTTCATTTTCTAAAAATGTTCGTGGTAAATTATTTAATAAGACACTTGATTTTAGTTTAAATGAAATGAAAAAATTTAAAGCTAGTAGTTTAATTACAAGAACTACAAATGACATTACCAATGTTGAGATGTTTTTAGGTGTTGGCCTTCAAATGCTTATTAAAGCTCCAATTACTGCAGTATGGGCAATCTTTAAAATATTAAATAAAGGTAAAGAGTGGAGTATTGCTACAGGTATTGGTGTAGTTATTCTACTTCTAATAATTGGTTTATTATTAATATTAGTATTCCCTAACTTTAAAAAAGTTCAAAAACTTATTGATAATATTAACGAACTTACTAGAGAACAGCTTAAAGGTATTCGTGTAATTTGTGCATTTAATGCTGAAACTTATAGTGAAAATAAGTTTGCTAAAGGCAATAATGATTTAACTAAACTTCAAATGTTTAACCAAAAAATGATGGGAATATTAAACCCAGGAATCTACCTTATTATGCAAGGAGTTTCATTATCAATTTATATAATTGGTGCTTATCTAATTAACGAAGCAAGTATGATGGATAAAATGACTGTCTTTAGTAACATGGTAGTATTTTCTAGTTATGCAATGCAGGTTATTTCATCATTCTTAATGCTAGCATTTATCTTTATTTTGTACCCTAGAGCAGAGGTATCAGCAAATAGAATTAATGAAGTATTAGATACTGATAGTTCAATTAATGATGGAAATGTTACTAAACATAATGATGTTAAGGGCAAAATTGAATTTAAACATGTATCATTTAAATATCCCGATAGTGAAGAATATATGCTAGAAGATATTAGCTTTAAAGCCAAAAAAGGCGATACAGTAGCATTCATTGGGTCAACTGGTAGTGGTAAATCTACTCTTATTAATTTAGTACCTAGATTTTATGATGTTACTAGTGGTGAAATCCTAATTGACGATATTAACGTTAAGGATTATAACCTTAAAACACTTCATGAAAAGATAGGTTACGTTCCTCAAAAGGCGGTTATCTTTAACGATAGCATCATGAATAATATTTTATATGGTGAGGCAGGTAAAAAACTTACTAAGGAAATGGGAATTGAAGCATCTAAAATAGCTCAAGCTGATGACTTTATCACAAAGATGGAAAAAGAATACAACTCACATATTGCTAGTGGTGGAACTAACGTATCAGGTGGTCAAAAACAAAGAATATCAATTGCAAGAGCAATAGCTAGAAAACCAGAGTTTTATATATTTGACGATTCATTTAGTGCACTTGACTATAAGACAGATTATATTTTAAGAAAAGCTTTAAAAGAAAATACTAGTGATGTTACTAGTTTAATAGTTGCTCAAAGAATAGGTACCATTAAAGACGCTGATTTAATAGTAGTCTTAGATAATGGCAAATGTGTGGGAATGGGCACTCATAAAGAACTATTAAAGAGTTGTGAAGTCTACAAAGAAATTGCTTATTCTCAGTTATCAAAGGAGGAGTTAGAAAATGCCTAAACATGGTGGTGGAAATCCTAATGATAAACCAAACAATTTTAATCTTGCAGTAAAAAAATTAATGCATTACTTAAACAAATACAAATTCAGAATAATATTTGCTCTAATCTTTAGTGCATTCAGTAGTGTCTTAGCTATCATAAGCCCTAAAAGATTAGAAAAGTTAATCAATACAATTATTGCTGGAATTATTACCGGAATAGATATAGATAAAGTTAAAGAGATCATGTTTGCTCTCATTATTATATACGTTCTTAGTGCAATATTTGATTATCTAGAAAAGTATTTAATGGTAGATGCTACTAACAAGTTTGCTAAAGAACTTAGAGAAAAAATAAGTCATAAGATTAATAAATTGCCTCTTAAATATTTTGATACTCATACTAGTGGTGACATTCTATCAAGAGTTACTAATGATATAGACACAGTAAGTCAAAACTTAAATAACAGTTTAGGCACATTTGTAAGTGCAATTACCCTTTTAGTTGGTTGTTTAATTATGATGTTTAAAACGAACTGGATTATGGCTTTAACAAGTATTTTCTCATCTCTTATTGGATTAGTCTTAATGATGATAATTCTTAGTAAAGCTCAAAAATACTTTGTAATGAGACAAGAAGAGTTAGGTAAACTTAATGGTCATATAGAAGAAATCTATTCATCACAAACATTAGTAAAAGCATATAATGGCGAAAAGAATGCTTGGGATAAATTTGTTAAACTTAACGAAAGCGTTTACACATGCAACTTAAAAAGTGAATTTTTAGGTGGTATGATGCCATCAATAATGGGATTTATTGGTAACTTTGGTTATGTAGCAGTATGTGTTGTTGGAGCCCTTCTTACTATGAAAGGCACAATATCATTTGGTGTTATAGTAGCATTTATTATGTATGTAAGATTATTTGCAAACCCACTTAGTCAAATAGCACAAAGTTTAAATAGTATGCAGTCAGTAACTGCTGCAAGTGAAAGAGTATTTGAGTTCCTAGAAGAGAAGGAAATGACTGACGAATCTAAACTTAAAGGAAAACTTAATCCTAAAAAAGTTAAAGGAAATATTGAGTTTAAACACGTTAAGTTTGGTTATGATGATGAAAAACTAATTATTAAAGACTTTAGTGCTAAAGTTAAGCCAGGAGAAAAAATTGCAATTGTTGGCCCAACTGGTGCTGGTAAAACAACAATGGTTAATTTACTTGAAAAGTTCTACGAAATTAATGATGGGGATATTACAATTGATGGAGTAAGCATTAAGGATTTAAAAAGAGAAAATATCCATGACTTATTTATTATGATCTTGCAAGATACATGGTTATTTAATGGAAGTATTCGTGATAATATCAAATACAATAATAAAGCTAGTGATGAAGAGATCTGGAATGCTCTAAAAGTTGTAGGTGCAGAGCACTACGTTAAAAGTCTTCCAAAAGGCTTAGATTATGAAGTAGGAGATAGTGAAAATATCTCTGCTGGTCAAAGACAACTTCTTACAATTGCTAGAGGTATGATTAAAGATGCACCATTCTTAATTCTTGATGAAGCAACTAGTAACGTTGATACAAGAACAGAAGAACTAGTTCAAAAAGCAATGGATAAACTTACTAAAGGAAGAACATCATTTATTATAGCTCATAGATTATCGACAATTAAAAATGCTGATCTTATATTAGTTATGAAAGATGGTAATATTATTGAGCAAGGAAATCACAATGAATTACTAAAACAAAATGGTTTCTATGCAGATCTATATAACTCGCAATTTAGTGATATTACTGAATAAAGGACAAATTAGTCCTTTTTTTGATACTTATTTGACACATTTTAAGTTCATTACCGTTCATTCGTTTGACTGAAAAAAAGGCGTGTGTTAGAATATTTTTTGCTTGGTAAAAAAGGGAGGTTTATAATGAAAAAAACTATAAAAAAATTAAGTGCAGAACTAGATGATAATAATAAATTAGTAAATAATGTTGGCTTAAAACTTTCCGAAAATAATATTCCTCTAAATGAACTTGGAAGTTTAAAAATGGAATTAAACAAAGCTATTAGTGAAAATCAAAGAATTAATGACAAAATTGATGAAGAACTAGATAAAAATGAAAAAGAAACTGTTAAAAGATTTATTGCAGGAAATATTATTGGACTCATAATCTTTATAATGTGTCTTATAAATAGGCCACTAGCAGTATTATTTTTACTAATTAATGCAAGAATATTAGGTAAGAATTTATTTGATGTAGATTATAAGAGTTTGCAAAAGATGAAAACGCAAGAATATGAACAAAAGATAAAAATTACTAGATTAAAAAAAGAAATTGAAACAAAAACTTTTCATCGCAAAAAAGTAATAGACGAAAAAGAATGGTCTGGTAGAGAACTAGAAGCCATTTTTGATAACGCAGTAAACTGTGTTGAAGGACTTCTAAGTGGCAAAGATATTAAGATTGAGTCTCCTCTATTAAAAGCGGTAGTCCTAGAACTACTTAAAGATGATAATTACCCAAATGCGACTATCCCAGAACTGGTTAATATTAGACGCCAACAATTAGACACCCCACCAGTACTAAAAAAATTTAAAACTAATTAAAGGAAGAAAATTATGAAAAAAGAATATAAATCACTAACAAAGAGTTATGAAGAAAATGAAAGAAAATTAAATGATATAAGTTACGAACTATATGGTAAGAACCTATCTTTAAAGGAACTTGGAAAGTTAAGCCTATCTTTAAATGAAAAGATGAAAGATAACGAAAACTTATTATATGAAGTCATAAACATGATTGAAAGTTATAATAAAGGAGCATCACGAAATATTTTAATCCGTACTATACTATCATTAATAAGTATTGGAATATGTTTTATCAATTTGCCAATTGGACTAGTACTTACTGCATTAAGTGTTGTCTCTGTATATAAATATAAAGGATGCACCGAAGTAGAAGAACTTAATGAACTACTTTTAGAACTTTATGGACAGAAAAGCAGAATAACTAGTTACAAAAATGGAATCATTGAAAAAGTAAAAAGTACCAGTAAAAATATAAATAATGATGTGTGGGTGGGCGAAGAACTTGAAATGCTTTTTGACTTATCAGTTAGATATGTTGAAATGTTACTTGAAGGTGCTGAACCAGATCTTGAATCGCCATATATTGAAATGATTGTAAAAGAACTTTTAAAAGATGAAGACCATCCAAACGCAAGTATTACCGAATTATTAGAACTAGCAAAAGAATAAAGAAACAAAGAAATGGTACTTAAAAAGGCATTTACAGAATAATAAACAAAAGGAGACGAATTATGAAGAAGGAAAATATTGCAAAGACACATGAAAAAAAACTTAAGAAAATCGATTCAAACTTAGAAGAGATTTATAAAAAATTATATAGTTTAGATGTACAAAATAGTGAACTTACTAGTATAAGTAATAATCTAAATGAACTTCTAAGAGAAAATGAACACTTAAAAGAAAACCTTAACAATGATATAACTAAGACCATAAAACGATCTCATAAATCATACCTTGCATACGCAGTACTTACTTTATTAGTGTTAGGTAGTAGTTTTATAAATTTTGGCCTAGCAATTATATTATTATCTGCTGAACTTGGTATGATAATAAAAAGCATAGGAAACACAACCATAACTGATTTAGAAGCAATCAAGGATAGTACTGGACTTCAAAACTATCGTATCCATAGATACCAAAAAAATGCTTCAAATAGAATGGAAATGAGAAGCAAAGAAATTGATGACAGTGAAGTATTTGGAATAAATTTTAATGATGCTTACGAAAAAGCATTAGAATGTGTTAGACTTTTACTTGATGGCAGCAGTATTAATATTGAGAATACCCTAGTAAAAAGTATTGTTAAGGAGCTTTTAAAAGATGAAAACTATCCTAATGCAAGTATTGAAGAACTAGTCGAACTAAAAAGAAGTAAAATGAATAAATACATAGCCTTAGAAAAACATTTAAACTAAGTTAATTAACCCATTATCATGAAAACAGGAACAATTGATAAGAACAATCATTATAAATCTCGCTCAAAGAACTAGAATCATCAGTTAAGATGGTTAAATTCCAATAAAACTGATATTTATTTAAAATCAAATACATTATATGAAAAATATATAAAATGATTACCACCACAAAATGTCATAAATAGATGCTGAAATTTTAAACTATTAGAAGAAAAGTATAAAGAATATAATACTGTTTTAAGTTAATGTATTGCTGACTTTTTATTTGACATAAATACACTTACGAGTTATAATATACGAACAATTTTATGGGGGTATTATGAAAAAAATATTTATAAGTAAAAAAAATATGCTACACATTTTAGACAGAAGTTGCGATGAAATAGAGAAAGAAATAGATTCAGTAAGTGGAAATTTATATGCCGGAAAAACTTTTACAAAAGAAGAATTATTAAGCATGAATTGCAAGTTAAATGATACTTGTGAAGGAATAAATGAAGTCGCTGATACTGTTGAATACATGTCTAAAACAGGAAATCAAACTTACAAAACCTTTAAACTTGGATTTAAAATAGGCACCGTGCTAAACATTATCTTATTTCTTTTAGGTAGTCCATTTTTTGCAATCTTTTTAGAACTAATCGAGTACAGATTACTAATCGGTGCTGATTATGCGCACCAAGAAACCAACGATTACGTTCTAGCAATATCAAGTAGAGGTACAAAACTAGTTAGGAGAATCGAAAACTACCAAAATACAATTAACATAAAAATTAAAAAGAGTTTAGAAGTCAAGGAAGAACTTGACCAAGATGAAGAAAAGAATGCCAAATTTGATGCCGCTTTAACTCTTACAGATTATCTATTACGTGGATATGAACTTGAAGGTGGGGATCCAGAAATACTTGATCTTGTCAAAGAAATTCTAATAGAGGGTGGAGCCGAAGGCGAAACTTTAGGAGAACTAATAATTAGCATGAGAGCAAAATTAAAATCTCTTGAAGGTGGCAAAACATTAAGCAAAGAATAATTTACGAAAAATGTGTAAACAAACGCATTTTTTTATTTTCTTAAAATTTTGCTATTGCAAGTTTTATAGTATTATTGTAATATTATGGTAGACAGTGGCATGATGTGGAAGAAAGTGGGGGACTTTATATGCTAATGGGAGAGTTTCATCACAACATTGATGACAAAGGCAGACTTATTATTCCAAGTAAGTTTCGCTATGAATTAGGTGAGAAGTTTGTTGTAACTCGTGGTCTTGAAAACTGCTTATTTGTCTACTCTTTAGAAGAGTGGTCAAAGATAGTATCACGTTTAAAAACATTACCATTTACTAATAAAGATGCCCGTAACTTTACACGTTTCTTCTTATCTGGTGCTGTAGAATGCGAGTTCGACCGTCAGGGCCGAATAAACATTACCTCCCCACTCGTTCGTTACGCCGGTTTAACTAAAGAATGCGTTATAATCGGCGCTAATGACCGATTAGAAATATGGTCTAGTGAATCCTGGGAGAAGTTTTTCACTGACAATGAAGTAGCTGTTGCAGACATGGCAGAAAATCTATTTAAGGCGGATGGTTATGAAACATTATAGTGTACTTAAAAACGAACTTATTGAAGGATTAAACATTAAGCCTGATGGAATCTATGTTGATGCTACTCTTGGTTATGCTGGCGATTCTAAAGAAATCTTAAAAAGAATAAAAAGGGGCTTTCTTTTCGCCTTTGATCAAGATACTGATGCAATAAGTTACAGCACCAAAGAACTATCACAAATTGGGGATAATTTTAAAATATTTTATAGTAATTTTAAAGACTTGAAAGAACATTTATTAAGTGAAAACATAAACGGAGTAGACGGCTTTGTCTTTGATTTAGGATTATCTAGTCCGCAGATTGATGAAAAAGAACGTGGTTTCTCATTCATGAGTGACGCAGCGTTAGATATGCGTATGGATAAAAATGGTAAACTTACCGCTAAAGATGTTGTAAATAATTACTCCTTAGATGAATTAACACGCATTTTTAGGGAATATGGCGAAGAAGATTTTTCTAGACCAATTGCTAAAAACATTGTAAGTTCTAGAGAAAATAAACCAATAGAGACAACAATGGAACTAGTTAAAATTATCGAAGAAAGCGTGCCAAAAAAATACTTCGTAACAAAACATCCAGAAAGACAAATCTTTCAAGCAATTAGAATAGAAGTAAATGATGAACTTAACATTCTAGAGTCTAGCCTAAAAGATGCAGTAAACCTTTTAAACAAAGGTGGTCGCATATGCGTAATAACATTCCACTCATTAGAAGATAGAATTGTTAAACAAACATTTAAAAGTTTAAGTGAAATATCACCACTGGTTAAAGGACTACCAGTCATTCCAGAAGAGTATAAACCACTTATTAAATTAATAAATAAAAAGCCAATTCTTCCGAGCAAAGAAGAACTTGCAGAAAATAGCAGATCAAGAAGTGCTAAATTAAGAATAATAGAGAGGTTATAATGAAAAAGACAAGAAAAAGGGTAAAATTATGTGGCGTCGATAGACTAATGATAATGGTAATTGCATTACTAATTGTATTCACCCCAGTTTTAGTTGTTTATTCTAAAAGTACTTTATCAGAAAGTAACATTGAACTTGAGCGCATCAAAAGAAAAGTTGAAAAACAAGAAAGCATTAATGAAAGTGTTGCAATGAAGATAAACGAACTTGCTAGTCTTTCTAATATTCAAGACGTTGCAAAAGAACATGGATTAGATTATAATAATGATAATATAATTGTAGTTAAATAGGTTGTGGTAATCATGGTTAAAGGAAAATATAATAGATTGTTTCAAACATGTTCTTTAATTGTGGTTATCCTTTTATTTGCTTTAATAATAGGCAAACTTTTTTATGTGGCAGTAAGTCCAACAGTTGATGGTGTAAACCTAAAAAAATTCGCATTATCAAGAACAACCGCTACCAAAACAATAACCGCAAACCGTGGAACCATCTATGATAATATGGGCGAAATTCTAGCACAAGACGTTAGAAGTTACACAGTTATTGCTTACTTATCATCAAGTAGAACGACCGACCCAGATAAACCATATCACGTAGTAGATAAAGAAAAAACCGCAGAACTTCTAAGTCCTCTCATCAACATGACTAAAGAATCCATCTTAGCATTACTAAACAGAGATGCTTATCAAGTTGAACTAGGTCCTGGTGGAAGAGGTATCACTGAACTAGTTAAACAAGAAATTGAAGCTTTAGACTTACCAGGAATTGACTTTATAAAAAGTAGTAAAAGAGACTATCCATATGGAGACTTTGCTTCCTATATTATTGGCTATGCTAAAAAAAATGATAATGATGAAATTGAAGGTGAGATGGGAATTGAAGGTAAGTATAATAGTAGTCTAAAAGGAACTAATGGCAAAATAACTTATCAAAAAGATGCTTATGGTTATCGAATTGCAAACACACCAACATATGAAGAAAAGGCTGAATCAGGAGTAGATATTTATCTAACACTTGATAGTAACATTCAAATGTATTTAGAAAATGCCATGGCAACCGTAGAAAAAGACGGAGCAGAGTGGGCTTCAATCACTGTCGCCGATGCTAAAACAGGTGCTATTGTCGGTTCAGCAACTATCCCGTCATTTAATCCAAACATTTTAAATATTACAAACTATAATAGTCAGCTTACAAGTTATACTTATGAGCCAGGAAGTACTATGAAAATATACTCATTTATGGCTGCTATAGAAGAAGGTATTTATAAAGGCGATGAAGAATACACCTCTGGTAATATTATCGTTGATGAATATAAAATCAGTGACTGGAATACTACTGGATGGGGCAAAATAACATATGATACAGGTTTTACCTACTCATCAAATGTTGCTGCAGTTAATCTAGCACAAGCTCTAGGTAAAGAGAAATTATTAAATTATTATGAAAAATTTGGTTTCGGAACAAAAACTGGAATTGAACTACCAAACGAATATAATGGTCAAGTAGAAGCTATATATGAATCTGAACTTGCAAGTATCTCTTATGGTCAAGGTATGACAACAACACCAATCCAAAACATTCAGGCCCTAACAAGTCTTGCAAATGGTGGAGTAGTTCTAAAACCATATATTATAGAAAAGATAGTTGATACCAACACCGGTAAAACAACCTATGAAGGTAAAAGAACTGACATAGGTAGAGCAGTAAGTTCAAGCACAGTAAACAAAATGATTGAACTTATGGACATAACGGTTAATACCAATGACCCAATAGCAACAGGTAAAAGATATGCAACTGACTCTGTAAGACTAATTGGTAAAACTGGTACTGCCCAATATGCCCTAGCAAATGGTAAATACTCTAGTGGTAACTACAACAACATTCGTTCTTTTGCAGGAATGTTTCCTAAAGATAATCCAGAGTATGTTATTTATGTAAGTGCCAAAAAATATATGGGCGGCGCTAGTGGTTTTGCAAGTATGGTTAAATCTGTTGTTGAATCAATTGCTAAATACAAAAATTTAGATACTAGAGACACAGATAAGGACCTATCAAAAATTATTAATCTAACTAGTTACATAAACAAAGATATAACTACTAGTAAAGATCAACTAACTAATTTAGGACTTAACGTAGTAGTTATTGGAAATGGTGAAAAAATAGTTAACCAGTATCCTAAAAAAGGTGAAAATATTTTAAGCGGAAATAAAATTTTCTTAGTAACCGATTACAGTGAAATCGTCATGCCAAATATTATTGGCTGGAACAGTAGTGATGTAAGAACATTTGCAAATTTAATAAATTTATCTTATACTATAAATGACTATGGAAAAGTCACTGCTCAAAGCATACCCGAAGGCACCATATTAGATAGTGCTAGTATGTTAGAAGTAACTTTAGGAGGTTTATATGGCAAAGAAAAAGCAGGATAATAAAGAACAAGAAACTAAACAAGAAAACAAATTTTTGAAATTTTTAAAGAATTTCTTTAACTCATGGCAACCACTACTAATAGTATTAATCTTAGTAATTGTAGGTTTGCTTATGTTTATTAATCATCTAATGCACGCCACAAAAACTTATATGTTTAATGGTTCAAATGATTATGTAAGAATCTTAAATGGTGTAACAGTCATAAACGATTCTCTAGCAATATTTGAAGGTAGTGATGTTGATTTCATCTACGAAAAAGATATCATGGTAACAAAATATAAAATTGGTTATTATGTCAAAGTAGATGGAAAACTTTCACCAATATCTGTAATAAGCGGTGAAGATGAGGAAGCCTTATCTTTAACAAAACTACTAGAAGGTGGCACATCATTTAATGTAATCGAATCAGTATCTAATGAACATTATTTTTCTAAAGAAAACATAAATGCTCTTAAAGATGGTTTATACTTTATTATTGAGTTTACTCCTAAAAAAGGTGATGAAGTAAAACTAGAGACAAAACTAGATATTAGTGATATGAGCAAATAATGTTTGCAAAAAAACACTAAAATTATAAAAAGTTTGCAAATGATTGCAAACTTTTTAAATATAGAATACAATTTGATATCCATATGAAAAAAAATAATGCCTTGCTTTTTAAATAATTATTTTGTATTATTATAGTAGGTGAGAGTATGAATAAACGTAACAAGATATTATTTTATATAATTGGTATACTTATAGTTGTTGTACTTGGTATAAGCATATCATATGCCTTCTTTACAAGCGGTATGAGTGCTGGCGAAGATAATACAAGTATTACAAGTAATGCTGGAATCATGAAAATAGTCTATGATGGTGGTAGCAAAATAACTGCCAATAAACTTCTTCCAAATGATGAAGCATTTGCTACTAAAGTATTTACAGTAACCGGAACTAACACGACAAAAGAAATTAACATGCCATATGAAGTTAAACTAGTTGTAGATAATAATACATTTAAAAGCCCAATAAGTTACACTTTGACTGGTGAAAACACCGGAAGTAATGGAACCATTATTAGTGATATCCCAGAAACAGACATAAAAGGTTCCTCAGTTACTCTAGGCAGTGGCTCATTTAAAAATGCTAGTAGTAAAGTTCATACTTATACATTAAAACTATTTTATAAAGATACAAATACCGATCAATCAGCAGATATGGGAGCAAACATCAAAGTTCATATAGAAGTTACTGGAACAAAAGGTGCGTAACTTCTTTTTTCTTGCATAAATTATACTAGGTGATTTATGTGAATGATGAATTATTCAAAAAAGTTGAAAAGAAAACTAAAGTAAAAAAAGGTGATATTATTTCCTTAGCTCAAATGGTTAACGATAATGGTCTAAAAGACGAAAAAACTTTAAGACATGTTATAAGTGAATTAAGTATAATGACTGGTAAAAAAGTAGATAAAAATCTAGAAAATAAAATAATAAATGCAGTCATGGAAGATAAGGTACCAAAAACACTAGATAATATGTTCTAAAAATGATAAACTATATTTATAGTAAGGGTTGATATAATGAATATAAAAACAGATATTTTAAATTATTACATGCATGAATTAACAAGTGAAGAACTAGCAAATTTCGATAACTTAACCGAGGAAAATATTAGACTAATCGTAAATAGAATTTGGCATAACTTTTTAAGCAGTGACTTTAAATTAGGTGAAAGTTTTAAATTTCTAGGTACATTTTTAAGTCCAATCGAACTAATCGAAGATGATAATATAATAGGTAGAGATGAAGGCTATATAAGATTAATATCTAGTGAAGACCTATCATTTACAGCAGATGAAATGGACCTTATTACAGATATAGACTGGACAAAAACTAAAAAACTATATTTACCAATACACTTCAAAGGGAAAAGTTTCTATATTAAAGGTGGACTTAATTTTAAAGCCCTCATGGTAGCAAACTATGGGGAAGGAGTAATTAGCCCAGCAGTTGATTATGCAAAAGATAATCCCTTAAATCTTCCTTTTTATAACTTAGATTTAAGGTATTATGGTGTAGAAACCAAAATCGACTATGACAAGATAGTTTTAGACGTTATTTGTTATTACATAATCGAAGAATATCAAACAATGGACTTTAAGTTAAGAAAAGAACTAATCAAAAAATATCGTAAATTCATAATTAGTTCTTATAGTTCAATGAAAGACTACTGTACAAGCGAAGAAATCTTAGAGTTTATGGTAAAACACATCAAACTAAAAGAAAAGAGCATTGATAAACAAGCCCAAATATGATAAAATAACTCACATAAGTGGGGGATAAATATGGCTTATATTAAAGTAGGAATAATAAGTGAGCCATCTAAAATGTTAACAATACCCAATATATTTGACTTACCAAGTATTGGAGCAGGTCATGATGGGTATGTTTTTCATTTTAATGGTAAAGCAATCAAATACTTAAAATACACTCCTAAAATTAGAGAAGAAAAAGGATTAATGACTCTAGAAAAATTCGAAACATTAAAAGATGTTAAAACTAAAAGAATCATTATGCCAGAGGATGCATTTTACACCGAAGATGATGAATTTGCCGCATACACAATGCCTTTTGTTCATGATTACTGCAAAGAAACTGGAGCACTTAACATCTCACCAGGAGACTTCTATTATGGAGACTTTTTAGATGCCATCCTTGATTTAGAACAAGACTTTGAAGAACTAAATAAAGCTGGCGTAGTTGCTCGTGAAATAAACCGTGGCAGTTTCTTATATGATTTAGAATTTTTAAAAATGTGTGATATTGACAAATACCAAATTGGCGTTAAAAGACCAAATGAATTAAACCGCAACATGTTAAACTTCATAATTGCAAAAGTAATCTACTATCAAATATTAGAAGAAGGCGCAAATAAAGAAAAACTAAAAGCCCTAAATAACTGGATCAAAAAAACATGTCAAAGCAGCAACTTTGTACCTGACCTTAAAAAGAAACTAGAAAAAGAACCAACAAAATTAATAAATGAAGGCATTAATACTCTTTCAAAAACCTTATAATAATGTTATAGTATTATTATGATAAAGATACATTTTAAAAACATAGAACTATTAAAGGTTAATAAATATTACTTTTCTAAAAGTGAAACAATCGAAGCAAGTGCTCTTTATGAAAATAAAAAAGTACCTATAATCATCAAAGTTCAAAGATATAATAAAAATGATATCACTAAAGAAATAGATATTCTAACCAAATTAAATGAAATGGACTTACCATTTAAAGTACCTAAAATATACGAAGTAGGTAAAATCAACAATAAAAATTATTATGTGTGTGAAAAAATAAAAGGGGATAACTTAAATTACATCATAAGAAAAAATTTTTACTATAGGTATAACTATTTATTCGAATATGGTAAAAGCTTAGCCCTTATTCATAACATACCAATATCCAATATGCTAGAAGCAAAAGAAAGAAATATAAATATAATTAACGACTCTAAAATAAACAACTTCAAAAAAGAAGAAGTAAAGGGCACACCATCATTTGTTCATGGTGACTATCACTTTGGTAATGTCTTATGGCAAGGCAAAAGAGTATCTGGAATAATTGATTTTGAGTATGCAGGTATCGGTATCAAAGAAAAAGATATTGCCTTTGCTCTAGCACTAAAACCTAAAATGCTATTTATGGATAACTTACTAGATATTGAAGCCTGCTTAAACGGCTATAAAAATATATCTAATTATAATATAGATGCTTTAATCTATTACTATAATCTATTCTTATTAGATGAATATAGTAAAATAAAAGATATTAAATTTAGAAATAAAATACTTAAACTATTAAAACTAACGAGTGATATCAAAGACATTTAAAATAATTTGACACTTTAACTTACCTAGTATATAATTTTTATAGTAAGGTAAGTGGTATTATGAAAGATAAGAATATCGAAAAAAATAAATCGAGACTCAAAATATATTATAGTTTACTTATTACTATAATCTGTATTATTGGAGTCTCTTTTGCTTGGTTTAGACTATACCTAAGTCAAACTGAAAATAACACCCTCGCATCAAGAACATGCTTTAGTACAACCCTAACTGAAGACACATCTAAAATATCTTTAACAGACGCTTTTCCAATAACAGATGAAGATGGTCTTAAACAAACGCCATTTACATTTACAATAAAAAATAACTGTAATAGTTATGTTAAAGTATATATTACAATAGATAGTACTTATAGAGAAAGTACTAATACATCTTACTTAAAAGATAACTATATGAAAGTAAATATATCACCTAAAGGAACAATTACTGGTAAATCCGTTACACTAGGAAGTCAAACATTAACAGACTTAGAAAACAATAGAAAAGGTTACATCATTATTAATACCGGACTTAAAGCAAATGAAGAAAAAAGTTATGATCTAAGAATATGGATGGATAGTGCAGTAACAACAGAACAAGGCTTAAATAAGAATTGGTCTGGTAAGATAGTTGTAGTAAGTAATGCAGCAGAATTACCTGCTGCCCCTAATGGATGGTATGAGGCTGGAAATGGTACTCTACTTGCATCATTAAGAAATAATACAGAAATTTCTGAACCTATAACTATACCAGGAAGTGAAGTAAGCGCTTATGTTTTAGAAGATGCCGAAAGCCAAACATCAAGTGCAGATTTTTTACAAAAATATTATGTGACGTATGGTACTGGATGGGAGGCACATGGTACTAAATTTAATTTAACTGGAACAGCAGTAACAAGCGATACATACGCTAATTCATATTCTAGTTTAGTTGGTAAGTATTTGACATCAAGCTGGTTAGGTAATGCCGGTTCAAGTACGGCAGGTACAATGGTGTCTACAACTAATTTAAGTAGTGTATATTATGTAGTAAGTGCTACATCAAATGGTTTTACATATAAAACTTTGAGTTCAACCAAAAATACAACAGAGGCACTTTTAGCAAGTACAGAAGATGATTATGGAACCAGTTATTATTTTAGAGGAGCAGTAAAAAATAATTACGTACAATTTGCTAATAAATGCTGGAGAATAGTAAGGATAGTAGGCGATGGTTCTGTAAAACTTGTTCTTCATAATGATAATACAGCAGGAGCTGCTAATCCTTGTTCATCAGCAAATAATAGTACTAGCGCAGCATTTGCTAGATACTCTGGAACAACATATAAAAGTACATTTAATACTAACTATAATGATAATGCTTATGTAGGATTTAGGTATGGAACAACTGGTGCAAGTGATTATGCAAATGCACATGCAAATACAAATAAAAGTACAATACTAACTAATTTAGAGTCATGGTATACAAAAAATTTAGCACTATATGAAAGTAAACTTGCTGATACAATATGGTGTAATGATAAAAGTACATTTACTACTTATACAAGTGGTTCAACTTATGGAACTGGGTTAGGGTATGGAACAAACCAAACTGGATATGGTGCTTCCAATAGAGTTGGTGCAGATTTTATTGACGATGTGGCACTATATGCAAGTCCAAGTTTAATATGCCCAAATGATAATAATGGTGGTAAATTGTCTAAATTTACTGTAAGTGATACAACAAAAGGAAATGGAAATTTAACATATAAAATAGGATTACTTACTGCAGATGAGATTGCTTTTTCTGGTTCTGCTGCTGGTGCTTTAAATCTTTCTACATATTTACAAGAAAATACTGGTGAGAATTTTTGGTGGTCTTTATCGCCTGGCTACTTTAATGGTAATTATACTTCTGTTTGGTTCGCGGGTTCGGGCAATTTGCATATCGATGGTATTGAAGTTAATGTAAGTAGTAATTTTGGTTTACGCCCAGCAATCAGTTTAGTCTCAAACATTACAATTTCAGGAGGTTCTGGCACCTCAGAAGACCCATATGTTATAAATTAACATATAATATAAATTAAGGAGTATTTATGGAAAGTAAAAAGAAAAATAATGTATTGATAATTTGTATTGTTGTATTGCTTGCTATTTGTGTTGGAGTTTTAGGTTACATATATGGAAGGAAGAATATTACCCCTAAAGCTAAGTTTGTTAAGGTAATGAGTAATTACTTAGAAAAGAATAGCATAGAAGATTTAGAAGAACTATTTGATGGTGGCTATTCAGTAAATACAACTAATGATTTTAAAATAAGCGCGGATAATAAAGAAATTATTAGTGGTAAACTAAATATTAATAATATTCATAAAGATAATGAGCAGTATACTGAAATATCTTTAGGAGATGGAAGTGATTTCCTAAAAGGTAATATATATCTTAAAGATAATAAAGCCTATGTTAAACTAAATGATGTATTTGATAAGTACTATTATATGAATATGGAATCAGATAGTACTGATTATGTAGATGCTTTTAAAGAACTTAAGAAAAGTATAGTTAAAGTTGTAAATGAATACTTTACTGATGATAAATTTACTTTAACTAAAGATAATAATAATGATAAGATTAGTATTTCTTTAACTGGTAAAGATGGTGCTACTTTAGTCTTAAAGTTCTATGAAGAGATTAAAAATAATGATAAAATTTTAGGTTTATTTACTGATGATGATACTAGTCTTGATGAAGTTAAAGCTGGATTAAAAGAAGATATTGATAATCTTAAAGAAGAAATGGATAGTTATAGTGATGAAGTAGTTATCTCTTATGATATCTATCTAAATAAAAATAAGTTAGTAAAACAAGAAATTACTCTTGAAGATATAACGCTTACTATAACAGGAGAAGAGTCTGGTGATATCACATTAATTAGCGGTGGTACTACTGTTGTTAGTGGCTCATATAATAAAGATAATTTAAACTTAAAAATAAATACTGATATGATTAATGCTGAACTTAGCATAGAGCGTCAAAATATTAAAGAAGATAAAATAAGTGGCGACTATAAAACTACAATTAAATTAATAAGTGATGGTAGTGTTATAAATATTTTGATAAATACTAATATTAAATATGATAAGAATGCGAACATTCCAAGTGTTGATTTAAGTGGAACTAAGAGCTTCGATGAGATAAATGATAGTGAACTAGAAGATATTTATTCTAAACTATATCCAATATTAGAACCAATTATTGGTAGCGCTTATGAAGAAGAATCTACGTTTTAACGTAGTTTTTTCTTGTCATAAAAAAAGAAGAACATTACATTCTTCCAATACCAATCTTATTTAAAACTTGTTTTAATTTTTTAGATGCAACTTCATTTGTTTTAGCAAGTCCCTTATCTAAGACTTCATTAATTAAATTACTATTAATTATTTCATTATATTTAGTTTGAATAGTAGTAAGTAAGTTACATACCTCATCTGCAACTGCTTTCTTAAACGTACCATAATTTGCTCCATCAAATTCTTTTTCAATTTCTTCATAACTCTTATTAGTTAAACTACCATAAATAGTCATTAAGTTTGAGATACCTGGTTTATTTTCTGGATCATACTTAACAATACTTTCTGAATCAGTTACTGCACTCATTATTTTTTTTCTTGCTTTATCTACATCATCTAATAGTAGGATGCATCCTTTATCATTATCTGCTGTTTTACTCATTTTCTTAGTAGGTACTTGTAAATCATATATCTTAGCACCTTCCTTAGTAATAATTGGCTCCGGTACTACAAAAGTATCACCATACTTATTATTAAATCTTTCAGCAATATTACGAGCAAGTTCTACATGCTGTTTTTGATCAATTCCAACTGGAACTACATCAGCATCATACATTAAAATATCCGCAGCCATTAAATCTGGATAGGTAAATAGTCCGCATGAAATAGCACTTTCATTTTTATTTTTACTTTTCTCCTTATACTGAGTCATTCTGCTCATTTCACCCATGTAACTATTACATGCCATAATCCATCCTAAAAGGGGATGATATAGATTTTCTGATTGCATAAATAAAGTAGTATGTTCTGGGTTTAGCCCGCAAGCAAGATATACTGCAATAATATCTCTTGTTCTTCTTCTTAATGTTTCTGGATCATTATAAACAGTTAAAGCATGAAGATCTGCTACAAAAATATAACTTTCATAATCTTCTTGCATCTTAACAAATTGCTTAATTGCTCCAATATAATTTCCTAGAGTAAGTTCTCCAGTAGGTTTAATACCTGATAATAATTTCTTCATTTCTTTCACCTTGAAATAATTTTATCACAAACATGTATAATTTCAAGATTATTTTACATAATAACACTAGAAAGAGGAAGGTATGAAAAAATTTAAAGGTTTACTAGTTTTATTAATTTTATTTGTCATAACAGGTTGTAGTTTAGGAAATAGTCCTAAAAGTAAAGTAGAAGCACTTCTTATGAAGTATCAAACAAACAGCACTGATTTAAAAACTGAATTAGATGATTTTCTAGATAGTATTAATGCAGCAGATGACTATAAAGATGAATATCGCAAAGTTTATGAAAGACAATATAAAGATTTAAAATATAAAATTAAAGATGAAAAAATAGATGGAGATAAAGCAACAGTTACCGCAGAAATAGAAGTTTACGACTATTATAAAACAGAATCAGATGCTACAAGTTATATTGCCAGCAATCCTAAAGAATTTAATGATAATGGCATCTATAGTGTTTCTAAAGGTTTAGAATATAAAATAAAAGCGTATAACAACACTAAAGATAGAGTAACTTACACAATCGACTTTACTTTAACAAAAACAGATAACAAATGGACAATCGATCCTTTAACCGATGATGAACTAGCCAAATTACACGGAACTTACGTACACTAAGTTCTTTTTTTTTAGGCCAATTTATGATATTATTTGTATTGGTAATTTTATAAAACTTATCAGTAAGAGGTGCTGTTATGGAAAAATATAAAGAAATAGAGCGCTCTATAATAAAAAAATATCGTAAAGAAATTTGGAGCAGATTTGTAAAAGCCGTAAAAGAGTATGAACTTATTAAAGATGGCGATAAAGTAATGGTTTGTATAAGCGGTGGCAAAGATTCATTCCTACTTGCTAAATGCATTGAAGAACTAAAAAAACATGGTGAAACTAAATTTGATGCTGAATATGTTTGTATGAATCCAGGTTATAGTCCTAAAAACTTAGAAATGATTAAAGAAAATGCTAAAACACTAAACATTGATTTACAAATATTTAATAGTAACATCTTCGAAGTAGTTGATAGTGGAGTCTTTAAAAAAAGCCCATGCTACTTCTGCGCTAGAATGAGAAGAGGACACCTTTATAGTAAAGCTAAGGAGCTTGGATGCAATAAAATAGCACTAGGCCATCACTTTGATGATGTCATTGAAACTACACTTCTATCTATGTTTTATGGTTCAGAAATCAAAACAATGATGCCTAAACTTAAAAGTGACAACTATGAAGGCCTTGAACTAATTAGACCATTATTCCTAGTACGAGAAGATGCAGTTCTTGCCTGGAAACGTAGTAATGACTTAACATTCTTAAACTGTGCTTGTTCATTCACTGAAAAAGATTCTAAAGAAAGTGTAAGCAAAAGATCCGAAATTAAAAGACTAATTAAAGACTTAAAAAGGTTAAATCCAGATATTGATTATAATATCTTTAAAGCAATGGATAATGTTAACTTAAACTGTATTTTAGGTTCCACCAAAGATGGAGAATATCATTCATTTTTAGATAGTTATGATAATAAGTAAGACTTTAAGTCTTTTTTTTATTTTTTGGAATACTTTTTAATAGGTGATTATGTGAAGAAGTTATTTCTATTTATTTGTCTAATAATGATGCCACTTATGGTAAGTGCAGAAGACCTAGAACTAAGTGCTAAGTCAAGCATCTTAATCGAGGCATCAACCGGCAAAGTATTAAATGAAACAAATGCTGATGAAAAATTACATCCAGCATCTATGACTAAAGTTATGACAATGTTACTAATTATGGAAGCCCTAGAATCAGGAAAGATTAATTTAGAAGAGAAAGTAAATATTAGTAATAATGCTGCATCAATGGGTGGTAGTCAAGTATTCTTAGAAGCAGGTAGTCAGTTAAGCGTAAAAGAACTTTTAAAAAGTATTGCAATTGCTAGTGCAAATGATGCTGCTGTTGCTATGGCTGAGCATATTGGTGGAAGCACCGAAGGCTTTATTAAAATGATGAATGAAAAAGCCAAAGAACTAGGATGTAAAAATACTAACTTTGTAAATGTTCATGGCCTAGATGATGATAACCATCTTACAACTGCAAGAGATATGAGCATTATGGCTAGAGAACTCTTAAAACATGAAGAAATTCTTAACTACACAAGCATCTATGAAGAATTTCTAAATAAGCCAGACGGAACTAGAACCTGGATGGTAAACACCAACAAACTAATTAAATATTATAATGGTCTTGATGGTCTAAAAACAGGTTTTACTAAAAAAGCCGGTTACTGTCTTACCGCAACTGCAAAAAGAAATGGTATGCGCTTAATAAGCGTAGTTATGAATGAAGCGACAACCGAAGATAGAAGCAATGATACTATCAAACTTATGAATCATGGCTTTGCTAATTATAAAATAAAAGTAATTATGGAAAAAGACAAAAATCTAGGTGAGGTTAAAGTATTAAATGGTAAAAAAGAATACGCTAATTTAAAACTAATTAGTGATGCTACTAGCTTAGAGGAAATTAATGATGATAAAAAATATAGTTTTAACATATTAGTAAAACCAATAAAAGCTCCAGTTAAAGTGGGAGATATAGTTGGTCAAATGCAAATATTAGAAGGTGGAATAGAAAAAGAAAGCCTACCAATAACTGTTATGGAAAGTATTAAGAAAGCAAATATCTGGGACTTATACAAAAGAAATCTAAACAAAATATTAATCGGAGCGTAAGGCTTCTTTTTTAGTTTATAAAAATATGTTATGATTAATTAGAAGAAGTAGGAGGAATTTCAATGAAAATCATAACTTTATGTGGAAGTCTTAAATTTCAAAAAGAAATGATGGAAGTTGCAGAAGATATGGCTTTAGAAGGTTACTGTGTTCTAACCCCAGTTTATCCAACATCAAATAACATTAAAAGAACAGAAGAAGAGATGACTAAATTAAAAGAAAGTCATTTTAAGAAAATAGAATTATCTGATGCAATATTAGTCGTAAATGTAAATAATTATATTGGTGATAGTACAAAACTAGAAATAGAATATGCAAAAAAACTAGGAAAAGAAATTATATATCATATGGACTTAATAAGAAAATAGGAAAGGAAAAATATGAAAAAAGTTATACGTTATATTTTATTATGTGGAGTTTTAGTCTTAAGTTTAACAGGTTGTGGCAAGACCAAGGTAGAGGAAGCACAAAAAGATTTTCAAAAATCAGTAGAAAAACATGGAACGGTAGAAAAAGAAACTGTCGAAGTATTAGTTGCTAAATTTAATACGGAAGTAAAAGATAATAGTTCATTAAATCCAGCATCAACTGATTATTTAAGTGAGGATAACAATGAATATTGGTATGGTTTAATTGATGGTATTTACTTAGTAGTTGTACCAGAAAATTATACTGGAGATAAAACAGAAGTTGTTAATTACACTCTTTTATACGTAAATAGATCCAGTAAGTATGAAAGTGATGCATTATCATATATTAAACACTTAATTAAAGCAAATAATAATGAAATTACAGATGCAGAAATAGATGCATTAATTAGTGATGCTAAAGAAAAAGTTAACTCTGGTGAAATTGCAAATAATGGTAAAGGTATTAAAGTTTGCTACACCGAAAACGATGATGTTTACCAGTACCAAGTATTAAGATTATATTTATAATTATAAATTAATTAAATAATGAGAATTTTGAAAGAGAAAAATTATGAAAAAGATAATAGAAAATAAAATGATTTTAGTTATAATATGCTGCATTTTATGTTTATGTGGTTGTACTAATAATAAAGAAAATGTTAATAATGAAGTAAATGTTGAAGAAGCGATAACTGAAAATTTAAAACAAATTGGCGAAGTATCTGATACAACTTCTTCTGTTCCTTATGATTATACAAAAAATGAATATTACAAAAATATCATAAAATTAGGTAAAAAGGCGGTTCCTGTCTTAGAAGAAATGTATAATAGCAGTAAATTATCAGGAGTATACGCCTACATTTCAGCTTTAGCAGTCCAAGATATTACTGGGTGTAATTTATATGAAGAATATGATTTAGATTGGTCTACAGCAGAAGAATTTTATACTTTATGGAAAGATAATAATTGCGGTATAAAAAATTAGATAAAATAAAAAGAAGTAAACAATAAAGGTGATGACTATGGAAAAAACAAATGTTATGAGAATACTAGAGCAAAAGAAAATAAAGTACAACGAATATTTTTATAGAGACACAGATGCGATAAGTGGAGTAGATGTTGCTAGAGTTTTAAATGAAGATCCAAACAAAGTATTTAAAACATTAGTAACTGTATCAAAGTTTAAACAAAATTATGTATTTATGGTGCCTGTTCATAAAGAATTAGACTTAAAAAAATGTGCTCAAAGTGTTAATGAGAAAAGTATTGAAATGATCCCTCAAAAAGAACTATTACAACTGACTGGTTATGTCCATGGTGGCTGCTCACCAATTGGCCTAAAAAAAACATTTAAAGTAATAATAGATTCCTCTGCTAAAAACTTTAATGAAATAATATTTAGCGCTGGTAAAATTGGCTATCAAGTAGAAGTAGAACTAACAAATTTAGAAAAAATTATAAATTGCAAATTTGCTAATATAGTAAAGGATGATAATATTGAATAATAATATTAATAATTTGCTTAACTCTTTATCTAAAAGTAAATTTAGGGGTTCATTTCACTTAAACAAAAAAATGAAAGATTATGTTAAAGAAAAAGGACTTGATAAAATAAAATCAGACGCAAGAGACTTAATAACAAAAAGACTTGCCCAAGAAAACCCCATTAACGATGGAAAACAAACCCCAATGAAACAAGTCCATCCTGTTTTTATTGCCCAGCACGCTACTGGTTGTTGCTGCAGAGGTTGCCTAGAAAAAATTCATAATATAAAAAAAGGACGTAAACTTACAAATGAAGAAATTAATTATATTATTGATGTATTAATGCTTTGGATTCAAAGAGAAATGACAAACTAAATAAAATAAAATATGATAGAATATAACAAGTGGTGATATCATGGAAGAATTTAATAAATATATAAAAACACTTACTAAAGAAGAACAAACCTTATTAAAAGATTTTTTTGCTTCATTTGATGAGCACTGTTTATTAAATAAAAAGAATAAAGCGGTACTTAGAGATGACTTTGAAAAAGCAATTCTTTATTACCATAAAAAAGATACCAATTTAAAAAAGGCGTTATCTTATTTAGATACAAAAAACTTAGGGGGCTTTTACGCAAGACCTCCAGTATTATGGTTTCCTTTAGATGATGCTGCTAAAATATACCCATTATCAATGGCTCATGATAGAATGGCTATCTTTAGATTATCCGTTTATTTAAAAGAAAATATCGTACCAGAAATCCTACAAATGGCCTTAAACTTTACTATTAAAAGATTTCCTACATTTGCAACTACTTTAAAAAAAGGTTTCTTCTGGCATTATTTAGATACAACCAAAAGAAGATTTAAAGTAGAAGAAGAATGCGACATTCCATCTCAGCCAATTAAAGTTTCAGTAAGTGGATCTCAATCCTTTAGAGTAAAATACTATCAAAATAGAATTAGTATTGAGTTCTTTCATGTGCTTACTGATGGAACTGGAGGCATAGCATTCTTAACATCACTGACAGCAGAATACCTAAAACTTCTTGGCACAAGTATACCTAAAAGTGACCTAGTACTTAATATAAATGATGAGCCTTCAAAAGAAGAATATGAAAATGCTTTTAAAAACGTACCAAACGCACTTAGTACCTCAGGCTTCATAGATAAAATGGCAGTGCAGATGGATGGCAAACTATCTAAAGTTAGACCATGTAAAATAATTCATTTTAAAATGGATACTAATAAATTAAAAGAAGCCTCCCGAAAATATAATACAACAATAACCTCATACTTACTTGCTCTTATGTTTATTGCTGAAAAAAGTGCAACTGATAAACTAAATGGAGATATAAGTATTCAAGTTCCAGTAAATATGCGTAAATACTATCCAACAAAAACTCTTCGTAACTTCTCAATGTACTGTGGTATTAGATTAGAAATAGATAAAATAACAAATATAGAAGATATAATTGACAAAATAACTAAGCAATTAGATGTGAAAGCATCAAAAGAAGAGATGACTAAAATGGTTACATCAACAAAGAAAATGACTAGTATGCTTAAATATATACCTCTATTAATTAAAGCACCTATAGCTAAAATAGTTTATGGTTTTCTTGGCGACAAGATATTCTCTAATACATTATCTAATTTAGGCGTAATAAAACTACCAGAAGAACTATCAAGTAAAATCGAAAGTATGGACTTTATTTTAGGAATAGGCATCACTAATAGAGCTGGCTGCTCAGTAGTAACTGTAAACAACATAACAACATTCTCAATTAGTAAAATGACAGTTGATCCTACCTTTGAAGAAAAATTTTACGAATTATTAGAAAATAATAATATAAGTGTAACAGTAGAAGGAAGTGGTTTATATGAAAATTAAAATAACATATCCTAAAGTATCTCCTAAAATAATCAAACACCAAAGATTAATAAATTTTATGAAGTGGCCACTACTTATTGCAGTAGTAATTTGTCCAATTATTAATCTAATTACTGGCGGTAAAGCATGGAGTTTAGTTGTCTTAATGTCAATTTATATGGCTTGGGATTTGGTTATATCTAGAGACTTAGTTGAATATAACAGAATAAGTCAGTTTGTTAAACTTATTACTTTAACTAGTTTACTTCTTATAACCATAGATGTTTTCTTAACACCAGGTTGGGCTTTAGAAGCAGTACCAATTTTAATCTTTAGTGGTCTTATAGTAACATCAGTGTTATTTTTTACTGATATAGAAAGACAAAAACAAAACATCTTTCCCTTCTTATTCTTAATATTATTATCTATTTTTAGTTCTATCGTTGGTCTATCATTTTATCATGAAAAAGATAGCTGGCCTTTAACTGTAATGGGGGCAGTTGCTTTATTTTTATTTATCACACTAAGTATTACCTTAAAAGAAAATATTATAAACGAACTAAAGAAAGGTTTCTCAGTAAAATAGATATATGAAGTATATGAAAAAAATATTAATAATATTATTTATAATTATCATAATTATAGGTGCTATATTTCTAGTAAATGCATATAGCAAAGACTCAAAGCAAAAAAGATATACTGAAATAAAAGAGGACATAAATACCGAATTAGAAAGATACATGTATGTTATCGCACCAAAATGTAACACTGATGAAGGGGTTCCTTTAATAACCCATAAAGATTTAGTATATAATGGTGGTATGGACAAAGAAAAATTTCTAGACACAGATAACAAATCATATTGTAAAGCCTATATTATTCCAAAATGTAATGAAAATCATATATGGTCATGGGATATAAAACTAAGTTGCAAAGACTATGAAGATGAAGGATATGTTGACTGGGATGAAGCTTTTACTCCAAAAGTTTGAAGCAGTATCTTTTTTTATAAATTTACACTTAAAAAGAAGCATGATATAATATGTTTAATAAAGGAGATCTTATGAAAAAGAAGAAATTAATCATTATCACAAGCATCCTATTTATAATTATACTTGCTGGTTTAATAACAAGTTATATTGATGGTGGAAGAGTAAGCACGGGTCATGAACCTAAATACACAATAAAAATAACTAGTAAAGATGGAAGAAAAGTTACATACTTTGGCCTAGGTTATAAAGTAGTTAGATACATAAGCGTATCACCTAATGAGCCATATAAAAATAATAGAGGTACTAAAATGGGGAGTTGGTTTATGAAATATGAACTAACCGATTCAATAAATAATATAGATGACTTCTATAAAACCCCTTTAACTCAATATAACGATATTAGAGACCTAAGCAAAAATTATACTATTTCTGATGCTAGGAAGGATAATTGTTATGTTACTGGATCGTCTATAAATGATAAACTATTTTCTGGTTTCACTAGTAAATATAATAAGAAAAGAGATGCTTTTGTTAGAGTAGTGCAAACTACCACTGAAGGAGATATCATAATAACAGATGTTTTATATGATTCTAAAAATGATAAAATTCATATTGTAACAGATAATACAAGAGATAAATACTCTTCAAAAGAAGATAGAACTATTAAGTATCAGTCTTATGAAAAAATCAGTGTATGGTTTCATAATAGCGCTAAATACTGGGTAGCATATAATGGAACACTTCCAGAAGAAAACATAAATGAAACAGATAATGAAAACTTCTTTATCATAACATCATTAGACTAAATAAATTTATTACCCAGTAGTACCTTAACCAAACGCATATTAAACATTTTTTAAAAATGTAGACCGCAAATCAAAATAAAAATAATATGTAAGAGTTATGTAAAAAGTAAATGTAAAAGCCAATTTATATTGAAATAGATAACATGCATCTAGACATCAGAAACATGATTATAATAAGTTAAATTATGATAAATAAATTGGAGATACATACATAACTTCTTTAGATAATGTGGATACTACCAATAGTAATATTGATTTAAATGTTTACAAATTATATGTTAATAGTAAAAGTATTTAGACAGGTTTAACAATTTTGTATATTTACTTTATGCTTAACATAACTTAAAATTAAAGTAGAAAGGAGTAGTCTTATGTTAAGTAAAATAAATAAATTTTTATATTCTTCAATTGCTTTATCAATATTAATGTTTGTAATAGGTATTATCTTTATTATTGAACCAGAAGCATCATTTAACACCATTACATATATCTTAGCAATTGTCCTTATTATAAATGGTATTTATTTCTTATTTGAGAAAGAAACTAGTATTTTCTTTACAGGTTTTATTACTTTTGGAGTAGTTGAAATCTTATTAGGAGTAGTGATGTTTTTAAACCCTGGTATTGTTAAAACATTATTCCCAATAGTAACTGGTATCATCATGATTAGTAAAAGTGCAATTGATTTAAGATTCTCATTCTTACTTAATAAAAGTGGTTACAGCAACTGGCTTGGCCTTGCAATATGTGCAGTTATATCTATTGCCTGTGGTCTAATAATTATTTTCTATCCAAGTATTGGAACAGTAGCACTTACTACATATCTAGGTATTCTTATTACTGTCTATAGTATATCTAATATTATAGATACTATTATGTTTAAGAAGAATATCAATGAGATAGCAAAACTACTAGATAAATAGCCTTCGGGCTTTTTATTTTGCCTTTCTTGACAAACATATGTTTTTCTGCTAATATAATCACTCAAAAGAGGGGATATTATGAAAAAAATAGAGGACTTTGAATTTAATGATAATTTTTTTAATACATATATGAAAACTCTCTTTGGTGAAGCATTTGCCTATACTAGTTCAGCCTTAGAAGAAGCCTTTAAAGCCAAAAATGATGCTGAATTCGAACTTAAAAAATTCATTTCACCAGAAAATGTTTATTACGCTAGTTTTTTAGCTAAGACTTCTCCTGGTTTATACGCTGAAAGAGTAAAAAACGTTTTAGACTATTTAAAATACCTAGGTGTTCCTGAAAAAGGTTTTCTAATTGATGAAACCTTAAATCTCTATTCACCATGTATCAATGATTATACGACCTTCATTAAAGGAGCAGTAAGACCATTTAGAAACAATGCCGAACTAGAAAAAGCAAGAAGTGAAGGAAAACTTGTCGGCATGCCATACGAAGAAGAAACTTTAATTGATAAAACCCGAGAATTATGTCAATTAGTAACCAACATGAGTACTGCTGACATGAAAGCAAAATCAACTAAAAAAGGCTTTTTAGCAGCATTCGATTATGCATTAGTTCTTGATGACATTACAGTAAAAGATATTATTAGAATAGATAGTATGGTTAATTATAATGAAGGAATTAGTGAAGGCTATAAAAGAGTCGATAACTGTATCTTCGGTGCTGAATTTAAGCCATGTTCAAAAGAACTAGTTCCAATCAAAATGCAAGAATTAGTTCATAAATATAACACTGAATGGGCCCTAGACATACCTGCATTTGACTTTGATATGGACTTTAATACGGCAGAAGAAAAAGAAAATGCAAAAGAAGCATACCTAAGAGCTTTCTATGAAAGAGAAGCCAAATTCCATATCGAATTTGAAAGAATTCACCCATTCGAAGATGGTAATGGTAGAACTGGCAGAATAATTACAAACGCCCATTTACTACATAATCATTTAGCACCCGTAATCATTACATCATCAATGAAAAGTATTTATTTAAAATGTATAAATGATAGAGATTATCGTACATTAGGAAATCTATTTAGAATACTAGCTAGTGTAACCATATCTCAACTTATCGCATACTACCGCAAAGTTAAAGGAATTAGTCCTGATGACATCGGTGGTAAAAGAGGCAAACCTAATAAGTAAGGCCTCTTTTTTTCTTGCTATAAGCACGGGTTAATGCTAGAATATTTTTGAGGTAATTATGAATAGAGAAGAAATATTTAAACAAGAAATAAATTATATTAATGATGAAAATTTAAAACAAGCACTAGTATATTATATTAATAATATTCCAGAATATATCTTGCATGAGGGAGCATCTAGTACAGGTAAGTATCATCCAGACTATGCTACAGGTGATGGTGGTCTTTTAAGACATTTAAAAGCATCAGTAAGAATTGGTAAAGAACTACTAGATAATCCTTTAATAGGTAATAAATACACAGATCATCAAAAAGATATGATGCTCTTTGGTTTGCTTATCCATGACGGGTTAAAAAGAGGATTAACAGAAGAAAAATATACCCGTTTTGATCATCCTATTTTAATGGCAAACTTTGTTTTAGAGCATCAAAAAGAAGCAGGACTAAACGAAGAAGATGCTTTATTTATCAGTGAAGTAATTAAAACTCACATGGGTCCATACACAAGAGATTATAATGGAGATGAAATCCTAGAAATACCTAAAACTAAATATCAAAGTTTCGTTCACATGTGTGATTATTTAGCAAGCCGTAAATTTTTAGAAATAAGATTTGATGAAAATAACAACATCATCTTCTAGTTTTTCAGCATAAACGCTTGCATAGAAGCATATTTTTTGATAATATATTCTTGGTTTTAATACCATTATGTACATAAACTGATTAAATCGCCTAGTGGCCAAAGGTTGGTAGTTTAAGAAGACGTTTATGGGTAATTAACGAAAGGAAAGTGATTTTATATGGCTGTTGTTTCTATGAGTTATTTATTAGAAGCAGGTGTTCATTTCGGACATCAAACAAAAAGATGGAATCCTAAAATGAAGGAATACATCTTTACATCAAGAGATGATATTTATATTATCGACCTTGAAAAGACTGCATCATGCATTGAAAGTGCTTACGCAGAAATTAAAAAGATTGCAGAAAACGGAGGAAATTTCTTATTTGTTGGAACTAAAAAGCAAGCAAATGAAGCTGCTAAAGAAGAAGCATTAAGAAGTAATTCTTACTATGTAATCGAAAGATGGTTAGGTGGAACATTAACTAACTTCAGAACTATCAGAAAGAGAATTAAACGTTTAGAAGAAATCGAAAAGATGGAAGCAGACGGATTATTCGAAGTTTTACCTAAAAAAGAAGTTATCGGATTAAAGAAAGAATATGATAAACTAAATAAAGTTTTATGTGGTATTCGTAACATGGAAAAATTACCAGATGCTTTAATTATCGTTGATCCTAAGAAGGAAATTAACGCTATTCATGAAGCACGTAAATTAAACATTCCAGTATTTGGATTAGTTGATACTAACTGTGATCCAGATGATGTTGATTTCGTAATTCCAGGTAATGACGATGCTGTAAGAAGTGTAAAAGTTGTTTTAGGTGTACTTAACAATGCTATTTGTGAAGCAAGAGGCTTAGAAATGGTTGACTACGTTACAGAAGATGACAAATCTAAAAAAAGTGAAAAACAAACTAAAACTGTAAAAGAAGTTTTCGTTGAAAGCTTAGAAGATGAAAAAACTAAAGAAGCTATAAAGGAAGAAAAAACTACTGAAGATGAAGATTTAACACTAAAAACTTTAGCTGAACTTAAACAAGTTGCTAAGAAAAAAGGCGTTAAAGGATACTCTTCAATGAAAAAAGAAGAATTATTACAAGCATTAAAATAGTTTAGGAGGATAAATATGATTGATGCTAAAAGCGTTGCTGAATTAAGAAGCAAAACTGGTGCAGGTATGATGGACTGCAAAAAGGCTTTAACTGAGTCTAATGGTGATTTAGAAAAAGCTATTGATTATTTAAGAGAAAAAGGTATTGCTAAAGCTGCTAAAAAAGAAAGCAGAATTGCTGCTGAAGGTCTAGCTAATATCTTTACATCAGATAATAAGGCTGTAATTTTAGAGGTTAACTCTGAAACTGACTTTGTTAGTAAGAATGCAGAATTTACTGATATGATTAAAGAAATTGGTGAAGCAGTTTTAAAATCAGATGCTAAGACTCTAGAAGAAGCTCTACTTCTTCCATCAAGTGAAGGAACTATTGCTGATTTAATCGTTGCTAAAACAAGCAAAATTGGTGAAAAGTTATCTTTAAGAAGATTAGAAGTTGTTGAAAAAACTGATACTCAAAATTTTGGTGCTTACTTACATATGGGCGGTAAGATTGCTGTATTAACTCTATTAGAGGGAGCAAACAGTGATGTTGCTAAAGACGTTGCTATGCAAGCTGCTGCAATGAGACCAGAATACTTAAAAGAAGAAGATATTGATGCAGAACGCATTGAAAGAGAAAGAAAAGTATTTACTGAACAAGCTATTAATGAAGGAAAACCTGCTGATATTGCTGCTAAAATGGTTGAAGGTAGACTTAAAAAATTCTTCAAAGAAATTTGTTTATTAGATGAACCATTCATTAAAGATGGTGACATTGATGTTAAAACTTACGTTAAAAATAATGGCGGAGAAGTTTTAAAAATGGTTCGTTATGAAGTAGGCGAAGGTATGGAACACAGAAGTGACAACTTTGCTGAAGAAGTTATGAATCAAATTAAATAACCTGAGGTTTCTATGAACAAAAAGGCTAAAGTAATTACAGGCGTAATTGTTGTTATTATTCTTGTTATTATGGGATATTTTATGTTCTCTAAGAAGGATGATGGACCAAGTTACACAATAACTAACGATTCTTTGAAATTTAAAGAAGAGTACGAAAGCTTAAATGGTAAAGATAATGGTAATGGTAAAAATTATCTAAGCATTGATATTAAGAGTTATAATCCAATTAGTTATTCTAATTATGAGGAAATCTTTGATATTTTAGATAAAGGTACTGGAGTAATCTATTTAGGTTTTCCAGAGTGCCCATGGTGCCGTAATTTAGTACCAGTACTAGTTGACTCTGCTTTAGAAGAAAAAGTTAGTCCAATATATTATTTAAATATTTCAAGTGATCGTAATACACTATCACTAACTAAAAAGGGTAAAATTAAGACTGAAAAGAAAGGCACTGAAGATTACTTAAAATTAGTAGATATTTTAAAAGATTACTTGCCTGTTTATGATGGTCTTAAAGATGACTCTATTAAGAGAATCTATTTACCTACAGTAATTTTTGTTAAAGATGGTAAAGTTCTTGGTTTAGAAGAAACTTTAGAATCTTATAGTAAAAGAGTAGATGGTAACCCTTACTTAGAGATGAATGATTCTGAAAAAGAAGAATTATCTAATATCTTTAAGGGTTATTATGCAAAACTAAAATAAGGCTGATTATATCAGTCTTTTTTGTTTACACAAAGAGAACTTTTTTACTAGTTTCTCTTTTTTATCCAAAATTTTAAAATTTGCAATTTTAAATATTGACAGAATCTATTTTCTCCTTTAGTATATAGTACTTGTAAAACAATTTTGGGAGATTTTGCCTTAAAAAGGTAAGATTATACTAATTGGGTTATTTATTCATATATTATTTTAGGGGGTAAATATGAAAAAATGGTATTATGTTTTATTTAGCCTTTGTCTAATTGTTTTTATGTCCTCTTTAGGTCTTATAATTATTCGTCATCACAATGATGAAAAATTAAAAATTGTCGCTCTTGAAGGCGTTATCAAGGAAGATAAAGAAGACAAAGAAACAAATTTAAAGGAAAAGTATTACAATTTCAAACAAGAATATGGTAATGAGGATATTGCTGGCTCTATAAGCGTGCCGGGTGCCGATATTAATACGTTATTTGTTAAAACAACTAATAACACTTATTATCTAAACCACACACTTAAAAAAGAAAAAAGCCGAATTGGTGCCGTATTCATGGATTATCGAAATACTTTTGAAGACAAACAAATAAACATATATGGTCATAACTCAAATAAGTATGATGTTGCTTTTAAAAATCTTAGAATGTATTTAGACCCTGATTTTACAAAAAATAATGACTTAATTTATTTGGAAAATGAAAATGGTGTTAGTACTTATCAAATCTTTTCCGTCAAAAGAACAAAAGATGATGAACATATGACCCTTAAGACAAATGACTTTTTAGGTCACATAAATAAAATTAGAGAAAATGCTTTATACGATTCAGATGTTAAGGTTACCGAATCTGATGATATTTTAATCCTTCAAACGTGTTTGCTTGATGGGACAAGAGATTATCTTATTGTTAGTAGTAGGAAATTAATCAATCTTTAAAGATTGTTTAATATAGATTTAGGAGGGAAAAGGTTATGAGAAAATTGAAAAATTTAGGTCAGTTACTTATGGCATTAGTTATAACAATTACTTCTGTATTTGGTAATGCTTTTGTTGTATTTGCTGATACTAATCCAAACGCTGGTAAAGTTACTGCTACTAAAACTGCAGAACGTATCGGTGATGAAACTAGTAGAAGTGCTAAAGTTAAAATAACTGTAAGTGGTAATCCATACACCATAACAGAACAAAGCGATAGAGAAATAGTACTTGTTCTAGACTCATCAGGAAGTATGAAAGATTATTTAGTAAATGCTAGTAAATCTAAACTAGACACACTAAAAGATGCTACTGATGCCTTCATCGATAGCCTACTAGTAGAAGAAAATAAGGGAAAAATCAAGATTGGCGTAGTTTGGTATGATACTAACGTAACTAAAACATGTGCACTTTCAGATGATGCTGCAAAGTTAGATGCTTGCTTAAACAGTGAAGAAGCAGCAAATGGTGGAACTAACGTTCAAGAAGGTATCAGAGAAGCAAAGAAATTGTTTACTGACAAAAAGAATGAAAAAGACTTAATTGTTCTTTCAGATGGACTTCCAACGTTCTTTACAACAGTTAAAGATGGAGTGCAACATACTCATGGTACAGGAAAAACAGATGAACATGAGAGTCTAAGTACTATAGGTTTTACATCAACATCAGACAGATATGAACTAAATGGAAATTATGTTAGAGATGGATATATCGAATATGAAGATAGAGTTGATGGTACAACTTATAAATGTGAGGCGAGAGGATATTATCTTAAATATCTTGACTGGCTTAAAGAATATGAAATTGTAGGAGCATGTGATGCTGGTTACATGAAAAAACCTAGTGAGGCTGCAAAAGAAGAAACAGAATCATTTACTGGTAAAATATACTCAATTGGTTTTGGAGTAGGTGCTGATAGTGATGCTGAAAAATTTTTACAATCAATTGTTAAAAATGGTGGCAGATACTTTGATGCAAATGATAGTGCTAAATTAAACGAAGCATTTGCTGCTGTATCAAAAGATATAGAAGTTGTCGCTAAAAACTTAACTATTAGAGACGTTGTTCCAAGTACATTCACTGTAGATGAAAATGACTTAAAGCAAAGATATGGTAATAATGTAACAATTACAAAAGATGAAAATACTAAAGAAACTATTATAACTTATAAATTTAATGAATTATCTTCTAATAAACCAGAAGAACTAGAGTTTACTGTAACTGCTAAAGATGACTATTACGGTAGTATGTATACAAATAGTGAAGCTAGTGTAACTGGTACTGCAAGTGATGGTAACAAATTCTATGAAAATGTAGACGGCAAGATTAAAGAAGACTTAATTAATCCGGTTGCTCCAATTGCAGTAAAAGCAAATCCAGATCACTATGAAACATATACTAATGAAGAATTATCAAGAGATGAAGCACAAGGCGTTAGAAATAACGACTCTAGCGTTAAAAGTGAAAATGAAGTTAAAAGTGTCCTTGATAAAGTTAGATTAGTTACTGATGCAAAATATGGAAAACTAACACTTAATGAAAATGGATCATTTACATATAATCCAAATCAAAACTTCCGTGGTAATGATAGTTTCACATACTATGTTGAAACTACTATTGAAGATAAAAATGGTAATAAAACAATCACAAAATCAGAAGTTACAACTGCTACTATCACAGTAAAGGGTGTTAAAACAGAATACACTGTTAACTACTTAGAAAAAGGCACTAATAAAAAAGTAGCTGATAGTAAAACAATTTCTAAGAACGCTAATAATGAAGACTTATATATTGGGGATAAGGTTACAGAATACGCTTTAACTTTAAATAATTATAATTTAGTAAGTAATAATCAAGAATCTATTACTCTTGCTAAAGAAGGAAATGTTATCAATTTCTATTATGAACTTAAAGATTCTAAGATTGTTGTTCATTACGTAGAAAAAGATACTAATACAAAATTAGTAGATGATGATACTTTTGATGGTAAAGTAACTGAAACAAAAGTAATTAATGCTAAAGATATTAAAGACTATGTTGTAGTTGGCAGTAAAGTGCAAGATGCTGTATTTGATTTAACTACTAATGAATACACATTCTATTATGAAAAAGCAGAAAGTGCTGGAGCAATAGCTCATCATTATATCATTGATAATAATGGTAATAAAACAACAACAGAATTATTCAAAGATGACGTTGTTAATGGTAAAATTGGTACATCTTTCTCATTTAGTCCTAAAACAGAAGGATTAGGTGACTATGAATATGTAGAAAGTAAAGGTACAACAAGTGGTACTTTAACAAGTGAAAAACAAGAAGCAACTTTCTACTATCAATTAAAGATGACTGAAGTTACTGTAAGATATATAACAATCAAAGATGGTAATGTAATAGATTTAATTAACCCAGTTAAAGATACTGGCAGAATTAATGATAATTATACTGCTTATGCTAAAGATGAAACTGATAATAAAGTATTTGCTAACTATAATTTAGAAAGTGCTACAGAGCAAACTATTAAATTAAAAAGTAGTGATAATACAATTACATTTATCTATTCTCTAAAGGATGCTAAAGTAATTGTTCACCATTATGTAGAAGGTACTACAATTAAAATTGCTGAAGATGAAACTATTAATGGTAAAGTAAGTAAAGACTATACTACTAAAGAAGCAGATGTTTATGGATACATTTTAGTAAGTACTCCAGAAAATGCTAGTGGAATGTTTACTGATGAAGTAACTGAAGTAATTTACTACTACAAGAAAGATATGGGTAAAGTTATTACTAAATATGTTGATGAAGATGGTAAAGCACTTTTAGAAGAAACTACTACTAATGGACAAGTTGGTACAGATTATCAAACTAGTCCAGCTACTATCACTGATTACGAACTAATTAATACTATTGGTGAAGTAAAAGGTAAATATACTAAAGAAGATATCGTTGTAACCTATGTATACCAATTCGTTATGGGTGAAGGTGGAGATAATACTAACGTAGAACCAGATATTCCATACACTGGAATTGAAAGTGATAGTTATCTATTAGAATATAGTCTAATGGGCACTAGTGCTTTAGGACTTATATTACTAGCTATTTTAAAGAAGAAATTTAATTAGTTTCTTCTTTTTTTGGCTTTTGTCTTGGAAAAGATGGGCTTTCTATGTTATAATTCTTAAAGGTGATAAGAGTGGAAGAAGTATTAAAAAGAATTCACGATTATAGTTTAGAAGAAATAATGGGTGAAAGATTTGCTCGTTATTCTAAATATATTATTCAAGATAGAGCCATACCTGATGTAAGAGATGGACTTAAACCAGTACAAAGAAGAATTATTTATGCAATGTATAGAGATAAAAATACATATGATAAACAGTTTAAAAAATGTGCGAACGCTGTAGGTAATGTACTAGGTAAATACCACCCACATGGAGACTCAAGTGTATACGATGCTTTAATTCGTATGAGTCAAAGTTGGAAACAAAACCATATCTTAGTTGAAGTAGATGGTAATAATGGTTCAATAGATGGTGATGGTCCTGCTGCATATCGTTATACAGAGTGCAGACTATCTAAAATAAGTGAAGAATTACTTAAAGATATTGATAAAGATACCGTTATGATGGCACCTAACTATTCAGATACCTTGTTAGAGCCAACAGTCTTGCCTGCAAAATTTCCTAACTTACTAGTTAATGGTACTAACGGAATTTCTGCCGGATATGCAACAAACATCCCACCTCACAATCTAATTGAAGTATGTGATGCGGTTATTAAGAGAATAGATAGTCCTAATTGTCATGAAGACTCTATTTATGAAATAATTAAAGGCCCAGACTTTCCAACTGGTGGTATTGTTGAAGGATTAGATGGAATTAAGAGTGCTTTTAAAACAGGCCGTGGCAAGCTTATCGTAACTAGCAAAAGTGAATTTCAAAAAAACAAAGGAAAAGATCAAATTGTTATTTCCGAGATTCCTTTTGAAGTTAACAAAGCATTACTAGTTAAAAAAATTGATGATATTCGTTTCGAAAAGAAGCTTGATGGTATTGCTGAAGTTCGTGACGAATCAGATAAAGATTCTAATATTAGAATAGTTATTGATTTAAAGCCTGGTGCTGATAAAGAACTTGTCTTAAATTACTTACTTAAAAACACTGAACTTCAAACAACATATAACTACAACATGGTATGTATTGATAAAAGAAGACCAAGATTACTTGGCATCATTCCGATTATTGATGCTTATATCGATCATCAAAAAGATGTTATTTTAAAAAGAACCAATTTTGATTTAGCATTTGCTAGAAAAGAAATGCATATTACAGAAGGTTTAGTTAAAGCAATCAGCATTTTAGACGAAGTAATCGCCGTTATTAGAGCAAGCAAAAATAAACCAGATGCTATTGAAAACTTAGTTAAAAAGTTTGATTTCACAACAGAGCAAGCTACAGCTATTGTTATGTTACAACTATATAGACTAACTAATACAGATATTACAGTTCTAAATGAAAAACTTGAAAACTTAAGAAAAATAATTGAAGAACTTACTGGTATTCTAAATGACGAATCCAAACTTAAAGGCGTTATCAAAGACGAACTTAGAAGGATGAAAAAAGAGTATGGTGTTCCAAGAAAAACAGAAATCAGTGAAACAATCAAAGAAATTAAAATAGATCAAACAGATCTTATAACAAAAGAAGACGTCATCATCGTTCTAACTAATGACGGATATTTAAAGAGAGTACCTATTAAATCACATAACTCTGCAGATGGTGAAACCGCTTTAAAACCAGGAGATTATGTAATTTGTTACAAACAAACGAATACTTTAAATAAATTATGTATCTTTACATCACGTGGCAACTACCTATACTTACCAATTCATGAAATCCCATCATGTAAATGGAAAGACCTAGGTAAGCATATTAGTAATTTTGTAACAATCAGTCCAGATGATAAAGCAGTTAATGCTTTCATCATAAGTGAAAATGTCACTAATCCAGAAGTTACTATGTTTACTCGTGAGGGTATGGTAAAAAGAACAAACCTTAATGATTTTATTGTAAGTAGATACTCTAAAGCCTATACTGCAATGAAACTAAAAGACACTGATGAAGTAGTAAATGTTTGTATTACTAAACCTAACGTTCTTATCGTTACTAAAACAGGTTACTATCTAAACTATATGGCAAGCGAAATTCCATTAAGTGGACCTAAAGCCGCTGGCGTTAAAGGAATTAACTTAAAAGATGATAATGTTATAAGTGGTATCTGTTATAGTGAAAAAGACGAATACATCGACATATTTACTAACCAAAAAACTGCTAAAAGAGTTAAACTAAGTGAGTTAAATATGTTATCCAGAGCTAAAAGAGGAACAACACTAATAAAGAAAGTTAAATCAACTAACTATGAGATAATCAAAGCCTTTAGTACAAGCACAAAAGATATTATTGGTATTAAATCCAAAGATGACATTTATCTAGTTAAAAATAGTGATATTCCAATCATGGACAAAGAATCAACTGGATCAGTAATCTTAAAACAAACAATCAGTGATGTCTTCATTTCTCAAGAATTAGATATAATTAAAGACGAAGATATAGAACTTCCTAAAATCAAAAAAGAAGAAGAAAAAATTCAAGAACTCACAATCGATGACTTCTTAAACGACTTTAAACTATAACATAAAAAACCACTTAATGAATATATTTTACTAGGTGGTTTTTATATGGATAAAAAAGATGCTTTCAGAGAATTTATAAGGAGCAAACCATACTTAGTTTCTAAAGTGAAAAATAAAGAAACCTCTTGGCAAGAACTATATGAAATATACGACCTTTATGGAGAAGATGAAAATGCCTGGAATAAGTTTAAAGATGAAGATCGGGCAGCGCCTTTAAGTGAACTAGCAAGTCTTGTTAAAAACATTAATATGGATAACGTTCAAAAATACATTAACAATGCTCAAAAAGCCATCAATGTCATTCAAGAACTTACCAATAAACCTACTGCAAATACTAATATAGTAACTCCTAAAACTCCACGTGCAATGGACAAATTCTTTGGTGATTAAATGGAATTTGGCCTAATCGAAAAAATAAAAAAGAACCCCAAAGAATATGAGTTCCTAAAAAGAAATTCTTACTTCTATAGATATCTAAATAGAAATCCAGAATACTATAAAGAATTTACCAAAGCCTTTAAAAGCGAAGAAAGAAATAAAAAAATGAGTAAAACCGAAAGTGTGCTAGATACTTTAGATACAGCATCATCTATCCTAAAAATCATGAAATAGTAAATTTTAAAAGTAAGAAAAAGACATTGACAATAAAAATCTATTAATTTATAATATTAATAGAAAGTAGGGAACTTAAAAATGAAAATAAAAGGTAATAAAAAAGGATTTACATTAGTTGAGTTACTAGCGGTTATCGTAGTTTTAGCAATCATTATGATCATTGCAATTCCAGCCGTAGTAGAAAGTATGAATAACGCTAAAAAAGGTTCATTTAAAATCTATGCTCAAAGAGCCTTAGGTAATGCAGAAAGTACATTCCAATCAGAAGACTTACTTGGAACATTACCAACAAATACTAGTGATGACAACAGAAAAAAAATAAACGATAATTGTTATTGCTATACACTTGCCGGTATAGGTCTTACTTCATCTGGAAATTTTAAAGGCTATGTTACGGTTTCTTTGGACGATAAAAGAGAAGCAACTTATCGTGTTACATTAACAGATAATAGTTACAGTACTAAAGGTTCAACATACACTGATCTAAACACTAGTAGTAATATTGCTAATGGAAGCGGCGGTATTACTAGTTCTTGTGCAAGTGCAACATGCAGTACATCAACACCATCTACAAATGAGCAAGCAGGTAGTTAGTTATTAAGCGTTACTTCATGTAACGTTTTTTTCTTGCCCTTTTAAAGGTTTTATTTTATAATTTACTTGGTGATTTAAATGATAATTGGTAGTCATGTTTCCTTTTCAGGTAAACAATTATTAAGTAGTGCTTTAGAAGCAATAAGTTATAATGCAAACGCATTTATGTTCTATACAGGAGCACCTCAAAATACAGTTCGAAGTAAAATAAATGCAGAATACACAGCGCAAGCCTTAGAAGTAATGAAAGAACATAATATAGATATAAAAAATGTCATCTGCCATGCTCCTTATATAATAAACCTTGCTAATAATAAAGATGAAAGTAAATACGAATTTAGTAAAAATTTCTTAAAAGGAGAAATAACTAGATGTCATGAACTAGGTGTTAAATATATCGTTCTTCATCCAGGAAGTAGCGTAGGAATAGATAGATTAACTGCACTAGACAACATTGTAAATGCCCTAAAACAAGTTTTAGAAGGCGATGAAGACATAACCATTCTATTAGAAACCATGGCGGGTAAAGGAACAGAACTTGGCATTAATATTGATGAACTTAAATATATAATTAAAAGTGTTAATAATGATAAACTAGGCGTATGTTTAGACACTTGCCACTTAAATGATTCAGGCGTAGATATCAATAACTTTGAAATATATTTAAACATCTTTGACAGAGAAATTGGCCTAGATAAAGTTCACTGTATCCATATAAACGATAGTAAAAATCCATTAGGTGCTAGAAAAGATAGACATGAAAATATCGGCTTTGGTACAATCGGTTTTGATGCCATATCTAAAGTATGCAATATAGAACGCTTAAAAGATGTTCCTAAAATTCTAGAAACACCTTATATTAATGGAAAGGCTCCTTATAAAGAAGAAATAGAAGAGTTAAGAAATAATAAATTTAATCCTAACTTAAAAGAACTATTTTAAATATTTTATATATTCTTTAACTAATTCTTTTAACTTTTGATAGTTTTCTTCGGAAAACTTTTTTTCATGATCTTCAATTTTAAAACTAGCTGGATTATTTAGTACATTATCATAATTATTTTTAATATACTTAAAAGCATATGCAGCTTCATCATCAGTTAAAAGAATTCCTTTTCTAGCACTCCAAGAGCGCACATCCTCTTCACTTAAATTTTTAATGTAACTTCTTATTAGATTATTCATATTTTCACCATTATATTATATGTTAAATTTTTAAAAATGAGCCATAATAATTATATGAAAAAAATATTGATAATTCTTCTAATCTTTATAACCATTTCCTCATACAGACTACTAAGTTTAAAAGATAAACCCACTTATCAAAAAGGGTATATTTATGGACTTACTGCCCCTCGTGGAAGAATCCTAGATCGTAATGGTAAAATCTTAGTAAATAACATTGGTGTTAAAAGCCTAGTCTTTAACAAACTATCAATAAGTACCAAAGAAACCATGGATATTGCCCGTAATCTAAATGACATCATAATATTAAATTTAACATCCAATAAAGAGGCAAAGAGATACTGTTTCTATATTGAAAATGATACTCTTATAAATAACCGTATAGGAGAAGAAATAAAAACTAAATATAAAGAAAGACGTATAAATAAAAAAGAATACGACAACTATAAATATAGCCTTATTACAGAAGAAGAAATCGAAAGCGTAAACGATAATATATGTGCTCTTTTTAATCAAATGAATAATGGTTATAGTTATGAAGACAAAATTATCAAAAAAAATCTTACAGATGACGAATATGAAAAAATAAATACCGCAAATTTAAAAGGCATTAGAACTGATATAACGTGGGAAAGATTCTATCCATACGGAAACACCTTAAGGGAAGTCTTTGGTTCTGTATCAACCTATAAACAGGGTATTCCAAAAGAATACAAAGACAAATATCTAAAAATGGGTTATAACCTAAGTGACAGGGTAGGCATTAGTAATCTAGAATATATTTATGATGAATATTTAAAAGGTGAAAAAGCCAAATACGAAATAAATAATAATCACCTTAAACTAATTAAAAAAGAAGAAATGGGTAAAGATATCGTTTTAAATATTGATATTGACTTGCAAAAATATACTGAAAGCGTTCTAGAAGAAGAAATAAAATTAGCAAAGAAACACCCAAATAGTAAATACTTTGATACATCTTTTGTAATAATAAGTAACCCTAATGATGGAAGTATCCTTACAATGGCTGGCAGAAAACTTACCAATAATGGGGAGTTTGTTGATTATAGTTATGAAAATATTTTTAATTCATACGTCGCAGGTAGTATAGTTAAAGGAGCAACCATCTCAGTAGGATATAAGTATGATTTAATTCCTCAAAAGAAGATTTTAGATGGATGTGTTAAACTAAGAACTACTAAAGATAAATGTTCATGGAAAAGTCTAGGTTATATGGACGCCAAAGAAGCTTTAAGAATGAGTAGTAACTATTATCAGTATCTCTTAGCAATCAAACTAACTGGTAAAAAATATACAAGAGGTATGAATATAGGTGCCACTAAAGAACACTTTGAAATATATATAAACATCTTAAAAGACTATGGATTAGGTACTTTAAGTGGCATTGATTTAATGAATGAAGGAACTGGTTATAAAGGAACTAGTATAACTGATGATCAACTTCTTAACATGGCCATAGGTCAGTATGACACTTATACCCCAATATCTTTAACAAGTTATATTAACACCATCGCAACATCTAAAAGAAATAAATTATCACTTCTTAATATGGTTTTAAACAAAGATGGTTCTGTGTATTTAAAAAATAAAAATGAAGTCCTAAGCACTCCACCAATAAATGAAACAGACCTAAACGAAATAAGAGAAGGCTTTAGACTAGTAAACTATAGTGGTACCGGTTATGGATATGTCTCGAATAAAGTAAAAAGTGCAGGTAAAACTGGTACCAGTGAATCATTCATAGACACTAATAACGATGGCATAGTAGACCTAAAAACAGTAAGTACTACCTATGGAACATATTTTCCTTACGATAACCCCAAAATAAGCATTGTCATAGTAAGTCCTAATATCAAATACTCAAACAAAAATAGCGAATATAAATACCCCATAAATCGTAAAGTAATAAGCAAGGTTAGTAAAGAGATCATTGAAAAGTATCTCTAAAAATACTATAATATCCTTGGAGGATAGATATGGAAAAATCAATTATACCTTGTACAATAATAATATTGCTAGCACTATTAGGAGGCCTAACTCTATATAAAATAGAAAATATGCCAGAAGAAAAAGTATGCCATAACTTCGATAAAACAAGCGCAGAAACTCATGTATATTGTAAAGATTATAATGCAATTGAAAAAGTTAGATATGTTTGGCATCTATATTAAGAGATAAGAAACAGATTATAATGACTAATTTAAAGCACATACTATGGCTAATTTAAAGTAGTCTTAAATTTGCAAGAAATAAAAGATTCCTGAAACTTTTACTTATAAGTTAGAGGAGTTTTTTTATCTAGAAATATATATAATACTTTAATGAAATTAGACAATAAAAATTATATTATACCTGTATCTTCTGTTATAAATATTACAAATTAATCTGTAAATACTTGCTTAAACTTTAAGAGATATGTTATAATACTAACGAGTTAAAAAAGGAGGCAAAATTAAAATGGCAAAGAAAAATGAAAACCGTAATCCTGTTGAGTTAAAATGTACTGTTTGTGGTAATTTTATTCGCCCTACAGAAAAGAATAAAGCTAATACTCCAGATAAGCTAGAAATTAAGAAATTCTGTAAGACATGTGGCAAAACTCAAGTATTTAAAGAAAAAAAATAATTGTAAGGAGTAAAATAGTATGAATATAAATATAAATGATATCAAGAATGGTATGACTGTTATTCTTGATGGAAACTTATGTATGATTGTTGAGTTCCAACATGTTAAACCAGGAAAAGGCCCTGCTTTCGTAAGAATTAAATATAAGAATCTTAAGACTGGCTCTATTGTTGAACAAACATTTAATACAAACTTAAAATTAGAAAAAGCACACGTAGACAAATTACACATGCAATATTTATATAATGATGGAACTAACTATGTATTTATGAATAACGAAGATTACAGTCAGTTAGAAATTCCTGCAAGTGTACTAGGTGATGATGTTAACTTTTTAAAAGAAAACTTAGAAATTGAAGTATCTATGTATGATGGTGAAATCTTAGGAATTACTTTACCAGAAAAAGTTGATTATGAAGTAATCGAAACAACTGATGCTGTTAAAGGAAACACAACTAACAATGCCATGAAAGATGCAACAATTGAAACTGGCTATGTAGTAAAAGTACCTATGTTTATTGGAGTAGGAGAAAAGATTTTAATTACTACTAAAGATGGTAAATATTCAAGTAGAGCATAAGCTCTATTTTTTGTTTGCAAAAATATATAAAGATGATAATGCGTAACAGAAACTTTAACATTAACTGGCAATAGTACAACTATATAATATCAAAAAGAGGTTGCTTTATAAGGTTAAAGCAGAAAAAGCATTCGGTGCTAAACAACGTAAAATAATTTTTAAAGTCATAGATATTCATTATTTATGACTTTTTTCTTATTATGGGTTTACAAATAAGTTTTAAAAATATATAATAAGAACAATGTTTGGGGGAAGATATATGAAAGAAAATATTCCTGTTTTACTACTTAAGAAACTTACTATATTGCCTTCCCAAGAAGTCCGTATTGAACTTAATAATGAGTTATCTAAAAAAGTTATTGATTTAAGTACTATAGAGTTTTCTAATAAAATATTGATTGTTTTACCATCTAATACTCTAGAGGAGTCACCAACAATAACAGATTTACCTAAAAGTGGAGTTCTTACTTTAATTAATTCAAAGATTGTTTTACCTAATAATAATTATCGCGTTGTCCTTAAAGGTCTTAACAGAGTTAAAATAAATAATTACCAAAGTTATCCTAATGATAAAAGTATCCTTATTGGAAATGCTAAGATGCTTTACATTGATAAAGGTGAAACCCTAGAAGAGACTGCTTTAAGAAAAAGACTAGTATCATTAGTTAATACCTATATTAAAATTAATCCAGAAATAGATAATAGTATTATAACTAAAATAAATAACAATGCTTCTCTAGGAGATATTACTGATATTGTTGTAACGTTTTTAAGATTACCCAAAGATAAAAAAATATATTATATGAATGAGTTTGATGACATCTTAAGAGCAAAGGCACTTATTAAAGAGATCAATATCGAACTTGAGATATTTAAGCTTGATGGTAAGATAGAAAAAGAAATCAAAGAAAGTTTTGCTAAAGAACAAAAAGAGTTTGTTATTAAAGAGCGCATTCGTAAACTCAATGAAGAACTAGGAGTATCCTCTTCCAAAGAAACTGAACTTAATGACTTAAAAGATAAAATTGATAACTTTAATTGTCCTGAAGAAGTCAAAAGAAAACTATCTAATGAATTACAAAGATATGAATACACTCCAGCAAGTAGTCCTGAAATATCAATGATTAGAACTTACATTGATACTCTTTTATCACTTCCATATAATCAAAGTAGCACAGAAGAAACTAGTAAGGATAAGATTAGAAAAGAACTTGATAAGACCCATTATGGCCTAGAAGAAGTAAAAACTAGAATTATTGAGTACGCTGTTTTAAAAAAGAACAACCCTGATTTAGAAAATCCCATTATCTGCTTAGTTGGTGCTCCTGGTATTGGTAAAACTAGTATTGCAAGAACCATTGCTACTGCTCTAAAAAGAAAATTTACTAAAATAAGTTTAGGCGGTCTTAATGATTCTTCTGAACTTATTGGGCACCGCCGTACATATTTAGGATCTGCTCCTGGAAAAATAATCTCTTCGCTTATCAAATGTGAAACTAACAATCCAGTCATCTTACTTGATGAAGTAGACAAATTAGTTAAAGATTATAAAGGAGATCCTGCAAGCGTTCTTTTAGACATATTAGATAGCAAGCAAAACAAAGACTTTACCGACAACTACATTGAAGAAGCCTTTGACCTATCAAAATGTTTATTTATTCTAACTGCTAATGATGCCAAAGAAATACCAAGTATCTTAAGAGACCGACTAGAACTTATCTACTTACCTAGTTATACCATCTATGATAAAAAAGACATCGCATCAATGTACCTCCTTAATACCATCTGCTCTAAATACAATACTAAACTAGAAATAAATGAAGATGTTATCCTCGATATCATTAAATACTACACTGTGGAATCTGGCGTTCGTGAACTAAACAGATTACTAGATAAAGTAGTAAGATACTTAGTAATAAATAAAATAAAAGAAATAACTCCAAGTGATTTAGAGATTATTTTAGGAAATAAACTTTATACAAATGACAGTAAAACAAATAAAGTAGGTGAAGTTAATATCATCGGTGTAACCCCATTTGGTGGTACCATGTTAAAAGTCCAAGCCGCTTATAATAACTATAACTCATTAAACATAACTGGCAATGTTGGTGATAAACTAAAAGATGCTGTAAACCTTTGCCTAGCATACCTAGACAGTGAAGGACTATTAGACCTAAAGAAAAAAGGGCTATACCTAAACTTCAGTGGTTCAAACCTTACAATAGATGGTGCAAGTGGATCAGCCGGCATAGTTACAAGCATCCTAAGCCTAATCAATGATAAAGAAATTTCAAGTGATATTGCTTTAATTGGTAACATCGACCTCTATGGTAACATCCTTAAAGTAAGCAAACTAAAAGAAAAAATAATCACTGCTTACAATGCTGGAATAAGAACCATCTATCTTCCACAAGGCAATATCGAAGATGAAAAAGACTTACCCCTATTTATCCTAAAAGAAATGGCTTTAATTCATACTAGCAACTATAGTGAAATAAAAAAATACCTATTTAAGAAGAAGTAGTTGAAAGAAACTACTTTTTTTGCTATATTCATAATAGAGGTGGCTTATGAAAAATGCTATATTTGGTGGAATTGTATCCTTAACTATCTGCGGAGTTATATTCGCAATTCTCTGTGTAACAGACGTGATTAACTTTGGTAAAATTAATAATACCAATAACCCAACTACAAAGGATAATCTCATCTGTAAAACAACTAAAAAAATAGGTGAAACGAACTACAACCTATCCATATATAGCACTGGCAAAACTTCCGTACTAATCATGGAAGCAAACGGAACACATTTAACATCAGTAATTCTTGACCTAATAAACTTTGACGAAAAAATGTGTAAAGAAATACTAAGTGGCGATCTCAAAAGAACATTTATCTCAGAAGATAAGTATTATAACTATTTCCTATACACCTTACCAAACGATAGATTACTTATTATAAAAGGCGATAAAAGCGATAAATACTTTAGTCTTGTATTAGATTTAGACTATGACTATCAATACGGAATAGTAAACTATGACAAACTTAATAATTACACAGATAGCGATGTTAAAACCATAAATACTTTCATTGTAAAAGACAATCACTTATATGAATATAACGATCAAATAACCGTATACGAATACATCTACGAATTTAAAGATAATAATTACACCAAAACCCAAACAAACAATCTGTACTACTGTGTTGCTGGCTGCAAATCTTAAAAAATAGACTTATTTAGTCTACTTTTTTTATGACCTCATATAATTAGTTGAAAGGATTGATTATATGAGTGAGGCTTTTGTAGTAGAAAGAGATTTTCTCTTTAAAGATAGTATATTTGAAATAACAAGTATCTCTGTTGAACACGATGAGGATATTAATGGTTCTAACTTAGAAGGAGACTTTATAATATCAGGAGATTATCGTTTACATGAAATAAGTATTAATAAAGAAGACTTCAGTTTTAAGTTACCATTTACTCATGAAATAAGAAGTAATGTTAATTTAGACACCGTAAACCTAGAAATAACTGATTTTACATACGAGCTAAATAACAATGATGAATTACATGTTCACATAGAGTACATTGTTAGTGGTGAACAAAGTTTGATCGAGTTTGCTGATGAAAAAGATTTAAATGAATTTTTAAATAAAACAGATGCTGAAGTAGTAGATTTAACTGAAGATGAACCAAGATTTAAAGAAGTAAGCAAAGAAGAAATTTTAAATATACCAGCAGAAGATTCTAAAAAAGAAGAAAAAGAAGAATCAAAAAAAGAAATTAAAGAAGAAAAACAATCAGAAATAAGCACAAACAATATTATTGGTAGTATTAATGCTGATGAAACATATGTTAAATATCACGTTCATACAGTAATGCAAAATGATACCTTAGAAGGAATATTAGATAAATATAAAATAACTTTAACTGACTTAAAAAAATATAATACATTTGAAGCCCTAGAAGTTAACATGAAACTAGTTATTCCGGAAAATGAAGAAAATTAGTGAGGTCTTTAATCCTAAAAAAATCACTATAAGTGGTAAAAGCAAAATAGTAGATACTGGCGAAGGCAGATTTGTTATCAAGAAAAAAAGCAAGGATATTAAATCCCTATATGATTATCTAAATTCCAGATCGTTTACATCCTACCCAGAACTAGTAGATGAACTTGATGACGAATACGTCTATAAAGTCGTAAGTGAACCAGAAATTCCCATCGAACAAAAATCATTAGATATGGCTAAAGTTCTTTCTAGTCTTCACACAAAAACTGTCTATTTTAAAGACATTAGTGCTGATAAAATAAAAGAAATATATGAAAATATCGTAAGTAACATAACCTACTTAGAAGGATATTATGAAACATTATTTAATAATTTAGAAATCAAAGAAGTTCTACTTCCATCTGAGCAAGTTATTCTAGAAGGCCGGAGTAAAATAAAATCATTAACTGAGTTTCTAACAAGTGAATCAGAAAATTGGTATAACTTAGCATCAACAAAAACTAAAGAAAGAGTGGTTTATTGTCATAACAATTTAAGCATAGACCACTTCATCGATAACAAATTCATAAGCTGGGACCATTACACGGTTGATACACCCATACTTGATTTAATAAATCTCTATCACAATGACTTTGGCAAATATAACTATAGCAACTTTCTTACAAAATATCTAAAATCATTCGAACTGTTTGAAGAAGAAAAACACTTACTATTTTTGATGTTATCTTTTCCTATAGAACTTAAAACAGGCCAAAATGAAATGGAAAACACAATTAATGCTAGTAAAGTAATTGACTATATAAACGAAACTGAAAAACTAATAAGGCCATATTATTCGGTAGAGAATAAAGAAGAGTAAAAAGATCTCAATTAACAAAATGCAAATATTCCATCTTAATGGAAAGAAAAAAGTAATAATTAACTGATAAAAAATTAATGTGCATAAAATTAAAAACCAAATAAAAGACCAAAAACCCTTAAAAAAATTATTAAAACCATTATTGTTTGGACACATACGCATCACCTAATATATTTTATGAAAGATTAAATTACATGTGAATGAGCGGTAAAACACCGTTTTTTCTTTTAAATTTTAGAAAAATAGTTTATAATTAAGATAATAAAGGAGGTACCTATGAATTTAGAGCCTAGTATTAGAAATGGAAGAATATTAAATCTTAATGATATCTTAGTATCATTAAAAAAATGCACTGATGCTGATTACTTAACAGACTATATAGATGAAATAGAAAGTTATGTAAGCGATTATCCTGATGCTGTATCTCAAGATGACATAAACACCTTAAAAAGTGCCTTAAAAGAAAGGCTAAAAACTTTAAAAGTTCCACCATTAATCGGGTACTATGAATTTGCTGACCTTTACAAAAAACTATTAGAGAAAACTCAAACAAAGGAAGAAGAAGCAAGCGTTCAAAGATATATTGCTAAGTGCTTAAAATTACTTGAAAAAGAGCAAATATCTTTTGATGAGCAAAACGCACTAGATTTATATATGAATGACTACCTAGCAAATAAATTAAAGACCAAAAGTGAAGAAAACTTATTTAAAAGATATAATGATATTATAAAAATAAATAAAAGTAGAATGCTAGAAAAAAATCCTGGAAAGAAACCCCTTAGAATAAAACCAATCAATACTAACGGCCGAATAATAGCAATTACCTTAATTGAAGTAACAATTTTAGTTGGAATTTTACTTGGAGTTCTTGCAATTGCTAAGTAATTTTGTAATAATAATATTTAAGGAGAGATTTTATGTATATTGAAGAAGCAGAAACAAAAATGAAAAAAGCCATAGAAAATATGGAAGCAAGATTTACAAACGTAAGAGCAGGTAGAGCAAACCCAGCCATGCTTAATGGAATAAATGTAATGTATTATGGAGCAAGCACTCCTTTAAATACAGTTGCAAATATCACAGTTCCTGAAGCAAGACAACTATTTATTAAACCATTTGATAAAAGCTTAGTTAAAGAAATTGAAAAAGCAATTCATGAAGCAAACTTAGGAATAACGCCAACAAATAATGGTGAAATGGTTATTTTAACTATACCTGAACTTAATGAAGAAAGAAGAAAAGACTACGTTAAACAAGTTAAAGGCATGGGAGAAGATGCAAAAGTAGCACTTAGAAATGCTAGAGAAGATGCAAGAAATCAAGTTAAAAAAGCAGAACTTCCAGAAGACGAAGAAGACATGTACAACGAAGAAATTCAAGAACTTATTACTAAATATAATAAGTTAGTAGATGAAAAGGTTAAAGAAAAAGAAACTGAATTAATGAGTGTGTAGGTGGTTTAAATGAGCTTTAGTGAAGAAACTAAGCAAATAATGAAACATTACTTAGAATTATATCTTAATGGAACTATTATAAGAGAAGAACAAGATGTTTTAGATGCTTACGTAGAAGAAATTAAAAATAGTACTAATCCAGAAGATATTGCTTTTGTAAGTACATATCAAGGCAAAGTAAATAAAACAAGAGAAGAAACACTTACTAAAGAAGCTGAAATGAAAGAAAATGGCGAAGTACGTGTTTTAAAATTAAATAACCCAAATGGATATGTGAAAGTAATCACCATAATAAGTGCAGTTATAATTGCAGGAGTAGGTCTTGCAATAACTATCTTGTTCATGAAAAATTAAATATAGAATATTTTTAGTGAAAAATTAACTTGACACGGGGGGGGGTTGTTATATACTTTCTATAGAAAGATAGT
>ENA-ORSL01000323-ORSL01000323.1-human-gut-metagenome-genome-assembly--contig:-NODE-323-length-55578-cov-5.478991_pt1 | contig 55578 bp, 57 predicted proteins | sample MGYA00242190_ERZ509157 | MGnify/ENA primary metagenome ERZ509157 (study PRJEB26280, sample SAMEA2338664) | human gut metagenome | biome: human gut; feature: human-associated habitat; material: faeces... | reverse complement strand
CTATACCGGCATATAAGAACATCTAAAGAGATAATTAGAAATCTATTAAATGATTTTTTAAAGATTTTAATTGGAGTTCAGTATGAATTATGCTTTTATCCGACAGGTTTTCAGAAATTCCTTATGTTCCGGCGGTACCCGGAAGCTCTCCACCGCCTTCTGAATGGTCTTGTTGTGAATCCAGACCTCCAGGCGACATCCGGTGATGTAAGGCAGTGCAGCATCATACTGCTTGGCAAGAGCCGTGGCAAAGTACCAGGCCACCATCATGTTCACATAGTACGCGTCACTTTTCACGGAAGCGGCCATTTCCAGAAATTCCGGACGGAAGTCTTCGTCCAGGAAGTGGCACAGCAGCATTCCCAAGCCGAAACGGACGGTGTAAGGCGCGGGCGACGCCAGCCATTTGGAAATCAGGGGCAGCAGCTTTTCCTGATTCCGGAAGGCCTTAGGCCGCAACTGGTCGCAGGTAGCCCAGTTGTTCACATAGGGCAGGAACGCTTCCACTGCCCGGGCGGTTTTGTCAAAATCCTTTTCCCGCTCCAAAAGGAATGCGTGAATCTGGTTCTCCTCAAAATACCGATGAGGAAGGTTCTCTTGGAAGGCTTTCCCATCCTCCAATTCCCTGGCCAACTGCCGCAGAACCGGAGTACGCACGCCTAAGATGGTCTCCGGGTCAACAGTGGGCAGGAGCCTTCGCTGCATGTCCCGATAGACCGGATCCTGATGGCGCAGAAGCACCCCGTACAGCTCCCCGGAAACCATTCAGGCTCTCCGGTCGGTCAGGCTCTTGGCAAGCGCCACCAGATAATCCTTTTCTTCAAAGGCATCCAGAGCGGCGATGGCCTCCTGGGTATACCGCTCTACCAGCTCACCGCATTTGTCCAGGCCGTAGAGCCGGACGAACGTATTTTTCTCCGCGTCCATGCCGGTAGCCTTGCCCAGCTCTGCCTGGGAGCCGATGACGTCCAGCATGTCGTCCCGAATCTGGAAGGCCAGACCCAGCAGAGCCGCAAACCGGGCGGCGGCCTTCTTCTGGGCTTCCGTGCCGTCTCCGGCGATAACGCCCAGGACGCAGGGGGCGGTGATCAGCCTGCCGGTTTTCCGGCTCTGGATATCCAGCACCTCCTGCTTCGTGCACTGCCGCTGCTCACTCATAATATCCAGCACCTGGCCGCCGATCATGCCCAGAGACCCGGCGCATTCGCTTAAAATCCCAATGGCCTGCCCGATGTTTCCGGGTTCCGAAAGCTCCGTCCGGGTGGCCACGGCAAAGGCGTCGGTGAGAAGTGCGTCCCCTGCCAACACAGCCATACCTTCGCCGTAGACCTTGTGGTTTGTCAGACGGCCCCGGCGATAATCGTCGTTGTCCATGCAGGGAAGGTCATCGTGAATCAGGCTGTAGGTATGAATCATCTCCACGGCGGCGCCAAAGGGCAGCGCCTTCTCCGGCTCCCCGCCGCATACCCGGCAGAATTCCAGAGCCAGAATGGGCCGCAGACGCTTGCCTCCGGCAAGCAAGCTGTAGTTGGCCGCCTCAAAAATGGGCTTCTGAGGCTCGCTTTCAAAGGGCGCATAGATGGAGGCGAGATAATTTTCAATCATTTCCCGGTAGACCCGGGTCTGCTCCTCAAATTTCATCACCGAAGGCCTCCTCCTGAGGGCTTCCGTCGGGCCCTGCCATGATTTTCTTCACTTGCAGCTGGGCTTCGTCCAGAAGCTTCTGGCAGCTGCGCACCAGCTCCGTGCCCTCCTGGAAGAGCTTCAGAGACTCTTCCAGCGCCACATCTCCCCGCTCCATTGCCCGGACGATCTGCTCCAAACGAGCCATGGATGCCTCAAAAGTCTGATTTTCGGAATTCATTTTCTTGCCTCCTTGTTCATGACGGTGGCGCACAATGTGCCGTCCTCCAGAGAAATCCGAACCCGCTCCCCGATCTCCGTCTGGGAGACGGAGCGAACCACCGTGCCATCTTCCTTCCGGGTCATGGAATAGCCCCGGGTGAGCACTTTCAAGGGACTCATAGCATCCAGTTTGGCGGCGGCGGCAATATATTTCTGCTTTCTGGCCGCAAGGCTCTGATTCTGGGCGGAAATCAGCCGGTTTTTCAGAAGTAAAAGCTGCTGCCCCTTCTGTTCCAGATAGCCTGTGGGGCTTTGCAGAGCGGGAGAGGCCGCCAGTGCATTCAGATGCTGCCGGGAGGCCTTGATCTGCCGGGTCAGAGCCGCAGCCATGGCGCTGACCTGGGCGTCCAGGTTTTGGCGCAAAGCATCCTGGTCAGGAACCGCCAGCTCCGCCGCATTGGAAGGGGTTGCCGCCCGGAGGTCGGCAACGTAATCGGAAATGGTTACATCCGGCTCGTGGCCTACGGCGGAAATCACCGGAATCTGAGAATGGTAAATGGCCAGTGCTACCTGTTCGTCATTAAAAGCCCACAAATCCTCGATGGAGCCGCCGCCCCGGCCTACAATCAACAGGTCTGCCAATTGATAATAATTGGCGTAGCGAATGGCGGAGACAATCTCCCCCGGAGCCTGGGCACCCTGAACCCGGACAGGAAGCAGGTATACCTTACTCAAAGGATAACGCTTGTTCAGAATTCGCAGCATGTCGTGAACCGCAGCACCGGCGGAGCTGGTGATGATGCCGATTCTGCCGGGATACCTCGGCAGAGGCTTCTTATGAGCCGGGTCAAAGAGACCCTGGGCCGCCAGCTTCTTTTTCAGCTGCTCAAAGGCAACATACAGATCGCCCACGCCGTCCACAGTCAATGACACGCAGTACAGCTGATAGGCTCCGTCTCTGGGGTACACGGAGACCTTGCCAACGGCAATCACCTTCATGCCGTTTTCCGGCCGGAACCGAAGCCGCATGGCATTGCCCTTGAACATAACGCAGCGCAGGGCACTGGTCTCATCTTTCAGGGTAAAATAGTGGTGGCCGGAAGGGTACTGCTTGTAGTTGCTGATCTCGCCCCGGACGGCCACGGTATTGAGTAACGGGTCGGCATCCATCCGGCCTCGGATGTATTCGTTCAGCTGGGTAATGGAAAGCACCTGCTGCTCCATGGTCACACCTCCGTACAGCGGCTTGCCAGCACCGCAACGCCCATGGCATTATCCGTGGAATACTGGGGCTGGGCAAAAATGGGGTTCAGGGGCTTCAAAACCTGCCGAAGAAGCGTATTGGAAGCCACGCCCCCGGAAAACACCACCGGCAGACCCGGATAGGCCTTTAACGCCTGCTGCGTGGCGTGGAAAACCCCGTAAGCAACACACCGCAAAGCGTAGGCCGCAGTCTCCGCCGGGTCTCCGTTTGCTTCAAAATACTGCTGCACCTTGTTCTGCATTCCCGAAAAGGAAAAGGTCATGTCTGTGCATTTGACCCGGAAAAAGTCCTTCCCCGCCGCCTCCCGGCTCAGCGCATCCAGGTGCTTTCCCGATGGGAAGGGCAGCCCCAGAAGCTGGCCGGTGCGGTCGATGAGCTGCCCGGCGGAAATATCCGTGGTTCCGCCGATCTTCGTGCACTTGACCAGCTTCCCCTCCGGCTCCACCAGCAGCAGCTCCGTGGTGCCCCCGGACAGGTGCCAGGCCAGGTGGGGCTCGTCCATCAGTTCCAGGTGCCCCGCACTCCACAGGGATGCGGCCACATGGCCTTGCTGATGGGAAACCTCCACAAGCGGCACATGAAGGGCATTGGACAGTAGCGTTGCGTGGGAAAGACCCACCAGAAAGCAGGGCATATAGCTGCCCTCCACCGCCCGGGGCCGGGTGCTGACCCCAACCGCCGTGATCGGGGATTTCCCGATATGGGAAAACAGCCTGCCGGAAAGCTCCGGCAGGCTTTTGATATGGGCAAATACCGCATCGGACTGCCGAAGACCCAGTTCACCGGGTTTCACAGGCAGGAGCTTCGAGCAATTCTCCCCCTCCGTGCCGTCAAAGAAGGCAATGGAGGTAGTGTAATTGCTGGTATCGATACCGATCACGCCCATTATTTCGCTTCCTCGGCTTCGGGCGCGGGCAGACTTCTGACAAAGCTGCCCAGGATTCCGTTGACGAAAGCACCGGTATCGTCATCGTGATATTTTTTGGCAATGCGCACCGCCTCGGACACGGCGACCCCTGCGGGCACGTCCTCCACATAGAGAATCTCAAACATGGCCAGCCGGAGAATACACCGGGCCAGCCTGGAAATTCGGCTGATGTCCCAGCCGATGGAGAATTTGCGGATCTGCTCGTCCAGCTCTTCCTCCCGGTTGGCAACGCCGGTGACCACCGTGTCGATGTAGCGCAACTGAGCACGGCTGGGCCGCTCGGCGTAGACATCGGTCTCCTGGCTGAGCTTGGGGTAGTACTCCTTATCCAGCCGGGTGGCAATGACGCTTTCCGGCTCCTCGCCGGTGAAGGCCCGTCCGTAAATCAAATGCAGTGCCAGTTCTCTGGCATTTCCTCTCGTCATACCAAAGCCCTTACTTGCGGACAATGCCGCAGACGTTCACATCCACGTCGTTGACCTTTACGCCAGTGACGGACTCCACCGCACCGGTGATGGCCTCCTGAACGGTCTGCGCCACTTTGATGACGGACTCGCCGTAGCGAACGATAATATTGCAGCCGATGGTCAGGGTGTCGTCGTCCTCAATCCGGATGCGGATGCCCTTGCCCCAGCTCTTCTTTCCGATAACCTCGCTGCCGCCCTTGACCACACCGTCGATCTCCGTCAGGGTATTTTCAACGATGGTGGACACCACGTCCTCGGAAATCATAACACTCCCGCCCTCCTGGGCGTGGGTAATGTACTGCTTTACGTCTGCCATTGGATTTACCTCCTATAATGCTGGCCGTGCCGCGGGGCACGACATACTTTTGTTTATTGTACCACAAATCCAGAATAATACAACTGTTTTTTGCGCCGGACAGAGATTCCCTAGGGAAGCTCTGATTAAATCGGCAAGAGCTGGCAGCGAGAGATTGTGTTCTCAGGCAAGGTTTGGAAGACGGTGGAATACTGTATGTATTTCCCGTTTTCCAAACCGCAGACTGGGGGCAAAAGATCCGCTGCCCAGCCGCAGACGATTTATTCAGAGTTTTCCTAAGAATAGGTATGGATAATGGCCAGGGCAATGTCCTTTTTGGAGGAGCACCGATCCATGGCCTGCTTTTCAATGTGCCGGTGGGCCTCGGCTTCGGTCATTTTCAGCTGCTCGATGAGAATCCACTTGGCCCGGTTTACCAGACGGATCTCCTCCATCTTGTCCTCAATGGACAGATTCTTGGTCTCCATCTTCCGCAGACGCTCCCGGACGGTGATCATCCACTTGAGCCCCAGGCGCAGGGTGCCGGCGGAAAAAGGTACCTGCAAGGTGAATACCCCATGGGGGGTCACCTGCTCATTGACTTCCTCAAAGCTTTCCGCCCGCAGAAGAAGCAGTACCACCGTATCCGACCGACTTCCGGTATCGATGGCAAAGCGGGTTCCGCTTTCGTCCGGCAGGGGCGCGTTGATAATCACCAGGTCATAATTGCGGCCCACCAGTTCCCGTCGGGCCGCTGCGGCGTTTGTGCAGAAGGACACGGGGTAGAATTCCGAGGAAGGCAGCATGGGCCGCAGGGCCTCGTTCAGCTTTTGCTGGCCGGAAACTACCAGCACACTGTAGGTATCCCCGCTGAACAGCATGTGTCTCCCCTCTCTTTCTGTTTCTTCTTAATTTTTATAGCAGGCAATCAGCGACTCCGGAAGATGAGCCCGGATGAATTCGCTTTCCTCCGCCCGCTTGATAGCCGCTCCCAGAGACAGCGGCAGGGTTTCCATATCCCCGATGTCCCGGGGCTCGGCGGTGTAGAGATTCACGTTTGCCTTCTCCGGCAGGTCGATCTCGTTCTGGATGCCGTCCAGCCCTGCCCAGATGAGCAGAGCAAAGGCAAGATAGGGATTGGCCGTGCAGTCCGGGGAACGCAGCTCCACACGGCGGTATTCCCCTGCCGCCGCGGGAATCCGGATGAGCATGGAGCGGTTGTTATTGGACCAGGAAATATACTTGGGAGCCTTGCAGACACCCAGCCGGCTATAGGACTGGGGGCTTGGATTCAGGAACCGGGTCATATCCGACACATGCCGGAGGATGCCGCCCATCATATGGTGCATCCGGTTCTCCCCGGGACCCCTCACAGACATATTGATGTGGAATCCACTGCCGGGCTGATCGGGCAGAGGCTTGGGCGAAAAGTCCGCACAAAGCCCGTTGCCCGCGGCGATGGTCTTGACCACCGTCCGGAATGTCACCGCATTGTCCGCGGCGGTGAGGGCATCGGAATAGCGGAAATCAATCTCGTTCTGCCCCGGGCCCTGCTCATGGTGAGACGATTCCGGGCGAATACCCATCCGCTCCAGGGTCAGGCAGATCTCCCGGCGGACATTTTCGCATTTGTCGTCCGGGGACACGTCCATATAGGTGGCCTGGTCATAGGGAATGTGGGTAGGCTCCCCGTTTTCGTCCAGCCGGAACAGGTAGAATTCCAGTTCGGAGCCGAAGGAAAAGGCAAAGCCCGCTTTTGCCGCGTCAGCCACCGCCTGCTTGAGGATGTTCCGGCAGTCATGTGTGAAGGGATTGCCCTGCTGATCGGTAATGGAGCAGAACATCCGCACCACCCGGCCGTGCTCCGGCCGCCAGGGCAGCACCGCAATGGTCGTGGGATCCGGGTGGAGGAAAAGGTCGGAATGCACCTCGTCGCCGAAGCCTGCGATGGCGGAGGCATCGATGGCAATGCCGTACTCAAAAGCCCGCTCCAGCTCCTGGGGCATGATGGAAATGTTCTTATTGCATCCGTATACATCGCAGAAGGCAAGACGGATGAATTTCACATCCTCCTCCTGGATATACTGCATGACTTCCTGGGGCGTGTATTTCATAATACCCTTCCTTTCCGGAATCCGGGTTTTCGGCGGAATCCGCCGACAGAATATTCTGGAAAAATTATATTCGACGAAATGCGGCTTGTCAATCTGCCCAAAGCAAAAAAATATTTTTTGTGCAGGGTGTTGACAAATGGCCGTGGGTAGTGTACAATGCGCCCATAAGGCAAGGATGTCTTGAAGCGCAATGGCTTCGGCATCCTTGTCTTCTTTTTTATCTCCGATAAAGTAGAAAGGGTGTTAATTTATGGGTACTGTTTCTGATTATTTCGGCTGTCTGGTGTTTGACGATCGGGTGATGAAGGCCAATCTGAGCTCTGATGTTTACCAGTCCCTGCGCAAGACCATCGATCACGGCGCAAAGCTGGATGCCAGCGTTGCCAATGCCGTGGCCTCCGCCATGAAGGATTGGGCGGTGGCCAATGGCGCGACCCACTACACCCATTGGTTCCAACCCCTGACCGGCATTACCGCGGAGAAGCACGACAGCTTCATCTCCCCGGCTCCCGACGGCGGCGTGATTATGGATTTCTCCGGCAAGGAGCTGATTAAGGGCGAGCCGGATGCCTCTTCCTTCCCCTCCGGCGGACTGCGGGCGACCTTCGAGGCCAGAGGCTACACCGCCTGGGATCCTACCTCCTATGCCTTTATCAAGGGAAAGACCTTGTGCATTCCCACAGCCTTCTGCTCCTATGGCGGCGAGGCACTGGACAAAAAGACGCCCCTGCTTCGTTCCATGGAGGCTCTGAACCGACAGGCCATGCGGATTCTGAAGCTCTTCGGCAACGAGGATGTGTCCTGCGTCCGCACTTCCGTAGGCCCGGAGCAGGAATATTTCCTGGTGGATCGGGAGATGTACAACAAACGCAAAGACCTGATTTACACCGGCCGGACCCTCTTCGGTGCCAAGCCTCCCAAGGGTCAGGAAATGGACGATCATTACTTCGGCGTCATCAAGCCCCGGGTGGCTGCCTACATGGCCGACCTGAACGAGGAGCTGTGGAAGCTGGGCATCCTGGCGAAAACCGAGCACAACGAGGTGGCTCCCGCTCAGCATGAGCTGGCTCCCATCTACACCACCACCAACGTTGCCACCGATCACAACCAGCTGACCATGGAAATCATGCAGAAGGTAGCTGCCAAGCACGGCCTGGTGTGCCTGCTCCATGAGAAGCCCTTCGCCGGGGTCAACGGCTCCGGCAAGCACAACAACTGGTCCATTGCCACGAACACCGGTGTGAACCTGCTGTCCCCCGGCGAGACTCCCTATGAGAATGCCCAGTTCCTGCTGTTCCTGTGCGCGGTCATCAAGGCCGTGGACGACTATCAGGATCTGCTCCGTATTTCTGTGGCCACTGCCGGCAACGATCACCGTCTGGGTGCCAACGAAGCTCCTCCCGCCGTGGTTTCCATCTTCCTGGGCGATGAGCTGATGGGCATTTTGGACGCCATTGAGGCCGATGCCCCCTACGCCGGAACCCAGAAGACCACCATGAAGCTGGGCGTGGATGTTCTGCCCCGGTTCGCCCGGGACACCACCGACCGGAACCGTACTTCCCCCTTTGCCTTTACCGGCAACAAGTTCGAGTTCCGGATGCTGGGTTCCTCCAACTCCATTGCCTGCGCCAACATGATGCTCAACTCCGCCGTGGCCGAGTCCCTGAAAATCTACGCCGATCGGCTGGAGGGTGCAGAGGACTTCGAGACTGCCCTGCATGAGATGATCCGCAAGACCATCAAGGATCACAAGCGGATCCTCTTCAACGGCAACGGCTATGACGAGGCCTGGATCAAGGAGGCTACCGAAAAGCGGGGTCTGTGCAACTATCCTACGACCCCCGACTGTATGCCTCACCTGCTGGATAAGAAGAATGTGGACATGCTCACTTCTCACAAGGTCTTCTCCGTGGCCGAGCTGGAATCCCGGTGCGAGATCATGCTGGAGAACTACTGCAAGGCCGTAACCATCGAGGCCAACACCATGATCGACATGGCTCGCAAAGAGATTCTGCCTGCGGTGGAAGGCTATGTATCTGAGCTTGCCAAGACCGCCGCCGCCAAAAAGGCTGTGGCTCCCGGCATCCCCTGTGCCTATGAGACGGGCTTGGTGGAGAAGCTGTCCACGCTGACCGATCAGATTGCCGTGAAAACCGACGAACTGGAGGATGCGCTGCTGGAGCTGAAGGGTATTTCCGATGTGAAGGAAGAGTCCTTCGCCATCCGGGATACGGTTCTGGGCAAGATGGCCGCCCTTCGCGCGGTGGCCGACGAGGCCGAGACCCAGACTTCGGAAAAGTACTGGCCCTTCCCCACCTACGGCGAACTGTTGTTCGGTGTTCGTTAATATGCTCCCTTCTATAGCTGCCAAATGTCGTCTTGGACGGCCCGTGGGAGGGGACTGACCATCCCCTCCCGGAAAGCGGCTTATAGTTACTATCTACCCATTATGTACAGAGAAAAAACGAGATTGCAAAACGTATAAAAAGAAGCCTGCGGGAGAGCTGAATTCTTTCAGCTCTCCCATGGGTCTGTTTTCAGGAGGAAAAGAGATATGTGTTCGATTATCGGTTATTGCGGAAAGCCTCTGGACATGGCAGCGTTCCGGCGTGGCTTTGACCGCACCATCTCCCGGGGCCCGGATGATTCCCGGATTTTAGAGGTTGGTGAAGGTGTTCTGGGCTTCCACCGTCTGGCCATTATGGGTCTGCATCCGGAAGGAATGCAGCCCTTTACCCTGGGCACCAGTGCCGTGGTGTGCAACGGCGAAATCTACGGCTTCGAGAAATTCCGTCAGGAGCTGAAGGATACCTACACCTTCCGGAGCGACAGCGACTGCGAAGTGCTGCTGCCCCTTTACCGGAAGTACGGTGTAAAAATGTTTGATATGCTGGACGCGGAATACGCCTGCGTCCTCTACGACGGCGAGACAAAACAGTTCATCGCCGCCCGGGATCCCATCGGTATCCGGCCCCTGTACTATGGCTACGACACCGCCGGCACCATTGTGTTCGCCAGTGAGCCGAAAAACCTGCTGGGGCTGGTGGGGCAGATTCTCCCCTTCCCTCCCGGACATTACTATGCGGACGGAAAATTTGTCTGTTACCGGGATATTGCCGCCGTGGACAAGTACCTTGACGACGACTTAGAGACCGTTTGCCGGAATATTCACGATAAGCTGGTGGCAGGTGTTCGCAAGCGTCTGGTGGCGGATGCCAAGGTCGGCTTCCTTCTCAGCGGCGGACTGGATTCTTCTCTGGTGTGCGCAATTGCCGCCCGAGAAAGCGAAAAACCCATCAAAACCTTCGCAATCGGCATGTCCGGAGATGCCATTGATCTGAAGTATGCCAAGCAGGTGGCGGATTTTATTCACTCAGATCATACGGAAGTTATAATTTCTAAAGAAAATGTCTTGCAAGCGCTGGAAAATGTGATAGAATTACTGGGGACTTTTGATATCACCACCATCCGTGCCAGCATCGGTATGTATCTGGTGTGCAAGTACATCCATGAGAACACGGATATTCGGGTGCTTCTGACCGGCGAGATTTCTGACGAGCTCTTCGGTTATAAGTACACGGATTTCGCCCCTTCCGCCGCTGCCTTCCAGAAGGAAGCCCAGAAGCGGATTCGGGAACTCCACATGTACGATGTACTCCGGGCAGACCGGTGCATCAGTGTTAACTCCCTGGAAGCCCGGGTGCCCTTTGGCGACCTGGACTTCGTAAGGTATGTGATGGCGGTGAACCCGGAGCTGAAGCTCAACAAATACCACAAGGGTAAATATCTGCTGCGTCACGCCTTCGACGACGGCTCCTATCTTCCTCAGGACATTCTGTGGCGGGAAAAGGCAGCCTTCTCCGACGCGGTGGGCCACTCCATGGTGGACTACCTGAAGGCCTATGCGGAAGACTATTATACCCAGGCGGAATTTGAGCAGAAGCGTCAGAAGTATACCCATGCGCAACCGTTCACCAAGGAATCTCTGCTTTACCGTGAAATCTTCGAGAAGTATTACCCCGGTCAAGGCAATATGATCGTGGATTTCTGGATGCCGAATAAGGACTGGGAGGGCTGCAATGTCACAGATCCCTCCGCCCGGGTTCTGTCCAACTACGGTGACAGCGGAAAATAAACAGGAGGAAACAAACATGGAACCGAAAGAGCAGCTGTACGAAGGAAAAGCCAAGAAGGTGTTTACCACCGATGACCCCGAACTTCTGATCGTGGCATACAAGGATGATGCCACCGCGTTCAACGGACTGAAGAAAGGCACCATCGTCGGCAAGGGTGTCATCAACAACAAAATGAGCAACCGGCTCATGGCGATGCTGGAGAAGAACGGCATTCCCACCCACTTTGTCAAGGAACTCAGCGACCGGGAGACCCTGGTCAAGAAGGTGCAGATCGTGCCCCTGGAGGTCATTGTCCGCAACATTTCCGCCGGCTCCTTTGCCAAGCACTACGGCGTGGAAGAGGGCATTGTGTTCGATCAGCCCACCTTCGAATTCTCTTATAAAAATGACGCTTTGGGCGATCCTCTGCTGAATACCAGCCATGCCCTGGCTCTGAAGCTGGCTACCGCCCAGGAGATCGAGACCATCCGCACCTACGCTCTGAAGATCAACGAGCTGCTGAAAGCCTTCTGGCTTAGCTGCGGCGTAACCCTGGTGGACTTCAAGCTGGAGTTCGGCCGCCTTTCCGATGGCACCATCGTCCTGGCTGACGAGATCAGCCCGGATACCTGCCGGCTGTGGGATGCCAAGACCCACGAGAAGCTGGACAAGGATCGCTTCCGCCGGGATATGGGCGGCGTGGAAGAGGCTTACGCCGAGATTATGCGCCGTCTGGAAGCCCATCTGTAAGGAGGGCGCTGAACATGGGAAATGCTGCAATCGTAGGAATCAACTGGGGTGACGAAGGCAAGGGTCGGATGGTAGATCTTCTGACCAACAGCTATGACGTTGTCGTCCGTTATCAGGGCGGCGGCAACGCCGGTCATACCGTTGTCAATGAGCACGGCAAGTTTGCCCTGCACCTGCTGCCCTCCGGTATCTTCCGGGAGGGTGTCATGAACGTTCTGGGCAACGGCGTTGCCCTGGACCCGGAAAATCTCTGGAAGGAAATCGAGCAGATCACCTCCCAGGGCGTGTCCATCACCCCGGAGAATCTGATGATCAGTGACCGGGCCTCCCTGCTGCTGCCCTGGCATCGGGAGCTGGACGGCCTGGAAGAGGCAAGACTGGCCGACAAAAAGTTCGGCTCCACCAAGCAGGGCATTGCCCCCTTCTATGCGGATAAGTTTGCCAAGAAAACCATTCTTGCCGGTGAGCTGCTGTATTCCAAGCATCTGCGGGAGCACCTGCAGGATCTGATGGAGTGGAAGAACCTGACCCTGACCCGGGTCTACGGTGCCAAGCCCGTGACCATGGAGGAGCTGGAGGTCTGGATCAACGTTTTCTGCAATAAAATCAAGCCCTTTATCCGGGACACCGGCGCCTATCTGCGTCAGGCGCAGCAGGATGGAAAGAAAATCCTCTTTGAGGCTCAGCTGGGCGCTCTGCGGGACTTAGACTACGGCATCCACCCCTACACCACCTCTTCCAATCCCATTGCGGCCTACGCCCCCGTGGGCTCCGGTCTGCCCTGTGTGAAGATTGACGAGGTGGTCGGCGTTGTAAAGGCCTATTCCAGCTGTGTAGGCGAAGGCCCCTTCGTGTGCGAAATGTTCGGCGACGAGGCCGAGGAGCTGCGTAAGGCCGGCTTCGAGTACGGCGCGAAAACCGGCCGTCCCCGTCGGGTAGGCTCGGTGGACATTGTGGCTACCCGCTACGGCGTTCAGTGCCAGGGAGCCACCAACATCGCGCTGACCAAGCTGGATGTACTCAGCTACATGGATAAGATTCCTGTCTGCGCCCACTACCGTCTGGACGGAAAGATCACCGATGAGTTCCCCTTCCCTGTCCTGCTGAATGACGCCGAGCCTGTCGTGGAGTATTTGGACGGCTGGAAGTGCGACATTTCCGGTGTGCGCACCTGGGAGGATCTGCCTGTTCAGGCTCAGAAGTATGTGCTGTATCTGGAACAGGCCATCGGCTGCCACATCGGTTATGTTTCCGTAGGCCCTGAGCGGGACAGCATCATTCTGCGCTGAGGGAGGATGTCATGACAGATAAATATGAATCCCCCCTGAGCTCTCGCTACGCTTCGGACTACATGCTGAAGCTGTTCTCCATGGACATGCGCATTCAGACCTGGCGCAAGCTGTGGATTTCTCTTGCCAAGGCAGAAATGGAGCTGGGACTGCCCATTACCCCTGAGCAGGTGGCGCAGCTGGAAGCCCATGTTGCCGACATCGACTATGACTGCGCCGCCGCCCGGGAAAAAGAGGTGCGCCATGACGTAATGGCTCACGTCTACACCTACGGCAAGGTAGCTCCCGATGCTGCCGGCATCATCCACCTGGGCGCAACCAGCTGCTATGTCACGGACAACGCGGACATTGTTCTCTATCGGGACGGTCTGAAATATCTCCGGGGAGAGCTTCTGAAGGTGCTGGCAAATCTTTCCGAATTTGCCGACACCTATAAAGCCATGCCCACCCTGGGCTACACCCACTATCAGCCGGCACAGCTGGTCACAGTTGGCAAGCGCGCCACCCTGTGGATGCAGGACTTGGTAGCCGACCTGGAAGAGCTGGACTTTGTCATCGACAACATGAGATTCCTGGGCTGTCGGGGCACCACCGGCACCGAGGCAAGCTTTTTGGACTTGTTTGACGGAGACACTGCCAAAATCGACGCCATGAACGCCAAAATCAGCGGGGATTTCGGCTTTACTAAGTGCTTCGCCGTCTGCGGTCAGACCTACCCCCGGAAGCTGGACAGCCGGATTCTGAACGTGCTGTCCTCCATTGCCCAGAGCTGCTACCGGATGGCAAACGACATTCGGCTGTTGCAGCACGACCGGCAGGTGGAAGAGCCCTTCGAGAAAAACCAGATCGGCTCGTCTGCCATGCCCTACAAGCGCAACCCCATGCGCTGTGAGCGAATCTGCTCTCTGGCCCGGTACCTGATGGCCGATGCCATGAACGCCCCCATGACCGCCTCCACCCAGTGGCTGGAGCGGACTCTGGATGACTCCGCCAACCGGCGCATTTCCCTTCCCGAGGGCTTCCTCTGCGCCGATGCCGTGCTGCGGCTTGCCCAGAACGTTACCGACGGCCTCCACGTCAACGAGAAGATCGTGGAGCGCACCGTCCGGGAGTATCTGCCCTTCATGACCTCCGAAAATCTGATGATGGAGGCCGTCAAGCGGGGCGGCAACCGGCAGGAGCTCCACGAGATCATCCGCTCCTGCTCCATGGAAGCCACCGCTCGAATGAAGAACGGCGAAAGCTGCAACCTGCTGGAGCTGCTGTCTGCCCGGAAGGAATTCGGCATGACCCCGGAGGAAATAGAAGCGCTGCTGGATCCCAAGCTCTATGTGGGTCGCTGCCCGGAGCAGGTCACCCGGTTCCTGGCGGAGGTCAATCCTCTGCTGGCAGATGTAAAGCGGACCACCGCTGAAATCAACCTGTAACGGAGGTACCATCCATTGGAAAAAATTCTGGTTTTAGACTTCGGCGGTCAGTATAATCAGCTGATTGCCCGAAGAGTTCGGGATCTCCACGTCTATGCGGAGATTGAGCAGTACAACGCCATTACCCCGGAAGAGATTAAGGCACGGGGCTATCGGGGCATTATTTTCACCGGCGGCCCCAACAGCGTCTTCGATATGTCCTCCCCTCACTATGATCCTGCGGTGCTGGAACTGGGAATTCCGATTCTCGGCATCTGCTATGGCTGCCAGCTGACCGCCTGGATGGCGGGCGGATCCGTCATTACTGCCGAAACCTCCGAGTATGGCAAAATTGACATGACCGTCACCAAGGAGGATTCCCTGCTTTTTGCGGATGTGCCCGCCGAGAGCGTCGTTTGGATGAGCCACACCGATCGAATCGATCAGGTGCCCCAGGGCTTTACGATTTCCGCCCGGACGGACAAGTGCCCGGTGGCGGCCATGGAAAACGCCGCCAAGAAAATCTACGCCATTCAGGCACACCCTGAGGTGACCCACAGCCAGTACGGCAACTTGATGCTGAAAAACTTCCTCTACCGCGTCTGCGGCTGCACCGGCGACTGGCAGATGGATTCCTTCATTGAGGACACCGTGAAGGCTCTGAAAGAGCGCATCGGCGACAAGAAGGTCATTCTGGGTCTGTCCGGCGGCGTGGATTCCTCCGTGGCCGCAGGCCTCATCAGCCGGGCTGTGGGCAATCAGCTGACCTGCGTGTTCGTTGACCAGGGTCTCATGCGCAAGGATGAGGGAGACTTCGTGGAGAAAACCTTCACCAGCCTGTTCGATATGCACTTTGTTCGGGTTAACTGCCAGGAACACTTCCTGGAATGCCTGAAGGGCGTTACCGAGCCCGAGCAGAAGCGGAAGATCATCGGCACCGAGTTCTACAAGGTTTTCTGGGACGAGGTTCGCCGCCAGGGCGGCCAGGATGCCTTCTTTGCCCAGGGCACCATTTATCCCGACTGCATCGAGTCCGGCAAGGGCAACGCCGACAAGATCAAGACCCATCACAACAAGGTAAAAATGCCCGAGGACGTAAAGTTCCTGGACATCATCGAGCCGCTGAGCAGCCTGTTTAAGGACGAGGTTCGCCGGGTTGGTGAGCAGCTGGGCATCCCCAAGGAGCTTGTCTGGCGGCAGCCCTTCCCCGGCCCCGGTCTGGGCGTGCGGATCATCGGTGAAGTCACCGCCGAGAAGGTGAAAATCCTTCAGGAGGCCGACTGGGTGCTACGGGACGAAATGGCCAAGAACGGCTACGAGCATCAGATGGCTCAGTTCTTCTGCGTTCTGCCCGGTGTCAGCACTGTAGGCGTTATGGGTGACCACCGAACCTACGACCATCTGCTTGCCATTCGAGCCGTCACCACCGACGATTTCATGACCGCAGACTGGGCTAGAATTCCCTATGATATCCTCGCCACCGTGTCCAACCGGATCACCAACGAGGTCAAGCATATCAACCGGGTGGTTTACGATGTGACCAGCAAGCCCCCGGCAACGGTGGAGTGGGAATAACCCCGTAAATCCACCAAACGTTCGCTGCATTCAGGAAGGAGAGATACAGGATGACCAAGTATATTTTTGTCACAGGAGGCGTGGTCTCCGGTCTGGGCAAGGGCATTACCGCCGCTTCCCTGGGTCGGCTGCTCAAGGCCAGAGGGCTGAAGGTGGCCGCTCAGAAGCTGGATCCCTATATCAATGTGGATCCGGGTACCATGAGCCCTTATCAGCACGGAGAGGTTTACGTCACCGAGGACGGTGCGGAAACCGATCTGGATCTGGGGCACTATGAGCGCTTCATCGACGAAAATCTGAACCAGTATTCCAATCTTACCACCGGTAAGGTCTATTGGAACGTTCTGAACAAGGAACGCCGGGGCGAATACCTGGGTTCGACCGTCCAGGTCATCCCCCACATCACCAACGAGATCAAGGAATTCGTCTATCGGGTTGGCAAGAAAACCGATGCCGACGTGGTCATCACCGAAATCGGCGGCACCATCGGCGATATCGAGTCCCAGCCCTTCCTTGAGGCGGTGCGCCAGATCTCCCTGGAGGTGGGCAAGGAAAACTGTCTGTTTATCCACGTCACCCTGGTTCCCTTCCTGCGGGGCTCCGACGAGCACAAGAGTAAGCCCACCCAGCACTCCGTCCGGGAGCTTCAGGGCATGGGTGTGAAGCCCGACATTGTGGTTCTGCGCTGCGACGAGCCCCTGGAGGACAGCATCTTCCAGAAGATCAGCCTGTTCTGCAACGTCAAGCCCGACTGCGTCATCGAGAACATCACCCTTCCGAACCTTTATGAAGCGCCCCTGATGCTGGAAAAGCAGAATTTCTCCGGCATTGTCTGCCGGGAGCTGGGTCTGAAGACCCGGGAGCCGGAGCTTGCTGAGTGGCAGGAGCTGGTGCGGCAGATTTATCATCTGAACCGCAGCGTCACCATCGGACTGGTAGGCAAATATGTGCAGCTGCATGATGCCTACCTGTCCGTGGCGGAGGCTCTGCGTCACGCGGGCTATGCCCTGGACTCCGAGGTCACCATCCGCTGGATCGACTCCGAGACCCTGACCCCGGAAACCTACGAAGTAATTCTATCCGACCTGGACGGCATCCTGGTCCCCGGCGGCTTCGGCTCCCGGGGTATCGAGGGCATGGTCCTGGCGGCAAAGTACGCACGGGAACACAAAGTTCCCTACTTCGGCATTTGCCTGGGTATGCAGATCATGGTCATCGAATATGCCCGGCAGGCAGGCCTGCGGGACGCCAATTCCGGCGAATTCGACGCTGCCACGCCCAATAAGGTCATCGACTTTATGCCCGGACAGAGCGACGAGGTGGCCAAGGGCGGCACCCTTCGCCTGGGTGCCTATCCCTGCGAGATTGCTCCGGGCACCACCATGGAGCGGTGTTACGGTGCTTCTGAAATCTCCGAGCGGCATCGCCATCGCTATGAATTCAACAACGACTACCGGGATTTCCTGACCAAGGCCGGTCTGACCTTGAGCGGTACTTCTCCCGACGGCCGCCTCGTCGAGACCGTGGAGCTGACCGACCGCCCCTTCCATGTGGGCGTTCAGTACCATCCGGAATTCAAGAGCCGTCCCAACAAGCCCCATCCCCTGTTCCGCGGGTTTATTGCCGCTTCTCTGGGAGGTCGGAAATGAGTATTCATGAGGAATGCGGCGTTTTCGGCGTGTTCAGCCAGCAGCCGGCAGATCTGGCAAGCCTGACCTACTACGGCCTCTACGCTTTGCAGCACCGGGGTCAGGAAAGCTGCGGCATTGTGGTCAATGACGATGGGCTTTTCACCGCCCACCATGGCATTGGCCTTGTCAACGAAGTTTTCTCCCACCGGGAGCTGGAAAGCTTCCCCAAGGGACAGATCGCCGTGGGTCATGTGCGCTACGGCACCACCGGCGGTGTGACCATGCGCAACTGCCAGCCCATCCAGGTCAATCACCTGAAGGGCAAGCTGGCCATCGCCCACAACGGCAATTTGAGCAACGCTCTGACTCTGAGAAATTCTCTTGAGCTGTCAGGAGCCATTTTCCACTCCACCTCGGACACGGAGACCATCGCCTATGTGATTACCCGGGAGCGGATAGCCGCTCCCTCCATCCAGGAGGCGGTTTATCGGGCCATGGCCAAGCTGGAGGGAGCCTATTCTCTCGTGATGATGTCCTCCACCAAGCTCATTGCCGTCCGGGATCCCCACGGCTTCCGGCCGCTGTGCTACGGCAGAACTCCGGATGGAACCTATGTGGTGGCCTCGGAAAGCTGCGCGCTGGCTGCGGTGGGCGCCAGCTTTGAGCGGGATCTGCTCCCCGGCGAGATCGTCACCATCGATAAAGACGGCCTCACCTGCGACCGTCGGTGCTGCGGCACGGCTCCCCAGAAAACCTGTATTTTCGAGTATATTTACTTTGCCCGTCCGGATTCCACCATTGACGGGGTCAACGTCCACGCCGCCCGGGTCAATGCCGGACGGATTCTGGCGAAGGCCTATCCTGTGGAGGCTGACCTGGTCATCGGCGTTCCGGACTCCGGCCTGGATGCTGCCATCGGCTACGCCCGGGAGTCCGGGATTCCCTATGGCATCGGTCTGATAAAGAACAAGTATATCGGACGTACCTTCATTTCTCCCGGTCAGGATCACCGGGTAGATCAGGTAAAAATCAAGCTCAGTCCCATTGAAAGCGAGCTTCGGGACAAGCGGGTGGTTCTGGTGGACGACTCCATCGTCCGGGGCACTACCTGCGCCCGGATTGTGTCTCTGCTGCGAAGCGCGGGCGCAAAAGAAATCCACATGCGCATTTCCGCCCCTCCTTTCCTGCATCCCTGCTACTACGGAACGGACATCGATTCCTGTGAAAATCTGATTGCCTGCCAGCACACCATCCCGGAAATTACCAAGATGATTGGCGCGGACTCCCTAGGATACCTGCCTCTGGAGAGTCTTCCGGAGCTGTGCGGCGGCCAGGGCTATTGCAGTGCCTGCTTCTCAGGCCAGTATCCCACCCATATTCCGGAGGATACCCGAAAGGATCAGTTTGAGCAAAAGCTTTCAGGCGGGAAAGGAAACAAAAAAGTATGATTCGTCAGTGTGACAAAAAAATTGTATTGCAGGACGGTACGGAATTCTATGGCTACGGCTTCGGAGCCGCCGGAGACTGCACTGCGGAGATCGTCTTCAACACCTCTATGGTGGGCTATCAGGAAATTCTCTCCGATCCCTCCTATACCGGTCAGGCCATTGTCATGACCTATCCCCTCATCGGCAACTACGGCATGTGTGAGGCGGACTATGAGTCCTGCCGTCCCACCGCCAGTGCCATGATTGTCCGGGAATATAACGACGAGCCCTCCAATTTCCGCAGTGTGGAGACCCTGGGGCAGGTCATGGCCCGGTTCGGTATCATCGGTATTGCCGGTGTGGATACCCGGAAGCTTGCCATGCACATCCGGGATCAGGGCACCTGCCGGGTTCTGATTACCAGTGCCGACACCTCCACCATTGCGGCCACCGCCCATTTGCAGACGGTAAGTCTGCCCACCGACCAGGTCAGCCGGGTCAGCACCCCCAAGGCCTGGTTTTCTCCGGCAAAGGAGCCGAAATATCACGTTGCCGCCATTGACTGCGGCATGAAGCGGAACATTGTCCGCAAGCTCAACGACTGGGGCTGTGACGTAACTGTCCTGCCCTGGAACACCACTGCCCAGCAGGTAGAAGCCTTGTCCCCGGATGGAGTATTCCTCTCCAACGGCCCCGGAAACCCGGAGGATGTGCCCTGTGTGGCTCAGCTTGTCCGTCAGCTTCGGGGGAAATACCCCATTTTCGGCATCTGCCTGGGTCATCAGATTCTGGCGCTTTCCTACGGTGCCCGCACCTATAAGCTGAAATTCGGCCATCGGGGCGGCAACCATCCGGTCAAAAATCTGCTCAGCGGCAAGGTGGAAATCACCTCCCAGAACCACTCCTATGCGGTGGATTTGGAAAGCCTTTCCCAAACACCCTTGGAAGCCACCCATGTGAACCTGCTGGACGGCACGGTAGAAGGTCTTCGCTGTGAGGCCGATCACGCTTTCAGCGTTCAGTACCACCCGGAAAGCGCCCCGGGCCCCCAGGACAGCGACTATCTCTTCGGAGAATTCATCCGGATGATGGAGGAAACCAGACATGCCTAAGCGGACAGACATTCATAAAATTCTGGTCATCGGCTCCGGCCCCATTGTCATCGGCCAGGCCGCGGAATTTGACTACGCAGGCACTCAGGCCTGCCTGGCACTGAAAGAAGAGGGCTACGAGGTGGTTCTGTGCAACTCCAACCCTGCCACCATTATGACCGACCCGGCCATTGCGGATAAGGTCTATATGGAGCCTTTGACCCTGGAATATATCGCAAGAATCGTCCGGTACGAACGGCCGGATGCCATCATCCCCGGCATCGGCGGTCAGACCGGCCTGAACCTTGCCATGCAGCTGGAAAAGAAGGGCATTCTCCGGGAATGCCGGACGGAGCTGCTGGGCACTCCCAGCCGAAGCATCGAGCAGGCCGAGGATCGGGAGCTGTTCAAGGAGCTGTGTGAGCGTCTTGGCGAGCCGGTGCTCCCCTCTCAGATTGCCTGCTCCATGGACGAAGGCCTCAAGGCTGCTCAGGAAATCGGCTATCCCGTGGTTTTGCGCCCTGCCTTTACTCTGGGCGGCACCGGCGGCGGCTTTGCCGACAACGAGGAAGAGTTCCGGGAGATCATGAAAAATGCCCTGGTGCTCTCCCCTGTCCACCAGGTGCTGGTGGAGAAGAGCATCAAGGGCTACAAGGAAATCGAGTACGAGGTCATGCGGGATGCCAATGACACTGCCATCGCCATCTGCAACATGGAGAACCTGGACCCCGTGGGCATTCACACCGGCGACTCCATCGTGGTCTGCCCTTCCCAGACCCTGACCAACAAGGAATACCACATGCTCCGGGATTCCGCTCTGAAGCTCATCCGGGCTCTTGGCATTCAGGGCGGCTGCAACGTCCAGTTTGCGTTGGATCCCAATTCCTTCCAGTATTACCTCATCGAGGTAAACCCCCGGGTTTCCCGGAGTTCCGCTCTGGCTTCCAAGGCCTCCGGCTACCCAATCGCCCGGGTCTCCGCGAAGATCTGCGTAGGCATGACCTTGGACGAGATTCGTCTTGCCAACACCTGCGCCGCCTTTGAGCCGGCCCTAGATTATGTGGTCACCAAAATGCCCCGGTTCCCCTTCGATAAGTTCTCCGATGCCAACAACCGTCTGGGCACCCAGATGAAGGCCACCGGCGAGACCATGAGCGTGGGCCGCACCTTTGAAGAAAGCCTTCTCAAGGGCATCCGCTCTCTGGAAATCGGCATTATGCACCTGCATATGAAGAAGTTCGACAACTGGGACAAAGACGCTCTCATGGCCTACATCCCCATCGGCACCGACGACCGGATCTACGCCATCGCTCAGCTGCTCCGGCTGGGAGCCGGGGTGGACGAAATGGCGCAGGCTACCGGCATTGACCGGTTCTTCCTAAGGAAGCTGCGGAACATCATTCAGATGGAAGCCTTCCTGAAAGACCACGTTTCCGATTCCGCCGCTCTCTTTGCGGCGAAGAAAATGGGCTTTTCCGATGCCGCCGTTGCCAAGCTCTGGGGCGTTTCTCCCCGGAAAATCTACGAAATTCGCAAGGAGAAGAACATTTTCCCTGGCTACCGGATGATCGACTCCTGCGCCGCGGAGTTTGACAGCTATATTCCCTATTTCTACTCCACCTACGAGTCGGAAAACGAATCCATCGTGGCTCCCCGGAAGAAGGTCATCGTCCTGGGCTCCGGCCCCATTCGCATCGGCCAGGGTGTGGAATTCGACTACTCCACCGTCCATGCGGTGAAGACCATCCGGGAAGCAGGCTACGAGGCCATCATCATCAACAACAACCCGGAAACCGTCTCCACGGACTACACCACCGCGGATAAACTCTATTTTGAGCCCCTGACCGCCGAGGATGTGATGAACATCGTGGCATTGGAGCAGCCTGACGGCGTAATTGCCTCCCTGGGCGGTCAGACCGCCGTGAATCTGGCTCAGCCCCTGACCGACCTGGGCGTGAACATCATCGGCACCGACTGCGCCGCCATTGAGAAGGCGGAAAATCGGGATGCCTTTGAAAAGCTGCTGCTGGAGCTGAACATTCCCCAGCCTACGGGCAAAGCCGTCACCCGGATTGAAGACGGGGTCGCCGCGGCCAAGGCCATCGGCTATCCCGTGCTGGTTCGTCCCTCCTTCGTGCTGGGCGGACGGGCTATGCAAATTGTCTCCGGTGAGGCGCAGCTGCGCCACTATCTGCAAACCGCCGTGGAAATCGACGCGGACAAGCCGGTGCTGGTGGATAAGTATATCCGGGGCAAGGAAGTGGAAATTGACGCCATCTGCGATGGGGAGCAGGTCTTTGTTCCCGGCATTATGGAGCTGGTGGAGCGCACCGGCGTCCATTCCGGCGACTCCATTTCCGTCTATCCCCCCTTCTCCATTTCCAATAAAGTCAAGGGCATTATCCTGCAATATGCCAGAAAGCTGGGCCCGGCCATCGGAATCAAGGGACTGTTCAACATCCAGTTTATCGTTGACCCCCAGGAAAATGTGTATATCATTGAGGTCAACCCCCGTTCCTCCCGGACGGTGCCCTTCCTGTCGAAGGCCACAGGCTACCCTCTGGCGGATATTGCCACCCTGGTAGCCCTGGGGCACAGCCTCCACGATCAGGGCATTGACCTGCTGTATCCGGATGAGAAGAAGCGTTACTACGCTAAGGCACCTGCCTTCTCCTTCTCCAAGCTCCGTGGTCTGGATGCCTATCTTTCTCCGGAAATGAAGTCCACCGGTGAGGCCATCGGCTACGACAATTCCATTACCCGGGCACTGTACAAGGCGCTTCAGGCCTCCGGCGTGAAGCTGCTGAATTACGGTACCGTCTTTGCCACCATTTCCGATGAGGACAAGCCGGAGGCACTGCCGCTGATTCGCCGGTTCTATCAGCTGGGCTTTAACATCGAAGCCACTCCGGGCACGGCTTTGTATCTTCGGGAGGCGGGCATCAAGACCCGCAGCCGGATCAAGGTGGACGACGGCTCCACGGAGATTCTGGACGACATCCGTTCCGGCTTTGTGTCCTACGTTATCAACACCATGGATGTACGCAGCGAGGATGCCCACACCGGTTCCAGTCAGATTCGCCGGTGCGCCGTGGAAAACGGCGTGACCATCCTCACCTCTCTGGACACCGTCCGGGTGCTCCTGGACGTGCTGGAAGAGATCACACTGGGGATTGCTACGATTAACGATTAAAAAATTGCGTAATAGTGCCCTGGACGAAAGTCCAGGGCACTATTGCTTATATCAAGGCACTTTTTCAAAATGCTATGTCACTACAAACCAATGTATAGACTGGTGTGGCAATTCATTCATCAGGCCTTCCCCTGGGAGGGGAAGGTGCCCGGAGGGCGGATGAGGTCGAATCTAATCTAAAGCAAAGTGTTGACCATATACTCTAACACGCACTAAAGCTTTCGGTACTGGTTCCTCCGGAGGCAATTTTCTTGTCCCGGCAAGAAAATTGAGAAGTAAGCGGGCTTAAGTAACCGATGATGAAATCGGCAAGAGCTAACAGCGAGAGATTTTGTCACGAATGAAAGTTTGAAAAGCGCCGGAATACTGTATGTATTTCAAGCTTTTCAAACTGCACAGTCGGGGCAAAAGATCCGCTGAGAGCCGCAGACGATTTCATCATCGGTTACGAAAGGGCGCTGCCGAAAAGCCGCCCCCTTAAGAATCCCCCGGCCGCATCGCCGGAAGTGCGTCAGGATGTCTTGGGTTGCTATTAGGGCGTGTGTCGGAAATATGTGGGTAGAATGAAGGGCTTTTATGCCCTTTAGGCTTTCTTAATGGGATGGCGAATGACGGTTTTTCGCTTCTCCGGGGCGGTCTTTCGGGGGTCGGACAGGTAGATTTCGTGGTGAAGTCGTCCTTCGCTGAAATCGTTGACATAGCCATTGGCTTCCAGGAAAGCGTCCATGGCCGCAACGGTAGCCGGCTCCTCATCGTAAGAGCCCACATGGAGCATCTGTACGCACAACCCCTCTTCTACGGTTAAGAATTCCGCACAGGAGCAGTTCACCTTCTTCTTTTTTGCCGCCGTTTTCACCGCCCAGTCAAAATCCGCGCGTGTCACAAAATCCGGCAGACGGAGGACGGAAATCCAGGAAAATCCCGCCTTATTTCCGTAATCCACGCCGCCGTCAACACCGTCCTGCCACCAGAAGCCCTCCAGCGGCGGCACCACATACTCAAAAAAGCCGGGGATTTTGTAGTCCGTTTTATAGCTCATTTTCAGGGTATAGGCCACAGCATACAGAACACCGATGGCCTGCTGGTAGGCTCCCCCTTCCTCGTTGGGGTCGCCCTGACCCCGGACGGCAATGTAATTGGCGGCGGGCACGATTACGATCTCCGGCTTGCCCTTTGGCTGGTAGAATTCCTTGTATTCCTTCTTGAAATCAAAGGCCATCCTTTTTCCTCCAATCATATTCGATGATTTGTTCGGCTTCATTCTACCATAGTTCATCCTCAAAAGCAAGTGCGGCCCCGGCGAATTTCGCCGGAGTCGCATTCTTATTCAGACGGTTTCGATTTTCATGGTATTGGTGTTGCCCCGCTCACCGTTCACCGGACCACCGGTGAGCACCAGGTTGTCGCCGGGCTGAAGGTTCAGCACCCGGGTGGCTTCCTTCTTGGCGTAGTAGAACATGACTTCCATGCTGGGGAACTGATCCGCCATCACGGGGGTTACGCCCCAGCTCATGGACAGCCGCCGCCAGATCTTCCGGTCGGTGGTCATGCCGATAATGTCCACAGGCGTGCGGAACCGGCTGACCAGCATGGCGGTTCTGCCGCTGACGGAGCAGACCACAATGGCCTTGGCGTTCACATCGATGGCCATGGAGCAAACTGCATGGGAAATGCAGTCCAGATTGCTTTCGCCCACGAATTCCGTAGTGCGGAAGCGGCACTTGTAGTCCGTGTGCTGCTCGGTGTACTCGGCGATCTCGGCCATGGCCTTCACCGCCTCCACCGGGTACTTGCCCGCGGCGGACTCGCCGGAGAGCATGACACAGGAGGTGCCGTCATAGACCGCATTGGCTACGTCGGAAATCTCCGCCCGGGTGGGACGGGGGTTCTGAATCATGGATTCCAGCATTTCCGTAGCGGTGATGACCCGCTTGCCCAGCATCCGGCACATCCGAGTCAGCTTCTTCTGAACCGCAGGCACCTCCACATAGGGAATTTCCACGCCCAGATCGCCCCGGGCGATCATAATGCCGCCGCAGGCAGAGCAGATCTCCGTCACGTTGTCCACGCCGGACTGGTTCTCGATTTTGGCAATGATCTCAATGTCACTGCCGCCATTATCATCCAGCAGAGCCTGAATGTCCAGCACATCCTGCTTTGTGGAGACAAAGGAGGCGGCGATGAAGTCCACGCCGTGCTTGATGCCGAAGAGGATGTCTGACTTATCCTGCTCGCTGAGATAGGGGCCGGACATGACCTTATTGGGGAAGGACATGCTCTTCCGGTCGCTGAGAACGCCGCCTACCAGACACTTACAGACAATGTCGTGGCCCTGGATGGACTGAACCTGGAATTTGACCATACCGTTGTTGACGGTGACGGTGTCACCGGGCTTCAGCTCCTTATGCAGAGCCTTATAGTTCACGGCGACCTTGGTCTCGTCGCCGACGATTTCATCGGTGGTGAAGGTAAAATCGCTGCCGTCGGCAATGGTCACCTTGCCGCTTGCGAAGGTGCGGATCCGGTACTCCGGACCCTTGGTATCCAGCATAATGGCAATGGGCAGACCCAGCTTCCGGCGAACCTTCTTGATAAGCTCGATCTTCTTTTCATGTTCCTCATGGGAGCCATGAGAGAAATTCAGCCGGGCCACGTTCATGCCGGCCAGGCACATTTGGGTCAGAGTTTCTTCATTTTCACTGGAGGGGCCGATGGTGCAGATAATTTTCGTTTTTCTCATAATAATCTCCCGAATCTCTTGCGTTTTTTGATTTCCGTATACGGCGTAATTTTACCACATTTTACTCTGCCCGTCAATCAAATCGGTGTTAAATTTCTACCCGGTAATGCCGCAGCCACACATCCAGCTGCAAGAAATAGGCCATAATCTGAGGCTTTCTCATCAGCTGCCCGTACCAGGGCCAGGGAGAATCCCCGCAGAGGATTTCCGTCAGGCACTCCCGGTTTACCACAGCCCAGACCGGGCTGTCGGATTCCATCAGCTGCCGGAACCGGGCGGCGATTAAATCCGTATAATGGGGGTCGAAGGTCTTTGGGTACGGGCTCTTTTTCCGCCAAAGGACTTTCTCTGGCAGAAGGCCCTCCATGGCAGCTCGGAGAAGCCCCTTTTCCTTTCCCCGGTACTCCTTGAAAGCCCAGGGCACCCTGTACAGATATTCGGCAATCCGCCAGTCGCAGAAGGGTACCCGAACCTCCAAACCATGATACATGCTCATTCTGTCCTTCCGGTCAAGAAGGGTCTGCATGAACCAGCGGAAATTCAGGTTCACCATTTCCTTCATCCGGGTTTCCAAAGGGGAGTTTCCCGGAAGAATATCACTTTCCCGGCAGGTCTGGCGGTAGGCATCCATCACGAATTCCTCACTTCGGTTCCTATCCCATCCCAGAAGCACAGAGGCTCGCTGGGCGGTATTCTGTGCCCAGGGAAAGCCCGTTCGGGAGCGAACCTCCGGATCCCGATACCAGGGATAGCCTCCGAAAATCTCATCGGCGCATTCCCCGGAAAGAGCCACCTTGGTGTGCTCCCGGATGCGGCCGCAGAAGGCCAGCAGAGAAAAATCCACATCCGCCATCCCCGGCAAATCCCGAGCGATGGTAGCATCTTCCAAAGCCTGGCACAGATCCTCCGGTGTCAGTACGGTCAGATGCTGCTCCGTGCCGAAAGCCTTGCGCATGATTTCAATATAGCAACTGTCTGCTGAGGGTTGGAATTTGTTGCTTTGGAAGAACCGCTCGTTGTTCCGGTAGTCCACGGAGAAGGTTTTTAAGGTCCTTCCCTGCTTTGCTTCCTCGAGTGCGCAGATGGCCGTGATGATGCTGGAATCCAAACCGCCGGACAGGAAGGTGCCCACGGGCTCGTCGGAAACCATCTGCCGCTGAATGGCATCCGTCACCAGAAATCGGACGTGCTCGACGGTCTCTTCAAAGCTCTCCCGGTGCTCCCGATCCTGGAGCTTCCAGTACCGCCGCACCGTAAGCTTTCCGTCCTGGCAAGCAGCACAGCAGCCGGGCTCGATTTCCTCCATGTCCCGGAATACCCCGCTGCCCGGCAGCCGCCCCGGCCCCAGAAGAATCAGCTGCGCCGCCCCCTGTTCGTCCAGCCTTGCCTGAACGGTGGGGTATTCCAGAATGGTTTTCATCTCTGAGGCGAAGAGCAGACCGCCTGAATGGCGCATATAAAATAGAGGTTTGACACCAATCCGGTCTCTTGCCAGAAACAGCCGCTTCCGTTTTTCCTCCCAGATGCCGAAGGCGAAAATGCCATTGAACCGGGAAAGACACCCTTCCCCGAACTGGGCGTAGGCGTGCAGCACCACCTCCGTATCGGAATAGCCCAGGAAGGTATGTCCGGCTTCTTCCAGCTCCTTTCGGATTTCCTCTGTATTGTAGAGCTCGCCGTTGTAGACGATGGTATATTTTTCTCCTGCCCAGGTCAGGTGCATGGGCTGCTTTCCGCCCTCCGGATCCCGGATAATCAGCCGGGCATGGAGCAGCGTCGCTTCTTCTGCGGAATAAATTCCTTCCGCATCCGGCCCACGGCGGTGCATGGACTGGAGCATGGCACCCAGGGTTTTCTCGTCTGCCGGTAATCCGATTATGCCTGCAATCGCGCACATCATTGACCACATCCCTTCATCGTATTATCCTATGTATGTCAATGGTAAAAATGTGCATACTGATAGGGGTGATCGAAGATGAAAAACAGCAAGGAACTTCTGTCCAGCGTGGTAAAAACCGCTCAAATGGGGCAAACCGGTATCCGAAGCGTTCTGGACACCAGTATGCGGCCCTCCCTGCGGAAGGCTCTGGAATCCCAGCTCCGGGAATACGACTCCATTGAGACAGAGGCTCACACCATCGCCTCCCAGCGGGGCTGGGAGCTAAAAGAGCTGGATCCGGGGGTGCGGATGATGACGGACATGATGACCCGGATGAAGCTTCATGGACGGAACACCGACTCCAAAATTGCGGACATGATGATTCAGGGCAATACCCGGGGTATGGTCAAGGGGCTGAAAAACCTTCACCAGTTTCCAAGCTCGGACTCCCAGGTGCAGATGGTTTCCCAGAAGCTGCTGGATTGCGAAACGGCAAATATCCGGCAGATGCAGGGGTATTTGTAAGGTAAGGCGGTGCAGGCAAATCCTGCGCCGCTTTCACAAAAATTCCCCACTGCGCATAGACTAATCCGAAGTATGAAAGGAGTGGATGCCATGTCCGCAACCGGCTACATACAGGTTCGGGCCTACACAAGTTCTGCCCAGTACCCCCTGAAAAACGTTGCCATCGTCATCACAGCTACGGACGGAACCGCCATTGCCATGCGGCTGACCGACCAGAGCGGCAAAATCGCCCCAATCCCCATTTCCGTTCCGCCGCTTGCCGAAAGTCAGTCCCCTGACCCAACCGAACGTCCCTACGCGGTGGTGAATCTCTATGCCCACCTGACAGGCTACGAGCAGACCGAGGCGGAGAATCTTCAGGTCTTTGCCGGAACCACCACCGTTCAGAATCTGGAAATGATTCCCCTGTCCGAACTGCCGGATGCCTGGGATCAGACGGTTGTGTTTGACACGCCGCCCCAGAATCTCTAGGAGGTATCCCATGACTCAAGTCACCCCCTATATCCCCCAGCGGATTACTGTCCACTTGGGGCCGCCGGATTCCAACGCGGCCAATGTGACGGTCGGCTTTGCCGACTATGTGAAAAATGTGGCGTCCTCCGAAATTTACCCTACCTGGGAGGAAAGCGCCCTCCGAGCCAACATTCTTGCCATTGTTTCCTTTGCCCTGAACCGGGTGTACACGGAATTTTACCGGAGCCGGGGCTATGATTTTGACATCACCAACTCCACCGCTTACGATCAGTTTTTTGTCAATGGCCGCAGCTATTTTGAGAACATTTCCCGGCTTGTGGATGAGCTGTATACCAGCTATCTCCGACGTCCGGGCTCTGTGGAGCCTCTGGCCGCCAAATTCTGCAACGGCACCACCGTCACCTGTGATGGCTTAAGCCAGTGGGGCAGCCAGAATCTTGCCCGGCAAGGCTTCACCTCCACGGAGATTCTGCGCAGCTACTATGGCGACGTGGAAATCGTGACCAATGCTCCGGTGCAGGGCATCACCACCTCCTACCCTGGGGTGCTTCGCCGGGGCACCACCGGCCCCAGCGTGGTGGTGGTTCAGGTGATGCTCAACCGGATCTCCCAGGCCTATCCGGCCATTCCGAAAATTGCCCAGGTGGACGGAATCTTCGGTGCCCAGACCGAGGCCGCCGTTATCCGGTTCCAGGAGGTCTTCAATCTTGCCGTCGACGGCATTGTGGGTCTGGCCACCTGGTACGCCATGGTGCGGCTCTATGTTGCCGTCACCAGGCTTGCCGAGCTGCGCAGTCAGGGACAAAAGTACTATGCCATCAACTGGGCCCATTCCCGGCCTATCCAGTTCGGCGACAGAGGCATTCGGGTGGAGCACCTCCAGTATATGCTGAGCGTGCTGGCAGCCTATATTCCGGAGATTCCCAGCCTGACGGTGGACGGTATTTTCGGAAGTCAGACCCGAAACGCAGTGGTTGCCGCCCAGCGGCGGTTTGGTCTGCCCCAGACCGGGGTTGTGAACTACGCAACCTGGGAGGCCATCTATGACCAGTTCTCCGGCATTGAGACTGCCACCTGGTGGGATCCTACCCTGTTCCCCTACACCTCCGCCATTCAGGGGAATGGCAGCCCCAGAAACCGCTATGCGACCACAAGCACTATGACCCAGTTTCCAGGGAAAAATCTACGGGCCGGGCAGCAGGATCCGGTCAGACAGGAGGCACCCAGATGAGACCACCGGAATCCTTTCTCGGCCAGCCCATCCGTAGTCTGCAAACCATGCTTCAGGTCATCGCCGCTGCCGCGGGGCAGGAATGCAGCCTGATTCCAGACGGAATCTACGGCCCGGAGACGATGGAGGCTGTAGCCGCTTTCCAGCGCACCCATGGCTTACCTGTGACGGGCATCACCGACCGGAAAACCTGGGATGCCATTTCCGCCGCCTACGATCCGGCTCTGACGGAAGTCGACGCCGCCCCTTCCCTGCCGGTGGTATGGAACCCCGGCCAATCCGTCTGCCTGGGTGAAAGCCATCCCAACGTAGGCCTTGCCCAGTGTATACTGGAAACCCTGTCCCAACGGTATCCCGGTATCCCCCTGCCCTCCCGCTCCGGCACGCTGGATGAAAGCACCGCCGATTCCCTTTCCGCCTTTCAGCAGCTTCACGGTCTGCCTCAGACCAGCCGGTTGGATCGGAAAACCTGGCAGGCTCTGACCCGGCAGTATCCTCTGGCAGCCACCCAGGGACAGAAGAGCACCAAGAGGTAATTGTAAATTTTTAACGGTTTTGGCAGGATATGCTTGATAAAGCCAGCACAATTGCTTATAATACTGCTAAAGACATAATGCGTATGCGGGAGGTGTGCTGCGTGCTTTACAAGAATTGGAAAAAGGATATCTGGAGCATCCCCAATCTGCTGAGCCTGTTCCGGCTGGTGCTGATTCCGGTGTATGTTTCCATATATCTTCACGCCGAAACCCGAGAGCAATACATTCTTGCCGGGTGCATTCTGGCGGTATCCTGCCTGACGGACATGATCGACGGAAAGATTGCCCGGAAATTCAATATGATTACCACTTTGGGAAAAATGCTGGATCCTCTGGCGGATAAGCTGACCCAGCTGACTCTGACCCTGTGCCTGAGCCTGAAATATCCGGTGCTCTATCCGGTACTTGCCCTGCTGGTGGTGAAGGAGCTTGTTCAGTTGGCTTTGGGGGTTCTGTTCCTGCGCCGGGGCAAAATGCTTCCTGGGGCACTGATGGCCGGAAAGGTCTGCACCACGGTGCTGTTCGTCAGTTTGATTGCTCTGGTGCTGCTTCCTGGGATACCCGGCACCGCCGTGAACTGCATTGCGGTGATCGACAGCGTATTTTTGGCGATTTCCTTTATCAGTTATCTCCATGCCTACTTCGGCAAAGAGGTCAAGGTGCAAGATATCGAACGCTGAAAATGAATTTAGCGGGTGCCCAGCGGGCACCCGCTTTTTTGCCGGAAAACCGAAAATATACGGCGGCTCAGAATCGAGCCGCCGTGTTTCATTTTCCTATCTCTATCCGGGACGCCATGTGTCACAGGTACGCCGTCGGGTTATCCGCGAATATTTCCGCGGCATCGGTTTTCCTCATCGCTTCCCGCTGTGTACCTTTAGTATACCAGAAGGATTTGGTAATTGGTGAAGAAACCTTGAACAATTTGACAATAATTTTTCGACAGAATTCACAAATTCTCTCAGGTAGGATAGGCATTGCTCAGCAGAAGCAGCAATGGCAGTGCCAGGGTGAAAATGCTGATGGCCCAGGAATACATGGCCTTCCGGGAGCAGAACATCAGAATCAGGCAGCCGCCCGTCAGAGCCAGGGGTCCCATTACCGCCAGATCCCGGCTGATATACTGGGCAAACTCTCCGGTGGATTGCAGATTCACACCTACCTGCTCCGGCAGATGGAGCCGGTTATACTGAGCCAGCTTCACGGCATAATACACCACAGGAGCCGCCATTACCGGCTTTCTCAGTCGGAACAGCCAGGTACCGATCGTGCTGATAACATGATTGATCTTTCCAACTGTCTGCTTGGCCTTGTCCATGCCGGACAGACCGGTTCCGGTAGAAGTTCCGGGATTTTCCATAATCCACCTCCAAAGTTTTTGTTAATTATAGCATATCCGGCCAATTCCCGCAAGGGAAGACCGGGCATTCAGAAAAATTTAAGAAAGGGCAATTCGTCCGTTTTATTGTACCTGAACCATCTTATACTGTAGAAAAAACATGGAGGTACATTTTATGAAGCACACAGTCAGAAAAAACCACCGGGAGCTCTATGTCTACCGCCCCAAGTATCCCAACGCCGCCAGCCGGGAATACTACCGGCAGAAGGTGCTGGATGCCGTGACGGCGGTGGTATCCGTCATCGGCTTTCTCAGTGCCATGATTTTCCTGTTCACCATGTGTTAAAGATCAGAATCCTTGAGCAGGCGGCAGTCCGTGATGACACCGTTTCGGATTTCGACGATACCGGCACTGCCGCCATAGCCGCAGCTGCCGGGATTGAGCACCCACAGGCCGTCGTCCTCTTTGTGGCAGTCGGCAATGTGGGTATGGCCGTAAAGCACCGCCTGGACTTTCGCCGTCCGGGCGCTTTGCAGTAAGGCTCCAATGCCCAGCTTCACATGGTGCTTATGGCCGTGGGTCAGGTAGAAATCCACCCCGAAGATCCGATCAATGAGAATCTCCGGCTGATCCGGCGGACAGCGATACCGGTCGCAGTTTCCCGGCACCTGATAAAATGGAATGCCGGGGTTTTCCTCCCGGATTACTTCCCCGTCATCAAAATAGTCCCCCAGATGGATCACCCCGTCCGGGTGGACGGTCTCCATGCACCGGCGCATAAAGCCCAGGCTGGAATGGGAGTCCGAAAAGACAAGAATCGTCATAAAACGCTCCCTCCCCTTCATTATATGTGAAAGCAGCTCGCTGATACCCGGCAAATCACGCCAGGGGAAAACTGACTTTTTCCGTAATTATATCATGGCTGTCAAGAAAGTCGGTACAGATTTCTCTCCCGGCGCATATGCTGTGGTATAGGCTTTAAGGAGGGATACCGCCATGGATTCGTTTTCCGATATGAAGGAGCTTCTGCGCCTGGCCCAGTCCCCTGCCGGTCAGCAGCTCATCGCTCTGCTCCGGCAGCGGGGCGGCGACCGACTATCTGCCGCCCTTGCCCAGGCCTCTGCCGGGGATTACCGCCAGGCCCAGGCATTGCTTTCTGACCTTCTGTCTCAGGAGGATGCTCAGGCACTCATAAAAGCACTGGAGGACAGCCGATGAGTGAACTGGAAGAGAAGCTGGGGGCTCTTCTGTCGAATCCCCAGCTGATGCAGCAGATCTCGTCTTTGGTTCAGGCCATGGGACAACCGTCTCAGCCTGCGCCCTCTCCCCCGCCCATGCCGGAACCGCCTCCCCAGCCGTCGGAGCCGGATCTGTCCCAGCTTCAGGGACTGGCCAGCCTTCTGCAAAGCAACCGGATAGACACCAACCAGCAGGCCTTGCTGCGTGCCCTGTCTCCCTATCTCAGCCCCTGGCGGGTCGGAAAGCTGGAACGGGCTATGCGGGCCTCAAAAATGGCGGGGCTGGCCTCGGTGTTTCTCCGTGGCGATGGACAGAGCCCCGGCGGGAGGTGAGAACATGTACAATCGCTATATTCCCCAGCCGGACGGTACTTACCGCAGAAACCGGATGCAGGATCCGGGGCGGCGACCCGGGAATGCTCCCTGCCAGAGTCCGCCGCCTCCACCGCCGCCCCGACCTCCGGCTGCCCCGTCCATGCCGCCTTGCCGGGATCGTCCGCCAATTGCCCTCCGACCGGAAGGGTTTCTTCGTCAGCTGCTGCCCAAGGATTTTGACATTGAGGACCTGCTGGTGGTGCTCCTTCTGCTCCTGATGGCAGGCGAGGAGGATTCCGGAAATGCCCTGCTGACCCTGGCACTGTACCTGTTCTTGTAGCACAGTCTTTGCCTTTTCCCAGAACGGAAGCCACGAAACGTAGGTGGAAGGATGGTTCCTGAATAAAAAATAAGACCGAAAGAGCATTCCCTCTTTCGGTCTTACGATTCGAGTGTCAAGATTCGCTGCATTTTGATTCTTTAGAGAATCAAAATTAAGGTGTTGGCGCCGCCCAGCTGTCGGCAAGCAACTGTCCGCCGGACAGTTGCATCGGATCGTTCGAATCTCCTAATAGAAAAAATGAAATCCGAAAGAACTCATGTTCTTTCGGATTTCATGGTCCGAGTGTCGAGATTCGAACTCGAGGCCTCTTGAACCCCATTCAAGCGCGATACCAAACTTCGCCACACCCGGATATTTTGTTTGCCGTTCTCTCGGCGACTTCGATATAATACCACAAGTACGAACAAAATGCAAGCATTATTTTCGGTTTTTTAAAAATTTTTTTCTTCCCCCGAAATGAGGCCAAAATCCCGCCCCATTTCGGAGAAAGGCAAAATTTTCCGAACTTTTTACTCGCCCCGTTCGCTGCTGACCACCTTGCCGATGTTCCACAGGTGGGCGACGGTCTTCTCGGCTTCCTTCTTTTGCTCCTCGTTGTCGTACTCCAAATAGATGGTGTGGGCACTGCAATCGCAGCATTCCACCTGTACGCTCCAGCCGCCCTCGTGCAGGATCATACCCGCGCCCCGGCAGATGGGGCAGTCTTCCAAAAGAATTTTCTCGTCCATGTTTGTTCTCCTTATCTAAAAACGGTTTTGTCTTCGGTGTAGATTTCTTCCCGGCAGACCCGGATGTAGTCCGGCGTCAATTCCGGAAGGTATTTTTCGATGGCAGCTCCCAGCTGCATGGGATTGAGCGACGGATTCTGGCAGCAGTGGAGTACATCCAGCCGCAGCTCCCCTTCTGAAATCCGGGAGATTTCCAGATTGCGAATCATGGGGATGATGTCCTGCTGGGTCACGCCGTTCCGGTTTTTCTTTTCCAGAACCAGCGTCTCCCGGGCAAACAGCTGCCCGATAGCCGACTCGGCTCCCGCCGGAATGCCCCCGTCGTATTCCAGAGTCAGGCGGCTTTGCAGCAGGGCCAGATACTTGATTTTCGCCCCGTTGTCGTAGACCTCCCGCACCCGGATGCCGTCGATGAGCGCGGCATTCAGCCGGTTGCGGATGTCCTCCAAAGGAACGGGTCTTTCCAGGTCAAAGTCCAGCAACTCACAGTGACTTTCCGCTCCCAGGCTCAGTGGCAGAGCGATGGATACGGAAGGCCGGGGATTGAAACCCTGGGTGTGGGTCAAGGGCAGCCCTGCCCGCTTGAAGGCTCGCTGAAACAGCCGCATCAAGTCAAGGTGGGAAATAAACCGGGCGTTATCCAGCTTTTCAAACAGTGCTCTAGGCATCGCAGGCCACCTCCTTCAGAAGGCAATTGGCACCGCACCCGGCGCAGCCGTGCCGGCAGTCCGGGGTCACCAGATTCTCATAGGCTCGCCTCCGCTCCCGGAGCAGGAACTTTTTGCTCACGCCCACGTCGATGGCATCCCAGGGCAGCAGCTCCTCCTCACCGAAGCCCCGGGTGGTGTAGTAGTCCACGTCCACGCCGCACTTCTCAAAGGCATCCAGCCATTTGCCGTAGTCAAAATATTCGTCCCAGCCGTCCAGCCGGGCACCGTTTTCCACCGCAGCCTCGATGACCGTCCCCAACCGCCGGTCGCCCCGGGCAAACACCGCCTCCAGTCGGCTCAAGTCCGGACTGTGGTAGTCATAGACAATGGATTTGGAGTAAAAATGGGACTTGAGCAGCTTGCACCGCCGCAGATATTCCTGAGGGGTGATCTGCTTTTCCCACTGGAAGGGGGTGTGAGGCTTGGGCACAAAATAAGCCGTGGCCACATGAACCCGCAGACCCCGCTTTTTGTTCACGGCGTTTTCCTTCCAAGCCTGGATGACCTTGTACACCAGCTCGGCGATGCCCAGCACGTCCTCATCGGTTTCCGTAGGCAGACCCAGCATAAAGTAGAGCTTTACGTTGTTCCAGCCTCCGGAGAAGGCCTGGGCGCAGGTATTCAGAATTTCTTCTTCGGTCAGATTCTTGTTGATTACGTCCCGAAGCCGCTGGGTTCCCGCCTCCGGAGCAAAGGTCAGGCCGCTTTTCCGGACGGTTTGCAGCTTCTCCATCAGTTCCCGGGAGAAATTGTCCGCCCGCAGAGAGGGCACGGATAGGTTAACCTTATTGGCCTGGCAGTAGGGAATCAGCTGGTCCGTCAGCTCTTTCAGCCCCCGGTAATCGGAGGTAGACAGGCTGGATACGGTAATTTCGTTGTTGCCGGATTTTTCCAGCAGCTCAATTGCCTGGCGGTAAAGCACCTCCGGGCTTTTTTTGCGCACCGGACGGCAGGAAAAGCCTGCCTGGCAGAACCGGCAGCCCCGGATGCAGCCCCGGAAGGCCTCCAGGTTTCCCCGGTCGTGGACAATTTCCGTGGAGGGAACGATCATTTCCGTGGGGAAGAAGGCGTGATCCAAGTCCTCCACAATCCGCTTGGTCACAACTTCCGGGGCGCCGTTCAGGGGAATCACCGCCCGGAGGGTACCGTCTTCATTGTATTCCTGGCGATAGAAGCTAGGCACATAGACCCCAGGGATTTTCGAAACTGCCAGAAGAAATTGCTCCTTGCTCCACTTTTCCGCCTTGGCCTTGTCGTAGAGGGACACGATTTCCACAGTGCTGTCCTCCCCTTCTCCCAGGGAGAAAAAGTCCACAAAATCTGCCAGCGGCTCCGGGTTAAAGGCGCACACGCCCCCGGCAAAGACGATGTTTTTAAGTTCCTTCCGCTCCGCTGCGTGAAGGGGAATCCCGGCCAGGCGCAGCATATTCAGAATGTTGGAATACGCCATTTCATAGCCGATGGTGAAGGCGATCATGTCGAAATTCTTTACCGGCTCCTGGCTTTCCAGCGCCCACAGGGGAAGGCTGTTTTCCCCCATGGCCTGTTCCATGTCCCCCCAAGGGGCGAAGACCCGCTCACACCAGACGCCCTCCATCCGATTCATGACTCCGTAGAGAATACGCATACCCACATTGGACATGCCGATTTCGTAGGTATCCGGGAAGCAGAAGGCCACCCGTACCCGGACATCCGCCAGATTCTTCTTGATTTCGCCCCACTCGCCGCCGGTATAGCGGGCGGGCTTCTGCACCGCAGTCAAAATGCGCTGCTTCAAATCCGTCATAAAACTACCTCTTTGTAAATGGTAGCCCTATTGTACTGCCTTTCCCCCGGTTTTGCAAGGTATTTTTCCGAGAGCCCCGGAACGCACAGCCGTTGTCCCCAGCAGCAGTGCAATCCCCGGCTGTCGGCACAGGATTGCAGCCAGTGCCCCGGTCAGCAGGAGCCAGGCCATCCCCTGTCCCACAGTCTGGGTTATTTTCTCCGCTTTCTCAGGAGCCATCCCTTCCAGAACACAGAAAAGCATCCGACCGCCGTCCAGCGGATAGATTGGCAGCAGATTATAGGCACTCTGGACAAGACCGCAGACGGCCGTCCGTGGGAACCATCGGACGGCCGTCAGAAGCAGCAGTCCGGCGGCAGGCCCGGCGGCGGCACAGACAAACTCCCGCCAAGGCTCGGAAAAGGCGGTATGGATTTTCGCACCGGTGCAGCCCATCCGGAACTCCGGATGTCCGGCATCCAACAGCCAGATAGCCAGCAGATGTCCCAATTCATGGACGCAGGCCGCTGCCGCCGCCCCTGCCAGCCATGACAGGGGCAGTGTCAGAAGCAGTAGTGCCCCCATTAGAAAGGCAAAGGGTGAAACCGCCGTCACCGGCTTACAACGTCTGCGCAAAAGGCCTCCAATGCCTGGCCCAGGGGCGTGCCGCTCTGAAGATTCACTGCCAGACGCTCCAGCTCTGCCAGAGCCACGGCGGCATCCCCGGGAAACAGAAGCCGCTGGATGTAATACCGGCTGTCCTTCCGGATCAGCCCAACCAGTGCCAAGGCACACAAAACCGCGAAAACCGGAACCCAATGGCGGCCTCTTTTGCGGTTTTTCCACGAATTTTCCGGATATTCGATCACATAGCCCATAGCCTTCACCTCGGTACAGTTTATTTTTTATCGACCGGAAGTATGACGTGCTCCATCTGTTAAAAGCCATATTCTATCTGAAATCCTCCATCATAACCACCCATAGCAGCCCGAAACATTCTGACGAACTTCCGTCGGTGCGGCCGGGGGATTCTTAAGGGGGCGGCTTTTCGGCAGCGCCCCTTAAGGCGGATTCTTCTCAATGTTCTTGCCGGGACAAGAACATTGCCTCCGGAGGAACCAGAGCCGAAAGATTCTGTGAGTCTTGGAACATAAGGACGCAATTCACGGGACGATGAGGGCATCGTCCCCTACAATCTCTTATCGAGCATTGTTCAGGAAAGCGACCTCATCCGGCTCTTCGAGCTACCTATATGTTATTGTGCAATTGCCACCGGCAATTGGTTGATTTGAGTTCGCTGCGCGGAGCACCACCCTCTCAGGGGAAGGCTTGGATGACGGATTGTGACCGGAGGGAATCCTTGGAAAGGGCCACACCAGTGACATCGGTCACTGGTTCGCAATGACATATGCCATACCAGGGCGTTTTCCTTTGAATGTCATCCTCTTTCTCAAAAAACGCATACAGGCAATGCCATCCGGCATTGCCCGTACACGATTAGGGGAAATCCATTAGGAGGTATTTTAGGAGGTATTTCAGCTTTGGCTTACGCCAGTGCGGCACCCAGGTTCCGGCAGGCCTCCTGGGCCTCATCGTCGGGGGCTTCCTGGCAGATCACGCTGTCACAGGCCAGCTTTGCGCCGTCTGCCTGACAGGTTTCCTCCCAGGTGCGCATCCACTCGCCGTCGCCCCAGCCGTAGGAGCCGAACAGGGCAATCTTTTTGCCGGAGAGCTTACTGCGGCAGTCCTGGAACAGAGGATCAAATTCGCTGTCCTCCAGTTCCTCCGCACCCATGGCGGGGCAGCCAAAGGCAACGGCATCAAATTCGTCCATGCGCTCGGCGGAGAACTCAGCCACGGGGGCCAGACAAACCTCACAGCCCGCACTCTTGGCGCCTTCGGCCACGGCATTGGCCATTTCCTCGGTATTGCCGGTACCGCTCCAATAAACAACAGCAACTTTACTCATCGTATTTTCAACCTTTCCATTTATAATGGTATATCAACCGGCTACGGTCAGCCGTTCAATATCAATTCCCTTCGCCCAGGCATCGCAGTAGATTTCGGTACATTTGCGGTACTGGGCAAACTTCTGTTTGGCTCCGGCCTCGTCGGTGTAGACCTTCCAACAGCCCACGCACTTGCAGGTGCAGGGCTTATTTTCGATGAAGCCGCACACATCTGCCGGAGGATAGCCCAGAAACAGGCCAATTTCGTGGGGAAACTCCTCCCGGGCCCGGAGTTTTCGGGCCAGACGCACCAGACATTGCTCGCTTTTAGCGCAGTCATAGCCCAGAGGATTCAAAATCCGCATGGCTTCCCCATGACGCAAATCCTCCGCCAACTGCCGGGGTCGGTACAGGTAGATCAGTGCCTTCTTCTCCGAGAACCGGAGGGGAACCACCCGAAGCCCCTTCCGGCAGAGACGACCGTTCAGCCGGCACAGGGAGGCCACCAGCTCCGCCCGATCCGGGCAAGGGCAGCTGAACAGATTCGCGGTTTTGATGCCTGCCAGGGTGGGGGCGCAGTTGCGGATCAGGTAATCCTCGGACATATCATTGGCTCCTTCCCGGCTGCCTTGCCAGCTGCCTTAAATGCTTTTTCAGGCGGAAAAGGAGCATGAGCAGCATGACAAGTCCGACCAGGGCACTGCCGGTGGAGAAAAAGTCGGACACAGTCAAGGAAGGCTCCTTTCTGAGGTTAGCGAACGCTAACCAATGGGTTTTCTAAACGGTTAGCATTTGCTAACCGCCGTTATCATACACGAAGTTTGCCCATCTGTCAAGTAGGAAAATGAGAAAAGTTTTTGCGCCAGTGCCTGGCTTCTGATATAAAAGCCATTTTATCGAAAAATCGTATGACAGCGGCCTCGCAAAATTTACACCCCTGTGATGGGGCTCACTGAGCTACTATCACAGGGGGTATCTTTATGCGTCCAAAACTGTTTATTCCAATTGTTGAAAGGAAGACTTCATCCGCATCTGGGACTATTGAAGCGTTCCCCGGGAACGCTCTATACTTAGACCGAGGGATGGGGACTATGAAAGAGTATAAAACGGTCAAAGAGGTGTGTGCACTTACCGGGCTTACACGGAAGCATTTGTATTATTTCCATCATGAAAATGTTGTCCAGGCCGCGGCATACGCCAATTACTCGGTGGTTGGCAGTGACGGCTATAAGCTCTACGACGCCGAAGCCGTGGAGCGGCTTCGGGAAATTGCCCTATATTACCGGCTGGGTCTGAAGCGCAACGAAATCCGGGATATCATGCTGGATCCCGACTATGAGGTGGGACAGGTTCTGGAAAAACTATTGGCTCAGAAAAAGACGGAAAAGGAGAAGATTGAGCAGCAAATCCGCATTCTCAACTATCTGAAGCGCATCGGCATACAGAATGGCCTGGAGGATGTTCTCAAAGGATGTATGTCGGAAGCATTGGAGCTCGACCCCCGGGTGGGGGTATAAAATACAGGGAGGAAACCATATGAAAAGAGTACTCATCGCCATTGTCACCATTGCGCTGCTGCTCACCGCCTGCGGCGCCAAAGCACCCGTGGAAACCACTGCTACGGAAACGGTTCTCGCGGAGACAGCACCTGCCGAAACCAAGCCCAATTACCTCGGCACCTGGAAGCTGGATTATCTGCTTGTGGGAAATTCCAAAATCGCCCAATCCGAATTGGAGGCCGCCGGTAATGAAATTGCCAATATGCAGTTCGTCCTGAAGGATGGTGGAACCGCCTACATAGTTATCGGCTCCAATGCAGGTTTTATGGAATGGGCTGAAACCCCATCTGGAATTCAATTGAGTGGTAATGGATCTTCTTTTGAGTTGACTTTTGAGGATGGGTATCTTTCTTTAGCCATTGATAATGAAACAGCTCTCTTTCAGAAGATGTCCGACAGTCAGCTGATTGAAAACGCCGATCATCCGGCAGCGGATGTCCTGGAATCCGGGGTCGCGGAAACCGTCCCTACCACAGAGGAAATTCCTACGGAAACCACCACCGATTCGGAGAACGCCATCCGTCCGGAATTCAAGAAGGCCATGGATGCCTACGAGGAATTCTACGACGAATACTGCGACCTGATGGCTCAGTACACCAAGAATCCTACGGATTTCTCCCTGCTGACAAAGTATGGGAATATGCTCTCGAAAATGACAGAAATTGACGCGGCCTTTAAAAAGTGGAACGACGCGGATATGACCACCGCGGAGGCGGCCTACTACCTGGAGGTCAACAGCCGGGTGCTGCAAAAGCTGGCAGAGGTTATGGGTTAAAGTCAGAAGCCAAGTTACATAGGGAAAGCCCCCGGCATCGCCGGGGGCTTTGCTTATTCGTCGTAGTCGAAGGACTTGAGGAAGGCCTTGTCCTCAGCGGAGGCTGCGGGAGCCTCGGTCTTGGCACCGCAGCCGGCAAACAGGGAAGCGGTCACGGTCAGGCTCAGGAATACGGCTCCGATTTTTTTAATGAAGTTTTTCATGGTTAATTCCTCTCTTTTTAGGGTCTATCTGAAAACCGGGAATATGACCAACGGCGAGGGATTTTCCGCCTGATGAAGCCATTTTTTTGCAGGAATACTCTGCGTATTGCAAGAAAAAATGGTGCCCAGCAGGTGGAAAAGACCCGCTGTTTGGGCGTGTTGACGGTTTTCAGATAGACCCTAAGACAAATTCAGGGAATCCAAGCACAAAAAATGCCGGGGCTTCGATAAGCTCCCGGGCAAATGGCGTTATGATATCCCTTCGGAAAAATCATGTTCAGGTGCAGCACAAGGTATACGAATGCACCCCGCCATACGGATATGCCCGGGAGATATGCATTCGACAACAACAGTAAGACTTATTAACAAACATTGCAATCCGCTCCTTTCGTTTGGTCTGCTCAGATTCGATGGCTAGATAATACACCCATATTCCTATCTTGTCAATAGGTTTTGAAAAATATTTTCCTATTATCCTGGTGGGAATATAGTACACATCGAAAAGGCCGGAAAAACCCGCTTCCCAGGCCGGGAAGCGGGTGGCCGCATTCAGATTACATAGTCGTCTCCGGCAGTCCCCTGCTCCACCAGGTCTGCAATGGTGACGCTTTCCAGATACTCCCGGATCACCTTGTCCAGTCCCTGCCACAGAGCCAGGGTTCGGCAGCTGCCGGAACGGGAACAGGCCTCGGCATTGCTTTCCAGGCAGGTCACGGGAGCCAGGGATTCCTCCGTCAGCCGCAGAATGCTGTCCACCGTGTACTGCTCCGGAGCCTTGCGCAGCCGATAGCCGCCGCCCTTGCCCCGGAGGCTTTCCACCACCTTGGCCTTGACCAGTATCCGGATAATGCTTTCCAAATACTTTTCGGAGATTTCCTGCCGCTGGGCGATCTCCTTCAGGGAAATAAATTCTTCCGACTGATGCTCCGCAAGATCAATCATCACCCGCAGGGCGTAACGCCCCTTAGTGGAAATTAACATAATACCGATTCCTCCTGTTGAAATCTTAAATCCTATTATACAGCAAGGTTTGTGGGAAATCAAGCAAAATTTCTATTGACAAACGGAAACCGGCGATGTATAATCCTGATAAACCTAGCAAGAAGGTAGGGATTAAAATGAAGAATTACCCGGCGGCCTTTCGATGTTGCCCCGGCGCATAAGAAAGTCCGTATGCAATTGCCCATATTCTGATATCTATGTCTATTATTCTATCAAATATTCTTTGGGAGGAATCCGTTGTGTCTAAAATTTATACTTCCGCCGATCAGTTGATCGGAAAGACCCCCCTGCTGGAGCTGACCCACCTGGAAAAGGAACTGAAGCTGGAAGCCAGGATTCTGGCAAAGCTGGAGTACTTTAACCCCGCCGGTTCCGTAAAGGATCGGATCGCCAAGGCCATGATCGACGACGCCGAGGCCAAGGGAGCCCTGAAGCCCGGCAGTGTCATTATCGAGCCTACCTCCGGCAATACCGGCATTGGCCTGGCCTCTGTGGCGGCTGCCCGGGGCTATCGGATCATCATCGTCATGCCTGAGACCATGAGCGTGGAGCGTCGCCAGCTGATGAAGGCCTACGGCGCGGAGCTGGTGCTTACCGAAGGCGCCAAGGGCATGAAGGGTGCCATCGCCAAGGCTGAGGAGCTTGCCAAGGAGATTCCGGGGGGCTTCATCCCCGGCCAGTTTGTGAACCCCGCAAACCCCGCCGCCCACAAGGCCACCACCGGCCCGGAAATCTGGGAGGATACCGACGGCAAGGTGGACATCTTTGTAGCTGGTGTCGGCACCGGCGGCACCATCACCGGTGTGGGCGAGTATCTGAAGAGCCAAAACCCCAACGTGAAGGTGGTTGCCGTGGAGCCCGCTGCTTCTCCCGTGCTGAGCAAGGGCACTGCCGGTGCCCACAAGATTCAGGGCATCGGCGCGGGCTTCGTCCCCGCCGTGCTGGATACCAAGGTTTACGATGAGATCATTCCCGTGGAAAATGAGGCCGCCTTTGCCGTCGGCAAGAAGATCGGCAAGACCGAGGGCGTGCTGGTAGGCATTTCCTCCGGTGCCGCCGTGTGGGCTGCCGTAGAGCTGGCCAAGCGGCCGGAGAATAATGGCAAGACCATTGTGGCTCTGCTGCCGGACACCGGCGACCGTTACCTTTCTACGCCTTTGTTCGCCGATTGATTAAAAAACTCGTCAGGGGCTGCCGCATTCTCAGCGGCAGCCCCTGAAACCTACTTTTTGACAGTCAACGACAGGAATTTCGATGATTTGACGAAACTTTTTGAAAATCCGGCACCGGAATTGTGCGGTGCGTATCTTGACATTTTTGCTGGATATTGCTAATATGAAGGCGTAAAGTTTCCGGGGGAGGGCCGCCGACAGGCGGCTTTTCTGAAGAATGTTTGTTAGCCTGAGCTAACAGTTTGCTAGGAAAACTTTGCAATCGTCCCGCCGGAGGGTCGGGGCCAAAGCTGAGCAGATGATTCCGGCAGCCGGATATCCGGCGGCTGGTTTGTCTAATATAATTCCATTGGAGGACAAAAATATGGCTATGAAGAAAATTGGTTTGTTTGCGGCAGGTGTGTTGTTCGGCACTGCCGGTCTGAAGGTTCTGGGCAGCAAGGACGCAAGACGGGTTTACGCCCAGACCACTGCCGCCGCGCTGCGGGCGAAGGACTGCGTGATGACTACCGTGACCACCGTTCGGGAGTGCGCCGATGACATCTACGCCGATGCCAAGGCCATCAACGAGCAGCGCGCCGAGGCGGAAGCCGAGGCTGTGGTGGAGGATGCCGCCGCGGAGGAAAGCAAGGCGGAGTAACCCATGAAGTGCACAATCCAACATGATATTCCGGGGCGGCTTCGGGTGCACCTGTGCTGCGGTCGGATGAGCCTGCGTCAGGCGGATGTGCTGGAGTACTACCTGCGCTCCCTGGAAGGTGTTCAGTCCGTGAAGGTCTACGACCGGACTCAGGACGCGGTGGTGCGCTACACCGGGGAGAAGAAGGCCGTGCTCCATGCGCTGGCAGTCTTCTCCTTCGGAAAAGCTGAGGCTATGGATCTGGTGCCTGAGCATACCTCCCGGGCCCTGAACCGGGAATTTGAGGATAAGCTGGTCACGACGGTAATCCGCCGGGGCCTTTCCCGGCTCTTCCTGCCGGTGCCTGTTACCTCTGCCATTGCGGTGCTGCGCTCCGTCAAGTACATCAAGGAGGCCCTCCGGGCACTATTCCACGGTCAACTAACCGTGGCCGTGCTGGACGGCACCGCCGTGGCGGTGTCCGTGATCCGGGGCGATTACGATACCGCAGGATCCGTGATGTTCATGCTGCGGCTGGGCGAGATTCTGGAAGAGTGGACCCACAAGAAGTCCGTGGCGGATCTGGCCTCGGCCATGAGCCTGCATGTGGATAACGTCTGGATGCAGGTGGACGGCACCGAGGTGCTGACGAAGATTACCGATGTGCGGCCCGGCGACCGGATCGTGGTTCGCACCGGCAGCCTGATCCCCCTGGACGGCACGGTTGCCGAGGGCGAGGCCATGGTAAACCAGGCCTCTCTCACCGGAGAGTCCATGCCCGTTACCAAGCGGCCCGGAAGTCCGGTTTACGCCGGTACCGTGGCCGAGGAGGGCGAGTGTGTCATCACGGTGGAGAAGGTCTCCGGCTCCGGTCGGTATGACCGGGTCGTCCGGATGATTGAGGAGTCGGAGAAGCTGAAATCCACCGCCGAGGACAAGGCCGCCCGGATGGCGGACAAGTTGGTACCCTATACCCTGGGCGGCACCGTGCTGACCTATCTTCTCACCCGGAACGTGACCAAGATGCTGGCGGTGCTGATGGTGGACTTCTCCTGTGCCCTGAAGCTGGCCATCCCCATTTCCGTGCTGTCGGCCATGCGGGAGAGCAGCGGCTATCACATTTCCGTCAAGGGCGGCCGGTTTCTGGAGGCTGTTGCCAAGGCGGATACCATCGTCTTCGACAAGACCGGCACTTTGACCTATGCTACCCCCACCGTGGCGAGAATCGTTCCCTTCGGCGGCCGGGACGAAAGTGAAATGCTGCGCCTTGCCGCCTGCCTGGAGGAGCATTATCCCCATTCCATGGCCAACGCCGTGGTGGAGGAAGCAAAACGCCGGGGTCTATCTCACGAGGAGTACCATTCTCAGGTGCAGTATGTGGTGGCCCACGGCATTTCCAGCATGGTGGAGCAGGAGCAGGTGTTCATCGGCAGTGCCCACTTTGTCTTTGAGGACGAGGGCTGCCGGATTCCGGAAGGGGAGCGGGAAAAGTTTGATGCCATTCCGGCCGCCTATTCCCATCTGTACCTGTGCATCGGCCGGGAGCTGGCGGCGGTGATCTGCATTCATGATCCCCTGCGCCGGGAGGCCCGGGACGCGGTAAAGGCGCTCCACGACTGCGGCTTTACCAACGTGGTAATGATGACCGGCGACAACCGGCGCACGGCGGAGTCCGTGGCCCGGGAGGTGGGCGTGGACGCGGTTTACGCCGAGGTGCTGCCGGAGGACAAGGCTTCCTTCATCCGCACGGAGAAGGAGAAGGGCCACACTGTCATCATGGTTGGCGACGGTGTCAATGATTCTCCGGCTCTGTCCGAGGCGGATGCGGGCATTGCCATCTCCACCGGCGCGGCCATCGCCCGGGAGATCGCAGATATCACCATCGCCTCCGAGGATCTGTTCGAGCTGGTGATCCTGCGGCGGCTCAGCGAGGCACTGATGAGCCGGATTCACGGCAGCTACCGCTTCATTGTGGGCTTCAATCTGTCGCTGATCCTGCTGGGCGTGGCGGGGATTCTGCCGCCGACCACCTCGGCACTGCTTCATAATACCTCTACTCTGGGCATCAGCCTGAAAAATATGACTAACCTGCTGGACGAAGCAGAAAAGCAGTAATTTTCAATCAAAAGGGCCGAGGGCGCATCCGGGAAAGGACGTGCCCCCGGCTTTTCTAAAAATGGTCTTGACAGAATCCTTGCGCTGTGCTATAATACTCAAGCACTCAGGGAGTGCACTGCATATCGCGGAGTAGAGCAGTTGGAAGCTCGTCGGGCTCATAACCCGGAGGTCGTAGGTTCGAGTCCTGCCTCCGCAACCAAAATTATCCCGGATTTCGATATGAAATCCGGGATTTTTCTAACTTTTTTGCTCATTTTGTGTCGGTTCAAAATTTGCTTTGGGGATAGTTTGGGGATAGCTCAAAATCATGGGTGGGAAAAACCGAACTTTTTCATAGAAAATGGTTTTTCCGTAAATTCTGCTATTTTCTCCCCGCAAACACCCCCGCCCGGACATCCGCAGCTGTCGCTCTGGCGATAGCAATCTGGTGTGCGTAAATCGTTGCCGTTGTGTTGGCGTTAGCGTGGCCTAGCTCTGCGGCTGTTGTCACCAGGTCAACACCGTTGGCAATCATCGTAGAGGCTGCCGTATGCCGGAAGGCGTGGGGATGAATGTGGGGCAGATCATTTTGGGCACTGAAGCGATTCAGCCACGCTGTAATGCTGTCCGGGTGCATCCAGGAGCCATCGTCCCTTACAAACACATAGGGAGTGCCTGCCCAGCGGTCTCCGTTCAGCTCCTGTAGATGCTCATACTCGACTCTCCACTGCCGCAGAACCGTTAAGGTCTGCGGCGCGATTTTAATGGCACGGACAGCCCCGGTTTTGGTTGTGTCCTCATAGATGCCTCTGTTTGCGGAGTACAGCAGATTGCAGTCAATTACGATAACCCCGGTGTCAAAATTCACCCTGTCCCATTTCAGTCCCATGATTTCACCCCGGCGGCATCCGGTGTCAATGAGCAGATAGGTAATGGCTTTCCACTTGATTGGCACTTTTTCCAGGGTATTCAAAATGTCATTCATCTCGTCCGGCTGGTAGTAGTCCGGCGTTTTCCGCTGTACCCTGGGTGGCGTTGCCTTACTGGCAGGGTTGTAGGGGATTAGTAGTTCTTTGTCTGCCTGGCTCAAAATAGTGGAGATCAGTCGGTGGTGTTCCAGAATCGTTTTCTTTGCCAAGGGCGTTGGGTCATTCTGAACGGTGAACAGTTCCTTGCGCGTGTAGCCCAGTGCTTCGGCAATTGCGTCCGCCGAAGCCAAACGCAGAGGCTTTCCCGTAGTGGCCGCTGTAATGGTACTGGCTGCTACTCCAGCCCTGCGGGATAGCTCTGCCTTAGAAATCGCTGCCCGCTTGAATTGGGTCATGAGATTTCGCTTTGCAATTGCACGACAGCTGTCCTCTCGGATGGCATTCTCAGTCATGTCCTTGTAAAAATCATTGAGGTGCTGGGGGCGAATATTGCACAGCTTCAGATTGCCGATTGCCTCGTTGATTCTGGGCAGCATATCGATATACCGATCCAGGGTGCTTGTTTTCACACCGATGCGCTCCTTCATCTCCAACACATATTGGGCATACTCCGAAAAGGTCTGGGTGTTGTCCAGCACATATCCATTTTTGATTTGTTCCTCGAATTTGTAGGCAGCTGCCGTGGCCTCTTTCAGCATCTGTTGGTCGCTTATATTCCGGTTGGGTGGAATCCACAGCATACGGCGCTTGATTTGCTTTCCCTCCCTGTCCAGCCCACCGGAGACGATTAGACGATAGCTTGTAACAATGCCGTTTTGATTTCGGCGTGGTTCAATAGATGGCATAATACCAGCTCCTTTCTGCGTTCAGAATACACATAACGCAGCCTTTTTTCAAAGCTGCGGCCAATTCAGATTATCGCAGCCATCCACACAGTTGACCCAGCTCATCAGCTTCTCCCAGCTGATCAGATAGGTGCGCCCTACAATGCGGCAAGGAATTTTCCCGGTGCGGATAATCCGGCGAAGGGTGTACTCGCTGATATTCATTCCTTCTGCCTTGGCACGGGCTGCGGCTTCTTTGATATTCAGAATGTCTCTGTGCTGAAAATCTGTCATGCGCACCTCACCGCTCCATTGCCCGCTGGCGGCGCTTATAATCCGCTTCTACCAATTTGAGAATTGCCGCTTGGATTTCTCTTGGTGTATAGCGTCTTGGAAAAAATCGACGCAGCTCGCCGTAATCCAGGCTGATTTTTTCCATCTGGTTGGCTTTCGGCTGGCACATAATTTGCAATGCACGGTCAGCATCCAATTCCCCGGATTGGCTCAGTTTCCGCAGCTGCTGTGCCTGGGAGAGAGACGGCGTTCTGTCCTCACTCTGAATTGCCTCCAGGAGAGCATACTGCTCCTCTTGACTCAAATAGGAAATCTCCACAGCCGGTGTCAGCGAAATTCTTCCATCGTCTACCAGCGTCAAAAGCTCCGGGGTTAATTCTGTCAACCGGATATACCGATGTATCTGCCGTTCGCTGTCAGTACCCGCCTCACTGATTTGTGCGACACTCAGCTTCTCGCCAGGTTGGCGAGAAATACCCTGGTGCCGCAGGGCGTCCATTTTCAGTTTATAGGCAAACGCCTTTTCGCTGGGTAGGATATGCTCCCGGTGGAGGTTGCTGTCCACCAGAGCAATGGCCGCTTCTTCCCGACTCATAGGTGCGGCAAAGGTAGGAACCGTCTGGATTCCTGCCCGTTGGCACGCATATAGTCTGCGATGGCCGGAAATAACCTCATAATGTCCGTCATTTAATGGGCGGACCGTCAGCGGTGTAAGAATCCCCTGCGTCTGAATGCTTTCAATCAGCCGGGCCATTTCCGCATCATCCTTTACCTGGTAGGGATTTCCCTCAAAGGGACGCAGCTGATTTACAGGTAGCTGCAGCACTGTTTTCTCTTTTGTTTTTATCAATCGCTTAGTTCCTTTCTTAAAATTGAAAATAAAGTGAAAAGTACATGTACCAGGTGTACCATACGTACCGATTCGGTACACTTGGTACGGATAGTACACGTACTTTGGTGTTTGTTTTTATTTTTACCCAAAAGCCTCTGGCAAAGCGTCCGTCGCCTATGGAGATTTTGTTGGTGTACTCCAGATTATACTGGCGGCTGTTTTGCTTTAAGTAGTTGATAACGGTTTTCTGTGCCAGGGGGCTTAGAGCATTGTCCATGCACCACCGTAGATATACCGTGTAAAAATCTCTGGATGAAACCTCGCTGTCTGCTTGGAACCGGAAATACCCCTCGGATTGCATGAACTCCACCAGATTATTTCCCTCTGCTATGGCGGCCTCCATATTGTCCTGTACCTGCTGGCTCAGAGTAAAGTGGAAGTCGTTTGCCACCAGCCTCTGCAATCCCGCAAAGGCCCAGAGGAATATACCTTCTTTTTCAGCACAAAGCCGCTGGGAAAGATAGGGGTTATCCCGCCGATCCGGCGGCCGTTCCTTTGCTTCCAACAGGATTTGCCTGCGGAAGAAGCCATAGCTCCGGTCATGGAGAGCCTGCATTCTGCCATTACCCAGTGCCAAAAAGCGTACCCGCATATCCGCCTGATAGCTCTGTTGCCCTTTCTTCTCCAAATCCATGGGCAGCTCCGCCGTGACAATGGCCTTGATATTATTGGTTTGGGTCAGTGCCTCCATCTTCATGTCATCGTCCAGCATCACCAGCATATTTTGAAGGTCAGCTCTTGCAAAGGGACTGATTTCCACCTTGGCAATGGAGCCGGTTTTCAGATTACATCCCAGCAATGCCTGGAGGACGATGCCGACTCGGGATTTGCCTTCGCCTCCTTTTCCGATCAGCAGGAGCATTTTCTGTCCCTTGGTGCTAGGAATCAGGCAATAGCCGAAGAACTCCTGAAGCGTCAGAACATCTTCCTCCTGCAAAAGCTGAGAAAGAAAGGCTTTCCATTGCACCGGTTTCCCGGCATTGGGATTGTAGCGCACGGGGAGACGGTTTCGGCAAAACGACTTTTCTTCTGAAAAGCTGCCGTCCAAATACAGCGTTCCGTTTTCCACATGAATGCGATCCTCCTGGATAGGCAGGGATTCCACACAGCATTCCATCCGCAGAACCTCCAACAACCCGGACACTTTTTTGGAAAGCCCAGCGGTGACAAAAGCTTTCAGTTCCTCATAGATTTGCTTTTTCAGCAGGGCTTCATCCGGCATAATACCATCTTTTGTAAAGAAGCTGCCGCCCAGACTTACCATGGGGTGCGTTTGCAGGAACTCCTGGCAGAACAGGACTTCATTCAGCCTATCGCCGGAAAACCATGCAGACTGTTTATCGTCCTCGATTTCGATTCACCTCCATTCTTTTGTTTTTCTCGTGCCGGGGATGCTCCGCTTCAAAAGCACGATCCAGCGTATCCTGATTTTCCGGGGAACGCTGTTCGATTTCCTTACTGTCCCGGATGTCCTTGCGCAGGGCTGTGATTCTGGCAGTAACCTCCGCTTTCTCTTTTCGGAGAAGAATCTTCCGTTCCGGGGTGGCACGGCGGATTTTGTTCTGGAGTTTGGTACGTTGGGTAGTCAATGCTTCCAGCTGTGCTTCTTTTCCGGAGCGGTCTGCCAGTAATTCCTCCACAGTTTCAATCTTGCGACTGGCAAGGTACCGGGTCTGTCGGTCTATATCGTCCAGGTGCCGGAGGTCGGCCCGAAGTTGGGGGCTTACCGGGTGGTAAGTCGTGCCTTTGGGCAGGATTCCCAGCTGATAGCAGTAATAGAGGTACAGCCGGTAGATTTTGGTAATGCGCTTTTGGGGCTGGTAGGCATCTCTTAACCAATCCGGTATATCCGGCTTGCGGGGTGGCTTGGAGCGGCTAGAAATCAGGTCGTCCCGGTCGTAAATCAGGTGTTCCAGCCCCTTGTTGGTCCATCTGGGATTCAGCGTGTCCAGTCGGGTGAAATGCGGGTATTGGGGCAGACGGAGTTTCAGGTTTGGTCCTGTGCTATCCACGATATAGCCCCGCCCCCGAAGATATTGCACCATGCCTCTGCCGGTGATGCTACTGTCGATGGCTTTCTGCACATCCGCCCGGTAGATGTTATACCGGGTAGGTTTCCCCACCTGTTCATCCAGCCACACCTGCCGGGTTGGGGCTTTGTGAGGATGCTCCACTACCGACAATCCATGCTCCCGGCACAATCGGTCAGAGGTGTCCCGCAGGCGCTTTAACTCTTTCTTGGAGAAATTGTATTTGCCGCCATCCTTGAAAGACACGGAGTTAATGCAAAAGTGGTTATGCAGATGCTCCTTGTCCAGATGGGTGGTAACAATAACCTGAAACCGATCCCCCCACATCTGCCTTGCCAGTTCCACCCCCAAAGCGTGACACTGTTCCGGTGTGACCTCTCCCGGCTTGAAGCTCTGGTAGCCGTGCCAGGCAATATAACCGTCCTCCTTGCCGTAGCGTTGTTTCGTCAGGATCATCTGCTGCAAGGCAATGTCTTTCTTGCAGTTGATGGCGGTAACGAATTGGCCGTCCGCTGTTTTATCCGGATTTTGGGTGTAAGAGAACACATTGAAGAAATCCTGCAATCCTGGTTTCACCGTCTTTTCCGGATTTTCCACATAATCCACCAAGTCTTTTAACCGCCCCTGGATATGCCATAGCTTTGTAGTCGCCATCTACACCGCCTCCTGTAACCGCAGAATCAGCCCGGAAAGCCGTTCCTGTTCCGGCATTGGGAGAAGTGCCGTTATAGTGTACAGTTCTTCCAGCAACTCCCAGAACACATCCGGCGGCTTACATTTTGGTTCTCTGCCCAGGCAACATTGCCGGACATAACCGGATACACTCATACCGCAGCGTTTGGCATTACGTTCAATTTTTTCTTTCTCTTTCAGGCTCAACCGCAATTGAAGCCTTGTGTCGTTTTTCTTCATATACCTCCTGATTTTTGAAATAGTCCACACCCGGAAGCGGTGTGGATTCTGGATTTGTGCCAACAAATCCGATGCTCGTTACACTACAGGACGGCATTCGTTACACTACAGGACGGCATTCGTTACACTACAGGACGGCATTCGCTTTCCGTAGATAGATGCGTTCGCTTCTTACCGTTTCTTCAAAGGTCAATTTCAGATTTGTGCCAGCTGGAATATCCGCAAAGCCTAAATAATCCACCTCTGGAAATGTACCGGAAAGGATTTTTCTGCCACCTGTGCCTTTTCTCCTTCCTGACGGCGTTTTCGGCAAGAAGTGCCGCCGTGTTTTCCAATTTTGCCATCACAAACCATCAAATGCGACGGCACATCGTTGTGAGACATTAGCACATCGATGGCGTTTCCCCGAAAAAACGCCGTCATTTTCTCAGCCCATGCCGTCGAAAGCATCCAAAAACGCCAGCGTTTGCTCGGCGTTCTCCTGCGACGGCTGGGGCGGCTCCGAGACGGACTGAAAAGGAACTGTATTTCCCAACCCTTTCAGTTCCTCCCGGAGCATCAGCCGGAATCTGCTCATGAAGGAATCTTCTCGGCTTTCCGCTTCCTGCGCATCCAGGCAGTCGTTAATGACCTGCACCACGGATTTGCTGAAAGAGCTTCCAGACGCTTTCCGATTCCTCAGATACTCCAACGCACGGGCATCCTCGGCACGGGACAGCTTGAAGCGTATCGTGGTTTTGGCGGCTCTCATTTTACGCCTCCTATCACATTCTGCACGTCAGCCATGTATTCGTACCCCTTGGCTGTAGCGCAAATATCACTGTTAATGATGATTTTGTCAGGGGCAATGGGAAAGAAATTCTTCAGCAGACATCCACCGCCGCCAACTACATACAGCTTCATAATCCGGGGATCGTAGCCATGCTCCCGGAGTTTGCGGAATACCTTTTTCGCATAATCCCCCGCCGTAAGCTTCATGGTCTTTTCCAGTTCCTCGTCGATGCCGACTGTACCGTACCGCAAGAAATTGTGGATCATCTGTTCCTCCAGTTCGGCGTGATGTTCCCGCCTAAGAGCTTCCTGGATAGCCAGAACGCACTGCTGTACGCCATACTTTTCCGTGAACATCTGCCGCAAATTCACATTGCTGTCCAGGGTGCGCAGGATGTTCATAGTGCCATTTCCAATGTCGCAGAGCATATTGCTTCCGGTGAAGTGGTCGACAATGGGCGCAATTGCTGCAAATCCCTGGGGATAGACTGCCGCACCAACAATTCGGATGCGGTAATCCTTTCTCCGAAAAGAAAACTCCACCTCACGATTCTGTAGCAGGTACGCCCGGAACGCCTTCCGCTGTTTCACCACCCAGGACAGGGGCAGCCCCGCCGCCAGGAACACATTGGCCTGAGTGATTTGCTCCCTGCCCAGCTCCCGGGCGATAGCCGCCAGGGTCAGGATGTAGTAATCCTCGTCCATGACCTTTTCAGCTGCGTATTCCTTGTGTCCAACGCCGATCTGGTAGTAGCGGCCCTGATAAATCAGCAAGTCGTTCTTGAAAGTCGGTTCCGTGTCGCTGCTCTCTACACCGGTAGGGAAGCAGGAGTTGGCTGTTTTGATGTTGCCATAGCCATGGTCAACACCGATGATGTAAATTCCGTTTTTGTTTTTCATTTGATTTTCCTTTCAAAATTCAGATTTTTGCGCACCTATTCGCCCTCGCCCCCGTGCGCTTTGGATTCATCTGACGCCCGACAGCGAATCGGGTCCATGGGAGTTTCACCCCTGCGCTTCCGCCCAGCTCTTTCGAGAAGTATCATTGTCCTGCCCCCGCCGTCGTCGCCTTGCCGGTTGCAGGCCAGCATTGGAGACCCGTGGTTGTCGCTCGCATAAAATGGTCATGGCGCACGGCCTTCCGGCTCGGGTGGGGGAGAATGTATCAGATGAATGAGTATGAAAAATGTCAAGGTACATGGGGAGGAGCAATACCCCTTCACCTATCGCGGCGAAAACGAGGTTTTGTTAGGGCGTTTTGAACAAATATTTTCGTTTTCGTACAAGCTGCCCAAAATTTCCCTCAAGTGGTAGGCATCCAGAATGGGCAAAAGTAAAGGTGTTTCTCAAGATTTTTTCAATTTCATAAAGCCTGCACAAATCCCCTCATATATTGAGCCCACGAAACAGGTCGATTTTTTACATGTTTCGGGGAATAATTGATTTTTGTAAAATTCGGCGAAGCACCGTGAGATATTACCCCTTCACCTATCGCGGCAAAAATGAGGTTTTGTTAGTGTGTTTTCCCAAAATATTTTTCCCCTCACTTAAGTAGCCATCGAGGCGGGCCGTTTTCTAATATGATTTCTGAAAATAAATTATTTTTGTAAGAAATGACAAAACCGCCACGGTGCGACTGACAAAATCAGTACACACCATGGCGGTTTTGCTATATGTTCTTTCTAGGTATCAATCAGTTCGCTCAAAACAATTTCGTCTACCCGATTCCGAATGCTGTTCATCCGGGCAACCCATTCCATTTGATTTTCCGCTTTCATCTTCTCGGTAACGCCCTCCCGCTGGGCCAGCTGAGAAATAAGCTGCTGTTCCATTTCCTGCGCCTGACGGTCAATTTCTTCCAGATGGTGGTTCAGCGTGTTCTCCATAAGCATGATGGTATAAAGTGCCTCCTGATGTTTCCTTAAATAGTTGAACCGCAGCATTCCCCAACGGCCTACCTTGGGGCTTTCCGGTGCAACCAGGTTGGGGCGATAATAGTCTCCGACGAGCGTATAGGTGATTTCCATATGTGTCCCTCCAATTTGTTTTTTCAGGTGGTACACATATTATAAGCCCCCGCTCTGTCCCTCGCAAATGTACCGCCATTTTACCCCTACTCTAATGCAGTTTCTGGCCCGGAATCTCGCCATAACGTTACCTTGCTACTATCATCGCAAGTCTACCTGATTTGGAGCCTATGAAAAACCGCCGCTCCGATTTTTCGCTCGGAACAGCGGTTTCATTACGCAAGGCTTCGCAGATATTCTTCCACATTCTGATACTGAATACCATCTACCTCTTGGCTTTTTCCACGGTAAAGAACGAATTTTCCGGTG
>ENA-ORSL01000322-ORSL01000322.1-human-gut-metagenome-genome-assembly--contig:-NODE-322-length-55756-cov-4.041041_pt1 | contig 55756 bp, 41 predicted proteins | sample MGYA00242190_ERZ509157 | MGnify/ENA primary metagenome ERZ509157 (study PRJEB26280, sample SAMEA2338664) | human gut metagenome | biome: human gut; feature: human-associated habitat; material: faeces... | reverse complement strand
TTTTACTCTTTGGCCTGCGCTAAATGCGGCAGAGTAATGTGCGATAAAAGGGGCTGTCGAATTTAGATGCAGAAAACGTTTTCTTTGCCCCGAAGCTGTACACAAGTACCGCGAGTGGGCAAAAAAGCGTTTAAAAGAGTAAAATATTTGATTTATGCAAAAACGAAGCTATAATCCACTTCGGTATGTCTGACTGCCTTTGTGAATTATAGCTTTTTTCTTTAATAATTATTTTTACTCTTTGGTCTGCGCTAAATGCGGCAGCCCCTCCGCCTATTGAGCTTTGGGAGCAACTGAAACCTTTGCGGCTTTGATTGTTACAGGGTCTTTGTCGTATATTTTGCCGTCATACACTACAAGAAGAGCTTCGCCGTACTTGAGAGTGCTGCGGTCGATTATGTTTCCGTCGGCGTCATATACTTTTGGCTCACCGTAGAATTTAACTTTAGTGCCGTTTGCGGAGTAATAGTCAAAATCCTTTTGGCTTGAATCAAACTGAACGTAAAAGTCGCCGCTATCCTCATTTTCAACGCTGTAATAAGCATAGAGCGTGCCAAATTCTCCGGCATCAATCTTTTGGCTTATTTCTTCCTGAGTATATTCTTTTGTTCCGCAGGAGCAAAGCGTGAGCATTATTGCCAAAACCGAGATGACGACGCAAATTATTTTTTTCATACAAAACTCCTATTACTGCCAAGAAAGAGTAACCGTGTTGCCGTTAACGGCATATGTGCCGGGTGTTGAGCCGTTGCCCTCTGTGAAGCTTATTGCCCTTTTGCCCTTGGCTTCGTTTCTGCCGTCCATACCGTCAACATTATTATAGATGTATGAGCACTTTTTAAGACCAATAACAAAGGCTTTTCTCATGTTTTCATCCTTGAAAGTGATAGACGTTGTCAAATCAAGCGTTTTGGTGTGCGTTGAGCCGACCATTACGCCCACACCGAGCTGACCGGGAACAAAGCCCGTCTGCCACCATGAAAGTTTTTGACTTCTGACAAACAAAGGGCTGCCGTTTCTTCTGAGAGTGAGGCTTATGGGGAGAAGCTCGTTATTGTCAGCACATTCAAAATATGTGCTGCCGTTTGAGCCCTGCGGACGGTTATATACACCGACTTCCGCACCGAGAAGAACAAGACCGTACTGACCCTTCCAGAGCTGAATCATCCACTCTTTGCCGCCGTAGATAAAGAATATTTTTGATGTATCATAGCTTATAGCTATAAGCTGTGAGGTTTTATCGTAAAGGTCACTGTAGCCGAAGTTTCTCTGCCAAGCGTTACCCGTTGCGTAGAAACACTTTTCTTTTGTGCTGTAACCGAAGCCGAGAACGCCCTTGTCACCGTCGGTTGTGATGTTGCCGTCCGGGTCAATATACCATTTTATGTATTTGAGCCACTCGCCTGTTGCAAGCCATTTTGTAAGCTCCGCCGCGTCTTTAATTGTGAGTTTTGAGCCTTTTGACGGCGCAGTAGTAGTCGTTGTTGCTTTGCTGCCCGACGGTCTTGTATTATTCGGTCTTACAGCATTTGCAGTTCCGCCGCCTGAGTTAGAGGCCGTTTTGGTCGTTATAGGCACAACCGCACCGTCTTCGGCTATCTGATAAGCGGTGCCGTCTTCAACGTACCAGTCGCAGTTGCAGTCAAAGCAAACATAGTGCTGATCATACTTTTTATCCTGATCCTGTACCTCTTCAACATTTGCCGAGCCGCAGGCGGGGCAGGTTATTGTTGATGTGCCCGAATCGGGGTCTATATAATTCAAAGCCTCTGTCGAAGGCTGGCTGTTTGTTGTGTTTTCATCGCTGTTTTTCTTTTTGCCCGAAAGACTGCAGCCCGAAAGAACAAAGCTGAATGTTAAAACGCCTGCACACAGAAGTGCGGTTGTTCTTTGCGCCAGTTCCTTTGTTTTGCGCTCCATATCCGTTTACCTTCCTTTTCACAGTATTATATATACGTTTAATCGGATTAAATTATAGCACATAAAAAAAGTGTTTTCAATAGCGTTAACCGTATATTTAAGAAAGAATTTGCAAAATGCGGCGTAAAATAAAAGGCATTGACTATTTTATGCCTTAAATGTATAATTTATAGCATGAAAAACTATTGACAGGAGCCATCAATATGTATCAAAAACTTAACGGAATTTTATCCCGCTTTTTGTTTGACGGCGATTTTAAAAGTCTGACCGCAATTGACGAGGGACACATTAACACAACTTATTTTGCCGATTTTACAAAAGGAAAATATATAATTCAAAAAATCAACACCTCGGTATTTAAAAACCCTGACGAGCTTATGCACAACATAACCTCCGTTACCGAGCATTTGAGCAGCACCCTGCAAAAGCAGGGAGAGGACCCGTCAAGACAAACTCTTCATTTTTTAAGAACCGCAGACGGCAAGCCTTATTACAGAGACTCGACAGGAGCTTGCTGGAGAAGCTACATATACTTAGACAACTGTTACACGGTGGACAGCCTTTGCTCAAAAGAAGAAATTTATGAAGCCGCAAGGGCTTTCGGCAAGTTTCAGTATTTGTTGAGAGACTTCCCGAGTGAAAATCTTTTTGAAACAATCAAAGACTTTCACAATACGCCCAAAAGGCTTGATGCGCTTCGACTGGCAGTGAGTGAGGATAAAGCCGGCAGAGCCGACGGCATCAAAGACGAAATTCAATTTTTCTTTGACAGAAAAGCCGATACGGAAATCGTAGTAAATCTTTTAAAAAGCGGCGAGCTGCCGCCGAGAGTTACACATAACGACACAAAGATAAACAATGTTCTTTTTGACTCTGAAACGAAAAAAGCAACCTGCGTCATTGACCTTGACACAATTATGCTCGGTTCTTCGCTCTATGACTTCGGCGACGGAATAAGAACAAGCGCCGCAACCGCACAGGAGGACGAAAAAGACACAAGCAAAATGGGCATTGACCTTGAAACCTACGGAGCATATGTCTCCGGCTATCTTGACGGCACAAAAGGTGAGTTAAGCGATAAGGAAAAGGAGCTTCTCCCCTTCTCTGTGAAGCTTTTGACGCTTGAATGTGCAATGAGGTTTTTGACAGATTATCTGAACGGCGACACTTATTTCAGAATAAAATACCCGGAACACAATCTTGTCAGAGCAAGAGCTCAAATAAAATTGGTTAAAGACATAGAAGAAAAATTTGAAGAAATGAAAAAGATAACCTCTCGCGCAATCGGAGGAGATTTAACGTGAAAAAGCAAAAGAAGAAAAAAATAATTCTTGCAATATGTATTTTTCTTTTAATTACGGCGGCTGTATCAAGTGTTTTTATAACAAAGCACCACAGATTTACGCAAACCAAGAACTTGTTTTTGTCGCAAAATCTTGAACTTTATGATGATTTTTCGGTTATCTCGCCGTCTGCCGAGGTTGATAAAAGCAGGTGCTCTGCCGCAAGCTTTAAAGAGGCTGTACGCCTCGGCGCAAACACAGTTGTGCTCGATACTTGCTTTGATAAAGACAATATTCCCGTCATAAGCGAAAGCTATGACAAAATAAATGATGAATCTTTAAAATTTGAAGATATTGCAAAACTTTTAACTCAAAAGGAATATCAAAACATTAAAGTTTGCCTCAAAATAAAGCAGCTCGGCAGCCTCTCGGTTCTAAATTCTATACTGTCGGAGTATTCTATTTCTGACAGAGTGATTATTTGCGGAATTGACGAAGAAAGATACGGGCTTGTAAGCGGCAACGACACCTTTGCAAAGGTCTATTTTGATTATAAACCTGCCGACATAGCGAGCCGATCGATTGAAGAGATTGGCAAACTCAAAGCGAAATATAACATTTCGGGCGTTATTATAAGCTATAAGGATATTACGGAGGAGCTGTTAAAGCTTTTGAGCGAAAACAGCATACAGTATATAATATCGGGAATAGAAGAAGAGCTTGACATGTATAAGGCGCTCAGTATGGGAATCTCCGTAATCGAAACCGACAAACCAAAGCTTTTAAACGAAATTTATGAAAATTGGCGAAACGAAACGCAAAAAAGAATAGACGCGTCTGTTATAGACGAACTTCAGAAATAAAGAAACCACCTGCGAAATCGCAGTTGGTTTCAGCCTGTTAAAAAACCGTGTTTCTCAAATCAAGAGAGACACGGTTTTTTTACTGTTTATATTCATTGAATTGAAAAAGAGAAAAAGAAAATTGAGTAAAAAGTCGGTGGATTATTCGCTTATCTCAAAGTTTTTGAGTATATCTTCAAACTCTGATTTTAGGGCAGTGAGTGTATTTTTAAACTCATCTGCGCGCTGCGAAAGCGTGTCGGCTTGATTTAACATTTCGCCCACTCTTTCGTCCGCATCCGAAACAAGCTTTGAAGTCTCTTGCTTTATGTTCATAGCCATAAGCCCTGCGCTTTCGATATATCTCTCGGCATATGCCATTGATTCGCGCATGAGTTTATCGGCCGCTTTTTCGTGCTTTTTATTCTCTGCATTGCCGGGATTTTCACTCTGCTCGTCCGGGTCTTCGACCTTTTCAAGTCTTGTGACCTTTTTTCTGAGCAAAATTAATTCCTGCTCTTTTTCTTCAAGCTCGGCTTTGAGTTTATTAACTTCATCCTCAAGCTCGGCGGCATTTTCTTCGCACTGCTCTTTTTGCGCCTCGCACTTTAGCTTGAGCTCGCTTATATAGCACATAACATCGTCGCGATTAAATCCGCCGAACGCAGATTTTCTGAAATAAATTTCTCCGTCCATACAAAATCCCCTGTCTGTCAATCTTCGGTCGAGTTTTCTGTATCAAGCTCAGATGTGCAGTGCGGGCATTTTGTTGCATCAATGCTGATTTCTGATTTGCAGAACGGGCAGGTTTTGGTGGTAGGTGCCGGTTCTTCTTCTTTTTTGGTGAATTTTTCAGATACCGTGTTTATCGTTTTTATGATGCAGAAGATTACAAATGCCATCAAAAGAAAATTGAGTACACTTGTAATAAACGAGCCCCACATAACGTTGACGCCGTTTATAACGGTTGATTTTTCAGAAAAATCAAGTCCGCCGGTTATTGAGCCGAGGAGTGGCATAACAATATCGTTGACCAAAGAATTAACTATTGCCTGAAAAGCTCCGCCTATGATAACGCCGACAGCGAGGTCAATAACATTGCCGCGCATTATAAACTTTTTAAATTCAGCTACAAAGCCTTTTCCTTTTTTTGACATTTTAACAACTCCATAAAAATAATACATGTTATTATATAATACGGTTATGGTTTTGTCAAACGAATGGGGCAGATATTTACATAAAAAAACAGGGAATGACGAATCATTCCCTGTGAAAACCGATATTAAAGTTTTAATTATTCAAAGATTTCAGTAACAACGCCTGAACCTACTGTACGGCCGCCTTCGCGGATAGCGAAACGAAGACCAACTTCAATAGCGATAGGAGTAATAAGCTCAACGTTCATAACAACGTTATCGCCGGGCATGCACATCTCAACGCCTTCGGGAAGAGTGATAACGCCTGTAACGTCAGTTGTACGGAAATAGAACTGAGGACGATAGTTGTTGAAGAACGGTGTATGACGGCCGCCTTCGTCCTTGCTCAGAACGTAAACCTGACCGGCAAACTTAGTGTGAGGATGGATTGAACCGGGTTTGCAGAGAACCTGTCCACGCTCAATCTCTGTGCGCTGAATACCACGAAGAAGAGCACCGATGTTGTCGCCTGCCTCAGCATAATCGAGGATCTTTCTGAACATCTCGATACCTGTAACAACAGTCTTTTTCTTCTCGTCTTTAAGACCAACGATTTCAACTTCCTCACCGGTTTTAAGCTGTCCGCGCTCAACTCTACCTGTTGCAACAGTACCACGGCCTGTGATCGTGAATACGTCCTCAACGGGCATAAGGAAGGGAAGGTCAGCCTTACGGTCGGGAGTGGGAATGTAGGTATCAACAGCATCCATGAGTTCCCAGATGCAAGCAAGCTCGGGAGCGTTTACATCGTTGCCGCTGTACTCAAGAGCCTTAAGAGCAGAGCCCTTGATGATGGGTGTATCATCACCGGGGAAGTCATACTCGTTAAGAGTCTCACGGATTTCCATTTCTACGAGCTCGATAAGCTCTTCATCGTCAACCTGATCGCACTTGTTCATGAATACGATGATGTAGGGAACGCCAACCTGACGAGCAAGAAGAAGGTGCTCTTTTGTCTGAGCCATGGGGCCGTCGGTAGCAGCTATAACAAGGATAGCGCCGTCCATCTGAGCAGCACCTGTGATCATGTTCTTGATGTAGTCGGCATGGCCGGGGCAGTCAACGTGAGCATAGTGACGAGTCTCTGTCTCATACTCAACGTGAGCTGTGTTGATTGTAATACCACGCTCTCTCTCTTCGGGAGCCTTATCGATGTTTGCATAGTCAACGAAATCAGCGCCGCCCTTCATAGCGAGGGTCTTTGTGATAGCAGCTGTAAGTGTTGTCTTACCATGGTCAACGTGTCCGATTGTACCAATGTTTACATGGGGCTTACTACGGTTAAATTTTTCTTTTGCCATTGGATATTCCTCCTAACGTAAATTACGAAATTAACTATGCGTTATGCACAGTGTTATTTTATCAATTTTATCTTTAAAAAGCAAGAGCTTTTTTAAAAATATTAGTCTTTTGAACGGCTCGAAATAATATCGTCCGAAATAGACTTGGGAACTGCCGTATAATGGCTGGGTTCCATTGCATACTGACCGCGTCCCTGTGTTTTGGAACGAAGTGCGGTAGCATAACCGAACATGTTTGCAAGCGGAATGTTTGCATTAACCTGAACGGCGCCGACTCTTGTCTCTGAGCCGAGAATCATGCCGCGGCGTGAGTTAACGTCGCCCATAACATCGCCGAGATACTCGTCGGGAACGATAATAGCAACCTTCATGATGGGCTCCATAAGAACGGGAGCGGCTTTCTTCATAGCATCTTTGAATGCCATTGAACCGGCAATCTTAAACGCCATTTCGGAAGAGTCGACCTCGTGATAAGATCCATCGTAAAGAGTAACCTTAACGTCAACAACAGGATAGCCTGCCAAAACGCCGGACTGCATTGCGCCCTCAACACCTGCCTGAACAGCGGGGATATATTCCTTGGGAATAACACCGCCGACAATGGCATTGACAAACTCAAAGCCCTTTTCGGGGTTGGGCTCAACTTTAATTTTAACGTGACCGTACTGACCGCGACCGCCTGACTGACGAGAATACTTGCAGTCAACATCTGCGGGCTTGGTGATGGTCTCTCTGTAAGCAACCTGGGGCTGACCTACGTTAGCTTCAACTTTGAACTCACGAAGCATTCTGTCAACGATGATTTCAAGATGAAGCTCACCCATACCGGCGATAATGGTTTGTCCGGTTTCTTCATCTGTGTAGCAGCGGAATGTGGGGTCTTCTTCTGCAAGCTTCTGAAGAGCTATGCCCATCTTCTCCTGGCCGGCCTTGGTTTTAGGCTCGATAGCTACGCGGATAACAGGCTCCGGGAACTCCATTGATTCAAGAATAATGGGGTGCTTTGCATCGCAAAGAGTATCGCCTGTGGTGGTATTTTTAAGACCGACTGCGGCTGCAATATCACCTGCATAGCAGCAGTCAATGTCCTGTCTGTGGTTTGAGTGCATCTGAAGAATACGGCCCATTCTCTCGTTGTCGCCCTTAACAGAGTTATAAACGGTTGTGCCGGCTTCTACGATACCCGAATAAACTCTGAAGAAGCAGAGCTTGCCGACATAGGGGTCAGTCGCAATCTTGAATGCGAGAGCTGCAAAAGGCTCTGTATCCGAAGAATGACGGTACTCCTCTTCATCGGTGTCGGGGTTAACGCCCTTGATAGACTCAACGTCTGTCGGAGCGGGCATGAAATCAACAACTGCGTCAAGAAGCATCTGAACGCCCTTGTTGCGATATGACGTGCCGCAGGTAACGGGAACCATTTTATTGGCAATGGTTGCTTTACGGATGCAAGTCTTGATTTCGTCAACGGTGAGCTCTTCACCGTCAAAGAATTTCATCATAAGCTCGTCATCCTGCTCGGCAACCGCTTCAATAAGCTCTTCATGATACTTCTGAGCGATTTCCTTCATATCCTCCGGAATGTCTTCTATACGGATATCAAGACCCTTGTCGTCATAATAAACTTCTGCCTTCATTGTTACGAGGTCGATAATTCCTCTGAAGTCAGACTCAGCACCGATAGGAAGCTGAATCGGAACAGCGTTACATTTAAGGCGGTCTTTCATCATGTCAACAACTCTGTAGAAGTTGGCGCCCATAATATCCATCTTGTTGATGTATACCATACGCGGAACATGATATTTATCTGCCTGACGCCATACCGTCTCTGACTGGGGCTCAACGCCGCCCTTTGCGCACAAAACGGTAACAGAACCGTCAAGTACACGCAGAGAACGCTCAACCTCAACTGTGAAGTCAACGTGACCGGGGGTGTCGATAATGTTTATACGGTGTTTCTTCCAGAAGCAAGTTGTAGCAGCCGAAGTAATTGTAATACCTCTCTCCTGCTCCTGCTCCATCCAGTCCATCGTAGCAGCACCATCGTGAGTCTCACCGATCTTATGGTTGATACCTGTGTAAAACAAAATACGCTCTGTGGTAGTTGTTTTACCGGCATCAATGTGAGCCATGATTCCGATATTTCTTGTTAATTCAAGTGGTACTTTTCTTGGCATTGTAAACCTCCGTTGTCACATATAAGTGACTGATAAACCGGTGTGATAACGCAGATTACCATCTGAAGTGAGCAAAAGCCTTGTTTGCTTCTGCCATCTTGTGTGTATCCTCGCGCTTTTTGAATGCTGAACCGGTTGAGTTGACAGCATCCATTATCTCGTTGGCAAGACGCTCTTTCATTGTTCTCTCGGAACGCTGACGAGCGTAGAGTGTTATCCATCTCAAGCCGAGAGTCTGTCTTCTTTCGGGACGAACCTCGATCGGTACCTGATAGGTAGCACCGCCGACGCGGCGAGCCTTAACTTCAAGTACGGGCATAACATTTTCCATAGCGGCTTCAAAAACCTCGATGGGTTCCTTGCCTGTCTTTTCTTTGATGATGTCGAAAGCGTCATAAACTATTTTCTGAGCAACGCCTTTTTTACCATCATACATAACACTGTTGATAAGTCGTGTTACTAACTTTGAATTGTAAAGCGGATCCGGCAAAACATCACGTTTTGCTGTTTGGCCTCTTCTTGGCACTTCGCTTCCCTCCTTCATAATAATGATATCATAGGTACTCGAGTGACAAAACCCCGTGGCGCCAATGGAGAGGCATATATAATATATATACATCTCACATTGTTACAAAAAACATCTGTTTTATGCAGCCTGCAAGAAGATTCTGTCTTTAATGGTCGATCCGTCAGGATCATTTTTTGGCAGCCTTCGGGCGCTTTGCGCCGTACTTTGAGCGAGCCTGCATTCTACCGTTAACGCCCTGTGTATCGAGTGTACCGCGGACGATATGGTAACGAACGCCGGGAAGGTCTTTAACACGGCCGCCGCGGATAAGAACAACGCTATGCTCCTGAAGGTTGTGACCTACGCCCGGAATGTATGAAGTAACTTCGATTCCGTTTGTAAGACGAACTCTTGCGATCTTTCTGAGCGCTGAGTTGGGCTTTTTGGGGGTAGCTGTCTTAACTGCTGTGCAAACGCCTCTCTTTTGAGGTGAGTTCTGGTCTGTAAGAATATTCTTCTTAGAGTTGAGACCCTTCAAAAGTGCGGGTGCTTTTGCCTTCTTCTCCTGTGTTTCTCTGCCGTTGCGTACAAGCTGATTAAAGGTCGGCAAACACAAACATCTCCTTTCTTCAAAAATATATAGTCAAGGCAAAACGCCCTACCGCTCTCACGGTAAAGCAGTTTTGCTCAACATACATTTGTATATTTTACTCTTTAAGAGTAAAAATGTCAAGAGTTTATCAGAGAATTTCTTCGCTCTCGTCATTTGCGGGATTTGTTGATCTGATTTGAACATCGGAATAACAACGCATACCCGTTCCGGAGGGAAGAAGCTTACCGATAATAACATTTTCTTTAAGACCGATAAGCGGATCTGTTTTGCCTTTGATTGCGGCGTCGGTAAGAACTCTTGTTGTCTCCTGGAAAGAAGCGGCAGAAAGGAACGACTCTGTTGCAAGCGATGCCTTGGTTATACCCATAAGTGTGGGGATTGCCTGTGCATATATCGGCTCGCGACCCTCTGCTTCCGCTTTCTTTCTTATGGCTTCGTTTGCCGCGTAAAATTCGGTCTTTTCAACCTGAATACCGGGCAGGAAATCCGAATCGCCGGGATCTGTTATTTTAACCTTACGCATCATCTGGCGGACTATAACTTCAATGTGCTTGTCGTTGATGTCAACGCCCTGAGTACGGTAAGTTCTCTGAACTTCGCGAATGAGGTAGTCATGAACGGCGTCAACGCCTCTGACTGCAAGTATATCGTGCGGGTTGGGAGCACCGTCGGTCAAAGCCTGACCCTTGGTAACCTTATCGCCCTCTTCTACGATTTCGCGGAAACCGTAGGGAATGAGATATGCTTTTTCCTCACCGTCGTCTGAAGTGATAACGATATGGCGGCTCTTCTTAATCTCACGGATTGAAACTGTACCGTCAATCTCTGCAAGAATTGCGAGTGACTTCGGCTTTCTCGCTTCAAAAAGCTCTTCGATTCTGGGAAGACCCTGTGTAATATCGCCTGCGTCTTTAGCACCGCCGGTGTGGAACGTTCTCATCGTAAGCTGTGTACCGGGCTCGCCGATTGACTGAGCGGCGATAATTCCGACTGCCTCGCCTACCGTTACAGGCTCACCTGTTGCAAGGTTTGCACCGTAGCACTTAATGCACACACCGTGTTCTGCCTTACATGTAAGGAGTGATCTTATGGTGATTGAGGGGATTTCTGTTTCGGGGAATTTGCCTGCGTCAAGCTTTGCCTGGAAATCGGCTTTAACCTTATTGGCAACTCTCTCTGCGTCTGCGTCGCCCATCATAACATCTTTGCTCTGAATAAGCTCGCCTGTCTCTTCATCAACATAATCGTTGAGCAGGTAACGACCCTGAAGTCTTTCTTTAAGGTCAACTATCTTACGGTTGCCGTGGTAAATATCATAAACATTTATGCCCTCGTCGCAGCCGCAGTCTTCCATGTGGATAATAACATCCTGCGAAACGTCAACAAGACGGCGGGTAAGGTAACCCGAGTCGGCGGTACGAAGCGCTGTATCGGCAAGACCTTTACGCGCACCACGGGAGGAAATGAAGTATTCGAGTATATTAAGACCCTCACGGTAGTTAGCCTTGATGGGAACTTCGATTGTTTTACCTGCCGTGTTCGCGATAAGTCCGCGCATACCTGCAAGCTGACGAAGCTGTGAATCGTTACCGCGGGCACCGGAGTCAAGCATCATGTTAATGGGGTTGTACTTATCAAAGTTTGCTTTAAGTTCGTTGGCAACTTCTTTTGTGCAGTCTTCCCATATTTCAATAACTCTGTCTGAACGCTCGGCGTCTGTGATAAGACCTCTCGAATAGTTCTTGTTTACTTTATCAATCTTTGCCTCTGCGGCAGCAATAAGCTCTGCTTTCTGAGGCGGAATTGTTGCGTCACAAACAGCAACGGTAATACCGCTTCTGGTTGAATATTTATAACCCTGAGCCTTGATTTTATCAAGCATTTCGGCGGCAATTGCTGTGCCGTGCTTGCGGATGCATTTGTCTATAATCTGACCGAGGTTGCCTTTTTTAACAAGGAACTCAACCTCAAGCTTAAATGCGTTTGCCGGGTCGCTTCTGTCAACAAAGCCGAGATCCTGCGGAATGGGTGCGTTGAAAATAACGCGACCGAGTGTTGTGGGTACAAGCTGAGTAACGGTTTCGCCGTTTATCTCTTTGCTCATACGGATTTTTATTGATGAATGAAGGCCGATAATGCCCTCGTCATATGCCATCTGCGCTTCGTTCACATCACGGAACACCTTGCCCTCGCCGGGTTCGCCGGGTCTTTCGAGTGTGAGGTAATATGAACCGAGGATCATATCCTGTGTGGGAACCGTAACGGGACGTCCGTCGGAGGGCTTGAGAAGGTTGTTAGCCGCAAGCATAAGGAATCTCGCCTCTGCCTGTGCCTCTGCCGAAAGAGGAACGTGAACAGCCATCTGGTCACCGTCAAAATCCGCGTTGAACGCCGTACATACCAACGGGTGAAGCTTAATGGCTCTGCCCTCAACAAGTACGGGTTCAAATGCCTGAATACCGAGTCTGTGAAGTGTAGGAGCACGGTTGAGCATTACGGGGTGGTCTTTAATTACTATTTCAAGTGCGTCCCAAACAACGGGATTTACTTTTTCTACCATCTTTCTTGCAGACTTAACGTTACCTGCAAGCTCAGTCTGAACAAGGCGTTTCATAACGAAGGGCTTGAACAGCTCAAGAGCCATCTCTTTAGGAAGACCGCACTGATAAAGCTTGAGTTCGGGACCGACAACGATAACGGAACGTCCCGAGTAGTCAACACGTTTACCGAGAAGGTTCTGACGGAAACGTCCCTGCTTACCTTTAAGCATATCCGACAAAGATTTGAGTGCTCTGTTGTTGGGTCCTGTAACGGGACGTCCGCGGCGGCCGTTGTCGATAAGTGCGTCAACTGCCTCCTGAAGCATTCTCTTTTCGTTGCGGATAATAATTTCGGGTGCGCCGAGCTCAAGGAGCTTTTTAAGACGGTTGTTTCTGTTGATAACACGTCTGTAAAGGTCGTTAAGATCCGATGTTGCAAAACGTCCGCCGTCAAGCTGAACCATGGGACGAATTTCGGGAGGAATAACCGGAACAACGTCGAGTATCATCCACTCCGGTTTATTGCCGGACTGTCTGAAGGCTTCTACAACCTCAAGACGTTTGAGAGCTTTGGTTCTCTTTTGGCCGGAGTTGCTGTTAAGCTCCTCGTGAAGTTCTTCGCTGAGCTTATCGAGGTCGATATCTTTGAGAAGCTCTTTGATAGCCTCTGCGCCCATGCCTGCTTTGAAGTCATCCTCATATCTTTCGCGATATTCGCTGTAGGTTTTTTCATCGAGAATCTGCTTCTTCTCAAGCGGTGTATCGCCGGGGTCAACAACTATATAAGATGCAAAATAGAGCACCTTTTCAAGGTTTCTGGGTGTGATGTCAAGCATAAGGCCTATTCTTGACGGTATACCCTTAAAATACCATATATGAGAAACGGGAGCCGCAAGCTCAATATGACCCATTCTCTCACGGCGAACCTTGGATTTTGTAACTTCAACGCCGCAGCGGTCGCATATTATGCCCTTGTGGCGAACTCTTTTATACTTTCCGCAATGGCACTCCCAGTCCTTGGTGGGTCCGAAAATTCTTTCGCAGAAAAGTCCGTCTCTTTCAGGCTTAAGGGTTCTGTAGTTTATTGTTTCGGGTTTTGTGACCTCACCGTATGACCACTCGCGGATCTGCTCAGGTGAAGCAAGCCCGATCTTTATTGATTCAAAGGTATTGTTTTCCAATGTAACTGCCCCTTTTCTAAAATGAAGTAATTAGTGTTTGCTGCCTGTATCGAGACTTTTATTCCTCATCAAAATAATCGTCTGCCTCAAAAGCGTTTTCGTTTTCAAACAGGCTTTCTTCATCAATTCCGTCGTCCTCAGACTCTTCTTCAAAAATCGGATTGCCCTGCTCGTCTTCAAGGCTGTATCCCTCTGCCGAGTCTGCATCGTTAACGTTTACAAATGCTTTGTCGTCACTCTGAGAGAAACCGAGCTCATCGTCAAAATTCTGACGAAGGTCAATCTCTTCTTTGTCTGCGTCATAAACCTTAACGTCAAGACCGAGAGACTGAAGCTCTTTAACAAGAACTTTAAAGGATTCCGGAATACCGGGCTGCGGAACATTATTGCCCTTAACAATGGCTTCGTAAGTTTTAACACGTCCTACAACGTCATCGGATTTAACTGTGAGTATCTCCTGAAGAGTGTAAGCTGCACCGTAAGCTTCAAGAGCCCAAACCTCCATCTCACCGAAACGCTGACCGCCGAACTGAGCTTTACCGCCCAAGGGCTGCTGAGTAACAAGTGAGTACGGTCCTGTTGAACGTGCATGGATTTTATCATCAACAAGGTGATGGAGCTTGAGGTAATACATGACGCCGACTGTAACGGCATTATCAAACTTTCTGCCGGTTCTGCCGTCGGTAAGAACTGATTTACCGTCTCTTGCCGCGCGAGCCTTTTTAAACAGCTGCTCATACTGCTGAGCGTCCGAATTGCTCTCAACATGCTCAATGAGCTCGTTGAGGTCAAATCCTTCGTCGCCTTTGGAATTTTCATACTCATCAACAAGGGCTTTGATATGATCATCGCCGTGCTTGAGGTAATATGCTTTTGTGAGAAGATACTGTATATCCTCCTCGTGAGCGCCGTCGAATACGGGGGTCATAACATGCCAGCCAAGATGTCTTGCGGCAAAGCCGAGGTGAACTTCAAGCACCTGACCGATGTTCATTCGAGAGGGAACGCCCAACGGGTTAAGAACTATATCAAGCGGTGTGCCGTCCTCAAGGAAAGGCATATCCTCCTGAGGAAGTATTCTTGAAACAACACCCTTGTTACCGTGACGACCCGCCATTTTATCGCCGACAGAGAGCTTACGCTTCTGGGCAATGTAGCAGCGTACAACCTTGTTTACGCCGGGGCTGAGCTCGTCGCTGTTTTCTTTTGTGAACACCTCAACGTTAACAACGATACCGTATTCGCCGTGAGGGACTCTGAGAGAAGTATCTCTGACTTCTTTTGCTTTTTCGCCGAATATTGCGCGGAGAAGTCTCTCTTCGGGTGTAAGCTCGGTTTCGCCCTTGGGTGTAACCTTACCTACAAGAATATCACCGGAGTGAACCTCTGCACCTACACGGATAATTCCGCGTTCGTCAAGGTCTTTAAGAGCGTCGTCGCCGACATTCGGTATATCTCTTGTGATTTCTTCCGGTCCGAGTTTTGTATCTCTCGCTTCAATATCGTGGTCTTCTATATGAATTGATGTATAAACATCGTCTCTTACAAGTTTTTCGTTAATAAGAACAGCGTCCTCATAGTTGTAGCCCTCCCAAGTCATGAATCCGACAAGGGCATTTTTACCGAGGCTGATTTCGCCGTGATCCGTTGCGGGACCGTCTGCGATAACCTGCTTTTCTTCAACGTGCTGACCGAGGTCAACAATCGGCTTTTGGTTTACACATGAGCTCTGGTTAGAACGCATGAATTTGATAAGAGTGTATCTGTCTGTCTGTCCGTCTTCGTCTGCACGGATTTCGATATAATCCGCATTGACGTGAACAACGGTACCCGCGCGCTTTGCAATAACCACAACGCCGGAGTCAACAGCGGCTTTATATTCCATACCTGTGCCTACAATGGGAGCACTGCTTGTGAGAAGCGGAACTGCCTGACGCTGCATGTTTGAACCCATGAGGGCACGGTTAGCATCGTCGTTTTCAAGGAAGGGAATCATTGCCGTAGCAACAGAAACAACCATCTTGGGCGAAACGTCCATGTAGTCAACGCGCATTTTGTCCATCTCATGGTACTCATCGCGGTAACGCGCCATAACGCGCTTGTTTTTGAACATTCCGTTTTCATCAAGGGGTTCGTTAGCCTGTGCAACGATGAATTCATCCTCTTCATCGGCTGTCATATAGCGAACTTCGTCAAGAACCTTGCCGTCAACAACACGTCTGTAAGGCGCCTCAACAAAGCCGTATTTGTTTATTCTTGCAAATGTTGCAAGGTAAGAGATAAGTCCGATGTTCGGTCCTTCGGGGGTCTCTATGGGGCACATGCGTCCGTAATGGCTGTAGTGAACGTCACGAACCTCAAATCCTGCACGGTCACGTGAAAGACCGCCGGGGCCGAGGGCTGAAAGACGGCGCTTATGAGTAAGCTCTGCAAGGGGGTTGATCTGATCCATGAACTGAGAGAGCGGTGAAGAACCGAAGAACTCTCTGATAGCCATGAGAACGGGTCTGATGTTTATGAGCGACTGAGGAGTAATCTTATCTTCATCCTCCTGAGCCTGAAGCGTCATCCTCTCACGAACGACTCTTTCCATTCTCGCAATACCGATTCTGAACTGGTTTTGAAGCAATTCGCCTACGCTGCGTATACGGCGGTTTCCGAGATGGTCTATGTCATCTGTTTTGCCGACGCCGAATGCAATGCTGTTTATATAGTTGATAGATGAGAAAATATCGTCTACCGTGATGTGTTTGGGGATAAGCTCATCACAGCGAAGTTTGAGAGCCTCAAAAACAGCGTCGTCATTGTCGCAGGATTCAAGTATCTCCGAAAGAACCTTGAATGATACTTTTTCGTTTATTCCGATAGATTCAAGCTGATCTACGGTGAACTGAGGCAGGAACTCGCCTATCTCAACCATACCGTTGGATATAACTTTTATTTCTTTGTCGTCACCGACTGCCACATACGCCACCATCGCGCCGGACTGCTCGATCGCATGCGCCTTTTCTTTGGTTATAACTTCGCCTGCCTCGGCAACAACCTCGCCGGTAAGTGCGTTTGCTATCGGCTGAGAAAGCGTTGCACCGATAAGTCTGTCTGACATTGAAAGCTTTTTGTTATATTTATATCTGCCTACGCGTGAAATATCATAGCGATAAGGATCAAAGAACAAATTGTCGATATATGCTTTTGCGGTTTCAAGAGTGGTAGGCTCACCGGGGCGAAGCTTTTTGAATACTTCCATAATAGCTTCTTCGGTGTTCTGAGTCTCGTCCTTTTCGAGAGTAGCGTCGATTCTGGGGTCGTAACCGAAGAATTCACGTATATCATCGTCGGAGCTGAGACCGAGTGCTCTTATAAATGTGGTAATGTATATTTTTCTGTTTTTATCTATTCTTACATAGTAAATATCGTTTACATCTGTTTCATACTCGAGCCAAGCGCCTCGGTTCGGGATAACAGTGTTGGTATAAAGCTCTATACCGGTCTTATCATGCGTCATATCGTAATATACGCCGGGGGAACGGACAAGCTGAGATACTATAACTCTCTCTGCACCGTTAATTATAAACGTACCGCTCTCTGTCATTATGGGGAAATCGCCCATATAGACTTCGCTTTCTTTTACGATTCCGGTTTCTTTATTACGGAGTCTTGCACGCACACGCATAGGCGCGGAATATGTCGCGTCGCGCTCCTTGCATTCTCTTACGGTGTATTTGGGCTTGTCGTCCATACGGTAATCGACGAATTTAAGAACCCAGTTGCCTGTATAGTCGGTGATGTCGGCTATATCCCTGAATACTTCCTTAAGACCTTTTTCGAGGAACCATCGATAAGAGTCCTTCTGGATCTCAATAAGGTTCGGCATTTCCATAACCTCATTGATTTTGCTAAAGCTTCTGCGAGTTCTTTTGCCCTTCGTCACTGGAGAAACTTTCACCATTGAATAACCACTCCGTTTCTTTTGTTTTCGTCCATGATTTATGGTGGATAAATCGGATCTTGAATGAGCATTTTGTAGCATTTTGCAGCTAAACTAAATACCTTTAGACATATAATTCCATTATAATAGTTATGACATTATATATCATCAAATAGCAAATGTCAAGAAAAACAAGCAAATTTATTTTAAAAAAGTAAATTTTCTTGTTTGCATATAAAAAACAGTGCGGAGCAGCGCATTTTTTATTAAAGACAAACAAACCGCCGCTCACTCGGAGCGACGGTCTGCCGTTATAGTTTATTTGGTTAAAGATAAATTGTGATTATTTGTAGCGAACCTCAACATTGATTGTCTTATCCGAGAACTCAAATGCACTCTGAAGAGTACGTACTCTGATTGAGTATGACTGATCGCCGAGCTGAGCAAAGTTCATATCGATAGTCCAAACCTTGTTGCCGTCAACATAATCTACGGTAGCGTTGTTTGCAGTGTAGGTCCAAGTGTTGCCGCCCTTATAGAGCTGAACCTTGTAAACGCCTGCGCCTGTAACAACTGTGAGCTTGTGAACACCGTTATACATTACGCCGTCATAGCACTCATTGATTTCATAAGAATATACATTCTTATCATCTGAAGAAGAGTTAACTTTAAGAGCGAACTTGTATGCGGGCTCTACCCAGCCTTCGCCGGCATATTTAGCATAGATCGAATAAACCGATTTTTCCGCATAAACATTGAATCTGAGTTTCCATGTTTCTGTGCCGTTACCGTTATCGGTGATGTCGATTACATAAGCATTATTTCTGTCATATGTCCATGTGTTGAGGTCTTTGTTTACAAAGCGAACCTTTGTGGGGTTACCTTCAACAGTTATGTCAAGAACGGTCTTCTCTGCGAGCTGAACGGGAGCCGAAGGAACAACAGAAAGGATTCTGCAGCCCTCTGCCTGCTGGAACTCAAGAGCTTCGCGTGCGTCAACAATTGCCTTTGTTGCAGCGTCAACAACCGATTGGCTGTCTGCTGTGAGGTTTCTGTCAACTGCTTTACCTGCTGCAACAGCGTCTGCAAATACTTTCCAAGAAGCTGCTGTGTAGTCGGACTCGGTGTAATCTGCTATTGAAGCAATAGCAGCGTCAAGATAAGTGTAATCTGCTGCTGCGGGAGCTTCGCCGATTGTATACTCAAGTGCCTCGGGGAATGCGATTGTCTGGTCATAAGAAGCGCGCTCATCGGGAAGAACAAAGTCAGCGTGCTTAGAACCGCTTGCTCTGTCAAATCTGATGCTGGGCTCTGTGTAATCCGCATCATCGCTGATGAACGGAGTTGTGAACTCTTTGGACATATAGATTTTGCCTGTGCCGTCTGTAACATTGTCAAGAACTTTGAATGTAACTGTAACAGCGTCTTCAAAATCTGTGGGCATCCAAATGTCGTTATCTGTTGTATTTGTGCTGTAGCTTACACAGAACTGATTATACTGCTCTTTCATGGCGTCTGTCCATGAAGAGGGCCAGTACTCGGAAAGGATCGAGTCATCTGTAACGCTTCTGCCCCACTTATAGTTGAAGCCGTTGCTCATAAGGCTCTGAAGAATTGCGTCTGAGCTCTTAGCGTCAATAATCTCAAACTTTGTTGCATCATATGCAAATCCGAGATACATTGATGAAATGTAGAAGTCTGTCTTAAGCTTAATGCTGAGAGTGAAAGTATCGCCCGCTTTAAGATACTTGGAAGCATCTGTTGACCACTGATAGTAAGCATGTGCTTTGCTCTCATCGCGGTTAATCGGGTAATCTTTCCATTCACCTACACCGGGGATCATCGGATCCGGTGCATAATACTGTCCTTTTTCTTCAACAAGTGTTTTTGCTGCTTCGCAAAGAGCATAAGCACTGTCGATGTCGGACTGGCTTCCGCTTGCAATGGCTGCTGCAGCGGCTGTTTTTGCCGCCGAAATTGCATCGACGGTCTTGTCGTTGTAGAAACGTGCGTTGTAATCATCGGGTAAGCTTGCAAGGATCTCGTTAAGCTCGCTTGTTGTTGCAGCCGAAACAGCTACAGCGCAAACACCGAGGGCAATTACAAGTGCAAGTACTACGCTCAATACTTTTTTTGCCATGAAATTATCCTCCTAAAAAAATTTTTATCTTTAACCATTTTTTAAATGGAATAAAGCTGGGTTTCCTGCCCCGCAAAAGCGGGGCATTTTGTTTATTTTGTAGCGCCGGTCTGGTTGATAGTCTTTTTGCCGCTTACTGCTGCTGCGATGATTGATACATCCGCTGCGTCTACTCGGCGGCTGCCGTCTACGTTTGCAGCTATGTTCTGTGCTGTTGTAAACTCGCCTGCATACTGACCCGATACCTTGTTTGCAAGGATCGATACGTCTTCTGCCGCTATCTTTCCGTCTCCGTTAATATCGCCGTAGATTACTATTGTGTATACTTCTTCTTTGCCGTCGGGGTACTTAACCGTTACAGTTGAGCCTGTGCCGAGGTATCTGTAGCCCTTCGGGTTTGCTATTGTAAGCTCTACATTGTAGTAATCAAGATAAAGTGCTTTAAGCTGGGCTGTTGTAAGATTTGTCTTAAGTCCGTAAATGTACTGACCCTTTATTATGCAAGTGCTGTCTGCCTTTGCTCTGAAGTATGATGTCGGTACCGGAATAAGTGAATCTATTGCTGCCTGAAGCTTTGCTGTCTGCTCGTCTATAAGGCTCTGCTTATCTATTGTAAGATTGCCGTTTGCCTTATACCATGTGTTTACTTCACTGTATACTGCATATGCTTCGTTGTAGTTGGTGTAATCAAGCTCGTTGAGTGCTTTGAACTCGTCAATCTTTGCTTTGAGAGCATCATATGATGCGCCCTTGAGTGCAAGATTTGCGATTGCGTCAACATATGTTTTAACAAGTGCGTCGAACTGAGCCTGGTTTCTGATATCAACATCGCCGCTGAGGAACTCTGTGATGGCTGCTTCTGCATCTGTTACTGCCTTAACCGTTGCGTCGGTGTAGATTGTAATGTCTGCAGGTACAGTTATCTTAGCCGCTTCGTAAGCCGAAGTATCAAGTGCCTTGAACTCAAGTGCTGTGATTGCATCTCTGATTGCCTTAGCCATTGCGTCTACTTCTGCCTGCTTTGTGATGTTGTAGCCGTATACTACTGCGCCCTTAGCTGCCGTTACGCCGCTGAAGTCAACATAAAGTGAACTGTCAAGAGCGTCTGCTTCTGCGATTGCGGCTCTTACGCCGGAGTAATCGGCATCTTTATAAGTAAGACCGTCGATTGCCTTGTTAAGCTCTGCAACAAAAGCGTCAAGCTCTGCCTGGTTCTTGATGTTTACATCACCTGCTGCGAATGCTTCTGCAGCCGATTTTGCAATGTTAAGTGCATTTACCGTATCATCGGTATAAATGCTGAGGTCTGAGGGGATTCTTGCGATTGCGGCATTGAGACCTGTCTTATCAATGGGCTTGTATGCAAGTGCCGCGACTGCTTTGCTGATTGCGTCTGCAAAGCCGTCTACTCTTGCCTGCTCACTGCCTTTAAGTCCATATACTACCGCGTTGACTGCTGTGGTTACAGCTGTCTTGCTCGCGTCTGTGTAATACTGTGCCTCTGTTGACTCAAGTGTTGCCTTTGCTGCCGCTTTGGCTATTTCAACGCTTGTGTAATCGGCTTCTTTTTCTTCGAGCTTATCAATAGCGTCGAGAATAGCCTGTGCATAAGCGTTAACTCTATCTTGCTCATCTATTGAAAGACCGTAAACAACCGCATTTTTAGCATCGGTTACTCTCTTCCATGACTCTGCTGTGTATTTTGAGGAATCTGCCGGAATTTTAGCTATTGCCTGAGTTACACAAGTGTAATCCGCGCCGTTGGGAGTCAAATTCTTGACTGCGTTTTTGATTGCGTTCGCGTATCCGTCAACAGCTGTCTGGCGGTTGGTTTTAAGACCGTAAACAACTGCATCCTTAGCAGCTTTAACCGCTGCGACAGAAGCTGCCGTGTATCTGCCGCTGTCAAGGTCCGAAGGAATTGAAGCGAGTGCGGCTCTGACTTCTGCATAGTCTGCATCACCGGGAACAAGAGCGTTTGCAGCATTGTTTATAGCGTCTGCATATACTTTGACTTCTGCCTGCTGAGTTATGTTTTTGCTCCAATCGACTGCGTTTATAGCATCTTTAAGAGCATTTATCGACTCATCGGTATAATAAGGAACACCGTTATGAGCATTTGCAAAATCTTCGCTCTTTTTGATAAGAGCATTTGCATTTGTTATAGCTGTGTTTACGTCGGTATAATCCGCACCGACATATTCCATCTGAGCAATGGCATCAAGAATTGCCTTTGTATAAGAGTCAACTCTTGCCTGCTGGTCTATTGTAAACGTACCTGCCGGAACTGCAAGATATGCGCTCATAAGTCTACTCATTGAAACTTCTGTATAATAGCTTTCGTTGTTTATATAAGTCTCTGCCTGTGCCTCTGCCGCGAGGAGCTTTGTTGTGTCTGCCGGAGCAATTGTTCTTGCATTGTAAGCATCTGTAATAGCTTTTGCATAGGCATCAACAGTTGCCTGCTTAGAAACCGGAAGACCTTCTACTACCGCATTCACTGCGCTGACAACATTGCCCCAGTTTGAATAAAATTCATTGGCTGTAAAGCCGTAAGAATCTTTATAGAGCTTTGTTATTCTCTCGTTCTCTGCGTTCACGGTGGCAATTGCGGCTTTAACTGCCGAATAATCTGCCGTTATTTCTTTAAGGTTATCAATAGCTCTGTTGAGAACCTCTGTCGCAGTATCAATTTGTGACTGATATCTTGCGTCAAGACCGAGCTTTGAAGCGAGGTTTGAATAAGCATTGTCAACCGCTGTAAGATCCTGATAATTGGATCTTTCGAGAGCGTCTGCCCTTGCGATTGCTTTTCTTGCCGCTGTGAGGTCGGCAGCTTTATACTGAACATTATCAAGAGCTGTGTTAAGAGCCGCTACGGCAGTATCTATTTCGCTCTGATATTCTATTGTGAGCGCCTGACCGATAAGCATGTTGAGCTTGTTATAAGCGTCGTCTATCGCTTTGAGTGAGGCGTCGGTAAGATAATTTACATTGGTGTTTCTAAAGGAATTATATCTTGCGGCAGCTTCTGTCGCTTTGGTATAATCCGCCGAATTCTTTTTGAGCTTATTGATAGCCGTCTGAATAGTGATGGCGTATGCGTCTACCTCGGACTGCTTATCTTTTTTAAGGATTGTTGTGAGAACATATTCGCTCTCTGCGCTGTCGTATGTGTAGCCGCAGGCCTTAACAGCGTCGTCAACAACGCTCCAGTTTGAATAAAGCTCTGTGGGAGCGAGATCGTAAGATGATCTTGCGTCTGCAACCAAACCGTTGATTATGCCGACCTTCTCGTTGGGAGCCGTGTAATCCGCATCGGCAAGCTCAAGAGAATCAAGAGCATTTTTAATGTCGATTGCTATTTGGTCGAGCTTGGGCTGATAAATAATATTATAACCCTTCTGATATTTTGCAAGAGCCGCTTCAAGCTTTGCCCACGAAGCGTTTGTGTACATTGTTTTATCAAGTGCGTTTGCTCTGCCCACATAATAGTCTGCCTCTGTATAATCGGCCTCTTTGAGAACAAGGCTGTTATACGCCGCCGCAAGGTTTGTTGCAGCTGCCGTGATATCGGACTGTGTGGTGTTGGGCTTTGCGAGGATAGACTGTGCATAGTTATATGCACCGATATATCCCTGCCAGCCGTCTGCATAATACCACTCCTGCGGGTTGTAGCCCTTGCCGTCGTTAGTGCCGGAGGCTACAAGATAGTTTGAGGGGTCGGTATTTTGTGAACGCTGAATATTTGAACGGAGCGTTCCCTTATTAAACACGGTTACAACAACGTTGAACGTGTGTCTGAGATAAACCGCAGAAAAATCGGCAGGAGTATGATAATCTATAAGCATTGTGTATGTAGACGTTGTATCAGATGATGTACTCGCCTGTGCGGGACCCGCGCCAGAGAAATTCATAAGATAGGTTTCGCCTATATTTCTAATTTTTGTTGTGGAGCTTACAAGACTCAAATCCGTTGAAGTGCTGTTGCTGACAAGTCTGTTTTCTTTAAGCTTGCCGCCATATGTTTTAATACTGCCGGCATATTCGTATATACCGTTTGTAGAAACGGTAACTATCTCTTTGTTTTCGCCTGCAATATTTGGTATATAGGTTTGGACGCGAAGGTTCATATCGGCAAGAGTGGTGTTTGCGCTCTTATCCATATATACATGTGAAACCGGTCTTGCGGAATCGTTGCCAAAACCTACGTTAAAGGTCTTTTCACTTCCTTCGTCTTCAACAATAAGCATATTGCCGTAATCGCTTGTGGGACCATAGCCGTCAAAGTTTGTGCTTCTGCCGGTTGCCGATGACTCGTTATAAGTGGCCGCACCGAGAACAAAAGAGCTGAAATACGCTCTGTTATGTGTCTCATGTCCAACCCAATAGTCTGACCAAGTCCTGCGGTAGGAATAAATACCTGCGGGCTGAACGATGGACTCAACATATGAGTAACCGGTTGTTGTGAACACTTTGCCGGAGTTATATGTTTTGCCGGTCTGTGTGTCTTTATAACTATACTGATAAGAAACGGTAAATACCAATGTGCTGCCGACAGCCGCCGTTGCGCCGTCTGCAACCGTCCAGGTATAAACGCCGTTGTTAACAGCCACCTGTGAGAATTTAACCGAGGCATTGTCGCATTTGATTGAAAGAGTATTTATGTCAATTGCAACGCCGGGGGTAAATGTAATGGTGGTGGATGTGGGTGTTTCACCCGCATATGCCGCCGCAACATATTTGAATGATGCCTTCGGTATGCCCGAGGGTGTTGCCGCAATAATTACCGAATGTGAATCATCCGGAAGTTTAAAGGGTGATGCCGTTGAATATGTTACTCTTGTAACAGGTGTAACACTAAGGGTCGCATTAGGCCGTATAAGCGTGTCGCTTTGTGCGGTGTTGATTGTGTCGTCTTCCGAATCAACAGTCAATCCCGTGTCGCCGATTGCAAAGCCGTATACGCTCATCGGAGCGGCGGTAAGCAGCATGGCAATAACAAGAATGATGCTAAGCACGTTTTTGGTTATGCGCATTTTCAATATCCTCCTTACAATAGTGTTAACAATGAAAACGGCACAGATATACCATCAACATTATTATACGTATTAAGGATAACATTACAGTTTCAAAATGTCAACAATAAAAGAAAGGTTTGATGCAAAATTTTGTGTACTTTTTTCGTTAATTTTAACAATATATGAGCTAAAACGCTGTATTTATTCTTTATTTTTGTATTACATTATATTATGTACAAAAAACTACACAAACCGTTGCATCAAAACCTATCTCTAAAATTATAAATTTATTATCATGGAACATCAGATTCCGTGAAAGCAGTAGAAAAGGACAAAAATATATTGCGGCATAGAGCAGATACAATTTTATATCGGTCCCAAATTATAATTCATTCTATCATGCTAACGTCAAAAAGGCACCTCATCGGGCGCATTTTAAATCATTTTTGAGTGTATTCAAATTTTCCGTCATTCTTTTCTTCCAATGCTTTTATGATGTGATATGTATATTCGTTATACGGCATCGGAATTCCGAGCTCCTTACCCATGCGAACGAGAACACCGGAAAACATATCAATCTCAGTATGTCTGCCTGCGTCCAAATCCTGCAAAGTAGAATATCTTGCCGACGGCGAAATAAGACTGACTTGTTTAGAGGTATCTTCTGCCTTGCTCATATCAATTCCTTTGGCAGAGGCGACAGCCTCCAACTCATGTTTAAGACCGTCGCTTATAGCTTTCATGTGCAAACTGTCTTTATAACAGCCCACTCCCGCCCCTACGACAGCCTGCGGGAGGTTACTGCACACATTGAGCCTGAATTTGCTCCATATTTCCTCACGAATATAATTTGTTACGCGATAGCGAAGACCCGCGTTCTCAAAAAGCTCGCCGACGGCTTGAACTCTGTCGCTTAAAAACGGTGCGGAGATTTCTCCGAATATAATGCCGATAGTGGTTTCGGGGTCAAAATGATAACCGTCGTCTTCTTTATGAGAGGCAATTTTGATTAGCGAATACAGCAAATTGCCGTCCCCGATTTCCGATGCGATTATTTCTTCGCTGTCTATGCCGTTCATCAGGCTCATAACAACGGTATTTTTGCCGACAACAGCCTTAATGTCTTTCGACGCTCCTTGCAGTGCGCCGTATTTCAGTGCAACAATCAAAAGATCTGCTCCGTAAGCCTCCTGCGGTGTCCACACCTCGGGATAATACACGCTGTCGTTGATACGGCAGCCTTTTTTCAGCCGCTGAGCCCGATTGCCGTCTGCAACAACGCCTAATTCAATACCTTTCACCTTTGAAAGACCCCAAATTATATATGAACCGACAGCCCCCGCGCCGAGAACGGCTACTTTTTTTATTTTCATCTTTATCGCTCCGATTTCTGCTTTGACTTTATAACAAATCAATTATAACACCGATAATTTTGTATATCAACATTCTTTGAACGTATGTTTTTGATAGTGCTGAGCATGGCAGAACCTCGGCGTTCGCGGACTTCGTCCGCTCGGCTAAAGGATTCATTTTTTTATTTAAGGTTCGAATCCTTTATTTTTGCAATAAAAAAAGACACCGCATTGGGTGTCTTTTTTATTGGCAGCGGTATAAGGATTCGAACCTTAAATAACGGAGTCAGAGTCCGGTGTGTTACCGTTACACTATACCGCTATGCACATCGCGTTTGCTATTATAACACGATTTGCAGAAATGTCAATACCGAATTTTGACTTTTTTATAAATTTAACGCTTTATCGGCAAAATTTATAATATCGTCCATTACCTCGTCACGGTTCGTCTCGTTTAAAATTTCATGTCTTGCGCCGGGATAAAGCTTGATTTCTGCCTTATTATGCCCGGTTTCTTTAAGAATATCATAAACTTTTTTAACTCCCCTGCCGTAATCGCCGACAGGGTCGCTGTCACCTGCAACCAAAAACACAGGCAATTCTTTCGGCACGGATTCAAACCACTCTTTTTGCGATACATAGTTTAAGATACTGAAAAGGTCATGGTAGCCCGCGGCGGTGAACAAAAAGCCGCAATACTTATCTTCAAGATAGAGGTCAACCTCATCCTCGTCTCTTGTCAGCCAATCAAAATCTGTTTTCCCCTGAAAATTTTTATTATATGTGCCGAAAGCCATTTTATCTATCAGTTTGCTCCTGTGCTTTTCGCCTTTAAGCTTTGATACGGCGGTCGCAACGGCTTTGCCTATGCCTGCGGCGGGGTTGGGTCCGCCCGTTCCGCAATATACGGCGGCGTCAACGTCATGGTACTTGCCGGTATATGCGCGGCAGACGAATGAGCCCATGCTGTGACCGAACATAACAAGCGGTACACCCGGGCATTCTTTTCTTGCAAGCTCGGTGAGCTTGCGCTGGTCTTTCACAAGATTTGCCCAGCCGTCTTTTTTGCCGAAATAGCCGAGCATATCATCGTTTTTTACGGATTTGCCGTGACCGATGTGGTCGTTTATAAACACGGCATAGCCATGCTCGCAAAGCTTTTCGGCAAATCTGTCATAACGAACAGAATGCTCCGCCATTCCGTGTGCCATCTGAAAAATCGCCTTAATATTCGATTTATCCTCCGGCAAATGGCAGCGTACATATACTTTTCCGAGACCCGATACCGATTCAAACGAAAATTCTTTTAAAACACTCATACCTATGCCCCTTTCTTTTTTGGTATTATAACATATTACGGTAATAATATAAAGATATTTAAGCAAAAATTTAACTTGATATCATTGAAAAATATGTGCCGCTATGATATATTTATTAAAATGTATTGTTGGAGATGATATATAATGAAAACAAATTTCGGATTTATCGGTCTCGGCGGCAGAGGTCAGGGTATGCTCAGGGAATTCCTTGACGTTGAAGGAGTGCGCGTCACCGCCGTGTGCGACATCTATGAGGACAGAGCACAAAAGGGCAAAGAAACAGTCAAAGAAGTCTCCGGCGTAGATGCAGACGTTTATCTCGACTATAAAGAGCTTTTAAAAAGAGACGATATAAAAGGCGTTGTTATATGCACAACGTGGATAACCCATGCAATGATTGCCGTTGATGCGATGAAAGCCGGCAAGCACGCGGCAATGGAGGTCGGCGGCGCGGCTTCTGTCGAGGAATGCTGGCAGATGGTTCGCACAAGCGAAGAGACGGGCAAAATCTGTATGATAATAGAAAACTGCTGCTATGACAGGAACGAAATGGCCGTGTATAACATGGCAAAGCAGGGCGTTTTCGGTGAAATAGTTCATATAGAGGGCGGATACCGTCACGATTTAAGATCTGAAATCTGCCATGGCAGAGAAAACCGCCACGGCAGACTTGCAAACTTTATGAACCGCAACGGCGAGCTTTATCCCACGCACCAGCTCGGCCCCGCCGCAAAGCTCATTGACATTAACCGCGGCAACAGATTTGTTTCGCTTTGCTCAATGGCAAGCAAATCCAGAGGCCTTAACGAATGGCTCAGGAAGAACGAGGTTGAGGGTTATGACATCACAGAATATCCTTTTGCAGAGGGTGATGTTGTAACAACAATAATAAAATGTGCAAACGGTGAAACAATACTTTTAAATCACGATTGCAGCCTGCCCAGACCTTATTCAAGAAACTATGTTGTCGAGGGTACAAAAGGTGTATATCAAGAGACAAAAGAGGGCAAAAGCGACATTTATCTTGATAAATTCGGCGACGAAGAGCCGGAGTGGAGATGTTTCCAGGACGAGCTTCGCAAAGAATACGAACATCCGCTTTGGAAGCAGTATGAAGAAGACGGCATAAGAGTGGGCGCACACGGCGGCATGGACTATCTTGTGCTTTGTGCATTTGCAGAGAGTGCAATAAACGACGCCGAGCCTCCCATAGACGTGTATGACACCGCCGCATGGATGGCGATAACCGCTCTTTCGGAGCAATCGGTTGCTATGGGCGGTATGCCCGTGCCCGTGCCCGACTTCACAAACGGCAAATGGATAAACCGCGAGCCTTTCCGCAGAGGAAAATTCTGCCTTAACGCCGTATGCGAAGAATTTTTTGAATAATTTTAAAAAATCACTTGATTTAGCGAAGATTATATGTTATCATTAGTCTCGCTTTTGGGGGCGTAGCTCAGCTGGGAGAGCGCTTGAATGGCATTCAAGAGGTCATCGGTTCGATCCCGACCGTCTCCACCAACAAAGCCTTGACAATTCGTTGATTCGGCGTTTGTCAAGGCTTTTTCTTACGTATAAGGAGAATTGATATGCAAAAGAAATATCATTCCAAACACAAACTCAGCTCATTTCAAATTATAATTTTAGGCTTTGCGGGCGTCGTTTTGCTCGGTGCGCTGCTTTTGATGCTTCCGATATCGTCGGCTCACGGGGCGGTAACACCCTTTAACGAGGCCTTGTTCACCTCCACCTCCGCCGTTTGCGTGACCGGTCTTGTTGTTAAAGACACTGGTAGCTACTGGTCTGTTTTCGGTCAAAGCATCATAATTGTGCTGATACAGATAGGCGGTCTCGGCGTTGTGACGGTTGCGGCGTCCTTTTCTCTGCTTGCGGGCAAAAGAATCTCTCTGATGCAGCGCAGCACCATGCAGGAGGCAATCGCTGCGCCCAAGGTCGGCGGCATTGTGAAGCTCACAGGTTTTATATTAAGAGGCACCTTTATAACAGAGCTTATAGGTGCGCTCGCTTTGATGCCCACGTTTTGCAGAGACTACGGATTAAAAGGGATACGCTTTGCGCTGTTTCACTCAATATCCGCTTTTTGTAATGCCGGCTTTGACATTCTCGGCACAGAAAACAATAAATTTGTATCGCTGACCGAGTATTCGGGCGACCCGATTATAAACACTGTTATTATGCTGCTTATTATAATCGGCGGCCTGGGCTTTTTAACATGGGAAGATATAGGTACGCACAAATTTCATATAAGAAAATACAGAATGCAAAGCAAAGTAATTCTTGCCGTAACCGCAGTGCTTATAGCTGTGCCTGCCGTATTCTTTTTCTTTAACGATTTTTCCGGTTTTCCTTTAAACGAACGAATTTTTACATCGCTTTTTCAATCGGTAACGCCGAGAACGGCAGGCTTTAACACCGCTGATCTTGCCGAAATGAGCAGTGCTTCTAAGGCAATTATGATACTCTTGATGCTTGTCGGCGGCTCACCCTGCTCCACCGCCGGCGGAATGAAAACGACCACGCTTGCAGTGCTTGCGGCAAATGTATTTTCGGTATTCAGAAAGAAAGAAGACGCTCACATTTTTGGCAGAAGAATAGACTCCGGCATAATCAAAAATGCATCCACAATACTTATGATGTACTTAACTTTATTTATGACGTCCGGCATTGTTATAAGTCTTTGCGAAAAGCTGCCGCTTTCCGTTTGCCTTTATGAAACCGCTTCTGCGATAGGCACGGTAGGCGTCACCTTGGGCATAACCCCCTCTCTGGGCGTTATTTCTCAAATTATTCTTGTGCTTCTCATGTTTTTCGGCAGAGTCGGAGGGCTCACTATAATTTACGCAACCCTCTCTCCAAAAAATCCAAATCAGTCCAAGCTTCCGTTAGAAAAAATAACCGTCGGTTAAGGAGGATAATCCAAAATGAAGAATGTTTTACTTATAGGCCTCGGCAGATTCGGCAGACATATTGCCATACATCTCGATTCGTTCGGTCACCAGGTTATGGCTGTTGACATAAACGAGGCGAGAATAAACAAGGTTCTGCCCTATGTCACAAACGCGCAAATCGGAGACAGCACAAATGCGGAATTTCTCGACTCGCTCGGCATAGGCAATTTTGACGTTTGCATAGTAACGATAGGCAGCAATTTTCAAAACTCGCTCGAGACGACCTCTCTCTTAAAAGAAATGGGTGCAAAATTTGTTGTTTCACGAGCCGAAAGAGATGTTCAGGCTAAATTTTTGCTTCGCAACGGCGCAGATAAGGTTGTCTACCCCGAAAAGCAAATGGCAAAATGGACCGCGATAAGATACACGGCGGATCACATACTCGACTACATCGAGCTTGACGATAAGCACGCTATTTTTGAGGTTGAGGTGCCGCGCGAATGGGTTGGCAAAAGCGTAGGTCAGCTCGATATTCGCAAAAAATATGATATAAACATTATGGCAATCAAAGAGAATGGTTCCTTAAGCGCGTCGGTTTCGCCCGAAACACATCTTGCCGAGGGCTCTACCCTGCTTGTTATAGGCGAATATAAAGCTCTTCAAAAATGCTTCAGGATATAAAGGCGAACCATGAAAAAGCTTTTAACTTTGTTTTTGACATTTTTAAAGATCGGCGCATTCACCTTCGGCGGCGGATATGCCATGACTGCTTTGCTCGAAAATGAATTTACGGAAAAGAAAAAGTGGCTGGGCAAAGAAGAATTTATTGACGTTGTCGCAATAGCCGAGTCAACACCCGGACCGATTGCCGTAAACTCTGCAACATACATAGGCTACAAAACGGCAGGCATTCCCGGCGCGGCAATTTCTACTTTTGCGGTGTGCATACCGTCGTTTTTAATAATATTTGTCATCTCTTTATTTCTTGATAAATTTTTGTCGTTTAAATATGTTGCTTACGCTTTTAAAGGCGTACAGGTGTGCGTGGTTTATCTTATTTTTTCGGCAGGATTAAGAATGTTAAAAAGCATAAAGAAAAATGTTTTTAATGTTTTGATTTTGGTCTGCGTCGCCGCTTTGATGATTGCATTCTCCGTTTTTTCGGTTTCTTTTTCTTCGATATTTTATATTCTCATCTGCGGCTGCTTAGGGGTATTCGCTTATCTTATTGAGAAGCTGCGCCAAAAAGGAGAAACGAAAAAATGATATATTTAAAATTGTTTTTATCGTTTCTTATGATAGGTACGGTGTCTTTCGGCGGAGGCTACGGCATGATTTCGCTCATACGCGAAACGGTACTTAAAAACGGCTGGCTCGGCGAGGGTGAATTTATGAACTTCATCGCCGTGTCCGAGTCCACACCGGGGCCGCTTGCAATAAATATCGCAACCTTTGTCGGCTCGTCTCAGGGCGGATTTTTCGGTGCTGTGTGCGCTACGCTCGGCGTTGTTCTGCCGTCTTTTATAATAATTCTTATCATAGCCGCGATTATAAAAAATCTTCTGAATTACGGCGGTGTGAACGCATTTTTATCGGGAGTGCGCCCGTGCATAGTGGCAATGATACTTGCTACGGCTGTGATAATGGCACTTGACACTTTATTCTCGTTTAAAGCTGTCGGCGGCGGATTTTCGCCGAATATAAAAAGCATTTTGCTGTTTGTGTTTTTAATATTGTTATCGTCGGTATATCGCCGCATTCGTAAGAAAAACATATCGCCGATATTTATGATAATTTTATCGGCAGGCTGCGGAATAATTCTTTTCGGTGTGCAGCCGCTTTCTTGACTGAAGTGCCGCGCTATGCTAAAGTATAAAAGACGGAGGTGCTGTTGTGAAAAAAAAGATATTGTTTTTTTCGGAATCTCTTGACGGCGGCGGAGCGGAAACCGCCCTCAACAACATAGTGAAATATCTTGACAAAGACGCATTTGACATAACCGTCGTATCCGAAACAGACGGTGAAAGATTTACCGAAGAAATAAAAAAGAACAGCCGCCACAAATCTTTTACGCATAAAAGCTCTTCGCCTGTCAAAAACTCTCTCAATAAAGTAATTATAAAAGGCTCGCTGCTACTGCCACCCTCGGCGGTAAAAAGGCTGTACATCCCCGGAAAATACGATATAGAGGTTGCCGCCTGCGAGGGATTTTCAACAAAAATAATTGCAGGTTCACAGAATAAGAACAGCATAAAAATTGCCTATGTTCACACGGATTTTGTCAACAATCCTTGGAGCATAAGCGTTTATAAAAATGAGGAAGAAGAAAAAAGCTGTTACCGAAAATTTGATAAAATAGTTTGCGTATCCGAGACTATACGCGAATCGTTTATAAAAAAATACGGTCTTGCGGAAAAAACCTGCGTCATTCACAACATTACAGATGACGAGCGCATCAAAAAGCTCGGAGAAGAGCCTGCCGATTTCACACCGAAGCACCGCCCTTTGTTTGTGCTTGTCGGCAATTATCTGCCGGTCAAGGGCTATGACAGACTTATGACGGCTTGTGCAAGGCTCAAAAATAACGGCTATAAATTTTCTGTTTTGATAATGGGCAAAGCATATCAAAAAGAGCCTACCCAAAAGCTGTGTGATAAGCTTGATTTAAACGATATGTTCACTCTTGCTGATTTTCAGACAAATCCGTATAAATATATGAATTCGGCAGACGCCTACATCTGCTCGTCGCTTGCGGAGGGATATTCGACCGCCGTAACCGAGGCGATAATCTCGGGGCTTCCTGTTATCACGACAGAGTGTTCGGGAATGAGAGAGATTTTCGGAAATCTTGAGTGCGGCATAATATGCGAAAACAGCGAGGACGGGCTTTATTTTGCACTGAAAAAAGTTCTTGACAAGCCCGAGCTTCTACAAAAATACAGACAAAACGCAGCAAAGCGCGCCGAGTTTTTCAGCCTCGAAAATTCCGTGAAAACAATTAACGATTTTTATAAAAGCCTTTAAAAAGGGGATGTTAAAAAGCGAAGACCGTATAAAACCATATAAATTAGGGGTTCTGCAGGATTAAGACCTGTAAGAACCCCTTTAATTTATTCCCAATAATATACGGAGTTTTATGTTTTATACTACGAACAAACTTCGCCGCTCGACGTATCTTTGCACGCCTTCGGGTAAACAAAATCAAGTCCGACGCCTTGATTTTGCTCAGTTTGTCCGTTCTTCATCTTTTTTCCTATCCCTCAAAATTCTGCTGTAATATTTCGTTTTTGTTTATCTGTTTATATGTTCAAAAGTTATATCAATTCTGTCACCGATATTAACCTTGCCCACGCCGAAAATCTGCGTCTCAAGCTTTCCGCCGAAAGGTGAGATCCACTCCTCGCCTATTGCCGAAATGCCGGTCATCATTCCGAGCACCGAACCGGCGGTCGCCGCGTTGCAGTCTGTATCAAGACCTGTTTGAACCGCTCTGCATATTGTTTTGCCGTAATCGCCATCGCCGTAAAGAAGAGAAGCAATTACAATCTCTGCATTCGGCAGCACATGACAGCCGTAGGTGTATTCATCCCAGCGCGAAAGTATTTTTGAAAAGCATTTGCTCTCGTCAACTCCGCCGTCGTAATCATCTGTTATAAGGCGTACACTCCTGACAAAGCGCGATTTTTGCGGAATAAATTTGAGAGCCTGCTCTATCGCCTCGCGCATATCGTTTTCAACTGCGGCAATCGCAATCAATGCGGCAAAATACATCTCACCGTATATGCCGTTTTTGGTGTGTGAAATAACCGCGTCGCGGTATGCCATGTCTGCGGCGGTTTCGGGATCGCCGGGGTTTATATAGCCGAAATAATCCGCTCTTATCTGCGCGCCTATCCATTCGCGGAACGGATTTTTATACATTGCCGAAGCGGGCGGAGTAAAGCCTTTTATAAAATTGCAGTAAGCCGTTTCTTCCGCGGTATAATAAGCGCTTTTCGGCTGTTTCTCGATCCAAAAAGCCGCAACGTCGCGCGGCTTAAAATCTCTGCCGTATTTTGTGATAAGCTCCTGATAAAGCACTGTGTAGTTTGTGTCGTCGTCCGACGGTACGCAGTCAATCAAATCGGCATAATGGTCATGGTCAAAATTAAATCTCGCGCGGCGCAGCATATCCTCGGGGATTTCGCTCTTCTTTATATAGCGGTGCATCGGATAATTGCCTGTTTCTTTTAGCAATCTGTTAAGCTCGTCCGTCTTTATGCCCTCAATGGATTTGCCGAGAAAACAGCCGCATATTCTGCCGTACCATGCGCCTGCGATTTTGCTTTGAAGCAGGGATTGGTTAGGCTCTTTTTTGTTCATTGCCGACGGATCTCTGCTCTTTTTGATTTCGGCAAGATCGCTCGGCTCGTAAAATTCATAATTTTCTCTCATCGGCGCATTTGTGACAATATCAAACAGAATATCGCCGAGACATTCTTTATATTCAAAGTTTTTTAAGCAGGACACGGCTTTGAAAAGCTTTTCATACTCCTCAACGTCTTTGCCCTCCTCCAATGACTGATTGTATTCGGTCATTAAGAAGTCCGCATAAGTCTCCCACAAACGTTCTTCAGAATAATCGGGGTGAATAAATGCCTTTCTCTCTTCTCTCACACCCTCGTCAACGCCGATTGCAAGAGCATCCAGCGTGATATTGAATATTTTTGAGAGCATTATAAGATTTTCAAGCGAGGGCTTTGAATTGTCGCTCTCCCACTTTTGAACCGACTGGCTCGAAACGGAGCACTTCTCCGCAATGCTCTCGCGTGAGAGTCCGTGTTCGGTTCTGTATTTATAAATTCTGTTGCCTAAAGTCATAAAATCGCCTCCGACAAAATTATATCAAAGCTGAATATTTCTCGCAACAAACCGTCGGTTGATATTTAAACAACCGGCGGTTGCTTTTCATATATTTTCAGCAGTTCTTCATCTGAAAGACCCGCATTTTCGTCTTTATCGCGCCAATACCACCAGCGGAGCTTTTTGGGATCCGCCTTTTTGACGGTGGCATAATATATGGCGCATCTGAACTGATAAAGCAATTCTTTTTCTGCCACCTCTCCCCTTTCGAGGCTGAGCTTATAATACATTTCCTCCGCGTCCTTTGCACGAAGCTCGCCGACGGTGTTAAATCCGAGCTCTTTCAAAGCCTCGACCGCCTCATGCTCTATGCCGGGCACGGTGCTTATATCGCTGCCGGGCGACGGTCTTTTATCTTTTTTAAACAGCATTTTAATTCCTCCGGGGCTTGACATTTTATTACAGTCATTTAAAATATATCTGTATTTTAACACCGCTCGCGGCTGTTTTCAACACTAAACTGAGAGGTTACACCCATGAGAATGAGAAGAAAAAGAAATCTTGACCAAAGGCTTGCGGATTGCAAAGACAAGCTGTTTGAAATAATCACGGACGAGCTGAACTTTGAAAAGGCAATTCAAAACAAAGAGTATATCGACTTTGACAAAATATTCGGCAATGACAACCCCACCGTACTTGAAATAGGCTGCGGAAAGGGCAAATTTGCCTGCGAGTATGCAAAGGCTCACCCCGAGCAAAATGTTATTGCCGTTGAGAAATACGGCAACGTAATTGTTGAAGCCTGCGAAAGAGCGATTGAAGATGGAATAGATAACCTCTATTTTATAAAGGGCAATGCGGAATATTTGCCGAAGTATATTAAGGACGGTTCGGTTGAGCGCATATTTTTAAATTTTTCATGCCCGTTCCCCAAAAACAAATATGCAATTCATCGCCTTACGCATCACCGCTTTCTCTCAATTTACCGTCTCTTGCTGTGCGAGGGCGGCGAAATTCACCAAAAAACAGACAATATGCACTTTTTTGAGTTTTCGATAGAAGAATTTTCTCAAAACGGCTTTGCACTCAAAAACGTGTCGCTTGACCTCCACCGCAGCGGGTTTGAAGATAACATTATGACTGAATACGAGGCGCGCTTTTCGTCTATGGGCATGCCGATATACAGACTTGAGGCTTATATAAAATAACTTTAATTTTTTTATTCAAAGGTCTTTATTATTGCCGCAAAATGTGGTAAAATATCTTTATTATGTGTTACTATGTAAAAATACGAGGAGTGAGCAAATTTGTATATAGCTATAATGGGTTACGGCACAGTGGGTTCCGGCGTTGCCGAAGTAATAGCAAACAACCACGAAAGCATAGTTAAAAAAAGCTCGCAGCCCGAGCTTGAAGTCAAATATATTCTTGATTTGAGAGACTTCCCCGGCGATGTCAACGAAAAAAAGATGATAAAAGATTTTAATATCATTTTAAACGACCCCGAGGTTGCGGTTGTTGTTGAGACAATGGGCGGTCTTCACCCTGCATATGAGTTTGTTTCGTCTTGCCTTTCGGCAGGCAAAAGCGTTGTTACCTCTAACAAAGAGCTTGTTGCCGCAAAGGGCGACGAGCTTTTGAAAATCGCAAAAGACAAAAATGTAAACTTTTTGTTTGAGGCAAGCGTAGGCGGCGGTATTCCAATCATAAGGCCGATAAGCCAGTGCCTTGCGGCAAACAGAATAGACGAAATCGCAGGTATTCTCAACGGCACAACAAATTTCATCCTCACAATGATGATTGATAAAAACATGAGCTTTGAGGACGCATTGAAGCTTGCGCAGGATAACGGCTATGCCGAAAAAGACCCGACCGCAGACGTTGAAGGTCATGACGCGTGCCGCAAAATCTGCATACTCGCAGCCCTTTGCTTCGGAAAGCACGTTTACCCCAAGGACGTTCACACCGAGGGCATAACAAAAATTACGCTTACGGATGTTGAGTACGTTCGCTCATGGGGCGGAGTAATAAAGCTTATCGCAAGAGCTTCAAGAGTAGGCGAAGATAAAATCTCCGCAATAGTCAGCCCTGCTCTCGTCAAAAACAGCAGCCAGCTTGCAGGCGTTAACGATGTATTCAACGCCATTCTCGTCAGAGGCGACGCAACCGGCGACGTGGTATTCTACGGCAAGGGCGCCGGCAAGCTCCCGACCGCCAGCGCGGTTGTTGCAGACATACTTGACTGTGCACGCCACATGACCGAGCGCAAAGACTTCGGATGGGAGAGCGGAACCGACAACTACGTTGTTGACTATACTGAACTTGAGACCGCTTTATATGTAAGAGCAGAAACAAGCGACAAAGAAAAGAGCGAAAAAGACATAGTCTCGGTATTCGGCAAAGCCGAAATTCTCGAAAGAGCCGGCGCACCCGAAAACGAAATTGCCTTTGTAACTCCTTGGGCAAGCGAAAAAGAGCTTGAAGCAAAGCTCAAAACCGTAAGCTCTTTGAACGTTCTTTCAAAAATAAGAGTGGTTGATTATTGATAAAGCATTAAGAGAGGAATTTTTATGAGTTTAATTGTCCAGAAATTCGGCGGCAGCTCTGTTGCAAACGCCGAGCGCGTAATGAATGTTGCTAAAATAGTTACGGATACGTACAAGCAGGGCAACGACGTTGTGGTTGTTGTTTCCGCACAGGGCGACACCACCGACGATCTTATAGAAAAAGCAAAAGAGATAAGCCCCAACCCCACAAAAAGAGAGATGGATATGCTTCTCTCAAGCGGCGAGCAAATTTCGATTTCGCTTCTTGCTATGGCGATACAGTCCTTGGGCTTCCCGGCTATATCGCTTCTCGGCTGGCAGGCAGGTTTTTCGACCAACTCCGTCTACTCTGCCGCAAGAATAAGAAAAATAAACAAAGACAGGCTTCTCACAGAGCTCGGCAACAAAAAAATTGTTGTTGTGGCAGGTTTTCAGGGGCTTAACGACACGGGCGACATAACAACGCTCGGCAGAGGCGGCTCCGATACAAGCGCAGTTGCCATTGCCGCCGCGCTCAATGCCGACAAATGCCAGATATTTACCGATGTTGACGGCGTATACACCGCCGACCCGAGAAAAGTCAAAAACGCAAAAAAGCTTGCCGAAATAACCTATGACGAAATGCTTGAGCTTGCAACGCTCGGCGCACAGGTTCTTAACAACCGCTCGGTTGAAATGGCAAAAAAATATAATGTTGAGCTTGAAGTTATCTCAAGCCTTAATCCTATCCCCGGCACAATAGTCAAGGAGGTTACTAAAATGGAAAAAATGCTTGTAAGAGGCGTCACTAAAGACAATGACGTCGCCCGTATATCAATAGTCGGTCTTACCGACGTACCCGGCATTGCTTTTAAAATATTCAGCAAGCTTGCCGCTAAAAACATAAACGTAGATATTATTCTTCAGTCCGTCGGCAGGAACAACACAAAAGATATTGCCTTCACCGTTTCTAAAGACAATGCTCCCATAGCAATAGACGCTATAAGAGAGCTCGCTTTTGTAGGCGATGACACTCCCATCACCTGTGACACCGACGTTGCAAAGGTTTCTGTTGTCGGCGCAGGTATGGAGACTCACCCCGGCACCGCTTCTAAAATGTTTGAGGCTCTTTTTAACAGCGATATAAATATTCAAATGATTTCCACAAGTGAAATAAAAATCTCCGTGCTGATTGATGCAAAGGATGCAGACAGAGCCGTTGCCGCAGTACACGAAGCTTTTCTCGGTGCATAATTCAGAGGGTAAAAAGATGAAAATTAAAGCTATAATCACACGCACGGTTTGCGCCGCTTTGATTGCCTCTATGGTCTTCGGCGGCACAGCCTGCGGCAAAAAAAACAATGATGAGGATAATAAACCCTCCGAAAATTCTTCGTATTCTCAGCAAAGCTCCGAACAGAGCAGCACAAGCTCTGCCAAGGGCAACATAAACCCTCTCACGGGTAATTACGGTCTTGCGTCTTCGGCAGTAGGCAAACGACCGATAGCCGTTGTTGTTGAGAATGCGCCTGCCGCGCGTCCCCAATGGGGACTCTCTACTCCGGACGTGCTTATTGAAGGTCTTGTAGAGGGCGGCTACACAAGAATGCTGCTTCTCTATTCGGATGTTGACTCTATTCCCAAGGTAGGTCCTATCCGCAGTGCAAGGCATGACTTCGTTGAGCTCTCGGAGTGCTTTGACTCAATCTATGTTCACTGCGGCTGGAGCACATATGCAAAAGCAAAAATAGAAAGTGACAAGGTCAACAACCTTAACGGAATACAGGGCTATGCAAAGCAGTTCTTTTACAGAGATTCTTCGAGAAAATCAAAGGGAACGGAGCACACCGGCTATTCTAAGGGCGAATATATAGACGCGACAATCGGCTCTCTCAAATACAGAACCGACGTCAAGGACGCATACAAGAGCGTGCTTCATTTTAATGACCCCGAAACGGCGGTTAAGCCCGCGGGCGGCAGCTGCACAAGCGTTTCGTTTATGTATTCAACCGTAAATAAGCACGTTATGACCTATGACAGCAGCAAGGGAGTTTATTTTGACGCCCTTAACGGCAGTGCGAGAAAAGACGCGGACGGAGTGCACCTCAACTACAAAAACATTCTTGTTCTCTACTGCGATGTTAAATCTATGGGCGACTCCAAGGGCTGCATAGACATGGCTCTTGAAAAGTCAAACACAGGCTATTATATTTCGGACGGCGGATATGAGCAGGTAAGCTGGACTAAGACCGGTTCGGCATCATCATCTAAGCTTGTCATTAACAACATGAGCGGTTCCGCTGTCAGCCTTAACGCAGGCAACACATATATCGCACTTGTTCCCTCTTCGCAAAAGAGCGCAACGTCAATAGCATAAGGGGGCACGGCAATGAATTTAAAAGGCAGAAACTTTTTAAAGCTTCTTGACTACACGCCGGAGGAAATTGAATATCTGCTCGACCTTGCGGCAGAGCTTAAATACAAAAAGAAAAACGGTATTCTTCACGATGATTTTAAAGGCAAAAACATTGCCCTTATATTTGAAAAGACGAGCACCAGAACACGCTGCAGCTTTGAGGTTGCGGCACATGACCTCGGCCTCGGCTCAACCTATCTTGACCCCTCGGGCTCGCAGATAGGCAAAAAAGAGAGCATTGCAGACACTGCCCGTGTTCTCGGCAGTATGTTTGACGGCATAGAATACCGCGGATACGGTCAGGAAATTGTAGAAGAGCTTGCAAAATATGCAGGCGTGCCTGTTTGGAACGGTCTCACAAACGAATTTCACCCCACACAAATCCTTGCCGATTTTCTCACAATCAAAGAGCATTTCGGCAAGCTCAAGGGTATAAACTTTGTCTATATGGGCGACGCCCGTTATAACATGGGCAACTCACTCATGGTCGGCTGCGCAAAAATGGGGCTTAACTTCACCGCCTGTGCGCCGGAGAAATATTTCCCTGACAAAGCACTTATTGACGAATGTCAAAAAATTGCATCCGAAAGCGGTGCAGCTCTTCGTTTTATCACCGACCCTATGGAAGCCACAAAAAATGCCGACGTCATATACACCGACGTTTGGGTATCTATGGGCGAGCCGGACGAGGTTTGGAAAGAGAGAATTGACGACCTCGCACCGTATCAGGTCAACAAGGATATTATGGATAATGCCTCTGACGGGTGCGTATTTATGCACTGCCTGCCGGCTTATCACGATATGAAAACCACCGTCGGCAAAACGGTCGGCGAAAAATTCGGGAGAACCGAGATGGAGGTTACGGACGAAGTTTTTGAAAGTGAAAAATCAATCGTCTTTAAAGAAGCGGAAAACCGTATGCACACCATAAAGGCAGTCATTGCCGCAACAATATAACGCTAAAACCGCCGAGAACTAATGCTCCCGGCGGTTTTCTTTCGGCAAGGCACAAGGCTAATGTCCTTTGTGCTTTGCCTTCTTTTTTTGCTGTTTCAATAAAAACAGGCGTTCCTCGCGCTCATTCTTTTGGGCGCGATTATTTGTTTTTTTATCCTGCTTATACTGCTCCTGCCACAATTTCAAGGCCTGTTGAGGTTTTGTGCCTATCCCCTCTTTTTGCAGTTCTTTCTTTACTTTTCTTTGCATAACCTTGGGGTTTTTCTTAGCTTCTTTCACGGCAAAAGACACAGCCGGGCTGAAGTTTAGGCTGTTATAGTGTTTCAGTATAAGATCCAGCACTTCGCCGTCTTTCGGCTCTGCTCCGAAAATCACTTTTGAAACCGAAAGCGAGCCCTCTTGCGTTTTTTCAAACACACCGACCCAAAACGGTTCGTCAAAAAACACCATCAGTCTTGTAAAAACTTTGCCCATAACAATCCCTCCTTAAAGATTGAAATGAGCAAAGAACGGACAACCCGGAGGGGCAGGTTACTTACCCTGTAATAACAGGACGGCCGGGCTACCTACCGGCTCTTGCGCAAATGCGCGTTGCGTTTTTATCTTTGCTTTATATAATCAAACCTCACGGTTTAATTAACGTTATTTTTCTCCGTCAAAATTTTGCTTTTTGCCCGTGTGCTTTTCGCCAAGGCGGTTCGCCCAGCTTTCGCAATAGAGCTTATAATAAGAGACATTGTTCCTTTTTCTGTAATTTGCAAAAAGATTGCACCAAATAAAAGACGGAATCGCAACGACGAGCCAGTACAAAGGTCCTAACATAAGGCACTGAAAAGTGTGACCGTATTCGTGTATCTGCGTGTTATAAAGCCACTGCTCTTTACCCTTTTCTTTGCTTGTATCTCTGATAAACACAAAAAGCCCGAGCGAAAGTCCGCCGAAGTTGCCGGGGACATATGTAAACCAGTTGTAGCCGTATCTCTCTACCCTGCACTTTTTAAAATATTTGAACACAAGGCAGCATATGCCGCCGATAAGATTTACCGAAAGCCCCCACGTCCACTGAACAAAATAAAAAAGGAATTTTTTCATTTTTTGCACCTCCGCAATTTCTGTAAAAAACATTAACACATTATTTACGGCTCGTCAAGTAGCGCAATTTTCTTTTATAAAAACTCTATGAAAAACTCTTTAAATGTTATATAATATAGGCGAATTATTTTTATAGGAGAGTTAATTATGCCGGACTTTTACAACAGCATTCCCATAACGACCACAGCAAGAACAATTTGCGAAACCATCGGCGCACCGTGCGAAGATGCGTTTGACAAGGTGAATCCCGTACTTAAAGCATTGATAAACAAAAAACTGCCCTCGGGCAAGGCGGACAGAGTCGTTCTTTATAACCCCGACGCGGTCGCACTTTGGCTTTATAAAAAATATACGTCCCTTTTCACCGACGCGGTGTTGGAATCCGATGTTGCACTGCCGATGCTCTCTGTTATGCCGAGTGTTACCCCCGTGTGCTTTGCCTCTATGTACACAGGCGTTATGCCCGAAATACACGGTATAAAAAGTTACACTAAGCCCGTGCTTAAAACAATGACAATTTTTGATATGCTCATAAAAGGCGGCAAAAAGCCCGTAATTATTTCTACCGAGGGCGACAGCATATCCAAAATCTTTTTGGAAAGAGATATGGACTACTTTATTTATGAAACCGAAGAAGAGGTAAACAAAAAAGCCTTTGAGGTTATAGCCGAAGACAAATACGACCTTGTTGTTATATACAACGGCAACTATGACGGCACCATGCACAAATTCGGCCCCGAATCAAAAGAAGCCATGACAGAGCTTAAAAAGAACCTTGAATATTATGTTGAGCTTGTAAAATATGTCAAAGAAAAATGGGCGCATCACAATGTTGTTTACGGCTTTCTGCCCGACCACGGCTGCCACGAAGTTGACGGCGACTGCGGCGCACACGGACTTGATATGACGGACGATATGAACATCATTCATCTCTACGGCGCGTTCTCGGCAAAATAAGCCTTTAATTTGCGCCAAAAACATTGACAAAAGGCTGCAAAAATAATACAATAAAGATTGTTAATTTTTTAATTAAGTGACCTTTCGGGCGCTTAATGACCAGGAGGTTAAAGTAATGGGTTACACCATCGGTCAAAAGATTATAAAGGCTCATATGCTCTCGGGTGATATGACACCCGGCAGTGAAATAGGCCTCAAAATCGACCAGACCCTCACTCAGGACGCAACAGGCACAATGGCATATCTTGAGTTTGAGGCAATGGGTATAGACAGAGTTAAAACAGAGCTTTCGGTTGCATATATCGACCACAATACTTTGCAGACAGGCTTTGAAAATGCGGACGACCACCGCTTTATCGGCAGCGTTGCCAAAAAGAGAGGTCTTCGTTTTTCACGCCCCGGCAACGGAATTTGCCATCAGGTTCACCTTGAGCGTTTCGGAGTACCGGGCAAAACGCTTATCGGCTCTGACAGCCACACCCCCACGGGCGGCGGAATAGGCATGCTCGCAATGGGCGCAGGCGGTCTTGATGTTGCGGTTGCAATGGGCGGCGGCGCATACTACATCACCATGCCCAAAATGGTAAGAGTAAACCTTTTAGGCAAGCTTCAGCCGTGGGTTGCGGCAAAAGACATTATTCTTGAAGTCCTCAGAATAATGTCTGTAAAAGGCGGCGTAGGTAAAATTATAGAATACGGCGGAGAAGGCGTTAAGACCCTCTCTGTTCCCGAGCGTGCAACCATAACCAACATGGGTGCGGAGCTCGGCGCAACAACGTCCGTCTTCCCCTCTGATGAAATTACAAGAGAATTTTTAAAGGCACAGGGCAGAGAAAAAGACTGGACAGAGCTCAAAGCCGATGATGACGCGGTTTATGACGAGGTTATTGACATCGACCTTTCAAAGCTCGCTCCCCTCGCGGCAATGCCCCACATGCCCGATAATGTTAAGAGCGTTAAAGACATCGGCAAAATCAAGATTGATCAGGTTTGCATAGGTTCGTGCACAAACTCATCACTTCTTGATATGCTCAAGGTTGCGGCAATTCTCAAGGGCAAAACAGTCAGCCCCAATGTCAGCCTTTCTATAGCTCCCGGCTCAAAGCAGGTTCTCAACATGCTTTCAAGGTGCGGCGCTCTTGCCGATATTATTGACGCAGGTGCCAGAATACTTGAATCTGCCTGTGGTCCGTGCATAGGCATGGGTCAGTCACCAAATTCAAAAGGTGTTTCGCTCAGAACCTTTAACAGAAACTTCGAGGGTCGCTCCGGCACAGCCGACGCCGGCATTTATCTCGTCAGCCCCGAAACCGCGGCAGTATCCGCGCTCACAGGCGTTCTCACAGACCCGAGAGACTACGGCGAAGCTCCCGAAATCGAAATGCCCGATGAATTTATCATTAACGACAACATGATTACAATGCCCGCTTCTCCCGAAGAAGCAAAAGATGTTGAAATAATTTACGGTCCCAACATCAAGCCTTTCCCGACAACCAAGCCATTGCCCGAGGAGATAAACGCAACGGCAGTTCTTAAAGTCGGTGACAATATTACAACAGACCACATTATGCCGGCAGGCGCAAAGATACTCCCCTACCGCTCAAATATTCCGTACCTTTCAAACTTCTGCTTTAAGCAGTGCGACGAAAAATTTGCAGAGCACTGCAAACAGGCAGGTGACGGAATTATCATAGGCGGCGCAAACTACGGTCAGGGTTCTTCGCGTGAGCATGCTGCTCTTGTTCCGCTTTATCTCGGCATAAAGGCAGTTATAACAAAATCTTTTGCAAGAATTCACTGCGCTAACCTTGTCAATGCAGGCATTATTCCTTTCACATTTAAAAATGCCGACGACTATGACAAGATAAATCTCAATGACAAGCTCAGCCTCCCCGGCATAAGAGAAAAAATCGCAAACGGTGAAACGGCCGTCCTCAAAGACCTCACAACAGGAGAAGAATTTGAGCTTGACTATCAGCTTTCAGACAGACAGGTTAAGATAATTCTTGCAGGCGGTCTGCTTGACTACACAAGAGAAAATTCATAACACGGAGGAAATTTTAATGACCGAAGCACAGATAAAAAATGCAGTCGAAAAATTTGAATCTCTTATAAGAGAACAAAGCGACCGCTCTGATACAATAAAAGCACAGGGTGATTTTGTTGATTACTCAAAGCTTGATAAAATTATTATCGGCGTATGCGGCGGCGACGGCATAGGCCCCATCATCACAAAAGAGAGCGCAAGAGTGCTTGAATATATGCTCTCGGATAAAGTTAAGGCAGGCAAAATCGAGTTTAAAGTAATTGACGGTCTCACAATAGAGAACCGCGTTGCCGCAAACAAGGCAATCCCCGACGATGTTATGGAGGAACTCAAGGCTTGCCACGTTATTCTTAAAGGCCCCACAACCACTCCCCAGGCAGGCGACCCCTGGCCGAACATTGAGAGTGCAAACGTTGCAATGAGAAAGGCGCTTGACCTTTTTGCTAACCTCAGACCCGTTAAAGTACCCGAAGAGGGCATTGACTGGACCTTCTTCCGCGAGAACACAGAGGGTGCGTATGCGGTAGGCTCAAAGGGAGTTAATGTAACAGACGACCTTGCGGTTGACTTTGTTGTTACCACCACCGAGGGCTGCGAAAGAATTGCAAAGCTCGCATATGACTATGCAAGAAGAAACAAGAAAGACCGAGTTTCTATTATCACAAAGGCAAACATCATCAAAACTACCGACGGTAAATTCCTTAACCTTTGCAAAAACATAGGCAAGGATTACCCCGAAATCACCACGGACGAGTGGTATATAGACATCACAACAGCCAAGCTTATCGACAAAAAGCGCCGTACCGATTTCAAGGTATTTATTCTTCCGAACCTTTACGGCGATATTATTACAGATGAAGCTGCGGAGTTTCAGGGCGGCGTAGGCACGGCAGGCAGTGCAAACATCGGCAAAAAATATGCCATGTTTGAGGCCATTCACGGCTCTGCACCCAGAATGATTCGTGAGGGCAGAGGTCAGTATGCCGACCCGTGCTCAATGCTCAGAGCGTCTGTTATGCTTCTTTCTCACATCGGCGAGCAGGAAAAGGCAGACCTTCTTGAAAGAGCACTTGACATCTGCATGTATGAAGAGAAAAAATATCAGATTACCGGCCGTGAAAACGGCTGCACCTGCAGCGAATTCGGCGACTATGTAATGGCAACCGTTAAAAAGCTGTGTGAATAATTTAAGGAAGTGAGCCTTATGGCTAAACCGGATAATATTTCAATGTCGGTAATAAAAAGGATGCCACGCTATTACCGCTTTTTAGGCAACCTTAAAAATAACGGAGTCGAAAGAATATCTTCTAAAGAATTATCCGAAAAGATGGGATTCACCGCCTCACAGATAAGGCAGGATCTTAACTGCTTCGGCGGCTTCGGTCAGCAGGGATACGGTTATAATGTAGCGCAGCTATACGGTGAAATAGGCCGTATTCTCGGCATTGACAACGGATACAAGACTATCATAATAGGAATGGGCAACCTGGGCAGAGCCATTGCCGCTCATATGAACTTTTCACAAAGGGGCTTTGACCTTATAGGAATGTTTGACAGCGACATAAATCTTTCGGGTGAACTTGTGAACGGTTCTGCAATACGCCCGATGGCAACGCTTAAAGATTTTTGCGAACGCTATTCACCAAAGGTCGCAGTTCTTTGCGTGCCGGAGGAGGCGGCAGAGACTGTTGTATCGATGCTTGTCGATTATGGTATAACAGGTTTTTGGAATTTCAGCCACTATGACATTGTCTCGCATTTTCCGGGTACGGTTTGTGAAAATGTCCATCTTAATGACAGCCTTATGACGCTGAATTATCAGATAATGCACGAACTTAATAAAGAATAAAACATTGCCCTGAAACAAGCTTTGTGTTTCAGGGCAATTTTTATACAACACAAAAGCTATAATTCACACAACTTACAACTGTATGAATTATAGCTTTTTATATTTATCCCAGACCGAGCGGACGTATTGCGTCCTTAATAGTCTTTTCATATGCTTCTTTGCCGTATTTATCGACCTCGGCTTTGTTCTTATCGCCGTGGGTCAGACAGCCCGCGCCGCCGATACATCCGCCGCTGCAAGCCATGCCCTCAATAAAGTTGGCGTCAAGTCTGCCTTTAGATGCCATCATCAGCGCGGCTCTGCAAGCCTCAATACCGTCGCACGGAACAGCTTTGAGTGAAAAATCTTCAATTCCGCGTTCCTTAATCGCTTCTGCGACCGCATCGGTAAGTCCGCCGCTTCTGGCAAATATTCTGCCGAAGTACGAGGCATTGTCGAGCACATCCTCGCCGAGTGTTGTAATATCAATATCCTTGCTGTCAAACAAAGCCTGAAGTTCTTCAAAGGTTATTACGCTGTCAATCCACGGTGCAACGCTTTCTTTTTGAAACTCCATTTTTTTAGCGGTGCAAGGCCCGATGAATACAACCTTTGAGCCGGGCGCAGTCTGCTTGATATACTTTGCAATAGCCGCCATAGGCGAAAGATTGTGAGAGATTTTATCCTTGAGAGTCGGGAACTGCTTTTCTATATAGTCCACAAATGCGGGGCAGCAGGAGCTTGTGAGAAAACCTTTTTCCACAAGTTCGGCGGCTTCGGAATCCGCAACCATATCTGCGCCGAGTGCGGCCTCGATAACATGATAAAATCCGAGTTCGCCTATTCCTCTTATAACCTGGCCGAGCTTTGCATATTTGAACTGGCTTGATATACTCGGTGCAACTACGGCATATACTTTGTATTTTTGATTGTTTTCACTCTTTCTTATCATGTCGATAACATTGAGCACAAAGGATTTATCACTGATTGCGCCAAACGGGCACTGATATACGCACGCACCGCAAGAGATACATTTATTATTATCGATATGTGCGCTGCCGTCGTCTGCCATTGATATGGCTTTTATTTTGCAGGCATTCTCGCAAGGTCTTTTGCGGTTTATGATTGCGGAATAAGGGCAAACCTGTGCACATCTGCCGCAATTCACACATCGACTTTTATCGATATGCGCCTTTTGATGCTCGTCAAAAGAAAGTGCGTTTCGCGGGCAAACATCTTCGCATCTGTGTGCAAGGCAGCCGCGGCAGCCGTCGGTGACGGAATATCCGCCCTCCGGACATTCATCGCAGGCAATGCTGATAACCTCTATAACATTGGGGTTTTCTTTATCTCCGCCCATTGCAATGTTTACGCGCTCCGAAAGAATTGCGCGCTCTTTATAAACGCAGCATCTCATTGTCGGGGTACTGCCGGGGATTATTTCTTTTGGTATCTTATTAACATTTTCGAGCAAATCATCGTTCCACGCGTGTCTCGCAACAGAGCGAATTACTTTATAATTAAGATACTGCACCTTTGTGTCAAATTTTCGCATAGCTTTTCCTCAAATCAAAAATAACTTACTTTAATTTTTTTACCCATTTTTGTAAGGCAAGTCGCCAGTTCATCGACCAGCCTCATTTTAATATTGAAGTTTATCGGTAGATTGGGGTTCTGATGAGCGGGATTTACCGCTCTGCCGACAAAGAAATTGATATCGGTCGCTTCTTCAAAAAGAAGCCTTGCTATTTGTGAAGCTCCGTCTTTTTTGTAGCTCCACTGTTCATAAGATTTATTGTCTTCAAGATAATTTTTTGCATACTCCAGCACGCGGTTTATTGTTATAACACCCTCTGTTACAAGGTCAACGCCCTCAATCTCTGCAATCGGAGGAATTTCGGGGTCAACAAAATCAAGTTTCGGAATAAGTGGCTTGCCGAGATACTCTGCTGCGATTGTAGATGTTGAGCCGCCGCAAACTATGTGCTTGCCCTCTTTTGCAAAAAAGAGTGACATCATTTTGTTACAGTCGTCCCTGTTTGACGGAGGTCCGATAATTATATTCATCGGTTCTCTCGAACGTATACGCACAGTACATACCGTTGCGTCGTCGCCGGGCTTGCCGTCATAGAGCTTGTTACATTCATCGAGCAATATCGTTGTAAGAGTTTTGGCGGTAAAGCCTGCGTCCCAAAACATCTCCATAAACGAGATTATATCCGCACGCTTCCAGCCAAAATTATATATTCCGCCGACTCCCGCGTGTTCAACGCCGTCGCTCATTGCAATAAAAACGTCGTTTTCTTTAAGCGCAACATCCGAGCGGCATACCTTTTTTGAGCCTATGAAGGTTTCTGTGATCGGGTAATCATAATTTTTACCGTCTCTGAGAAGTATTACCGAGGGGTTATCATACTGAATTATCTCTGCCCTCACGTTGTTCACAATTCTGATTATTGTGAATGTGGAATATGCAACTCCTCTGACGGAGCATACCGGCAGTGTCGCGACTATTGTCTCTACCGCGTCCTCAAGCTTTAAGCCGGAGGCAAGCATGGTAGAGATAATCTTTGATGTAAGGGTTGAAAGTATGCTCGCCTTAACGCCCGAGCCGAGACCGTCTGCCAAAACGACAACGGTTGAGTTCTCATCTTGCTCCACAACCTCAACATGGTCGCCGCAAAGCTGTTCGCCCTCATGTTTTATGCTCATGTAACCGATGTCGGCACAAAGATTATTCATTCTCCTCATTGGCTATCGACTCCTTAAGCTTAGTGAGGGCTATTTTGGTTTCTGCCGCCGTTTCACCGAGAAGCGATGCAATCTCTTGAACTATACGCATCTGCTTATCAACAACCTTGTCGGCAATGTCTGCCGTCTGTGCGGCAATCTCTTCTTTTTCGCGGCGCTGTGTTTCTTCATCCGTAACGTCGCGCAATATAGAAATGAGCATATGCGACGATTTATCATAAACTATCGTCTGCTCAAGATATTTGTCATACTCCGCATAATAATCACGCTTGTTTTCGAGTCTTGTTCCCTTTTCAAGAACATTCAGGAAAGGCAGCGGATCCATAATTCTGACAACAAGGTCGCCCAAAACATCTGAACTTGATTTAATTCTGAGCATTTTCATTGCGGCTTTGTTTATCTGCTGAACCTCAAGCTCTTCGTTGACAACAAGTATTCCGTTAGGCGTGTTGCTGAGAATGTTGTTTGAAAAACGCTCGGAACGCTCCATAAGATACGGCAGACACATGCTCACATCCGCCTTGCCCTGATAAACGGCAATAGCCTTTTCACGGCAGGAATCATATCCGCATGAGCCGCAGTTCAGCTCATCTGCCGGGGTGTTTTTGCCCATTTTATGAAGAATTTCTTCTATCTCTTTTTCGCCGGGCATAACCTTTTCGCAGCCTATGTATGATCTGCTCTTATAAAGCGTGTCCTTATCCGGCTGGGGCACGTCAAAATCTTTTTCGCCGGCATAATCGGTTATAGCCTTATAGTGGCGGACGGGAGAATTTCTGTATTTCTCCATTACGGGTCCGCCTATGCAGCTGCCCGGGCAAGCCGACATCTCGATAAAACATCTGCCGACATTGCCTGCTTTTATATCCTCAAGTGCCGATTTGCAGTTTTCTACACCGTCAACCGTGAGATAGGTGTATTCTTTATTGCTGCGCTCCATTGTTTTAAGAATACCGCCGACGGTCGGGAAAAGCCTTGCGCGGCTTTCGGAAACATTTTCGTCGGCATTCGCAACAATTATGCCATTGCTTCTGAGCATTGAGGCAAGCTCTTTAAAATCCATAACCGCGTCAACAACGCCGTTTGCCGCCTCGTCTTTTTTAGAAAGGCACGGCCCGATAAACACGGTTTTGGCATTGGGGTATCTGCGTTTAATATCAAGGCAATGAGCCTGCATCGGCGAAACAACCGGGGCAAGGTATTTTGCAAGCTCCGGATAGTGTTTGCCTATGAGCAAATTCACAGAGTGACAGCAGGAGGAAATTATAACATCCTGCTTACCCTCTTCAAGCAGGCGGTCGTACTCTCTTTTAACAAAAGTAGCACCCACCGCAGTCTCTTCGGCGTCGGTAAAGCCAAGCTCTTTAAGCGCAGTTTTGAGGGTGCTCATACAAGCGCCCTCAAAATATGCTATGAATGACGGAGCTACGCTGGCTATAACCGGCTCCTGACCCGAGAGCAAGACCTTAACCGTCTCGCTCTCGTCAACTATTTCTTTTGCATTTTGCGGGCATACAACAAAGCATTGACCGCAAAGTATACATTCGTCATTTACTATGTGCGCCTGGTTGCCCGAAAATCTTATGGATTTAACCGGGCAATGGCGGATGCACTTATAGCAGTTTTTACAATTCGACTTTTTCAGCTTCAAAAATTCCGCCATCGTGTAAAACTCCCGTTTTTAATTATTTTACTCTTTTAAGAACTTCTTTTGCGAAGAAATCGTCCACAGTATCGGGTGATACCGAAAAATCTTCATCATCAATTTTTACGTTAACGCCCGTTTGGCATTTGCCCATGCAGAATGTACCGGCAAGCTCGATTTTATCCTGCAAATTATTTTTTGATACAAGGTACTGAAGCTGTTCAACGACCTGACGTGAACCCTTTAAGTGGCACGAACTGCCGATGCAAATTGTAATTTTCATAAATTTACGCTCCTATTATTCATAATCAACGACATTGACCCAGTTGAGGAGGAATTCTCTCTCTTCGGGTCTGCCCTTTACGGACTGGGATGCTGCTACAATGGGAAGCCATTTTTGGATATACTGCTTTGCTGTGTCACTCTTTTTGCAGAACAAATCAAGATATGCCTCTGCGCCCGAAATATCGCCGCTGAGCCAGAAGAGAAGATAAGTTCTTGCAACATCTGCGGATGCATTGCCCTGTGTTGCGTGTGACCAGTCGATTATATAAGGTGTGCCGTCATCTCTGATGATGATATTGGAGGGGTTGAAGTCGCCGTGGCACACTTTTTTGTGCTTGGGCATACCCTCAAGACGGGTATGAAGCTCATAGCGAGTTGTTGCGTCAAGGTCTGTCTCGTTTATCTTGCGGTTCATCTTGTCTTTAAGCTTTGTGAGCAGAGGGCAGGTCTTTGAATGAACCTGCATCTGAATATCTACAAACTGCTCAAGATATTCATTCTTTTTCTCCGGGTATTTATCCATAAGCTGCTGCAAAGTAACGCCGGGAATATACTCCGAAGTGAGTGCCCATTTGCCGTCCATCTTTGAGACTTCAAGGATTTTGGGAATGTTGAGACCCGTCTCTTCAATTCTTGCCTGATTGAGAGCCTCGTTGAGAACATCGGCTTTTGAATAATTCTCGTCAAAAACCTTGATAACGGTGTCGCCGTCACGATAAACGGTTTTTGATGTTCTGACAGCTATGATTTTATCAGCTTGGATTTTCATACTCTTTCCTCCTTGCCATAGTATGCGTTAAGGTACATCTGCTTAATTTCGCTCATGAGCGGGTAACGCGGGTTAGCGCCTGTGCACTGATCGTCGAATGCCTGCTCAACCATATCGTCAAGACGGTTAAGGAAGTCTTCCTCATCCGGAACATAGTCGCGGATTGTCTTTTTGATGCCGATATAATCTTTGAGTTCGTCTATCTTCTTGATGAGTCCCTCAAGCTTTTCGGTGTCATTCTTGCCCTTTACGCCGAGGTAATCTGCAACCTCTGCATAGCGTGCAAGGGTGTGGGGGTGGTCATACTGTGAGAATGTGCCCATCTTCGTCGGAACCTCTGCTGCATTAAAGCGAAGAACCTCGTCTATCATAAGTGCGTTGGCAATACCGTGAGGAAGGTGGTGGAAAGCGCCGAGCTTATGAGCCATTGAGTGGCATACACCGAGGAACGCGTTTGCAAAAGCCATACCTGCCATTGTTGCGGCATTTGCCATTTTTTCTCTTGCAACGGGGTCATTCGGTCCGTTGTCATATGCTCTGGGCAAATATTCAAATATCATTTTAAGCGATCTCAAGGCAATGCCGTCTGTGTAGTCGGTAGCCATAACAGAAGCATAGGCTTCGAGTGCGTGAGTAACAGCGTCGATACCAGATGCAGATGTGAGTCCCTTGGGGGCATTCATCATCATATCTGCGTCAACAATAGCCATGTCGGGCATAAGCTCATAATCAGCAAGGGGATATTTTGTGCCTGATTTTTCATCTGTGATAACTGCGAAGGGAGTAACCTCGGAGCCTGTACCTGCCGATGTGGGAACAGCGATAAAATATGCCTTGTCGCCCATATGCGGGAAGGTGTAAACCCTCTTTCTTATATCAATAAAGCGCATTGCCATATCCATGAAATCCGCTTCGGGGTGCTCATAAAGAACCCACATGATTTTGCCTGCGTCCATTGCAGAACCGCCGCCGACAGCGATAATAACATCGGGAGCGAAAGCAGTCATGAGTTTTGCGCCCTCTTTGGCACATGCAAGAGTCGGGTCGGGAGCAACATTTGAGAATGTTGTGTGCATGATGCCCATTTCATCAAGTTTCTTTTCAATCGGCTTTGTGTAGCCGTTATTATAAAGGAAGCTATCTGTTACGATAAATGCCTTTTTCTTATTCATAACCTTACCGAGTTCATCAAGAGCAACCGGAAGGCAGCCTTTTTTAATATACACTTTCTCGGGTGCACGGAACCAGAGCATATTCTCTCTCCTCTCAGCAACGGTCTTTATATTTATAAGGTGTTTAACTCCGACGTTTTCGGATACGCTGTTGCCGCCCCATGAGCCGCAGCCGAGCGTAAGTGACGGAGCAAGCTTGAAGTTATAAAGATCGCCTATACCGCCCTGAGACGAGGGTGTGTTGACAAGAATACGGCAGGTTTTCATTCTGAGCGCAAAAGCGTCAAGCTTTTCTCTGTGGTTGACAGCGTCAAGATAAATTGACGATGTGTGACCGTAACCGCCGTCGGCTATAAGATGCTCTGCCTTATCAAAAGCGTCGTCAATATCTTTAGCCTTATACATTGCAAGTACGGGTGAGAGCTTCTCGTGAGCAAATTCCTCGGAAATATCTACACTCTCAACTTCGCCGATAATGATTTTTGTCGAATCCGGCACTTTAACACCTGCCAAAGCAGCTATTTTAGATGCAGGCTGACCAACAATTTTAGCGTTAAGTGCGCCGTTTATGATTATGGTCTTACGAACCTTTTCTGTTTCATCGGGGGTAAGGAAATAGCATCCTCTTGCGGCAAACTCTTTTTTAACCGCGTCATAAACCTTTTTGTGAACGATAACCGACTGCTCCGATGCGCAGATCATACCGTTATCAAAGGTTTTTGAATGAATAATGCTGTTGACTGCAAGAACTATGTCTGCGGATTCATCAATGATTGCGGGTGTGTTGCCTGCACCTACGCCGAGTGCGGGCTTGCCGCTCGAATACGCAGCCTTAACCATGCCGGGGCCGCCTGTTGCGAGGATTATGTCTGCCTCTTTCATAAGAGTGTTTGTCATATCAAGTGAGGGAATATCTATCCAGCCGATAATACCCTCCGGTGCACCGGCTTTAACCGCAGCCTCCAAAACAAGCTTTGCGGCGGCAATGGTGCTTTCTTTAGCTCTCGGATGAGGGCTGATTATAATGCCGTTTCTTGTTTTAAGAGATATAAGAGTTTTGAATATTGCGGTTGAAGTGGGGTTGGTTGTGGGAATAACCGCAGCGATAACGCCTATCGGCTCCGCAATTTTCTTCATGCCGTATGCCGAGTCTTCTTCGATAACTCCGCAGGTTTTAACGTTTTTATAAGCGTTATAAATGTGCTCTGCGGCATAGTTGTTTTTGATGACCTTATCTTCTACCACGCCCATGCCTGTTTCTTCAACAGCCATTTTTGCAAGGGGGATTCTTGCTTTGTTGGCCGCACTTGCAGCAGCCAAAAAGATTTTGTCCACCTGCTCCTGGGTATAGACAGAAAATTTCTTCTGAGCCGCTCTTACCTGAGCGATTTTTTCTTCGAGTTTTTCTACACTGTCTACAAGAGTGTTCTTTGTTTCTTCCATATCTATTACCTCCGTTTGAGATTGATAATATTTTAACAAACATTTCTCTGAAAGTAAAATATAAAATCCGCATATCGATATATCTGTTATGATATATGAAAATTTTTCTTAAAAAACCGGGTAATCTCCTGCGGCAAGCTCTCTTTTAACATTCATCAGCTCGTCAATAAAACGCTTGTCAAGCTCGCTTAACCGATACTCTTCTTTATATATGAGCACATCTTTATATCTTTTATTTTCGCTGGGCATGGGTCTTTGAATAAGAGAAAACCTCTCAAGCAGCTTTTGCGGCACCGGCGACACACGCATAAACGCGTTATCCATTTCGCTGAGAAGCTCCATCTGACTGCCGCGCTCAAAAACAAAAATATGCTTGTCGGCATTTGCGTCTATTTCTTCGCGTCTAACCTCGCTCATCGGCAGCGACGGAACATACGGGTCGGCGTGAACAATCTCGGTAAGACCCGAAAGGTCGCTTTGACCGAGTGTTTCCTTTTGTGACAACGGATTGCTTTCGGACATTATAACCATAGGCTCAAACTCGCATACAAGCTCACCGTGAAGCCCTTTTTCTGACAGCATGGATTTATAATATTTGTCATATGACAGCTGATAGCGCAGTATGCCCATATTGTATTCTGAGCCGAGAACATTTTTCACTGTACGAAGTGCATTGGTTTCTTTATAAAAAATTTCTGTTCCGTGCGAACGGTCAAGGTTTTTGGCAAAGCGGGCAAAAGCACAGGAAATATAGTCCGCCCTCGGCACGGATATTGAAAATCTGCTGCACTGAAGAG